>Ga0136617_10000044_pt1 | contig 78102 bp, 81 predicted proteins | sample AntDrymUQ3222106_2_FD_129672 | JGI IMG/M metagenome (GOLD analysis project Ga0136617, IMG submission 129672) | Polar desert sand microbial communities from Dry Valleys, Antarctica - metaG UQ322 (21.06) | ecosystem: Environmental > Terrestrial > Soil > Desert | place: Antarctica: Dry Valley...
GCCTGTCGTACTTATGTATTTTCCTCGCGCAAAGCACGCTTAAAAATTTTACCCGTTCCGCCGATCGGCAGGCCATCGCGAAATTCGACGTAACGCGGATATTTATTCGCGGCAAACTGCCCCTTGCACCATGCCACAAAAGTCTCTTCGGTAAGTTCAGCTCCTTGTTTTAACACAAGAAACGCTTTTACCTCTTCTCCCAAACGTTCACAAGGTACGCCGATCACCGCGCAAAGCGAAACCGATGGGTGTGTCATAATTACCTCTTCGAGCTCACGAGGATAGATGTTATAACCACCCCGAAGGATCATATCCTTTTTGCGGTCGACAATTGTCAGATAGCCTTCTTCGTCTAAAACTCCGATATCGCCGCTGTGAAACCAGCCGGTCCGAAAAGCCTCTGCCGTCGCTTCAGGTCTTTTATAGTAGCCTTTCATTACATTTGTACCGCGTATAACGACTTCGCCCCGCGTCCCCGTAGATACCTCATTATCATTGTCGTCAACACATTTGACGTCAACACCAAAGATCGGCTGCCCGACCGTTCCCGGCTTTGACGACTTCTCGAAATGATTAAAAGTCGCGAGCGGCGAAGTTTCTGAAAGCCCGTATCCTTCCATAACACGCACATTAAACTTCGCCTCGAACGCTTTCATTACCTCGACCGGCATCGGAGCACCGCCGGAAGTGCATACCTTCATGTTTTCGGTCACTTTCGTAATATCGTATCCGGTTTCTTCGACATATTTCAGAATTGCCCAATACATCGTCGGTACGCCAACCCAGAAATTCACCTTTTCGCGCGCCATCGTTTCGAGCGTGGCGAGCGGTTCGAATCTCGGAAGCAATACCACGCGGCTTCCGCCGTACAAATTCGTGTTCATTTGAACAGTCTGACCGGTGGTGTGAAATAAAGGCAGCGTGATTAACGGTTTTCTGGTCGCCGCCGGTGAAATCCAGCACCGGCGAATGCGTCAGCCAGGTAGTCGTTACATTCGACATCAAATTCAGATGCGTCAACTCAGCACCTTTCGGCTGGCCGGTCGTCCCCGAAGTGTATAGGATCGCACACGTATCGGACGGCGCCGTTGGGTACGATTCAAACGTTTCCAGTTTATCCGACGTGATCTGCGCGAGCGTAATATGTTCCGCGAACGGACTTTCGCCCGCCGGGTTTTTTGTCATTACTATCAGATCTTTGCAGGAATCTACGTGATCGAAACCTTCCTTCACTGCTTGAGCGAGAGGAAGCTCTTCGGTTCCTTCGAACACAAAAACGGCTTTCGCGTCCGAATCCCGCAAATGATATGCGATCTCTCTCGGCTTGAACAAAATATTGAGGGGAACCACAGCCGCACCGACCTTCATAATTCCGTAGTAAACAATGGGAAAATACGGCAGATTCGGGCAACTTAACGCAATCTTGTCGCCGAGGCCAATCCCCATTTCGACCAGAGCATTCGCGACTTTGTTCGAAAGCGAGTTTAACTGCCCGTAGGTCATACGAACATCGTTTAAGACAATCGCTTCCTTGTCGGGAGTCAGCCGTGCATGATGCTCGATTATGGAACTCAAGTTTAGTGTGGTGGCGCTGTGTTCCATAAAATTTTAGTCAGTAAGAATTGAGGGACTAACGTTGTTTGCGGAATATTATAACCTAGTTCGCTACTTTTCACCCGGCTATCGCTGCTCCGTTAAATATAAGAGTATTTCCTGTAAACGCTTACCGGCCTCTGCCTTGTGAGGAAGCAAAGATTACGATTTATTTAGTTCTATTCCTTCTCAGATTCAAGTAGTTGGTATCTTTGTTCAAGGGTAAGCTGCTGACACTGTTTCATGGTAACTCTTCGATGTCTCCATCAAAGAGCTAAGATGCTGGACGCAGATTGCCCATTGATGATGACTCCAAGAGTTGCACTTACTATTTGAATTCCCGATCCAATACTTTCAACTTTTCTATCACTTCATTCAAATCAATCTGTTTCATATCATCAACTTCCGCGCATATTTCCATCAGCAGCCTATCCTGCACATTCCCTTTTTCTTTCGCCACCGAATAAGGCAGATCTTCTCTAAAAGTAACCATCGAATACTTCGAAAAATAATCAGGATATATTTGTTCGAGTTTTGTTTCGAGCTCGCGTTTTCGTACAAAAATCGGGTCGGCGACCGCGTCGCGCATTTCGTAGAAATTTTCTTCGGCCATATCGGCGATGGCGTCGGTGTTCACCTTTCGAAGCTGGCCGTATTCCCTGTAAACCGTTTTCCAGTCGGTGCCATATTTTTCGATAAGCTGGTCGAGGATGCGGCAGTCTTCGAAGGCACAATTCATTCCCTGGCCATAGAAAGGAACAATTGCATGAGCCGAATCACCTAGGAGTAGAGCTTTGCCGCCGACATTCCATGGAAAACATTTAATAGTGCCGAGATTGCCGACCGGATTTGAAAAAAAGTCACGGGTTAAGGTCGGCATATGCGGCATCGCGTCGGAAAAGTTGGTTTCGAAAAATTGGAGCAGAGTCTGTTCGGCTGTTAAGTTATCGAAGGTGGGTTCGGCGTCGCCTGTGTCAGAACCGCCTGCGTAAGCGGGTGGTTTTCTGCGTCCTTCAAATGCAGGGCCGGCAAGATTCCGGCGTTCCGTTGAATGCGCCAAAAACAATGTGCATGTAAAGCTCCCGTCAAAATTCGGCAGCGCGATCATCATAAACTTATGCCGCGGCCAGATGTGGAGGGCATTTTTCTCCATTTCAACTGCGTCCCTTGCAAACGTTTCGCGTTCGCTGCGGGCTGGCTGCCTGCTTTCCGACGGTGGGATAATCAGTTCCTTATATCCGTGCTCGAGCCACGTATGCGAAAAGTCGAACCGCTCCGTGCCCCCGTGCAGCATCGCGTGCCTTACAGCCGATCCTGCGCCGTCGGTTGCAATCAGCGTACCGCCTTTAACGGCCTTACCGCTTGAAAAACGCGCTTCGCCGGATTCGCAATTAAAATCCACACAACGCTCACCAAAGTAAAATTTTACACTCTCGTATTTCTCCGCCTCGTTCATCAACGCAATGTTCAAACCGGCACGCGAAACCGAGTTGATATATTCGCCTTTGCGTCCGCTGTATGGCAGCAGCTTCGTTTCGCCCGAAACGGCGTGGATCATCCGCCCATACATCGGCACGGCTTCGCTGAGCATGTATTCGTCCATCCCGACCTCGCGCAAGGCGGCGATGCCGCGATCCGACAACGCCAGATTTATCGAGCGCCCGGCCGCGACTTCTTCGAGCCGCATATCGCCACGGGCTTCGTAAACTTCGACCTCCAACCCTCGTTTAGCGAGATAGATCGCAAGCAGCGAACCCGCAAGGCCCCCGCCGATAATGACTATCTTAGGCACGTCTTTAATATCCGCGTGAACTTGTAAACATCCGTAAATGAATTGTACAGCGGCACAGGTGCGACGCGGATTACGTCCGGCTCGCGCCAGTCGGCAAAAACACCTCGGGCAACGATCCGCTGATGCAGCGATCTGTCGCCGCCATTAACTCTGATCGAAAGCTGGCAGCCCCGCTGTTCAGGATCGGACGGCGTAATGACGGAGATTCGTTCGTCGTGAATTTCGCCGACTAAGTATTCCAAATAGCCGGTCAACTTCCGCGATTTTTCGGTCAACGCTTTCATTCCGACTTCGTCGAAAATCTCGAGCGAAGCCCGAAACGCGGCCATCTGTAAAATCGGCGGATTCGATAGCTGCCAGCCTTCGGCTCCGGGAATCGGATTGAAATTCGGCCCCATCTGAAAGCGAGACGCCTTGTCATGTCCCCACCAGCCGGCAAAACGAGGCAGATCGAAGTCATTTGCGTGCCGTTCGTGAACAAACGCGCCCCCGACTGCGCCCGGCCCGGCGTTCAGATATTTATACGAGCACCACGCCGCAAAATCGACATCCCAATCGTGAAGATGAAGTTCGATATTTCCCGCTGCGTGTGCCAGATCGAAACCGACGACCACACCGGCTTTGTGTCCGGCCTCGGTTATCGACCGCATATCAAAAGCCTGTCCCGTATAATAATTCACGCCGCCGAGAAGAATCAACGCAATCGAATCGCCCTCGCGTTCGATGGTTTGGAGAATGTCGTCAGTCCTTAAAGTCGATTCACCTTCGCGTGGTGTTAATTCGATCAATGCATCCGGCTCCCCTCCTTTCAAAGGAGGGGTGGCCGCATTTCGCGGACGGGGTGGTTGATCGCTGGTTGTATAATCGCTTGGAATGGACGCATTCGTTAACCCACCCGCTACCGCAGGCGGTTCCGACAGGAACCCAGTCGCTACCGCTCCCGGTTCTGACTTGTATCCGTGATACTTCAACTGCGACTCTACCGCATATTGATCCGACGGAAACGCGCCTTTTTCGATGATAATTTTGTATCTGGAAGACGTCGGCCGATAAAAAGAGACCATTAACAAATGCAGATTCGTCGTCAGAGAATTCATCACAACGGTTTCGACAGGCTTTGCGCCGACTACGCGCGACATCTGTTCGGTGAGCAATTCGTGATATGGCAGCCACGGATTTTTGGCGTGAAGATGCCCTTCGACCCCGAGCGTTTCCCAATCTTTCAACTCCTGTTCAATGTAACCGCGAACGGATTTCGGCTGAAGACCGAGTGAGTTTCCCGTGAAATAGATAAGCTCATCGCCGTTAACAGGTTTTGGTAAATGAAAGCGGTCGCGAAATACCCCAAGATCGTCGACTGCGTCCAACTCCGCGGCGGCGGCGTTCCTGAAATCAAAAATCTTCATTGGCCTAAACCCAAAAAACATCAACGTCGTATTTCTTAAAGGAACGATCGTTTGTAAAGATACGCAAATCGTTCGCCTGGATCTTTATGATGAAAGGGCAGATCAGCGACGTAACAACTATCTCGAATGGTTATCGAAAGCTTCGAGATACGGGCAGCTGCAATTGCCTCAGGAATAAATGTTCCGGGAATGCCTGGCAGATCCAATGCTCCTTTTGACCATTTGATCGCGATTTCCCATGAGCTTGCCGCTGATAGGAAATTATCTAGTCGGGGTCCTCAAGCAGAGTACGGGCGGCCTTCGATAAGCGGTTTTCGCCGCCAACAGCCCATATGAAAACGTGTGTATCAAGCAGGATGCTCATTAAATATCATCTAACGAGGTTTTCGCATCGCCGGTGAAATACGCAAGCGTTTCGTCATCGAGCGGCAAAAAAAAACTATCGTGAATTTTAACCTGCCCGGCGTACATCCCGACCCATTTTTTGCGTTTCGCCACAGGCACGAGCCGGACGGTTTCTGCTCCGTTTCGGGTGATGATTACTTCTTCGCCCTCGAGCGCCTTATTGATCATCTGGCTCAGCTTGGATTTTGCTTCGTAAACACTAACTTTCATAAACATAATTCTTGTCTAGTCAGACTAACTAGTCAAGGCATTTCTCTTATCCAAGAGTCAGCGGTTCGCTTCCCAATTTGCCATCGATTTCAAATCGGGCTGATCGTTTTTCCGTATTCGGTGAGTGAATATTCGATTTTCGGTGGTACTTGCTCAAAAACCTTTCAATTAACGATTCCGTAGCTGTCGAGCGCGCTCAACCGCTTATAAGCGTACAAAACCGATAGAATGACTGATTAATTATTTTCGCGCGGCCGGAATCAAAATGGCTAAGCAAATTTAGATTTATCCAAATCCAGCCAATTTAGCGCGGCTCCGTGAAAGAGCATGTCTTTTATCGCATCATCGCACAGCATTGAATCAATTAGCTTTCCCGGCTCCGACTCGCCGAGCGGGAACGGATAATCGCTGCCGAGTGCGACCTGATCGGCGCCGACAAGTTTGATGAGATAGTCGAGTTTTGCAGCTTCGTGAACCAGGGAATCGAAATACATTTTGTTCAGATATTTTCGCGGGCTGTGCGGATTATCGACGGCGCATAAATCGGGGCGAACCACGAACCCGTGGTCGACCCGGCCGATGGTCGCGGGAAATGAGCCGCCGCCGTGAGCAAAACAAATTCGCAGTTTCGGAAGGCGTTCAAGCGTGCCCGAAAAGATAAGCGAACAGATCGCGCGAGAAACTTCGGCAGGCATTCCTACCAGCCACGGCAGCCAATACTTTTGCATATCTTCTTCGCCCATCATTTCCCAAGGATGGACGAAAACGCCCATTCCGAGATCTTCACAGGCCGAAAAAAAATCAAAGAATTGCGGCTCGCCGAGGTTTAATTGATTAATATTTGTCCCGATCTGAACACCCACGAGGCCGATTTGCTTGCAGCGTTCTAGCTCCTTTATGGCAAGCGAAGTGTCCTGCATCGGAACGGTGCCGAGACCGATAAATCTCAATGGAAATTCCGAAACCGTCTCGGCGATGTCGTTGTTCAGAAACTTGGCTATTTCGGCTCCATCGGCGGGTTTTGCCCAATAGCTAAACATCACGGGAACGGTCGAGAGCACCTGCACATTCACGCCGAAACCGTCAACTTCCTCGATTCTTTTTTCCGCGCTCCAACAATTCTCATTGATTTCCCGAAAGAAATGTCCGTCGTCTTTTAGCATTCGCGCGCTGCAGGGTTCGTGATGATCGAGCTGAATAAACCCACCATAGCCGAATCTTTCCTTCCAATTCGGAATTTCTTTTGGCAGGATATGAGTGTGAATATCTATTTTGAGCATGCCAATTCAACTTTAGCTCGCATCGATAAAAAATCCTTGGGACCTTTATTTAAGGTTTCGGAGGCGGCAAAATCGGGATGGGTTTTCCATTTTTCCAATAGATACCGACGATTTATGATTTCCCTTTCCACATTTTCTCTCGCTTCCGCGCAAATACCGTCCGCGCCGCTGCCGAAAACCTGTCGGTATTCCACTAAAATATTCCCAGTCCATTTTATCCTGCCGGGATATTCGAGAAAGACGCGCAAGAAAAAATCCCAATCTTCGCACCAACCGCATTGCTCGTCCCAACCGCCAACCGTTTCCAAAATTTCGCGGCGATGAACCATGCAATTCGTGTCTGCGCCTTTCAAACGCCAGATTTCTTGCGCTGTATATTGCTTTCCCGGCTCGGCTTCCTGCGGAATCAAAAACCATTCGCCGTTTTTATTTCTTTCCCAACAATTATAATTTTGTCCGCAATACCACAAAACGATGCTCTCGTTTTTTTCAGTCGCTTTCAGCATTGCTTCTAAAAAATCGGGATGCCAGGTATCCGAATCGAGATATGCGACAAATCTCGCTTGAGCAATTTCCAAACCTCGATTTCTGGCGGCAGACGGCCTTGATTTTGAATTGTCAAAACACGGATTCTTTCGTCATCGCAGAATTCGTCCAATAATCTTAAAGTACAATCGCTCGACCCGTCATTAACGAGGATAATTTCAAAGCGTGATTCTGTTTGGTTCAAAACGCTCTCGATGGCCCGCCCAAGAATATAAGCGCGGTTGTAGGTCGGGATTATGACTGAAAACTCAGGCTTCACGTTTTCATAAAAATTAGAGAGAGTAAAGGTCAAATGCTCCGCTTAATCGGGTACGATATTGCTCGAGCTGATCAGTATCTTTTGCCTGCACGATTCCTTCGATTGCGGCGGCGTAATTTGTGATGTTAAACGCCTTTATTAAAGGCGCCATCTCCCTGAATTTAATGTGGTTCAGGTCGTAGCCTTCCAGAAAATGCTGCATTCCGTCAATCCCGTGATCGTGCAGTGCAAGCGAAAGTTCCCACTGCGGAGCGAAGTTCGATGTGCAGCCTTCCCAGTCTATAATTGCGTTTATCCTGCCGTTTTTGCCGACTATCACGTTTTTCAATCGAATATCGCCGTGATTGAGTGCGGGTTTCGGTGTCATTTTCATCGCCTCGTTAAAAATCTTTCGCAGCTTCTTTATTTTTTCCGGAGAGACCGCACGATTTCTTTCCAGGATTTTCAGCTTTGCTTCGAAACAATATTCCTTTTGCAGATATTCCTTGAACGTCTCGTTTCGCGACAGTTGGTTGCTCGACCAATCGAACGTTTGCCCGAAGCCGTTGGTTGGAATGGAATTGATTAAAGCGGCATAGCGTCCCATCTCGCGTAAAATCTCGAGCCGTTGCGGGTGATGCGTGGCATCGATGCCTGAGACAGTACGCGATATCATATAAGGATACGGAATTGCCTCGGAGCCGACTTCCAGAATCTCGGGAGCCGGCACACCTGCTGCCCGGGCCGCCGTCTCCGCCCACTGTTCCTTTATAAACGAATTTATGCGGCCGGCGTCCGGGCTGATGCGGACGATGAAATTGCCCTCGGCGTGCTTGACGGCAAATACGAAATTCGTCAGTCCGCTGGCCTTGAAAGTAATTCGCGGAGCGCTGGTGCCGAAATGATGCCTGATGACGAACCGCGCCAGTTTCTTGAATTTATTGACGACTCGTGTTGACGCGGAGTTTTCCGTTTTCATCGCCTGATGCCTCCTGCATTCCTGCCAGGCGAAACAAAATGTCGCCAAGCTCAAAAGAGTTTTGTACCCGTATTGTTTGCCTCAGTCCGCGAAAACTCAGGTCGTGATTGCCGACCTGCACTGCCAGGCCGACTCCGTCCAAAAAGCTGTCCATTGCCGTATCGCCCGCGCCGAGCGATTCTTCCAGATCGAATTTGAGATGCTCGGCTATAAGCCGTGTTCCGGACAATTTATCAATGCCTTTAGTAGTGAAAAAACTGCTGGGTTTCGAATGCTGGTAAGCCATCAGATCATCCGCGGGGCGCTCGACCAGCAGAAAGATCATGCAGATATCTTCAGCATGAAGCTGCTCCGACAGCTTGTCTGATTCGACGGCGGTTACAGACGAGGCGCTTGTATATTTTTCCTTAACATGAATGACCTTTTCGGCAACGGGCGTCCAGATAATTTCTCCCATTCGCCAATCACGGGGATAGTAAAACAGCAGAACATCGCGTATGCCGTCGGCAAGTAGTGCATCGACACCCGCCAGCACCGCGTCTATTTCATTCGCATCGAGCGGAAAAGCGGTTATCTCTTCGAAGCAAAGCTCCTGCTTATCGTCGGTTGTGATATAACCGAGCTGGCTGCCATTCATCGAAACGACCGGAATCGGAGCTCCCGAAATCGCAAGCCATTCCTTGCCGAAGGTCCGCATCACCGACAGCGGAAATCGCAGCGAATTGAGCACGACGGGCCGGCCCACGTCGTAAACCGCCTTCAAACCGAACTCGACCGGCTGCGGAATATAAACGCGTCCCTGATCTTCGTGAACCGCCGTTCCATCCAGATCGGTTACTACACCACCGACAGCCCCAAAACGCGATTGCCGAAAAAATTCTGCCAATACCTGTTCAACTTCTGGACTTAATGCCATGCCTTTTCCCTTAATTCTTTCAGACGTGTTAAATTTTATTTTCGCGTCTTGAAAGGAATTTGGCAATTCGTTAACAGAAACTTAAGGGGGGACGGTGTCAAATTTGGCGGGGAGTACAGGTCTGGATGGGTTTGTTCAAAACCCGCTCTCATTTTTTGTCGGCAGCGGATAGTTTAACAACGGATTTCGAAGTTGATTTGTCATTTTCGAACGCGTTTTTCTCGTCATTAAGCTCCTTCGCCTTCATAAAAGCTAGCTTTTTCCCTGAACTCAAACCGAAAACTTTAACAAAACACTTGCGTTCCAATTGGTGTAATATACGGGGGCTGAACAACCTGAAGGCAAAATCAGGTGAATAACATTTGAGGAGTTTGATGCTGCCCAGCAAATCGCCTTTGCCGAAGAAGAAGAAGAAGAATGAAAAGACTTAGGTCGGCCGTTCCATCACCACGCCGCAATTCTTACACGTTCGCAGTTCTTCTGACCCGTAGAAACTTGCGAAAACACCCTGAAACTGTGTCGTAATGTCTACCAATTCAAAATATTCTTCGTAAAGCTTGGAGTTGCAGTTTTCGCAGAACCAGAGCAAGCCGTCGAGTTCGCCGTCGCGGCGTTTGCGTTCGATGACAAGGCCGATTGTGCTGGCGCCGCGGATCGGGTTGTGGGAAATGCGCGGCGGGAGGAGGAACATTTCGCCCTCGCGGATCGGAACATCGACCGCGTTGCCGTCTTCCTGGATTTTCACGGTAATATCCCCTTCGAGCTGGTAAAAAAACTCTTCGCCTTCGTCCCAGTGATAATCTTTACGCGAATTCGGCCCGCCGACGACCATAACGATAAAATCGCCTTGGTCATAAACGCACTGATTCCCGACCGGTGGCTTGAGCAAATGCCGGTGCTCGTCGATCCATTGCTTGAAATTAAAAGGTCTGCGTATTAGCATCAATCTATTTTAATGGAAACCACGCATAGAGCAAATCCTAGAGTCCTAGCGGCGTCAGTTTGTAGCCCTTGGCGCGCAGAAGTTTGATTACACCTTTTTCGCCGCCCAGATGCCCGGCGCCGACGGCGATAAATGACGGTTTAACGACCATATTTTTCTCGATAATGGGAATCCAATTGACGTTTCTACTGTCGAGCATTTTCGCTTGAGAATATCCCTGCTCTTTCATATGACGAACCGTGAAACTGTAGAGTTCGTCGGGGTTCTGCGACAGATAAATTTTATAAAGATTTTTAAATTCGCCGATGCTTTTTTCCGGATTTTCCGCAATTTCGTTTAACGTTTTGATTTGTTCGTCGAGAGGCTCCGAATCGATTACCGCAATCTGCTCTTCAACCGTTTCCAGGCCCAGAACCGGCATTTTGTTCGCAACGGCCGTCTGCGCCAGGAAATTGTCATAGACGACAGGCGGCTGGCATCCGATGACCTTCGGACTGGTCAGCAAATATGTGCCGGAAACAAGCGGCTTGAATTTTTGAAGAAGGTCGAAAGAAATTCCCAGGTAATTCTTATAAACCTCGTCAATTTTGGCATACTCTTCGGGCTTTAAATAGTCCTTTGTCGATTTTCCGTCCGGGAGCATCGAGCCTTTTACGGCTTTCTGGATCACAGCTTGGTCGTCCATATCGAATTCGAGCATCAGTTGTTCAGTTTGATTGATGTAGCTTTTTAATTTTTCGGCGGGAAACATATCTTTCTCACAAATCAGGTGAATCGTTCCGAAAAGATACGACGGTTTTTTAAGGTTTTTCCCACTGATTTCGTAAAGCAAGCCGGAAGCGGTTACGGTTTTGATTGGTTGCGCCTGAATGTTTGAAACGGTCGAAAACAATAAGGCGAATAAGGCGGATAATAGCGATAGTTTTTTCTTCATCTGTTGACTCCTAAAATAAATTTGCGCGGGATTTTTCAAATCCATCGTATTAGTATCAGCTTAGACGTTAAAATCACATTTTCCCGCAAATAATTTTGAATAATGTTTTTGTGATTTTCCCCGATGCCACGTAACTAATAAAAACAATGGAGCCGGAATTTGAGCAGACAATCAGGGATAATTCAGGCGTTTTGCATAAGCTTTGCCGGGTTTATACATACAACGCCGACGAATATGAAGAATTGTTTCAGGAAATGCTCGTGCAGATTTGGCGTTCGACCGGGAATTTTCGCGGCGAGGCGAAAATATCCACTTGGGTTTACCGAATCTGTATCAACACGGCTTTGAGTTTTCGCTCAAAGCTGGCACGCAGCAAGAAACGTTTTGAACCACTCGACGGGAAAATTTTCATCCAACCGGTTGCGGATAACGACAAGGATGAGCGGCTGCCAAGACTTTTCGCGGCGATTCGTGAGCTAAAGCCGATCGACCGCGCAATTGTGAGTTTGTACCTCGACGATAAATCGTATGAAGAAACGGCACAAATTCTCGGCATTAGTAAAACCAACGTCGCCACGCGCTTGATGCGTTTGAAAATACGATTGATGGAGAATTTATCTGTATGAACGAAGAAGAATTAAAAAAAATATGGGAAGCCGACCAGAGCGCGCCGACGATTGATTTTGCGATGCTTCAAAAACTGTCAACCGCCTGGCACGACAAACTCCGCCGAAAAGTGAGAGTCGACATCTGGGTGCAAAGCATAACAGCCGGGCTGACCCTTATTCCAGTCTTTTTTTATCCGAGAATGATTTTTGCCGTCGTTTTGGTTGTTGTTCTCGGCATCTGGTATGTCCGCGAGCTTCGCGTGCTGTACAAGCGAGAAGGGACCGACACCGATCAAATCGCCGTGAAGGATTCGCTAAAAGCGAAAATTCTTACGATGAAAAATTATTTCCGGCGAACGCGCTTTGTTGTGTATGTTCTCTGCCCAGTTATAGTTCCAGCCGCGTTCTACGGTATGGGCTTTTTCGATAAACCCGGTGTTGCTCTTACGGATTGGGCTTTTTGGATGATCAAAATTTTAGCTATTTACGAAACGGGGGTCATTGTTGGGACGGAAATCTACTTCAAGATTATATACACGCCGGCGCTCAACGACCTAAAAACTCTATTGCGGCAACTAGATTCCGACGAAATAACCACACCGAATGTGGCGACCAATTAATTTAGCAACAGTTCCTTTATTTTATTGACGGTTCGTATATTCCTCGCAGTGGCCGGCGTTTTTAATTTGTTATCGATAAATTTCTTGCCGAGCAGACTGTCGACGAACCCGTGATCCATCAGACAAAAAACATTAGGACCGAGGGTGGCAAACATTTCCGTCGGACGGTTCTGATCCAGCAGAAGTTTTTCCTTTTCGGCTGATAGTTTTTCAGCGAGGAAGACGACAAAAATGTCCTGACCGTCTTTTTGTTTCTTTTCGAATGGATCTGCATTTATTAAAGCTTCGATCTCCGCCATCGTCCGCACCATGACCGATATTTCCATCGAAAATTCCCCGGCAATCGCCTCCTTTATTCTCGTCGCAAGCTTTTCGTTGGTGGATTTGACCGTTTCAAAAATTACGTTGCCGCTGTTGATATAGCTTTTTACATTGTCAAAACCCTGCGAGCTAAACAATTCGCGCAGCTTCTCCATCTTTATCATATTCTTGCCGCTGACGTTTATGCCGCGGAGGAATGCGACGTATCTCATAGACGATTTATGCGCCATGCATATCGATTACGAAGCGGTAACGCACATCGGACCTGACCGTGCGGTCGTAAGCTTCTTCGATCCGTTCGGGAGTAATGACCTCAACGTCGGCGGTGATGTTGTGCTCGGCACAGAAATCGAGCATCTCCTGAGTTTCGGGAATGCCGCCAATCAAAGAACCCGCCAATATCTTGTTGCCCATGATCAGCGACGCGGGGTGGACGGCCGCGGGAAGTGTCGGCATGCCCACAACTACCATCGCGCCGCGAACGCCGAGCAAATTCAGATACGGACTTACTTCATGATCGGCTGAAACGGTATCAAGAATAAAGTTGAAGGTACCGGCAAGCGGAGCAAGAGCATCCGGTTCGCGGGTTACGACAAAATTACGGGCGCCGAGACCGCGAGCGTCGGCCTCCTTGCCAGGCGAGGTGCTGAACACCGTGACTTCGGCCCCCATTGCTTTGGCAATTTTTACGCCCATGTGTCCGAGCCCGCCGAGGCCGATGATACCGACTTTCTGCCCCGGCCCCACGTTAAAGCGTTTCAGCGGCGAATAAGTGGTAATACCGGCGCACAGCAGCGGTGCAACGCCGGAAAGATCAGTGTCGGCGCTCACTTTCAAAGCGTATGCCTGGTCGATCACGTATTTGTTCGAATAGCCGCCGTAGGTTGGCGTAACCCTATCCATCTCGGTTCCGTTGTAGGTAAATGCTGCCTGCAATTGGCAATATTGCTCATAACCGTCGCTGCAGCCCGGGCATTCGCCGCACGAATCGACAAAGCAGCCGATGCCCGCAATGTCGCCGACGCTGAATTTCGTAACTGCTTCGCCGACCCGCGTCACTTTTCCGACGATTTCATGTCCCGGTACCATCGGGTACGTTGCAGGCATCATATTTACCCATTCATTCCTCGCCTGGTGGATGTCCGAATGGCAAATGCCGCAATAAAGAATGTCGATAAGTATGTCGCTGGCTCCTACATCGCGACGCTGGAAATTGTAGGGTTCGAATTTGGCTTCGGGTCCGTTGACCGCGTAACCTTGTGTTTCTATCATCAAATTCTCCTTAGTTGTTATTCAATAGTTGCAATGACCTTTAGCTCGATCGCGATACGGGTTGGTAGCTTATTAATCTCAACCGTTGTACGGCACGGTTGGTTTTCGGCAAAATACTCAGCGTAGATTCTATTATATATCTCGAAATCGTTCTTTATATTCGTCAAAAAGCATGTAACATCGACGATCTCGTTCCAGGAACTTCCTGCATCTTCCAGAATATATCGAACATTCTGAAAAACCGACCGGCACTGTGTTTCGATGTCGTATGAGACGATCTCTCCAGCGGAGTTTAATTCGACACCGGGAATCTTTTTAGTTCCGCGTTCGCGCGGCCCGACGCCTGAAAGAAAAAGCAGGTTACCGACACGGCGAGCGTGTGGATAAAGGCCGACGGGTTCAGGAGCCTTAGATGAATTAATTCGTTCGTCGTTCATAACTGAGTTCGGAGTTCCTGCTTCAGCAGGCCTTTCGCAACGCAACGCCAACTAAAGCTGGAAGTCCAAACTTTATTTCGTTTTCTCCGCCCAGATTTGCACCAAATTTACCAGTGTTTCCGTTGACTTCTCCAGGCCTTTGCGCGAATTGAATTCGAGCTTTCCGTGGAAATTATGACCGCCGGTCGGCAGATTGGGCGTCGGCAGACCCAACGCGGTTAGCCGCGATCCGTCAGTTCCGCCGCGAATCGACGTGAGCTTTGCATCGAGCCCGGCACGCCGTGCGGATTCCAGAGCATTATCCGTGATCTCGGGATACTTCTTCAGAACCTCTTTCATGTTCAGATAGTTATCCTGAATATCGATCGTAACTCTCGTTCCCGGATATTTCTTCACCGCCGCATCAGCCATCTCACGTATCATCATTGCCTGTTTATCAAGACCGGCGATCTCAAAATCACGCAGCAGAACCTTGATCGTCGATGTTTCTATATCGAACGTTCCGACATAGGGATGCACGAATCCCTCGCGCCCTTCGGTCGTTTCCGGCAGCATATTTCGAGGGAAACGCGAAAGAAAATCGCCCGCGGCGTAAGATGAATTTACCAGAATACCCTTGGCCGAGCCCGGATGCGTCGAGATGCCTTTAAAAGTAACTGTCGCGGTGCGAGCGCTCCATGTTTCGTCATCCACCTCGCCAGGCGTTTCACCGTCAACCGTATAAGCGTATTTCGCTCCGAAGCCGGGAATATCGAATTTCTCGATCCCGCCGCCGACCTCTTCGTCCGGCGTAAAGGCAATAGCAATGTTTCCGTGCTTGATCTGCGGGTTTTGCTTCAGGATGTCGATCATCGTCATAATCTCAGCAATGCCGGATTTATCGTCCGACCCAAGCAGCGTCGTGCCGTCTGCCGTGATAATGTCGTCGCCGATCAGTTCCTTCAAGATAGGGTTTTGTGCGACGGTGATAACCTGAGTCTTGTCGCTCGGCAAAACGATGTCACCGCCTTGATAATTCTTATGAACAATGGCATTAACATTCGCACCCGAAACTGCCGGCGACGTGTCCATATGTGCGATTAGCCCAATCGTCGGAACCTTTGAATTATCCGGCAGATTGCCCGGAATCATCGCGTAGACTATTCCGAATTCACTAACACGCACGTTCTGCGCGCCCAGAGCTTTCAACTCCTTTTCCAGCAACCTCGCCAGATCGAGCTGCTTTTTAGTGCTCGGTACCGTGTTCTGATCTTCCGCCGATTGCGTGTCGATCTTCACATACCGCAAAAAGCGGTCCATCGACGATTCCACCGGAGTTTTCTGCTGCGCCGGCACGGCGGAAAACAAAATAAAAGTATATAAAGCCGCATAGAGGATTTTCATAAGATTTCCTTATTAATCGAATACAACCAGGGAATTGATGTGAGGAGGTCTCATCTCGGAGGCCCCAACACTTGGACGTTGGATGCTATTTTTATATATTCTGTTGACATCGGAATATAACATGCGCCTCTTACGCCGCCGGATTTCACGCGGGCAAACCCGAATCGCTTAGGCACGAGTTGCAGGCGGAAACGCGACCCGTGAAAGAACGTGTCCGTGTAGAACATAGCACGCTCCAATACACATCGGAGCTTCTCTGCCGCGAATATAAGGAAATACATGAGAAAAATTCGAAATGTGTAAATCGCGGCAAACTTTCCTAGTTATCTCAATCAAGGCCGCGAGTAATCTGGAAGGGATGTTTTGTCGCCCAGAACCGCGCCGTCTCTTACAACAACGTTCCTGCCGATGTAGCAGCTACGGCCAATAACGGCATTTCTAATTTCCGCTAAGCTCGAAATGCGCGTATGAGACCAAATAACGGAATCTTCGATTAAGGCTTTCTCGTCAACGTGAACGCCGGGGCCGAGCACCGATCTTACTATCCGAGCGTTCGGCTTGATGGTACATCCTTCGCCGATCAGCGAACTTTTGTCGAGGTCCGCGGACGTGGCAATATCCGCATTTACCGGACCGCGAGGCTCCAACCAGTTGATCTTGCCGCCAATCAGGTCGTGATGTGCATTCAAATAGCTTGCCGGCGTGCCGATGTCGCGCCAATATTCGCCTTTTAGAATAAAGCCGTTAAATTGCTTTCGCTTTTCCAGGATCGAAGGAAAAACGTTGTATTCGAACGAACAATTTTCGTCCTTTGGTATCATATCAAGGATCGTCGGCTCAAGAACGTAAATACCGGCGTTGATCGTGTTCACATTCAGAAGGGCAAGTTCTTCATGCTTCGGCTTTTCAAGAAACCGAAGCACGCTGCCGTCGCTGCCGGTTTCCACAAGGCCGTATGCCGAAGGGTCCTCAACCGGCACCAGCGCAATCGTCGCTTCGGACCGCTTTTCGCGATGAAAGGCGATAATCGCTGAAATATCCAAATCAGTCAGAATGTCACCGTTAAGAACGACGGTTGTTTCTCGAATCGTATTTGCCGCAAACTTGTAGGCTCCGCCCGTGCCCATCGGGCTCGGTTCCGTTACAAAACGCAAATTTACGCCATAATCCGAGCCGTCGCCTAAAAGGTCTTCAATCTTGTCCGGCTGATAACTCAGGGACAAAACAATATCCTTTATTCCGGCGCGGGCAAGAATGTCGATTTGATAAAGCAGAAAGGGCCGGTTTAATACGGGAACGATCGGTTTCGGGGTGTAGACTGTCAGCGGACGAAGTCGCATGCCCTTTCCACCTGCCAGGATTAACGCTTGCATACAATTCTTTGACCTTTTTCAGCCGAAATTAAAGACTACGTAATCGCGGGAGAAAAATCAAAGCCGTTAATCCCTGCATGCTAAACTGCTTTATGCCGACATCATGGCAGCTTCTCGAAGTGGTCGATACTCATCTCAGTGCACTTTATCAAACCGGATCTTTTTATTACATTAAACGCATACAGTATTGAGCGCAGGTCTATGCGAAAATGATGGTTTTGAGGACGTACGCCAGGTCTCAAGATTTATTGTTGTATCGGTTAAGCCTGATTCTTAATCGTTTGTTTCTCTAAACTGATCGGAGTTATAATCGCGCGGTATGGTTGAAAAACTGACTGTTATTTTTTTCATTGTCCTTTGCCTGCTTCTCGGCTTTTATCTCATACTTTCGCCGTGGGACACTTTGTTCGGCAGTTGGAGCGAGAATTATCTTCTGGTATTCGTGTCGGATCGGGCCGGTTTTCCCATTCTGCAAAAGACCGTCGCCTCAAATTGGTTTCGCGGAGCAGTCACGGGACTCGGTGTAGTGAACCTTGTGATCGCTTTTTGGGAAGCTGCTCATTTTAAGCAAAGCGTTGCTCTCCTTCAGGCCCACGACCGGAAAATCGAGAAGTGAGCTATACTTTTGAAAAACCTGTGGTCTACATAATAACGCAGGGCGACGCGGAAGCTTCCAATTTTACACAAAAGAAAAAAGAGATTCTGCAGCTGATACGTGTCGCATCCGAGGCGAAAATTTCCCTAATGCAGATACGTGAAAAAAGGCTTACCGCCAGATTGCTTTTCGAATTGGCATCGGAAGCTGTGGAAATTACAAAGACGCGCAGCACCAAACTCCTGATCAACGGCCGCGCCGACATTGCCGTGGCCGCAAACGCCGACGGTGTCCATCTGCCTTCGGACTCGCTTCCCACGCGCGTCGTCCGAAACCGTTTCTCGAATAATTTTATAATCGGCGTTTCCACGCATTTGCTCGAAGAAGCCCAGGCGGCCAGGGCGGAAGGAGCCGATTTCGTTACATTCGGACCGGTATTCGATACGCCGGATAAGGGTGAGCCGCACGGCCTGCAAGAAATGAATCGTGTTTGCGCGCTCCTCAAACCATTTCCGGTAATTGCACTCGGTGGTATAAATGGAGAAAACTGCGAGACGGTTGTCCAAAACGGCGCAAGCGGTTTTGCGTCGATACGATTCTTAAACGATGAGGATAACCTGCAAAGGTTTCTTCACTAAGACACTATTCCGGCACTATTCGCCGCGAAATATTAACCGTAAACTTTTCGGCGGTTTTGTTTAAGATTTTATTTGGCGAGAATATATGACGAAAACTCGAATATGTCTTACGATCGCAGGCCTCGATCCATCCGGCGGTGCGGGAATCATTGCCGATATCAAGACCTTTTCTGCGTTCAAATGCTTTGCAGCCGCCGCTGTTTCGTCGATTACGTTCCAGAATACAACCGGCGTATTCGGCGCGGCTCATCAAACGGCTGAAACGATGCGCCGCCAGATTGAACCGATCCTACAGGACTACAGCATCGACGCGGTGAAGACGGGAATGCTGCCTACGCGCGAAGTTATTGAAGAAACCGTACGTCTTATCCAGGAAAACGGATTGAAAAACCTGGTTGTCGACCCTGTTGCGCGTTCGACTTCCGGGTTCGATCTGATAGACGACGGGGCTATCCGTATTCTGATCGAACGGCTCTTCCCGCTTTCAGATTTAGTAACTCCCAATATTCCGGAGACCGAAAGGATTGCGAAAATGACGATCCGTAGCAGAAACGACATCGAAAAGGCGGCCAAAATTATACAGTCGATGGGTGCGCGAAATGTCCTGATAAAGGGCGGACACTTAGGAAATGCGGAAGGCGGGATGCGGGATGCGAATTTGACTCCGGGCGGAAACACGACTGTAATGAAACGCGTCTATTCAAAACGAAAAGCCACAGACTACCTGTTCATCGGAGCCGATCTACATACATTCGAAGATGATTTTATCGAAACCTCGGCAACCCACGGAACTGGCTGCACGCTGTCGTCGGCGATCGCTGCTAATCTGGCTTTGGGAAAAAGATTAAAAGATGCCGTGGAGATATCCAAGAGATTCGTGTCCGAGGCGATAAGGAACGCACCGAATATCGGGCAGGGACATTCACCAATTAATCATTTGATTTAGGTCGTCTCTAACTTCGTTTACTTTGCCGTCGGAAAAAAGACGGGTGACTGATAGGTAACTCCGAATGTCACACCAGTTCGAGGGCTGAACCGTGTCAGGCCAAAGATCGCCGCAGTGTCGAATCGAAGGCCCGATGCTTTGATCTGAGTTCCGACGCGGAATTGACCGCTGCTCTCGGTCCCGAGCGGCGCGGAACCGCTTCGTGTGCTGATGCGGCCGTTAACCTCGCTTACAATATTTATCCGGTCATTGAGTCGAAAAATACCTGCGAGGCCGTAAAGCAGAACATCATTTTGGGTGAAATTTGCCAGAGGTGCGTTCATAATTCCCAACCCGAGGTTCCCGTAGATATTAGCGAGCGCGGTTTTGCCTGGGCGTTTTCCAAACCTCTTCTGTACGATCACCTTGCTAAAAATATTGATTTGATTCGTCCCGATACCCTTCGCTTGATCGGTATTCGGCAGTTGAAAGCCGAATTTCAGCCCGATTGCGGGAAATGTCGTGGTTTCGTTGAGCAGCTTAATCTTTGCGGAAATCGAAAAATCGTCAAAATCGTTGGATGAATTGTCCTCGATGCTCAAAGGTATCGGCGAAGGCGTGATCTGTGAGTTTATTGCCAGGAAGTTTTGCAGCGTTCCTTCGATCTGGAGCTCGACATTCGATGCGAACCCCTGACGAATTCGAATATCCCCAACCCGGGTCAGATCGCCCTTCAACCCCGACAGCGGGAATTTTACGTTCTGCAGAAAATCGATTCCCGCCCCGATCTCGATCGATCCTTGCGGAGTGATGTCCACATCATCTGTAATAAGCGGGCGCTGTTGACCGAATGCCCCACAGGCGAAAGTCGCGACAAAAAATACTAAAAGGAATGTACGAGTCACAGCCTGTATCTTCACATTAAATGCAGTATTTGTAAATTGCTAAATGCTGTGGACGTATACACCTGCGACGTTGAATTTTAACGTGATCGCGGCTGCGGCGTAAAGCCGGTTGTTTTGAGATTGCAGTTTGGACTTTGATCGAAAAACTTGCCACAATAACCCCGGCGCTCCCCCCAACGCCTTGTGACTGATCGAAATCTGTAAAAATGAAGACCCACAATGGAATTATTAAACTTTCAAAAAGAAACGGCTGAGCCGAGCGGCTTGCGGCTGGTTGACCCCAAAGAATCTCAAGAGCCGGCTGAGATTGAAAAGCAGTTTGTAAATTTCATGTTCTTTCGTGTCAATCCGGAATGGCGCAAGTTAGACCCCGAGACAAAAAGCATCTTCAAAAGTGAATTTCAGGGCATTTTTGATAAATTCAGAGAGCATTTTTTACTTTTCAGTTACTCGCTCGTGGGTTTCGATTCAAAGGCCGATCTTATGTTTTGGCGGATAGGCAGTTCACTGGATCTGATCCAGGACATGACTGCGAGACTATACCGTACGAGCCTCGGGAGTTATTTTGAAACCGCTGACAACTACCTCTCCGTTACGAAGAAGATGATGTTTGTTTCCGAGGAGGAAAACGTTAACCCTCGGGATCGGCTTCGCGTTGTCGCCGGGAGCGGCAACTATCATTTTGTTTACCCTTGTGCAAAACATAAGGACTGGTACGAGAAAACGGGCGAAGAGCGTGACGCTCTGATTGAAGAGAACTTTATGGTGGGTAAGAAGTTCCAGAATATCAAGATCCACCTAACGCATGCGTTCGGCTTTAGCGAACAGGAATACTTGATATCCTTCGAAACAAATGAGCCCAAAGATTTTCTTGCACTCGCGGAAGAGTTAAGGCAAACTCCGGCGAGCAAATTTACATTACGCGGCATGCCCGTTTACACATGCCGACAACGCAGTCTGGCCGAATGCTTGGATGCGTTGGGATAGTTTCTGGACTCGAGACTCGGAACTGATTTATGTATTATGATCGTCGCCCGTAAATTTGTACTGAGCGGTCTTGTTCAGGGCGTTGGATTTAGATTTTTTACGCAGCGTGTCGCGGCCCGGCACCAGATTCGCGGCTATGTCAAGAATTTAGATGACGGCCGCGTTGAAGCATTTGCTCAAGGCGGCCCAAAATCCGTCGAAGCGTTCAAACACGATATAACGGCGGGCCCGCGGTTCTCCAAAGTCAGCGATATTGAGGAGATAGTTCTGGAGCCGAACACGGCGTATTCGGCCTTCAGGATTGAACGGTAAAAAGGGTTGATATTTTAGATTCGTGCTTGAGGATAAAAAAGGGCAGAAACGCGAGTGTGAACGAGCGTGTTTTAATTTAGCGCAAAGATTCACGCTCGCACATCCGCGTTTCTGCCTTTCCAATCAAACTTTAAATCGACATTGTGGAGCATTTAAGAAAACTCGTACGCGAAGTACCCGATTTTCCAAAGCCGGGCATTAACTTTTACGATATTACAACGCTTTTGAAGGATCCGGATGGTCTTCGACAAACTATCGACGCACTATATCAACAATGCGGCGACGGAAAGATCGATACCGTGATCGGCGTCGAGTCCCGCGGATTTATATTTGCAACGCCGCTTGCGTATCAGCTTGGAGCGGGTTTTGTACCGGTTCGCAAGCCAAAAAAACTGCCCGCGGAGAAGGTTTCCGTCTCGTATGATCTCGAATACGGCCAGGACATCCTGGAGATGCACAAGGACGCTGTCGGCGAAGGCCATCGTGTTTTAATCGTGGACGACCTGCTCGCGACGGGCGGTACGGCCAAGGCGGTCGTCGATCTCGTCGAAGGGTTGGGCGGGATTGTCGTCGGTTTGCTCTTCGTGGTCGAACTCAAATTTTTAAATGGCCGTCAGAAGTTTAACGGTTATAATGTAAAATCGCTGATCCGTTACGATTCTTGAAGAACCCGTTTGCGTTGGCGAAACGCGCCAGTTACGAAATGCGTCTAACGGGCAGAAACGCGACCGTAATGGAGCGGTTGCGTGAGTACAGGCGACACACGCTCGTTAACACTCGCGTTTCCGCCTAAAACTCATCCGCTCCCGTAGCTCAGTAGGATAGAGCGTTCGCCTCCTAAGTGAAAGGCCGCTGGTTCGAATCCAGCCGGGAGCACCATTAAAATCGAATCCCACCGAAATTCCCACCAAATATCAGAAAACTTACTGATTATTTGCCATTTTCCTAGCATGGAGTGGTTCCGACGGGTGCTATACGTCAGTGGACAAAGAAGACGGCGGCGAAATTGCTACATTTCCATATTACGACCGAAGAGCTGGGATGGCGTGTTTCTAATTCGAAGCCACTCGGACGAATGAAAACCCCAGAACAAGCGAAAATCGGCTGACAAATGGAAACTGATTGTTACAGACGTAGCGAAGTGGTTTTACATGGATACGTCAACGAAACCAAATGGCGACGTTACTCAAATATAAATTAACTTTCCTAAATTTTTGCAACATTGCTAAACAAAAAAACGTTTTCAAGCATGTCTTATAGGCTGTGCGAGACGGAGCTATGCATAACAGAATTTTATACTTAGTTCTTGACACACAAGATATTTTGATATATACAATGCACCATTAAGGTATTCACAAGAGCCATAAATTTTGGTTCGATTATAATTTCGTCGCTGTTAAAAAACAGCATTGCCACCGCAAAGCGGGGAGCATAATTTTAAATAATTATATAGGAGAATTTAATGAGAATTAACAACTTAAACGAAATCAAGAAAAATAACGCTTCAAAATTATTATTAAGCGTGGGTTTAGCTATCGCACTCTGCGCAGGCTTTACGATGTCCGCTCGAGCGCAGTCCAGCGTCGCAAGGCAACAGGCTCAAACGGGCATCACCACTTATTATTACGGATACAAATCCAACGCTATCGGCAAAGTCAATGCTGAAAAAAGACGTGGCAAATATGCACGAATGTATTACAGCAACGAGCGTAAGCAATGGGCTGTCGATGTTAGCAATAGTTTAACAAGCGGCGGTAACAGCGGCACGACTGTGAATACCACAAATTCACCAACCCTGGCTGATAACCAGACACGCACAGGCATCACGACGTTTCATTACGGATACAAATCCAATGCGGAAGGGAAACTCACTGCTGAAAAAAGACGCGGCAAATCCGCTCGTATGTATTATGACAATTCGCGGCGCAAATGGGCGGTTGACGTAAGCAACGGATTATCGAGCGGCACAACTACGAAAGGGACGAAAACAGTGCCAACATATACGTCGGTTGACGGCGGCAACCTTCCGAACGGCGCAAACATTATTTATTTTCCGACCAAAGGAAGTGCCGAAGGAATTTACAAAGCGTCGCTGCGACAGGGCGATTGGGCGAAAATGTGGTATGACACAAAACGTCGTGAGTGGGCGGTAGCGGTTAAACCACGTTTGCGGCGGTAGCGGTCAAACCGCGTTTGTAATTTAACCAAATAGAAGGGGATTGGTTGCGTCAACAAACACTGAGAGATTGCGACAGGAATGTTGTAATCTTTTTTTTATTTTTATGTTGGTTGAAGGCATCACATTGTGTTCGATGGCTTCGTATTTATTTTGTAGGAGCTTTAAATGCCAAGAGTTGTACGAATTCTTCTGAGCTGTTTGATTGGCGCAATCGTTTGCGCCATTCTCAGTTTCTTAACGTTTTTTCTGCTGACAATTTTTGATAATCAAAAGCTCATTGAAATATTCGGTTATGGTCTTATCGTCGGCATGTTTGGCGCTTTCATCGGCGCGATTATTGGTTTAGCAATCGGAATCGGTAATTTAGGCGTGATAGGAGGCGGAGTTGCCGGTGTTTTGGGGACATTAATTGGAGTGGCGATTCTCGCTTTTACTGCCGCTGAAAACTCTAGTCAATACGGATATTTCTTGAGGGCGTCGGGAATTTTTTCTATCCATTTTTATTTGCCGACAATTTTGACAGGTATCATCACCGCATTGCTCAAAAATTTGATTAATAAATCCAAAAGTAGATTGTCTTCGCCGTATCAGAATTGATGCTCCAACGGCATAATCGAACAAGTCTTGACGTGATAGGGTGTCTGACATTGCTTGTGCAATTTGGGTAGAGATTGTGAATGTGTCCCAATTTAAGCCCATACTCGCGCCTTCTTATCTTATTTTTGCTTTAAAATGTGGAATGAAGAAAAACAAATTATTGAGTCGTGCCTTTCGCCAGACGAGCGGTTGTTGTGGTTTGGCAAACCGCGTCAAGGCTTTTTTCTTCGCGCATCAGACATTTACACTATCCCATTTAGTCTGATGTGGGGCGGCTTTGCAATCTTTTGGGAAATGACGGTTGTAAAAAGCGATGCGCCGTTTTTCTTTATACTCTGGGGCATTCCGTTTGTTCTAGTGGGTTTGTATTTGATAGTCGGACGCTTCTTCGTAGATGTGCGGCAACGCAGTAAAACATTTTACGGAGTAACCAACGAACGCGTAATAATCGTTTCGGGTTTATTCACTCGCAAAATAAAATCGCTTAATCTTCGGACGCTGCCGGATGTAACGCTAGAGGAAAAAGTTAATGGAAGCGGCACAATTACTTTTGGGTCGGTAAGTTCTTTTACGGAGTGGAATAGAGACGGCTTCTTTCGCCTTCAAAAAGCCAGAATTGAAGCTGTGCCAAGGTTTGAACAAATACCACAAGCCAGAAATGTTTATGAAACAGTTAGAAATGCACATAAGCAATCCGGCTAAGGCAAAGCCCAACAAAACATTGGACGCGAGCGCGAAATAGCTTGATTCATAAAAACATATTTCGTTTAACCCGAAGTTGCGCGTATCGGAACTTTTCTTTTGATAATGACGTTAGGATTTCTGCAACTGGATATTCTCCGTAATTCTTAAACTTAAACGATAGATCAATATGTCATATTTATTATCAGCTCTATTCATTCTTTTCGCGTTCGTTTTGGTCGAGGCACAAGCAGTTAAAATTACCGTTAAACCAAACTCAATCTATATTGAAAAAACATCTGCGGCACAAAATCTGAATTTCGATTTTATTCTTGAAAATACGACGAATGAAAATTTGTCTTTGAGCGAAGTGGAAGTTTCCGTTTTTGACAGTAAAGGCAAACTGGTTTTGCGAAAGTTTATTGACGGAAACGGTGTGCGTCCGAGTATTATGACCGTCCCGAATCGTGAACTCGAACCGAATAAATCTTTGCTTGTATTTAATCCTTTTTATAGCTTTGCGTCGGACGCGGAACTGAGCCGAATGCTTTATAAATTTACGTTTGAAACGAAAGACCGCAAAAAACAATTTGTTTCAGAAACTGTGGTTTCACCTGCTTTTTATCAAACAAAAACAAGTTTAATTTTACCCGTCAAAGGACGTTCGATTATCTATGACGGACACGATTTTTACTCGCACCATCGCAGATTCGATTATGTGTTTGCGCCGATAGCCGCATTTGGTTTCAAAACAAACTTTATGCGCTACAGTTACGATTTTGTTCCGGTGAATGAAGCCGGCGAGATGTTTCAAGGCGACGAGAAAAACAACGCCGGTTATTTCGGTTTCGGCGCAAATCTCTATGCGGCGGGCGACGGCAAAATTGTGTCGGTTGTAGATGATAAACCCGATAATCGCTCGTTTGACGAATCACAACTTACGACAAATCGAATGGTTTTATGGGGAAACTATATTGTCATTGACCATCTGAACGGTGAATACAGCATCTATGGACACATCAAGCAAAGAAGCGCGAAATTTAAGGTCGGTGATACGGTCAAACAAAATCAAATAATCGCGCAGATGGGTGCTTCGGGTAGTTCAAAGTTTCCGCATCTGCATTATGAACTGCAAAATGGCGCGGACACTGATGCGGAAGGCTTGCCTTCGTATTTCAGAAACTTTCAGAAAATTCTCGGCTCAAAGACACAATTTGTAAAACTCGGACAAATTGACAGCGGCGATATTGTACAACGGTAAAATATGATTATGACGAGACATAAAGCATCACGAAGAGTAAATAAAACAATAGCGTTGTGCGATTGCACGGCGCATTGGTTGTATCGTAGTTAAAAATTGAACAGTTCCATATTTATTTTCGTAGGGTTAGTCTAAATTTCATATCACAGGAGAAATTGTATGAATACTCCAGGCAATTTACCTAAATTGTTTTCGCTAATAGCGGTTTTTGCGTTATGTCTAATTTTATTTGGAACGCAAACGACGCTTGCTCAGAAAACGCAGACGGAAATTTTTGTCGAGACGCTCGCTCAGGCGGAAGCTAAAATGCAGGCGAAACAATGGGCGGAAGCTGCGGCGCTATGGGAGCAAGTCGTTAAGGCGAATCCCGTGCAAGGCAGATTTTGGGAGCAGTTGGGCTTGGCTTATTACAACGCCAAAGATTACCGCAAATCAATTCCGGCTTACGAAAAACAACTTGAACTCGGTTACGGGCAACCGGCATACGCAGCTTATAACATTGCTTGCAATTACGCGCTGGCGGGCGAAAAAGAGCAGGCAATAAAATGGCTCGAAAAAGCATTGGTGATGAAATTTCCCGATCTTCCCCACGCGCAGACCGACACGGATTTGGAATCTATCCGCAGCGACCCGCGCTATCGAACTATGGTCGGCTTGATTGATACGAGCAAGTTGTCGCGCGATGAAGGCTGGCGAACTGATTTGCGGTTTCTCACACGCGAAATCAAACGGCGCGGATGGAATTTGTTTCCGCGAATCGGAACGGAAGTCGAGTTTGACTCAGCGGTTAAACGGATAAACGACGCAATTCCCAATTTAACCGACCCGCAGATTGAGATTGAGATGCTGAAACTGATGCGGCGAGTCGGCGACGGACACTCTAATCTGTTCGGCTCGCGTGAAAGAAAAGAATGGCTGGAAACCGTTCCGGTTCTTTTTTATATGTTCGAGGAAGGTTTATTTATCGTAGCCTCCGACCCGAAACATAAAGATTTGCTCGGCTTGCAAGTCTTGAAATTCGGCGGGCGCTCCGTTGATGAAATCGTCAAAGTAATTCACTCGGCAACGAGCGAGGACAATAAAATCTGGATTAAACAAATCGCGCCGTACCGAATGCGGCATTTGCCTCTGCTGCACGCCGCCGGAGCAATTCCCGACGCGAACAAAGTCGAACTGAATTTGCGTGGGATGGACGGCAAAGAACGCACCGTTACATTAACAACGGATATGACGCAGCCAAACATCTGGAACACAAAACCGAATCCGCCCGAATGGGTAAATCTGCCGCAAACTTTGGGAACGCCCGTGCCGCTTTATTTGAAAAATCCGAGCGCGCCGTTTTGGTTTGAATATCTTTCCGATAACAAGACGGTTTATTTCGGGTTTAACAGCGTCCGCAACGACCCAAAGGAATCGCTCGCCGCTTTTTCCGAAAAGCTTTTTAAGTTCGTCAACGAAAACCCGGTCGAAAAATTGGTGATTGACTTGCGCTGGAACAACGGCGGCAATACGAATCTGCTCACGCCGCTCGTTCAAGGATTGATTAAAAACGAGAAAATAAACCGGCGCGGAAAACTGTTTGTCATCATCGGTCGCCGAACTTTTTCCGCCGCGCAAAACGCTTCGACGTTTTTCGAGCGATACACAAACGCCACCTTCGTCGGCGAACCAACCGGCGCAAGTCCGAATTTTGTCGGCGAAGAAGACCCGTTTGTTTTGCCGTATAGCAAAGTTATGGCAAACGTCTCGCATCTTTACTGGCAGAGCGCGTTTCCGCAAGACGGACGAATCTGGATCGCGCCGCAAATTTACTTGCCGCCGACGTTTGAAGCGTATCGGACGAACCGTGATGCGGCTTTGGAAGCGATTTTAAATTATAAGGAAAAAACAAATTGATTTGTCCTTACAAGTCGCCTAACAAGTCAATAGACGTGAGGCGGAAACAGCGACTCTTTTATCATGTTGCGTGTTTTCCCTTTGCTTGTCCGTAGCGGTTTTTCGCTACGTCAACTCCGCCGTACAATGTCTTCGTATTTATTTAAAAAAGGAATTTCAAATGCCAATAACAGCAAGAATTCTGCTGAGCGGCGCAATTGGCGCAATCGTTTGTGCCATTCTCAGTTTCTTAATGTTTTTTCTGCTGACGATTTTCGATAATCAAAAGCTCGTTGAAGCACTCGCTTATGGTCTTATCGTCGGCATGATTGGAGCTTTTATCGGCGCGATTATTGGTTTGGCGGTCGGAATCGGTGATTTAGGCGTGATCGGGGGCGCGATTGTCGGTGTTTTGGGGACATTACTTGGAGTGGGGATTTATGTTTACTCCACCGCAGAAACCTCTGGACAATATGGATACTTCTTGAGTGAGTCGAGAATTATTTTTATCGTTTTGTCTCTGCCGACAATTCTGACAGGTGTCATCACCGCATTGCTCAAAAATTTGATTTATAAACCTTAAAGCAGAGTGTTTTCGCCGTATAAGAGTTAATGTATCTAAGGGTGCAAGCTACGTTTTCGCAGCAATTGCCAATGTTAGTTTCGGCACAATTTTAGGCAAATCAATGGGAGTTGATATTGACGATTCAAATTCTTTCCCGGGTAAAGTTTATATGACTCAGCTAATCAGTCGAAATTTGAAAGCAGTTCGGGAACAAATCTTTTGAAATGAAACAGAATGAGAAGATTTCATATTATCATTTGGGTATAGACAACGGCTCACTAACAACTTGACTGCGTAGAATCACCGGAGTGCGAATATTTCGTTGAATCCGTTTTCCCGTCTTTATCGAACCTCATTCGATAATAGGTTAGAAGCTGGAGGATAAAATCATGCCGCTTTCCGAGAGTGAAATAGAAGACGCAAAGGCGACCATTTTAATCGAACTGGAAAGGATGTTCACCATTGTCTCGAATTACTACAAATCGAAGGACAGTCCGGATAATGTACTTTTCCTGATTGATGTCGAGAAAGCGCTCAGGGAAAGCCTGGTAAAGGTCTGACAAATACCTTTTGTTCAGGACGACGATCACTTATGTGAAGTCCGTTCACAATCTCAATTTAAACGAGCGAAGCCGCATTTAGAAAATGAATGCGGCTTCTATTTTGAACCGCCGGAAATTCAGCCGCGAGTTAAGCGAATCGCACGAAGCGGGAGTTTCTTTTTATTCGTGTTATTCGCGTGAATCGTGGTAAAAACTCCTTTTTTGTGGCAAGTTATCATTGTATGCGAAAAGTGCTGACATCGGAGGAAATGCACGAGGTCGATCGCCTGACTACCGAGAAATACGGGATTCCCCCTATCCTGCTGATGGAAAACGCCGCCCATGCCGCGGCTCGCGTGATTAGTGAAAAGCTTGGCGGTTCGGTTGACGGCAAATCGTTTTTGGTCCTTTGCGGCAAGGGAAATAACGGCGGCGACGGGGCCGCTCTGGCAAGGGTGTTATGGCAGCAGGGAGCGGATGTTGAAGTATGTCTTTTCGGATTGGTCGAAGATACAAAGGATCACGCCCGTGTGAATTTCGAGATATTGCGAAAAATTACGGACCAGGAAGGTTTCGAACTCGATCAGACGGATCTGGCCTTTGAAGAGATAACAAGCCTGGAAGAGTGGCTCGAATACGACAGTCTTAATTTTCACTGCGACGATCCCGACGTTTTAGTCGATGCTCTTTTCGGGACGGGGTTGAAGCGGGCTTTAGACGGCGTTTATGAACAGGTTGCTGCGTATATATCCGCCTACACTGCCGAAGATGCGGGGCAGGGAACTTTTGTCGTCTCTCTCGACGTTCCTTCAGGTTTGGACTCCGATTGCGGCGAACGAATCGGGATGAACGCGCGGGCTCACGTGACTGTAACTTTCACCGCTCCAAAACTTGCCAATGTTATTCCGCCCGCTTCGAATTTTAGCGGGGAGCTGCGTGTGGAGAATATAGGATCGCCTTGCGAACTGATCAACGAAACGGCGTCCCGGGTTTTTGTTGCGGAAATGGAGGACGCATGCGATTGGTTGACGAGGACGAATTTCACACCGAATTCGTATAAAAACAAACGCGGTCATGCGCTTCTAATTGCGGGTTCGAAGAATTATTCGGGAGCGGCAGTTTTATGCGCCAACGCGGCCATCCGTTCGGGTGTCGGTCTCGTTACGATCGCGACGCCCGAATCTTCGCTGCTTTCCGTTTCGTCGAGAGTTTTGCCGGATGTCATAGTGCGGAGCATTTCCCAAACCGAAAATCGGACGGTTTCAGAGGATACTTTCCATGAAATAGAAGAATATTGGGGAAACGTTGACGCAGTCGCGATCGGCAGCGGGCTTTCGATGGCCAAAAGGGGCGAACGAACGGGAGATTCAACTACACCGGAATTCGTTCGAAGAGTTGTTGAAAATAGACGCACGCCGCTTTTGATCGATGCCGATGGTTTGAATGCCCTCTCGCCTTTCGACCTTCAAGGCTCTGCCGAAATGCCTTTGATCTTAACGCCGCACGAAGGTGAGTTTTTGCGTCTTATCGGAACAACGGACAAAGACGATGTAAAGGATCGTGTTAAAGCTGCACGTCGATTTGCGGAAAAACACTGTATTATTCTCGTCTTAAAAGGCGAACGAACGCTGATCGTCGGGCCGGGTGGAAAAGTTGTTATCAATTCGACGGGTAATTCAGGACTCGGCAAGGCCGGGAACGGCGATACCCTTACCGGAATAATCACTGGCTTCGTTGCTCAGGCGGTTAAAATGAATGTTCCCATTTTTGAAACAATCGTAGCTGCGGTTTACATCGCAGGATTAGCAGGGGACATAGCGGCCGCAAAATATGGAAAGAGGATAATGACGGCGTCGGATGTGCAAGAGTGTTTGGCAGAGGCGTTTGAGGAGATTCTTAGATAAAATTTAGGCTTTTTGCCGCCTGGAAGAGGAAACGAACTTTAGGTCGAAGGTTTAGCATTGCAGCCGTTTAGCAGTATGGATTCAAAGCAACTGTTGGGAAAGTGGATCGACGCATTTAAAGCTGCGGATATCGACGCGTTAATTGCTTGCTATGCCGCGGATGCGGTAAATTTTCAAATCGCCGCGGAGCCTGTGATTGGGATAGAACGAATACAGACCGATTTCGAGCAGTTTTTTCATGCGTTTCCGGATGCCTATTCCGATGTCGAAAACGTCCTCGGCGACGGCGATTGGGCGGCTTGGGAATGGAGTGGCGGCGGGACGTTCATGGGCGAGTTTCTAGGAAAACCGCCTACGGGCAGGTCGTTTAAGCTTCGCGGCTGCGGGTTCTTCCATTTTCGAGACGGCAAAATTGTTTTTCAAAGAGGTTATTGGGACAAGGAAACCTGGTTTTCGCAGATTGCATTAACATTTTAATGAGCGGCGACCACATTTGCACCACTCCCAACGATACGTTTGAGCTCGGAGAAACGCTGGGAAAAGAACTGAAAGGCGGCGAGATTATCTTGCTTACAGGCGGGTTGGGCGCGGGGAAAACCCTTTTGACGAAGGGAATTATGAAGGCGCTCGACTTCGATGTGGATGAAGTTACCAGCCCGAGTTTTGCGTTGGTAAATTTATATAAAACCGAGCGGTTCGATGTTTATCACATCGATCTATGGCGTTTGGATGCAGAAACCGATAAGGCGTATGAGGTGGGATTAAGCGAAATCCTGGAAGATGAAAACGCGGTTGTAATAATCGAATGGGCCGAACGGTTGGGGAATTTTCCGTTTGCATCGACAGTGATCCCGATTAAGATCGAAGGCGACGGCTTTGAGCCGCGGACTGTTTCAGTCGAAACCCTGGCTTCGGGCCAAAACTGAATTATGGGATCAACCGCCGTTGATTCATCGAATCATAAAGATATTCGAATCGTCGTGAGAAAAAAACAACGAAAACTCGAGCTTTTCGCCGGGGAAAAGCTTGTTCGTTCATACCGGGTCGTACTCGGCTTTGCGCCGATGGGAATTAAAGAGACTGAGGGAGACGGCAAGACGCCGGAAGGCGAGTTTTACGTTTATTCAAAGAACCCAAACAGTAAGTATCACCTTTCGCTGGGAATAAGTTACCCGTCAGTAGCTGATGCGAAACGCGCACTCGGGCAAAATTTGATCACGCAGGAAGAACACGATTCGATCGGCACGGCAGTAGAAATGAAAGAGCTGCCGCTCCAAAAAACGGCTCTCGGCGGCGAGATTTACATTCACGGCGGCGGAATTGCCGAAGATTGGACGGGCGGATGCATAGCGGTGTCCAACGAAGATATGACAGAAATTTTTGACGCAATTTCTCTGGGCGCGAAGATTACTATTTTGGCATGATCTCCATTATCGGACAGATTGTTGTTCTACCGCAAAACCCCAGGATCTGTTGTAAATACTCGAACCGGTAATATTCGTGTAACATTAAATTAACATGTGCTTACCGCAGATTGTTCTATAATTATTGTTTTGTCCGTTTTTATGAAGCACTCAGAAAACAAGCCTGCCAAACAACCCGTTGAAACGACCGTTATTGAAGAAGATAGGTTCAACGGCCAGTTGCTTTTCAACCGTGAGGCCAGTTGGCTTGAATTCGACTGCCGGGTGTTGGATGAGGCTATGGACGAGAATCTGCCGGTACTCGAACGCCTTAAATTTCTCTCGATCTTTTCAACGAATCTCGACGAATTTTTCATGATCCGAGTTTCGGGAATCAAGGAGCAGATCGAGGAAGGCGTGAGCGAGCTTTCCCCGGATGGAATGACGGCGACCGAGCAGCTTCGCGAAGTTGGTAAACGTCTGCGTCCGATGCTCAAGCGTCAGGTAACCTTTCTTAACGAGAATGTTTTTCCCGCCCTCGCCCATGAGAACATTACCGTTGAACCGTATCAGAAATTAAATGCAAAGGATAAAAGGCGGCTCGACAAGTATTTTCGTGACAATTTGTTTCCAATCCTGACGCCTCAATCCGTTGATTCCAGCCACCCTTTCCCCTATATCTCGAACCTCAGCTTGAATATCGGCCTTTTCATCGAGCCGGATCGGAACCATACTCAGAAAAATTTGAAGCACTTGTTTCGGCAGAAGCGGTTTGCGCGTATAAAACTACCGCCTACTGTTCCGCGTTTGATTCCTATCAATGAGAAAAATGGGCGCTTTGCACTAATTGAAGAAGTACTGGCGGCCAATGCCGAAGATCTTTTTCCGGGTATGAAAACGAGTGAAGGCTTCCTTTTCCGTGTCACGCGTGATGCCGACATAGAACTTCGCGAAGATGAGGCGGGTGACCTCATGCGTACGCTGGAACGCGAACTGCAGCGGCGCCGGTTTCGCTTTCCGGTGCGGTTGGAAGTATCCGCCGAAATGTCGGAAAAAATGCTCAAGCTCTTGACGGTCGGTATCGGCCTTGGAGAACAGGATGTTTATCGAATTGACGGATTCATGGATATACCGGATCTGATGCAGCTTTACGCCCTCGACCGCCCGCAGCTGAAAGAAAAACCAATACCACTCGTTCATCCTTCGGTTTTGCTCGAAAAAAAAAGTATTTTTGAGGTTCTAAAAAGACAGGATGTGCTCCTACATCACCCCTACACGGCATTTTCTTCGGTCACTGACTTTATTGCAGAAGCGGCGGAAGACCCCGATGTACAGGCGATAAAAATTTGTCTCTATCGAACCGGTAAAGATTCTCCTATAGTCAATTCGCTAATCCGCGCGGTGCGTCTCGGCAAGCAAGTTACGGCCCTGGTTGAGTTGAAGGCCCGTTTTGATGAAGAAAATAATATCGAATGGGCGCGACGCTTGGAAAATGAAGGAGTTCACGTTGTTTATGGCATCAGCTCGCTGAAAACGCACTCAAAGGTATTGCTGATCGTTCGCCGGGAAAAGGAAAAGCTCTTCCGCTACGTTCATATCGCGACGGGCAATTACAATCCGACGACATCAAGGATTTATACGGATTTAGGCTTACTTACGGCTGACGAGGAGATTGGCGCCGATGCAACCAGTCTTTTTAATTTTTTGACGGGATATTCTCAGCAGAGCAAATACAATCGTCTGCTTGTTGCACCGCTCAATTTACGGGAAAAATTGACCGAGCTCATACGCCGCGAGAAGAGAAATAAACTCGACGGCCAGGACGCGCAAATAATCGTTAAAGTAAATAGCTTGACCGATGAACAATTAATCGAAGAGCTTTATCAGGCATCACAGGCCGGGGTCGATATCGACCTTATTGTGCGTGGCATTTGTGCGCTGCGGCCCGGCGTAAAAGGCTTTTCCGCGAATATACGGGTGCGTTCAATCGTAGGACGTTTTCTCGAGCATAGCCGCGTTTTCTATTTTGCAAATGGTGGAGGAGAAGAGAACGAAGAAGTTTATATCGGAAGTGCGGATTGGATGCTTCGCAACCTGGATCGGCGAGTAGAAGTCGTTCTTCCCATTACGGATCCGACCATCAAAAAGTACATCAAGCAAGAGATTTTAGAGACTTATCTTCGCGATAATGTGAACACGAGAATTCTTCGACCGGATGGTACTTATAAAAGACTGCCCGGAAGCGGCGAACAGTTTGATGCGCAGATGGCATTCGTCGGGCAGGATATTTTGACCTAAGCAGTGACAGTTCGGGCGAATCTTGCTTCAGCGACCTCCCCTATCATTCTTCCGTATTTTAACGTTAGTCGCGGATAACCTCTCGTCTCAGGCTCCAAAGCTTCAATTTGAAGCAATTTTTCGGCTTCTTCGATATGTTTGATAGTCCCTTCAATTTCCATAAAAAGCCCAAAGGGAAGTTCGTCCAATACAACCTCAACGTCTCGAAAACGCCACGTTTTACGACGCTTCTCGTAAATAACGGAGAGCTTGTAACCGAGCTTTTCGATAATACTCTCCATCGCGTCGACATCCGCAACCGTAGTTTCATGTTCGATCCTGTGTTTGATGTCCGAATCGTTTCGCAGTCTTTCTTTGTAGGTCAATAGCGTGAGTCCGCCGATCTTTCGCAATCGAAGCACCGCGCCTCTCTCGTCGATAACACCGCCGCGGTGAAGATAGTTCTCTTCGAAAACCTCGCCTAAAAAGACAGCGCCCATTTCGCCCAGTTTAGCTGTTATTTCCGTAAGGCGCCCTTTATCCAAACGATATTTCTTTTCGATTTCAATGGCCATTTATATGAATATCCAATTTCCGGTCGGGATAAATCAATAGTAGGTAATAAGCCAAAGTAGAGCAAACGCAGGTTGAAATCTTCACCGGAACTTGACTAGCCGCAGTGGGCAGTCAATACTTGAACAAAAGGTCGGTGATTCGATCCGGCTTGAATTGAAATAACAGGGGAAATTTATGCCATATCCGGAAATGATGATTCTCGGGATGCGCGCGGAACTAGCGCAGCTCGGGATCGAAGAAACAAAAACAACAGAAGCCGTGGCTGAAGCGGTTCAAAACACTAACGGGACATTAATGGTCGTCGTCAACTCGGTTTGCGGCTGCGCCGCGGGCGGCGTACGTCCCGGAATTGCGATGGCTTTGCAAAATTCTGAAGCAAAACCGGATCGTACTATCACGGTATTTGCCGGGGCAGATATAGACGCTACCGATACAGCAAGGGAGCTTTTCGCGGGTTATCCGCCGTCGTCGCCGTCAATCGGATTTCTGAAAGACGGCAACTTGGTCCAAATGTTTGAACGTAAAGACCTTGAGGGCCGCCCACCGACGGTGATCGCACAAGCGTTGACCGACGCTTTTGCAAACCACTGCACAAAAACGGAAGCCGCGAAAAATTAGAAAGTCGATCGACAATAAACCATTTGTGCGAACACAGCATCGGTTTACACAGCTCGAGACCTATTTCGAAGAAGAATTCAATCGCGGGATGTTAGGTGAAGAGATTCACCGGCAGTAGGCCGTCTATTTTCCATAAGATTCAGAAACGAACCGGACTGGATATCTTCCATCGACAGTCCAGTTGTTTCTACAACCTCTTGTTCCGTTATAGCGGCACATTCGATTGCCCACTTGAAAAAGTTGAGTATTCCCTGGGCCGATGCGGCGTCGTCGAACTTATTTCCCGTCAAATTCGCCTGCGTCGCCTTTTCAATAAAAACTTTCAGCCGATCGGCCTGCGCCTCCATTCCGTCTAGAAAGAAAGAATAAACCGCGGCGTAACGCGCAACGAGTTGATTCGGATGCAGATCCCAGCTTTGGTAAAAGCCGTTGGTCATCGAATGCGTGACGTTATCGAAGTGTGACCGCCATGCCGAATGCACTGCACGCTTGTTTTCTTCGGCCTTAGTCTTAGATAGTTTCTCACCTCGATGGATCGGCACCGGAATCTCAGTCGTTACGGAATCGGACAGACGAATTCCTAGCGGCGAGAGCGCGATAAGCATCATCTGCCGGGCGAAACTACAAGCTTCGTGTCGTAGTTGCTGGTGCGAAGACGCGATTCCAAGACTCGCCGTGTAATCATATGCGCCGAAATGAGCCGAGGTGCACCGGTCTTTGGCAGCCGCTATCAGGGATGCGAGCGCGATTCTGCCCTTTTTATTGACGATGGCGAGCGGCGTCTCGACCATTATTTCGATCTTTATACTGCCTTTGTCGAGTCCTGCTTTCTTTTCGATTTTTTTCAAATATCGACATAATTGCTTAACTTCTTTTCTGTCCGAAACTTTCGGCAACGTGACGGCAAAATTTTCGGGAAGCCTCCCGCCGCTTTTTGTTAGAAAATTTTCGAGGAACAGATGCAGGGTGCGAACGGAACGGCCAAATGTCTCGGGAGCGAGCGATTTTATTCTAAATCCGGAGAATAGTGTGATGTTATTTTCCAGAAAGCATTCAGCCAGTTCATGGGCCGCCGAAACTGCATGTGAGTCTTCTTCCTCATCTCCGCGAAAACCGTAACCGTCTTCGAAATCTATGCGATAATCCTCGACAGGTTGGGTGTTTAGCTTTTGAAGCGTCCGTTGATGAACGGTCCACGCAAACCACGCCGGAAAATTTTCGGCTTTTACTTTCTTGGCGTTTTTGGCAAGCTGTCTTTCAAGATCGGCGACAGCCTTTGGAAACCTCGGCAACGTCTCGGCTCCCTTGAGCCACATCGCATCCGCAAACTCAACAAAGTTCGGCGCATAGGTTTCGAGCGATTGGCTCGCAATCCTTCCAAGTTTTTGCACCGTATCGCTTGTGAAAAGGTGAGCTCCGCCGTAAACGACATGAACCGGCGAACGCGGATCCGATTGTTCGATGCGTTTGGGTCTATTGTTTTTGACGATCAAAAGTACCCCTTCGTCGCCATCGTGTAGAACTGTTTTACTCATCTTTACACCCGACAATCAAAGACAAATCATAGTAATTAAAGCAAGAAAATGCTAATCTTGGGTCGATGGGGAAGTTTGAAAAAGTGCGTCAGGGGTTGATTTGTCTCGGGGTGAAAAGCGCATCACGCCACCATCAATATTTCGGACAGCTTTCAAATAAATTGCCTCCAGCTTTAGCTGGAGGACAAGCAAGTCAGGTGAAAGCAGGCTTTAGCCAAATTTAAGAGAAATAATAAATTCCTTTTGCTTTAGCACAAAGATTTGGCTGAAGCCGACGGCTGTGGCTAATCTGACCCCCCAGCTAAAGCTGGAGGCAATTTATGAAAAACGGAATTCACCCAAATTTGAGATCGTGATTTATTGGGATAACGACGATCAGATATTTGTAGCGGAAGTACCAGAACTTCCGCGTTGTATAGCATACGGCAAGACGCAAGTTGAAGCCGTTCAAAACGTCGGCGAAGCAATCGAATTAAGGCTTGAAACCGCTGCTTTGAGCGACAAACACACGCAAATACTATGAATAACGCGGACAAAGTTGTCCGCGTTCCGTCAGAACAACTCGTCCATTGCTTCTTCCAGATTTTTCACGCCAACGACCCGAATTCCCAAAAGCTTTTCCAGGCCTGATTTATTTGACGCAGGAAGTATTAGTTTTTTGAATCCGAGCGTTTGAGCTTCGCGGGCGCGTGATTGAGCTTGGAGGACGCCGCGGACTTCACCGGTCAGGCCGACTTCGCCGAAAACGGCTGCTTCGGGCGGAATCGGTAGATTTCGAAAACTCGAAGCAATTGCAGAGATCACACCCAGATCAGCGGCAGGTTCGTCAACTTCGAGGCCTCCCGCGATATTTATAAACACATCGTCGCCCGCGAGCTGAAAACCAAGCCGCTTCTCCAAAACGGCGATCAGAAGCGATGTTCGGTTGTAATCGAATCCCTGCGCCATTCGTCGGCCCGACGCCGATTTATTGCCTGAAACCAGTGCCTGTACCTCGACGAGCATCGGCCGCGTCCCTTCCATGCAAACCGTCACGACCGAACCGCTCGCGCCTTCGGGGCGTTCCTGTAGAAACAACTCGGAGGGATTGCCGACCGGGATCAAGCCAGCGTTTGTCATTTCAAAAACGCCGATCTCGTTTGCTGCGCCGAAACGATTTTTAGTTGCGCGTATAATGCGGTGGTTGTGATGACGGTCGCCTTCAAAGTAAAGAACCGTGTCAACAATATGCTCGAGCGTTTTTGGCCCGGCGATCGAGCCATCTTTTGTGACGTGGCCGGTAAGAAACACAGGCGTCGCCGTCTGTTTTGCAAACATCATAAACTGCCCGGCGACGTCGCGGACCTGCGAGACGCTTCCGGGCGCCGACTCGATCTTTTCGCTGAACACGGTTTGAATGGAATCCACGATTACAAAATCCGGCCGCAGCTTATCGATCTCCGCCAGGATCGATTGAAGATTCGTTTCGGGCAGCAGAAACAGATTATCGGCGGAAAGGCCCAATCTTTCGCCGCGCATTTTGATCTGGCGTTCGGATTCTTCGCCCGACACATATAGAACCTTCCCGCCGTTTTGACTCAACTTGTCCGCCATCTGGATGACGATGGTCGATTTTCCGATTCCGGGCGCGCCGCCGATCAATACGAGCGAACCGGCGACGATCCCGCCACCGAGAACGCGGTCGAGCTCGTAGATTCCGGACGACGCGCGGGCATCATCCTGTGATTCGATCGCGGAGAAAGCGATGGGTGTGCGTGCGCGATAATTTGAAGTTAGCCCGCCGATCTTGCCGCCGTTCTGCGCCGTTGGGCGAAACCGCTCTTCAACCAGCGTATTCCACTCTTCACAGTCGGGACACTGCCCGAGCCATTTGCGCGCCTGTCCACCGCAATTCTGACAAACGTATATTGTCGCAGGTACTTTCGCCATGACGAGACACAGATAGTTCTAAGATAATACAATTATTGCGGTCTTTTGTACCTGTTGCAGACACAAACATTCCGCGGAAGAGCGATATTGCGTGGGAAGTCGGCCATCGAAGCGGCACGCTAATTGAAGGAAACAGGAACAACTCATTATTATAAATGGGAAATTCGAATACGCGAGGTGCAGATATGCCAGATAACCAAGATAATAAAACCCCCGACCCTAATCAGTCAGGTCGCAATCAAAACCAGGAGTCGAGCAACCAGGGAAAATCTCGCAGCCACGATGAGCAATTTAGTTCGCACGATGAGCGAAAAAAGGGATCCGGCGTCCGGGACCCAGACTCAGGAGGACAAAGGCAGCCGGATAAAGAGGATGAACGGTCTGATGTGCAGAGCGAGTTTACAGAAGAAGGTCAGGCTGGCGGTCAGAGCAGCAAGCCCGGGGTGAATGATCCGGACAAGGAACCTTGGAACCCCAGCTCCGGCCATTCGGAGCGCTAGACGTCAACTCAGCCGACCAGCAAAAAGTATCAGGAAGATTTCATTTCCACGTGCTGTTGATTTTAATCGAGTTTCGTGGAAAATCGAATGATGCCGTGACCTTACACATCTCCAATTTTGCCGAAAAAATAGACTCGGTACGGCTTAGAGCCGAGACATTGGATTAAAAGAAAAGAAATTGAGACGGGGTGATCCGATCCAATTCCGAGCGACTCATATCATTACTTGATCGACGGTGTTTCGTGCTAATATCCTTAATGATGAAACTGGATGTCCTCATAATCAGAATCATTTTCGTAGGTGTTTTGGTAGTTACCGGATATCTGCTCAATCCCTTGGCGCAAACCAGCCATATAGACGGTTCGCGAAGTACGAGACAAATCATTTCGGCAGTTCTCGGAGCCTTCGTGGCAGCTTTCATCATAGGGGTGGAGATTCGCGCACGAAAAGCTAGCTTGAAAACTTTGATCGGTGCGGCGATCGGCTCGATCCTTGGCATTATCGGTGCGTATTTGATCGGGATGCTGATTAGCTCGCAGGATATAAATACCGTTCCGGGCGAAATGAAGGTGTTTCTAACGATCATTCTGGCTTTCTTTATGGGCTATATCGGTTTGATGGTCGGGGCGGCGAAAGGCGATTATCTTGACCTTTCGGCCCTTGGCGGGATTTTTAGCGACAAAAGCTTAAAGCGTGATTACAAAATCCTCGACACATCCGTAATTATCGATGGACGAATTGCCGACGTTTCCGAAACGGGCTTCCTGGGCGGAACTTTGATCATCCCGAATTTTATTCTCGCGGAACTGCAGCAGGTCGCCGATTCCGCGGATTCGTCAAAAAGGCAGCGTGGACGCCGTGGGCTCGATATGCTTCAGCGACTTCGGAATAACAGCAAACTAGACATCCAGATAATCGAAACCGATTTTCCCGCCGTCAAGGAAGTTGACCTTAAGTTGATTGAGCTTGGAAAACAGCTTGACGCGGTGATCGTCACCAACGACTTTAATTTAAATAAAGTCTCGCAGTTGCGCGGCGTTTCTGTTTTGAATATAAATGAGCTTGCAAATGCTCTGAAACCTGTGGTGCTGCCCGGTGAGGCAATGCGTGTTTTCGTTCTCAAAGAGGGTAAGGAATATAATCAGGGGGTAGCTTATCTCGATGACGGCACGATGGTAGTTGTCGATAATGCACGCCGCTTGATAGGGAAAACGGCCGATATCGCCGTTACGAGCGTGCTGCAGACCACAGCCGGAAAGATGATATTTGGACGTTTGTGGGAAGAAAAAGAAGACCACGCCGAAAGCAGTCTCGGTGTTCACGATTCTCGCTCCCTGGGATTCAGAAAGGCTACGAGAGAACTTCGGCAGACCACCATCATAGAGGAGCTTGAGTAAGAGTTCGGAGTTCCGACTTTTAGGCGGCCAAATTCTAAGAAGAGTCGCCAAAGGGCAAAACTCCGAACATCTTATCTGACGCTTATGTGATCCACTTTTTGTCCGTGTGTCCGTCTTTCTCTTGTCCTCTTGTTCAGTGGTTCAGTCTTTTCCGACCCAGGGAAGATAAAGGAATTTAACCACGGAATAAGGGGGCAATAAAGGATACGAAAGACACGACGTGAAGCACCAGACCCGATCCTTTGGATTGTGTCAACCAACAATGCCTATCTGAAAAAGTTGAATACCGAGAATGAATACAGCAATTGTCGTCGCTGCCGGCAACGGAAAAAGGTTCACTTCGACAATTCCTAAGCAATTCCTCGTTCTCTCGGGAAAACCGGTAATAATACGCACTTTAGAGAGGTTTGAATGTTGCGAGGCGGTTTCCCAGGTGGTATTGGTTCTTCAATCCAGTGACATAGAAAATTTCAAATCGCTTGCCAAAAAATTTAAGCTAAATAAAATTGCGAACATTGTTGTGGGTGGAAAAACCAGGGCCGAATCGGTATTGAATGGTCTGAGGGTAGTTGATTCGGAAGCCGGGATTGTCGCTGTCCACGATGGTGCACGGCCGCTTGTTTCCGTAGACGAGATCTCTCGAACGATTGAAAGGGCAAAGCAAGTCGGTGCCGCATGTCTTGTAGCGGAGATCACTGACACGATCAAGGAGATTACCGGCGAGAGAATCGCGGGAACGCTTGATCGATCTCTGTTAAGACGTGCGTTAACGCCACAGGCATTTCGTTATGACATTTTGCATGAGGCTTTTGCCCAGAGCGATTTAAATGAAGATGTCACTGACGAATGTTATTTGGTCGAGAAATTAGGGTATGAGATTGCGTTAGTCGAAGGAAGTCCTAAAAACATCAAAATCACCCGTCCCGAAGACCTCGTGCTGGCGGAAGCGATTTTGAAATACTCAAAATAGATCTTACCTTATGTTTCGAATCGGCTCTGGAAGCGACATACATAGGCTCGTTCAGGGAGAATCGCTGGTTCTCGGCGGCATCGTCATCGATTCGGATCTGGGTGCGGAGGGTCATTCCGACGCCGATGCGTTAACCCACGCCGTGACCGATGCAATTCTCGGAGCTTTGGCTCTGGGCGATATCGGAACCCACTTTTCGGACTTTGAGGAACGATGGCGAAACGCCGAGAGCTTTGTCTTCCTGCGGTTCGCCATCGGCCTAATGAAGGAGAAGGGATTTGGGGTCGTAAATGTCGATTCGACAATCAACATCGAAAAACCGAAGCTTCGGCCTTATATCGACGCCATACGAGAGAGTCTTGCAATTGCACTGGAGGTCGAGCAAAGTTGTGTTAGTGTAAAAGCCAAAACCGGCGAAGGAATTGATGCTGTCGGTGAGCGCAAAGCTGTCAAAGCGGAAGCCGTGATTCTACTGCGACGAGTGTAGTACTTAAATCTTCATAGACTTAGAGACTGTTCGTATGCGAAAATTGGACGGTCTTTTCTTTCACAAACAACATGCGGCCCCAGGAAATAATTGCAAAAAAACGCGATGGCGCAGAGCTTTCGACCGACGACGTCAACTTATTCATCGACGGGGTCTGCGACGGGAGTTGGGCTGATTATCAAATCTCGGCGTTTTTGATGGCGATGTTTATCCGCGGCTTGAATTTAAGCGAGCAGGATGCGTTGACCAACGCAATGCTTCATTCAGGCGAGGTCCTCGATTTCTCTGACATAGACTTACCGAAAGCCGACAAACACTCGACGGGCGGTGTCGGAGATAAGACATCGCTTATAATCGCTCCATTGGTGGCAGCGTGCGGTGTCGCCGTGCCGATGATCTCGGGACGCGGACTCGGCCATACGGGAGGAACTCTCGATAGACTTGAGGCGATTCCAGGCTATAATGCGAGTCTGAAAAAGGACGAATTTCGACGCATTATTAAAAAGTGCGGCTTTGCGATGGCCGGCCAAACGGCCGAGATCGCTCCGGCGGATAGAAAGGTTTATGGACTCCGCAATGCGACGGCGACCGTGCCGAGTATTCCGTTGATCGTTGCGTCTATAATGTCGAAGAAGTTAGCGGAAGGATTGGACGCATTGGTGCTGGATGTAAAAACCGGGTCCGGCGCATTTATGCGAAGTTTCGAAGATTCCGAAAAACTTGCCGAGGCACTCGTCAAAACCGGCCGAAATTTTGGCGTGAAGACCGAAGCGATAATATCCGATATGAATCAACCGCTCGGGAGGTTCATAGGAAATGCGCTGGAAGTCTACGAATGTGTCTGTATTTTAAGAGGTGAGATTGGTGCCCAGTCGGAAGCTGCCTGGGCATTGTCGCTGGAGCTTTCCGCCAGGCTCTTGGTATTGACAGGCGTTGCAGAAAATACAGCGGCGGCGCGCGAATTGGCATCCGCTAAATTAAAGAGCGGCGAAGCGTTGATGAAATTTCAGCAGAATGTCGAGATGCAGGGGGGAGATCCGCGTATTTGCGATAAACCCGAAATGCTCGTGGACAAGGCTCTTTTCACGATGAAAATAGCGGCTGGACACTCGGGCTATGTCTCCGAGATCGATGCACTTGCCATAGGAAACGCAGTTGCGGAGATCGGTGGCGGGCGAATAATGGCGGACGACAAGATCGACCACGCCGTCGGCTATGCCTGTGAAGCGAAAGCCGGAACATACGTCCATGCGGGCGACGCTCTTGGCACTCTGTATTGTCGAAATGCAGAGCAGGCGAATAAAGTCCATTACAAATTAGTAGACTCATACAGGATTGTTAACGAATACAACCAAAATCAGCCCCTACTAGTCCTAAAAGTTATAGGAGATTGAGAATTGTTGTACCTTCACAAAGCGTATGAACGTTAAACTTATTATGACCGCGAGTATCCTTTTACTCGTTATTCTGGTGTTTTCTTCATGCGGATCGCAAATTGAAGCAAAGCGGGAAGGATGCAATATAAGGGTTGGCATTGTATTCGATATAGGCGGAAAGAATGATCGCTCCTTCAATGCTGCGGCATGGGAGGGCGTAAAGCGTGCTGAAAAAGATCTCAATATTTGCCTGTATGATGTAGAGCCCGGCAACCCGACGTCGATCGAACCGGCTATGCGTGCGTTCGCAGAAAGAAATTTCGACCTAGTAATTGGGATTGGTTTTGCTCAAGGGCCGATTATGCAAAAAGTCGCGGTCGATTACCCGGAAATTAAGTTTGGAATTGTGGACGGCGTCATCTTTGAGACGGACGGCAAAACGCCTAAGAAAAATGTAGCGTCCCTCGTATTTCGCGAGCATGAAGGCTCGTTTCTCGTTGGGATGATCGCCGCGGCCAAGTCAAAAACAGGTGTAATCGGCTTTGTCGGAGGAATGGATATTCCGCTAATTCACAAATTCGAAACCGGTTACGAGGAAGGCGCCAGGTATGTAAATCCGAATATTAAAGTGATCGACAATTATGTCGGCGTGACCGATTCGGCCTGGAACAATCCCGGAAAAGGGAAAGAATTGGCCTTGAATCAGATCGAGAAAGGCGTTGATGTGATCTTTACGGCTGCCGGCAACTCCGGTCTTGGAGCCTTCGATGCCGTCGAACAGTACGGCAAAAACGATGAAGGCGAAGCAAACAAGTTCGTGATAGGCGTCGATGCAAATCAAAACGGCGTCAAGCCCGGATTCGTTCTCACCTCAATGGTAAAACGAGTGGACAACGCGGTTTATGACGTAGTCAAAGAAGTTCTCGATGGTAAATTCCGGGGCGGATTTCACGTTTTTGGCTTGGAAAAAGACGGTGTCGCTTATGCGATGGATGAAAATAACAAGGAAATAATACCGGATAGCGTGATTCAAAGAACGGAAGAAGCAAGGGCCAAAATTGTTTCCGGCGAAATAAAAGTGACGGATGCGATGGGGAAGTGAATTCCTTCAACCTCGTGTCCCAATCTTCTTGGTTTGATGAAGACCAATGCCTAGGCCGTAGAAATCCAACATCTCGAAACCGAACAAAGAAACGAGGTGCGAAAAACCTTTTGCCGGTCGACATTCCCCGTAGAGATTATCGAATGAAAATATATTCCCTCGTTGCAATATGTTTAGGATTCCTAGTAGCCATTCTCAGCATAGTTGTAGGAGGCTTTTTAACGATATTCTCCTCGATTTCAATGAGTCTGTCGTTCTTTTTCTGTTTTACTACTAAAAAAATAAATCTCAGAGGCTAATTAACTTCTATTTAATTTTCGCCGCAATTTACATTGTTTTGAATTTACTAGGATATTTCAGGGAAAAAGATATTTGTGATGCTTGAACTTCGAAACATTACGAAAACTTTTGGTAACGTTACTGCCAACAACGACGTTTCGATCAAGGTCCATAAGGGCACGATTCATGCCATCGTGGGCGAAAACGGAGCAGGGAAATCGACTATCATGCGGATCGCCTACGGATTTTACAACGCTGACAGCGGAGAGATTCTGGTCGAAGGTAGTGTAGTATCGATAAAAAATCCGCACGATGCAATCGCATTGGGAATCGGGATGGTGCACCAGCATTTTATGCTGGTCGACACGATGACGGTTGCTGAGAACATTATCCTCGGCGCCGAGACAGGAACGACTGCAAATCTCGATCTCGAAAAGGCCAACATAGATATTCTTGCGCTCTCGAACGACTTACGGCTGGGCGTAAATCCGAAAGCTTACATCGAAGATCTTTCCGTCGGACAGCAGCAGCGCGTCGAACTTCTAAAGGCTCTCTACCGAGATGCCGAACTGCTTATTTTAGACGAACCGACGGCGGTGCTGACTCCGCAGGAAGTGGAAGAATTTTTCGGAATTCTTCGCCGGATGCAGCAACAGGGCAAGACGATAATCATAATCACGCACAAGCTCGACGAAGTTCTGGCGATTTCCGATGAAGTTACGGTGATGCGTGATGGAAAATCAGTAGGCAACGTAAAGACGTCAGAAACGAGCGCGAGAGATCTTGCGAGAATGATCGTCGGGCGCGACGTGCTTCTCCGCGTCGAAAAAACTGATGCCGCGCCAAACGACGTGACCCTGGAAGTCAAAAACTTAAGCCTCAAAGGGAAAAACGGCATTACGCTAAACGATGTTTCTTTCAAAGTCCGTTCCGGCGAGATCGTCGGTATTGCCGGAATTGAAGGAAACGGACAGACTGAATTGATCGAAGCATTGGCCGGATTGTGTAAAGTTTCGGGAGGAGAAATCGAGTTTGAAGGCCAGGATGTCACAAAATCGAACGCGCGAAAGATGAAGGAGCTCGGGATCGCGCATATCCCTGAAGATCGCCATAAACGCGGACTGCTTTTAAATTCGGATCTGACGGAAAATGCGATACTGGGTATGCACTATCGCTCTCCGGTTGCCACCGCTGGCGGGTTCATGAATACTTCAGTGATACAAATACTTGCAATGGAAATAATTGACAACTTCGATGTAAGGCCGTCGAATCTCGAACTTCCAGCCAGGTCGCTTTCCGGAGGCAACCAGCAAAAGTTGATCATTGGCCGGGAATTCCAGCTTGAACCTAAGGTGCTGCTGGTTTCGCAGCCAACCAGGGGTGTGGATATCGGCGCGATCGAGTTTATTCATCGCAAGCTTATTGCTCTGCGTGATGCAGGCTGTGCGATTTTGCTTGTTTCCGCGGAGCTGGAGGAAGTCACTGCCCTGGCCGACAGGCTGCTCGTTATTCGTAAAGGCAAGATCGTGGGCGAGGTCAATCCGCGTGTTTCGACGACTGAAGAAATTGGTTTAATGATGACCGGAGGCTAGTTTCTGCAAGCTGAACGTCCCGAACATCTGTATTCAAAAAAATGCAATCCAGTCCGTGGTTGAAATTCGTGGTGATTTACGGCAGAAAAATAAGTTGATTCGAAATGCCTCGCTCGTCCCGCCAACTATTGTTTATGAACCTGTTTGAGCGTGAAAACCAGCAGAACTTGCGCAATCGATACCTCCGTCATAACGAAAAGGGTTATTTCTGACGCGAAGGGAACGTATTTTTGACCTTGTTAAATCTATCTAAAGTTCTGGATGAGTATCGCGTTGCGGATCTGATTTCCGCGTGCCAGGTAGAGCATCGAACCGTCGGGAGCGAAAGCGAAATTGTAGATTTCGCCGTTCGTAAAATCGGTAAGCGGACGCGGCTTGCTGCCGTCAATCGGCTGCTGCCAGAGATTACCGGCGGTTTTTTGCGAAACTCTGTAAACCAGATTTCTGCCGTCCGGCGTAAAGCGTGCTCCATTATTGAGAATCGGAGTGCCTGCTGTCTTATAGGTTTTCAGCGTCTCGCCGTTTTCCGCTGAAATTACGCTAATTTTATCTCCAAGGATGCATGAGATGGTTTGTCCGTCGTTCGAAAAATGCGGTGCAAAGCAGGGTTCGGCGCGAAGTTGAACGGGATCGCCACCATCGGATGAGATTTTTCTGAGTGGAAAGCGAGATTTTTCGCCGTCAAAGAAACTAGAAGCATAAACAACCCAATTGCCATCGGGCGAGACGGTGGAATCGATCTGATTGCTCTCGCCGAAAGTCAATTGCCGCCGGTTTGCGCCGTCTGCGTCGGCCAGGAAAAGATGGGCGTACCCGCCAGTCTTTGCAGCGAATACGACGAAACGTCCGTCAGGAGCGGCCCTGAGTTCTTCCATGGTCGGGTCGCCGAGGATTTGCTCGCGCTCCTCGGCGCCGTTAATATTCGCCTGGAAAATTCCGAACCCGTCGCCTGTCCTGGACAAAAAGGCGATTTTGCCGTTGGGCAGAACCTCGATCCCGCCTCTACCGTCGGATTGACCCGTGGTAATTTGACGCGCGGTCGAGGAATCGCTGCCTATGTCCAAGCTCCAAATCTGTGAAACGCGATTGAAAGGCACTGCGAGAATTTCGTCCGTGTCCGTGATGCCGAGACTCAACGGTTCGTGCCAATTGCCATCCGTCGTTACGCGGCGCGATAGACCTGTGTCAAGCGCGAGGTGATAAATCTGATCGCGCCGAGTCGTCAATGCCTCTTTGTATTTCGTTCCGATGAAAACAAGTCCTGTTCCGTCGCGCGTCCAAACAGCTCGATGACAGCTGTCCCATTTTTCGGTCGAAAGCGGTTTGATCGCCTCGCCCGCCAAATCGATCCCGACGATTGAGCAGGAAGTTACGGATTTCTGCAGACTAACCAGTCCGAACGCGATTTGTTTTCCGTCCGGCGACCACGCGGTGTTCGGCCTGATAATTTCCGAATCCTGCCGGGTCAGCAAAATTCGCTCTCGCGTGCCGTCGCTTGCAGCAATGACAATTTGGGTTTGATTGATCGTGGAATCGTCGCGCACGAAAACGATTTCGTCTCCGCTGGGCGAAAATGAGACGGGCCCGCTGATACCCGTCAAAATTTTAGTTGGCAGGCCGCCGAGCGTGGGAACACGGTAGAGCGAATTCGAGTTTTGCTCACTATGCCACCCGGTAAAGTAAATAGCGGTCGAATCGCGCGTGAACGTGAGCATTCGGATTCTGCCGAAACCTGTCCCGACGATTTCGATGCGGGTACTCTCGCCGACCTGCTGGAGCCACACTCGCGAAGTGTCAGCATCGTATTCGCTGTAGGCGAAGTATTTGCTATCCGGTGAGATTGTCGCCTCACCAATGATTTCGGCGTTGGTCAGCGGCAAAAATGTCAGCTCGTTTTTCACGGCACCGCGATTGACCGTTGCATTAGCCAAATTGAACCAGCTGAATGAAACCGCCCCGAGCAAAATCATTCCGACGAAGATAGAGGCGGCGGCGAAGGCGAATCGAAATCGCGATCTGGAATTTGAAACCGGAGGAACTCCGTCGTTGGTTTGTCCGTTTGAGAGGTTATCTAAGTCCGCCTTTTCTTCATACTCCCGCCAATCGGCGAGCGCGAGAACATTTCCCTTTCGTTCGACCCTCAGCGATCGCGAGTCGGAGGTTGCCGACTGTCTTACGATCGAATTTTCAATGCCAAAATCATCCGCTTCCTCAACGCGCGCCTGTTTCGACGATCCGTTTGAGACTACCGATACGCGAGCCACGCCGTTGAAACGATAACCACGCCGTTTTAAGGTTTCGATAAACGGTTTCCCGTCTTGTGTTTCGCCGAGAGTTTTCCGCAAGACGTGAAGGTATTGCGACAAATTCGATTCTTCAACAATCGTATCTGCCCAAATCTCTTCCATCAACTCCTTTTTCCCCACGACTTCGCCGCGCCGGTCAACCAGCGCGATCAGCGTCTCAACCGCCTTGGGCGTAAGGGAAATTTGCTCCCCGTCACGGTAAAGAAGCTTGTGGGCGGCATCGAGGCGAAAATCCTCAAACTCATAAACCGCGTTCTTCCCGAAGTTAGACATTTTAAAGATTAATTCACGATTTTTTAAAGTTAAATCCAAAGACATTTCGACCGCCCCCGATTAAGTTGATTGACGAGCGGACAGAAATTTACTAAAAGCGCCTTGGCCGGTTCCTTGGTAAAGATACAGGCATCATAGCGCAGACCCCCGCGAAACCACAAAGAAATTTTTGCAGCCCTACGGTTTTTCTATTCCCATTCGAGATAGGTAACAGACGAAACTGGGAAGATTACATGACGCACGTAAAACGCGGCAACTACCCGCCGGATCCGTGTGGAAACGTGACGCTGACCGGGCCAATACCATGAGTTGATGGCCGAACCGCCAGGGTACGGTCAAGCTGCGAAAAAGCGAGGACGAAAAATCTGGAGGCACTTTCCATGAAGAGTATTAATTTCACGATCTTAGTCTGTGGTCTTCTACTGACGGCTTTTCTCGTATCGGACGGACAGGCGCAAACACGCGATCCCGGGTCTCGCAACCTGACCGGCGTGCCGCGAATCAACAAAGCGATGGGCGTCATTCCGCGCGGGGTTACATCCGATTTCTCGCGCCAAATCGCCGAGACGTGCTGCTCGGAAATAAAGGTATGCACCTTAGATTTGAGCTTGTGTACACGCAGAAATAGAACTCATACGGCCCAAGTCTAAGCATTTTATCAAGGAGAATATTATGAGATTTTATCGATCCTACAGCCTTTGCATCACCCTCGCGATCGTCCTGCTAATGGCGGCGTACCCATCGTTTGCGCAGGAGCGCTCCGAGGACCGCGACAAGCCAACGCCCGTCACGGCAAACGAGATCACCGACGACCTCGACGGCGGCGACGACGAGTACTTTTATGTGTTCACCGTCGGGCCGGGCACGCTGAAGATCACCTTTGACGTGGATGCGTCCGGTTCGAATGCCGGTGCGACATTCGATTTTTTCGACACGCGATCGAAGTCGGTGCTTTCCAACGTTCTGGTGCAAGGCGTCGATAAGGGTTCGGAACGCGTCATCAAGAGCCTAAAATCCGCCAAACGCCGTGACATCGTCATGCGCGTCAAGGGAATCAAGTACGGGTCGAGCGGCGGCAACGGGACTTACAAGGTTCGCCTCGAGGGTCCACTTATTCTCCAACAGGCAGAAACTCCCGCGCCTGGCCCCGGGCAGGTAATACAGTGAGTGGAATTATGTCTAAACTCATGTTTAATAGAATAACTCTTCTGGCAATTACCGGACTGCTTACGGCCGCGGGCGTCAGCTTTACCCCGAGCTCCTCCGCCCACAACATTGACGTTAATCAGGCGAAACTAAAGGTGGAAGCCTATGCTCAAAAAGTGGCGAGGGACCGCAGCTTTCCGTATTCATGGTGGACTGCAAGCCGATCTATCGCGGGCACAACCATCAAGTGCGGTGTTATGCCAAATATCAGAACGCGAACACCCGGGCCGCCGGTCGTTATTCCTGTAGTGAAGAAATTACCGTCTACTTCCAGTCGCACAGCGGCAACAGGCGAAATTGGGAGTACTACATGACACACGTAAAGCACGGCAACTACCCACCCGATCCGTGCGGAAACGAGACATTGACCGGGCCAATACCGTGAGTTGACGGCCGACCGTCAGACACGAATAGCTGCAAAAGTAGCGCGGACGGAAAATCTGAAGGTATTTTATTATGAACAAAATTAATTTCACGATCTTAGCTTGCGGTCTTTTACTGACGCCTTTTCTTGTATCCGGTGGACTGACCCAAACGCGCGACCCCGTGACTCGCGAGCTGACCGGCGTCCTGCGAATCAACAAAGCGATGGGCGTTATACCGCGGGGGCAGGAAGTGAAAGAAGCTGGCGCGCCCTGCGGCCATTTTTACGTTGCAGTGCTTGATCCGGCAAACAAATACAAAAGTGTCGCCTATGCGAGCGTGACGGGCGGACGGGACGACGGCGAGTTTTACACTTGCAGATATTCGCTAAGGGTTCCGGCCTATAAAGGCCTCTATGCCGTTGCCGGGATGGGCGGAGTTCTGCTGCTGCCTGAGCAGAGTCGCGCACGGCACCACATCACCGACGCATGGATCGGCGGAACGCGGAACAAGCCGCCCGCCGGTCATGAGAGGGCCTTTATCCCCGGCGGCAAATACATAACCCTCACTACAAAAGCAATGTATCTTAAATTCGATCTCGGGTACATCCGGGTGGACCCGAACTAAAATTACGCAAGTCTTTGACCGAGACACCACGAGTAGGAGAAACAGATGTCAGTCACAAATCGTCGTAAATTCTTAATTTCGAGCGCTCCTGTGCTGGCGGCTCCGTTGCTGCTGCCGATGCTGACGGGCGATGTCAGTGCCGCCGACATACAGGCCGGGTGGCGGTTTTGCTCGAAGTGCAATGGGCTCTTTTGGGGCGGCGGCGGTTCGGATAAGGCCCCCTGCTCCGCGGGCGGCGTGCATAACCGCATGGGCTATATCTTTCACCTGCCCCACAGCGTGCCGGGGACGCCCACGGCCCAGTCTAACTGGCGATTTTGTGACAAGTGCTTTGGTTTGTTCTGGAATGGTTATCCCGACAAAGGGCGTTGCGCCGCCGGCGTAGCACACCGCGTATTTGGATTCGATTACGTAATCCCGCATAGCATTGCTCCAAATGCGACCCATCAGGACTCGTGGCGTTATTGCGGCAAGTGCAAAGCAATGTTCTATTTCGATTACAAACCTTATGCAATTAAGTTTGGAATCTGCTCCGCCGGGGGCGGACACGAGGCGGCCGGTTATAAGTTTGTCCTGGCCCATGACCTCAAAACACCAGATCCGCCAACGCTCTCGGAATTTCGTGTGCGGGTAGATCTACACACCGACGGTTGGGCACCCATTCGCGGTTGGACGGAAATTACTGCGAAACCAAATGGCGACTACAGTTTTGCCGGACACATTCACAACAGCGGCGCCGTCAACATCAGGTTTACTCTCGGCGCTGTACTGGTGTCCCCTGAAGGTAGGCAATGCGGGTTTGCGGTCAGTAACAAGCGGGTCGATGGTACAGAGGTATTGATAGGCCGGAACCGCAATTACGACTGGGGTCAGTCAGCCAACAGCCCCGAGATCGCTTACCGATGGGCCGATTTCTCGCGATCGGTGCTAGGCACGAGACTGGTCGCAAGTTCAGCGGTCGGTTCCGGACTCACAAACATGCTTAAAAATGTGGTTTACGAGATTTACCCACGTATTCCGAACCCGTATGCCACGCGAGAAGTTTTCATCGGTCTTCCGTTGTCGATGCTGCTTTCGCTCTGACACACGTGGGGATATCCTGCAAAGAACTGTCGGGTGGGCTGAACGAGCCGGTTCTCTCCGATCCGTCAATGATTATATGTGTAAAAAGATTAATCGTCTGGGGTTTGCTTCCCTCCTTATATCGGGATGTCTGTTGGCCTTCTCCTCTGGGATTTCAGCCCAGAGAGATGATGGCCCGCCGGCACATAATTTTGGCGGCACGTGGTCGCTGCGGCAGAGCAATGGATTTGTCGTGACTATGAAGCTGAAGCAGAATGGCCGGGAAATCACCGGAACGGCGACGGCAAACGCCCGCAACGGCGTATCGACGGGCGTCGTAACCGGAAGGGCCTGGCAGACAAAGGGCACGTCGGGATGGCAGAGCAACGTCGATCATTTCCAGGTCGAGATTGCCTGGAATGGTCCCGTCGGTGTCTACCAAGCCTCGGCATCCTGGGCCGAAGGGCGTCTCAACGGGGCAACATATCAAAAAGATAAACCTTCCGCGAGAGCGAATTGGAGCGCGGGGCCCTTTGCACGCCGCCGGGGAAACGCACAGTAAAGTAGAAAGTCGAGATTTCAGGACATCGAAGAAGCAATGTTGACCGCTGGTTGCGTCAGCCGAAGCGAACGTACCTAGTCTCGGCACTCGAAAGCCCCAATGGCAAATCGCCTAGAATCAGTATGAAGTTCTTAACGATAAAAATTTATACGGCCAATCCGCACAAACTGCGGGTCGCATTGTGCGTTCTTTCGGGGCTGTTTGTTACAGCAGCGTCAGTCGGAGCGACTTCGCTGATGGCTGTCGCCGAGATCGATCGATACGGCTCTCCAGGAGCGACCGCCTTTGCCCCGATCGAAGGCGCGATAGACAAGGTTTGGATCGAATACGGCGTGAAGGTTAAAGACGAGATCGGGATACGCATCCACACAAAATTTACCGTAAAAAATGCTCTCAATCTGGAGTGCGTCATACAGGCAAATGTCGAGCGTTCCGACGGGCATTCGCTATTCTCGAAGGGAAACTCTTAGTCGACGAAGGATGGCAAAGCGGTCGTATCAAAGCGGTTCACGCCGCCGTACGATCCGGCAGCTTACCCGGACACGAAACTCTTTATCCCATACTGGGCCCTGAATTTGGAGGCGCAAAATCAAAATAAGATGAAGCTAGTGGTAACGCTGCTCAGCCGGGGAAAGGAATTTGCACGGTCGGCTGTAGTCGATTTAAGTCTTGCGGTGGGCAAACCGCGCTGATGAGGTGTTCGCACACGATACGCGGAATGGAGAGATGGCCGAGATATACTACAGATTTCGAGAGTCGAGTGCGGTTTCAATAAGAATAAGGGGTCTGACCGCGAGGTGCAGAGCGTCAGTCTGGCCAATCGGTGAACTGCACAGCAGTCAACCCGCGCGGGCAGTAAGGTTTTTGCTGGCAGGTCCGCAGCTCTTAACATACATAGAATAGAATAGAAATGAGGTCCTATGAATAAAGAATTTAATCGAACAAACCTCGCTTCGATCGGGGGAATCTTTTTGCTTGTGTTTATTCTGGTTTCGCCAGGTGTTGCCCAGCGGCAGCGGCGGGTTGATGGCGGACCGCCGCACTGTTGGTTCGGCAGTAACTGGTTACTTGTCCAGGCAAACGGTTTCAACGTTTGGATGGAATTGACGCAGCGCGGACAGGATATTACCGGAAAAGCGTCGTACCACGCGGGAAGAAAGGGGACTATGCAAGGCTCGGTAAAGGGCAGGGTCTGGCTGAGGGTGGGGCAAAAAGGCCCACAATCGGACGCAAACCATATCCGTGTCGAAATTCAATGGCACGGCATGGTCGGCGTTTACGAGGGCTACCGGATATCGACTCCTGATGCGGACATTGAAGGAGAGACGTGGGAGAAGAATAATCCCGGCCGCAGATCAACATGGCGTGGTGACCAACAACGAAACAAAATTCATTGCAACGTGCCAAACTAATGCTTCTGTCGGCAGCAAAAGACTATTTCGTTGAAATATCGGCTACCGGAGAACACTTTTGTTTGGCTGGAACGGAGTGCTGACCCGCCAGATGAGAACGTGGCCGCACCTGCCGTTGCGCCAACGCCGGGGAATCCCTGGGTCGGAAGACTTTGCCCCGAATGTAGATCTATTTATCCTTAAAGTGAAAATAGAGAAATATGCCAATGATATTATTTACCGTTAGCAGCCCATTCGTCACAGCGAAAACCCAGTTCCCGACCGCATAACTGTAAATTGTAAACCCGATAGAGGCACACAGTTGACCGATAAACAGGAATGCGGAAATACCCTCGCTCGTACCATCCTTCCACTGCTTGTGAACCTGTTTGATAAGAGTGAGCAGCAGGATAATAGAGCTGGCCCAGCCGACGATTTCAATCATGAACGGCACCGCCCGCGGTTGTTTGGGTAGAGAGCGTCGCCGAAATGCGCTTTACCGCCTCGTGCAGATTTTCCATTGCCGTTGCAGACGAAATACGTAGAAAACCGTCCGCTCCAAAACCCGCTCCATCTGTTACGACGACATGGGCCTCGCGCAGAAGCCGGTCGGCCACATCCGCCGAAGTTCTGAACTCATCTCCGAGCATTTCGCGAACATCCACAAAAGCGTAGAAGGCACCTTCCGGCAGGGCGCATCTAAAACCCTTGACGTTATTTAGGACGGGAATCAACATATCTTTTCGACGTTTGTACTCGTCGAGCATTGAGTTTACGGCCGCGAGCGATTCAGAAGGATTCTGCATTGCTCTGGCACACGCGTATTGCACAAATGAGGTCGGGTGCGTGGCGGAGTGGCTTTGCAACTTGACCATCGCCCGCGTCCAATCCTCGTTCGCAATCGTATAACCAATGCGCCAGCCGGTCATCGCATAGGTTTTCGAAAAGCTGCCGGCAACGCAAACAAACTCCCTCAATTCTTTCGGCAGGGCCGCCGATGTAAAGACTTCGGCAGGCGGATAAACGAAAAAAAGATAACACTCGTCGGTCAATACGAATACATTGCGTTCCGCGCAAACCTCAACAATTCTCTGTATTTCCTGCGCCGGAATGACGCGTCCGGTCGGGTTATTGGGTGAGTTTACAATTAGCAGCTTTGTTTTTTCGGTGATAGATCGCTTGACCTGATCGGCCGTAAGAATAAAATCGGTTTCTTCCGTTTCGATGAACACGCTTTTCGCACCGCAAAAATTGGCGATCTCCGGAAATGTGACCCAATAAGGTTTCGGAATAAGCACGTCGTCGCCGGGGTTCAGGATGGTGCAGGCTGCGTTAAAAAGTCCTTGTTTTCCGCCGCATGCGGCCGCGACTTGCGACGCCGGAAAATGCGTGCCGAACTGCGCCGAATAAAAGCCTGCGATCGATTCCTGGAAAGTTTTTAACCCTGCACTGGGTGTATACCGAGTGAGGCCTTTTCGCAATCCTTCGCGGGCGTATTCCTTTATAAATTCGGGCGTCTCGAAATCGGGTTCGCCGACAGTTAGATCGATAACATCGACGCCGTCTTCGCGGAGCTTTGCAGCCGTTTGCGCAGCTTTTAACGTCGATGACGTGTGCATGTTCGCGACCCTTTTTGATACCGGGAATTCACTCATAGGTAATCACTTCAATTTCTCCCGCATTTTTGTTTCGACCAACTCCGGGATCAACCCTTCAACGCGTCCTCCAAGCCGAAAAACATCCTTCATCAAATCGGATGAAACATAAGAAAATTCCTCGGCCGCCATTAAAAACACGGTTTCAATTGTCGGTTCCAATTTTCGGTTCATTAGTGCCATACGGAGTTCGTACTCGTAATCGCTTACCGCACGAATGCCTCGAATTATCGCGGTTGCCTGTTTCGCCTTCGCAAATTCTGCCGTCAATCCCGAAAAACTGTCTACGATCAAGCAGCAATCACCGTTCTTTACGCTAACGAGTATTTCTTCAATCATTCGGCATCGTTCTTCGACCGAAAACAGGGGGCTCTTATCCGGATTATTTAGTACGGCAATTATGATTTCGTCAAATAAAGGCAGGCTGCGCTTGATTACGTCAAGATGGCCGTTGGTCAGAGGATCGAATGAACCGGGAAAGATTGCGCGACGCATACAATTTGAATTCAAAGACTCTAAAGTCCAAAGTCTAAGTTCAATTGTCAAAAAGAGCAAACGCCGACGGTGCGATGTTTTGAGTTCCGCTCTCTGGCGGCTAAACGCAGAGAAACAGCCCCAAAACGCGGAACTCCAAACGCTAAAACCTGGTGGCAAGCATTCGTTTTGCTTTCTCGACCGCATCATTGTATTCAGGCATATATTCGGGATTCGGCTTCATTTGCAAAAGATAATCGATTTGCTTTTTGGCTTCGGCATCTTTGTTTACGGCCAGGTACGCTTCGGCAAGATGCAGCCGGACATTCGTGTTTTCCTTTTCAACCATTATAGCTTTTTCCAGATATTCGACCGCTTTTTCCGCACTTCCGCCTCTAATACGTGTTGCCAGTTCGAGTTGCGCGAGAGCATCATAGGCGCTCGCTCCCTGATAATCCGGCTGGAGTTCAATCACCTTATTCATGGCTTCGCGAATCTCACCAATCGAACCCAGCCCGACGGTTATGGGGCTCTTCCTCGCCAATTCACCAAGGTTTGCGCCGTACCAGAAATGGCCGTCCGGTTTTTCGGGCTCCATTCGCGACGCGATCTTAGCGGCATCTTTGCCCTTAACAAAGACGCTTTCGGCTTCTTCTTCGTCGGATGTATACTTTCCGAGAAAATAATTGTACTTGGCGAAAGCCCATTCAACTTCGTAGTCCCGGTTATCGGGATTACGGAGTTTTGCGAGCAGGGCTATCGCTTCACGAAGTTTCGATAGGTCATCACGCTGGGTAAAGAGTTTTCCGGCTTCGAGCTTTGTTTGGTTGAACGCCTGAGCATCACCCGCCGGGGCTGTAGGTTCACTTTCCGCGGGCGCAGAGCAATTGGTCAGTAGGCACAATGTAATTACAATTGTAATTAAAATGTAAACTTTCCGAATTTCCATATCATGCACCGATCTGACCATGTTAATATCCTGATACATCGAAATTAAAAATAACATAATTCTGGTATGACTATAAACGGCAAAGCTGCGGCTTTTTACGACCTTGAGGGAACGTTGGTGAGCACGAATCTCGTACACACACTCGGGTTCTATGCAAGAAGGCAGCAGGGAATTTGGCAAACCGCCAGGAAGGGCGTCGTAACGCTGGCAAAATTGCCGCTTTTCGGCATTACCGATCTATACAGCCGCAATGTTTTTAACGAGTTGTTTTTCAAGAGTTATAAGGGCGAGTCCTTCGACAGACTGCGTTTTTTTGCGGATGAACTTTTTGAAGACCTTCTCAAACCGGCAATTTTTGCGGGAACGCCGGAACTGATCGCGCAGTCCAAAAAGATTGGCTTACGTCAGATAGTAATTACGGGTGCCTTGGATTTCACAGTAGAGCCGTTGATCAAACACCTCGTTATTGACGAATTTATCGCAAATCGTCTCGAATTCGTGAACGGTTACGCAACCGGAAGATTGCTGCCACCGGTTATGGCTTCGGCGACCAAAGCAAAATGGATACGTGAATACGCCGAACGTGAGAATATCAATTTGTCCGAATCTTATGCGTATTCTGACAGTATTTCGGACCTTCCGATGCTATCAATTGTCGGACATCCGGTTGCCGTGAATCCGGATTTTAGATTGAAACAAACAGCGCTGCAACATGATTGGGCGATACTGAATTTGAAATAGACTGGAGCGCAAGCGTCCCGCTTGCATGCGCAATGCGCCTTTAACAGAATTCTTGCCCGCAACGGTGTATTAGTGTTAAAATGGCTACGTAGCTATCGCTGTGGAAGGAGGTCGAAAATGTCGCATAACGTAAAAGAGGCTAAAAACAATTTGAGCAATATTATCCGACTTGCGGAAAAAGGCCAGCCGCAGGTGATTCGCCGACATGAGCGCGAGGTGGCTGTCGTTGTTTCGATTGAGGAATGGCGAAAAATGACAGGGGAAAAACAAAGTCTCGTTGAATTATTGCGTTCAAGTCCGTTCGTCGGAGAGGAAATCGATTTTTCCAGACCTGTTGACTATCCGCGAGGGGTCTCTTTCGTCGATTTTGACATCGGAGGCGAAAAGTAATGGCTTACCTGCTTGACACCTGCACGATCTCAGAGATGGTGTCAGCCCGTCCGAGCAAAAGCGTACTCGAATGGTTTCAAGCGCAGGATGAAAGGGATCTCTACCTAAGTATCATTACCATCGGCGAAATCGAAAAGGGAATTTATCAGCTGCCCAGCAGTAAGAAACGTGTAAAGCTGGAATCATGGTTTTTTGATAAATTGGCTCCGAGCTTTCGCGGAAGAATACTGAATATCGACAGAAAATTCATCACAACGTGGGCAAAGATGATGGCCGGACTAAAGGCACAAGGCGTGGTGAGGCCCTCATTTGATTCTCTTTTAGAAGCGACGGCTCTCGAACACGATCTGATTTTGGTTACGCGAAATGTCCGGAATTTTGCGGGTTCGACTGTTACGATCTTAAATCCGTGGGAAGAGTGATGCAGATCGAAGACATTTCTACTGCAACGTTCGACAATAGCATGGCCACCACGTCCGTATACGGCGTGGTAAGTGGATTGAGGCTGAATTTCCAGCCCGTTTCAATGGGTTTACAGAATTGCGGCTTAAGCCAAGAGCGAGAAGGACGTTAAAACGCCCTTTGGATTTCATACTCGAAGCGACCACGCCGTAAACTACGTGGCTATAGGCCGCGAAACGCCTCGTTCACGAGGCCGACGTGATTGGAATCGGCTAATAGATTGAGTTGTGAGGTAAGTTGTGATGGTATCGACTTCTCGGAGGGAAAATTGAAGGAACATTTATTTGCGTAAGGTGTTGTATTTGTTGTTGCCGTATTAATTCTTGGGGTATCGTCCAGGAATCAACGGCGAAGGAAAGAAGAAGAAAATACAGCAAAAAGCGATTATGAGAAAGCGCTCGTTGACCTAAAACGCAGTCCAGACGATCCTAATATTAAACAAAAGACGCTCGAGCTGGGTCGGGTTTACTTAAATCTGACAAGGGAAAATAAAGGTGTCACGATATTTGATGAAATAGCGCTAATGAACGATATAAACGCAGCATGTGCTGCAGCGACGACTAGCTATAAGCCCGTAATTACGTCTCCAGAATCAGCCGAGCAAAGGTTGACAAAATTGTTGGAATTCAAAACGAAGAACCTTATTACTGAGGAAGAATACGAGCAAAGAAGACACAAAATTTTAGACGGAATTTAATCATGGCATTACAGCTACGAAAAAAAACACACGAATCGATTGTTTACATCGATAAAGACTCGGCGCCGCGGATCATGCCGTTTGGCGAGGATTTTATTATTGAGGATATTCCGATTGGGACTCGGGTGATTTATCCGAATCCGCCGATCAAGGGGTTGCCTAATCGGGATGCGGCGATTCGGTACGCGCTTAATCATCCGCTGGATGCTAAGCCGCTTTATGCCCAGTTTGAGCCGGGGATGCGGGTCACGATTGCAATTGACGATATTTCCATGCCGTTGCCGCCGATGGCGACGCCGGATGTCAGGCAGTCGATGCTTGAGGCGATTTTGGAGCAGTGTGCCGCGAATGGTGTTGATGATGTTCATCTCATCATCGCGATTGGTCTGCACCGCAAAATGACGGCTTGGGAAATGGAGCGGATGGTCGGCTCGAAAATTTTTAATGAGTTTTATCCGGAGCGCTTTTACAATTTTGACGGGGAGGACGACGAGAATCTGGTTTCGCTCGGCGAGACGCGTCACGGAGAACCGCTTCGAATAAACCGGCGATGTGCTGAGAGCGATCTGCTGATTTATGCAAATTTAAATTTTGTGCCGATGAACGGCGGGCATAAGTCTGTTGCGGTAGGATTGTGCGATTACGAAAGTCTCCGCGCTCATCATGAGCCGCAGACGATCCGCGACTCGGACAGCTACATGGACCCGCCCGCTTCGGAGCTCAACCATAAGATTATTCGTCTCGGCAAGCTCGTTGATGAGCAGTGCAATGTTTTTCATATCGAGACGGCGATCAACAACAAAATGTTCGCCGAGGGCTTCGATATTTTGACTCGCAATGAAGACGAGTTTTCGTTCGGCGATCGTATGAAATGGGAAGCGATGAAACGCACGTTCTCAAATCTGCCACGCGCCGCCCGTCGTAAGATTTTGCACAATATTCCTGGTCAGTATGAGCTGATCGGCTGTTTCGCGGGAGCAACCGAGCCTGTTCATGGAAAGATTCTGGAATTGAATTATCGCCAATACGAAATTCCGGTGAAGGGCCAGTGCGATATCCTGATATCAGGCATTCCCGACAATTCCCCCTACAACGTTTACTCAGCGCTCAATCCGCTGCTCGTGCAGGTGATGGCCCTCGGCTATCACTTTAATATGTATCGGAACAAGCCTTTATTGCGAAAAGGCGGCGTGATGATCGTCACGCATCCGATGTTTGACGAATTTGATCATAATCATCATCCGTCGTACATCGAATTTTTTCACCGGCTGCTGCCTGAATCGCGAGATGCATTTTTCCTTCGCGAAAAATATGAACGCGAGTTCGCTTCAAATCCGGCCTACGTCGAAATGTACCGCCGCGGCAACGCCTATCACGGAGCCCACGCATTCTTCATGTGGTACTGGGGCGAAAACGGCCGCCAGCACGTCGGCAAAGTGATCGTCGCAGGCGCCGAAAACGCCCACGTCCCCGAAATGCTCGGCTGGGAACGCGCCGACAACCTGACCGAAGCCATCGCCATGGCCCGCTCATACATGGGTCGCAACGCCGAGATCACGATGCTGCACCAGCCGATAATCGGGCTGTGCAATGTGACGGATTAAAATGCAGAGAGCCCGCGCGCAAGCAAGGGCGAAGTCGGGCCATAAGTGTGGAATTTTTACGCCCTTACGCCCTTACTAATGTCCGGCTTCGGCAAGTCGGACCAGATTTAATGACTAAATAGGAGATACGAATATGGAAACCACCGAAATTACAACTGAAATGGAGGCACTGAAAAGCAAATTGCGAGACACCTGGATCGCTGGCGATTTTGGGCAGATCGCGAAATCGATCGAGGCTGGAGCTGAGGAATTTGTCACCCGGTTGAATTTGAAGCAGGGGATGCGGGTTCTCGATGTAGCGTGCGGAACCGGCAATCTTGCAATACCGGCCGCGCAAGCCGGAGCGGATGTAACCGGAATCGACATCGCACCAAATCTAATTGAGCAGGCGAATGCCCGAGCCGAAACGAACGGTCTAAACGCCGTCTTCGAAGTAGGTGATGCAGAAGCGTTGCCGTACGAAGATGCGAGTTTCGATGTCGTGATGACGATGTTCGGAGCAATGTTTGCTCCCCGCCCTGACGTTACCGCCGCCGAATTAAAACGCGTATGCAAACCGGGCGGCCTGATCGCAATGGCAAATTGGACGCCCGAGGCGTTTACAGGACAGATGTTCAAGACGGCTGCCCAACACGTACCGCCGCCGCCGGGAATGCCGTCGCCGATCCTTTGGGGAACGGAAGATGCCGTGCGCGCGCGATTTGCCGAAGGCATCTCCGATCTGCAGATGACAAGGCGGAAGATCCTGTTCAATTACCTCTTCCCTCCGGCTGATGTCGTCGAGCATTTCAGGCTCTATTTTGGCCCCACGGTCAAAGCCTTCGGATCGCTCGACGCTGCCGGGCAGGATGCTTTGCGGAAAGATATGGAACAGCTTTGGACGGAGCATAATCAGGCGACGGATGGGACGACGCAGGTTGAATCGGAGTATCTGGAAGCAAGGGCGATTCGGGCTTGATCGATTCGTTTGCCCGCCGCAAGTTGAAAACAAAATTGTTTGCTTTACACGTATAGTACACGTATAATGAAATATGCAAAAAAAGTTAACAATCACAATCGATGAATATGTTTATGAAGGCCTGCACACAGTGATTGGTCCCCGAAAAATCAGCCGGTTTATTGAAGATCTGGTACGGCCGCATGTTACGGATGAAGATTTGGAGGCCGGTTATGCGGCGCAGGCAGCTGACGAAGCCGACGAAGCTGAGGCTCAGGAATGGCTTGAAGGAACTGCGGGGGACGTAGGCGATGAACCGTGGTGATGTCTGGCTTGTCGAATTCAACACATCTGTCGGCGAAGAAATACAGAAAACTCGTCCTGCTGTTATCGTCAGCAATGACCTGTCGAACAAATTTCTGAAGCGCTATCAGGTTGTTCCGTTAACCAGCAGTTCTAAAACCCTCTATCCCGGAGAAACCCATATTTCATTTAAAGGGAAACAAGGGAAGGCGATGGTTTCACAGGTAACCACGGTAAGTAAACTTCGGATGTTGAAGCGTTTGGGCCGTCTTTCTGACACCGAGTTAAAGAATATAGATCGAGGGCTTTCAGTTCAGCTAGGGCTTAGGAACAAATAAGCTGTTTAGATGTTCTGAGACGTCTGAAATGGAAAATCGGCATTGTCTAGCAGAGAAAAAAATGAGCCAGGAATTGCAATTAGGAAAATACGAGTTTTATCCGAATGACAGACTTCAGCAGTTGATCGAGGAATTGTTGTTCGAGTTGAGACAACGGCGTCTAAGCAGACGATTGTTACTTGAGGATTCGGATGAAGAGTTAGAACGCGGGTACAAGGAGATGGCCGAGCCCGAAGCGGCTAACCCGAATTGTTACGATTGGACGGACTAAGTCCGAGTAGCTTCCTTTACGAGGCTGCCAAGAGAGCGTACCACGCCGTTTTACGGCGTCGTATGAGATCGATCTTGATTTGACAGCCCGTTTTAACGGGCTTTACAAGGCGGTGCTGGCGCAGATCGTTAAGGACATTAAAACGTCCTTTCGATCTCTTGACGGACGCCCACCACGCCGTAAACGAAGTGGCTAAACGCCACGAAACGCGGAAATCGTCGTATCGCTTCGCAATGAATGTGGCACATGAGTAAATTAGCGTGCACGGAGGATAAATATAAGTAAACCACTTAAAGAAAAAATTGCTTTGGTAGCAGGGGCGACTCGTGGAGCGGGCCGCGGCATCGCGGTTGAGCTAGGCGCCGCGGGCTCCACCGTTTATGTGACCGGAAGGACGACGCGGCTGCATGAGTCCGAATACGAACGGCCGACGGAAACGATAGAAGAAACAGCGGAGATGGTTTCGGCTGCCGGTGGTATTGGAATAGCTGTTCAGGTAGATCATCTTGTAACCGACGAGGTTAAAAAGCTGGTAGCGCAAATCCGCGATGAGCAAGGCCGTCTCGACATACTTGTCAATGACATCTGGGGCGGCGAGAAATTGAAGAAAGGGATTACGCCTCAATCGGTCTGGGAGCACGATCTTCCGAAAGGCCTGCATATGCTCGAGTTAGCTATAGATACGCATTTGATTACAGCCCATTACGCTCTTCCTCTGCTTATTGAACACCCCGGCGGACTTCTCGTTGAGGTAACCGACGGCACCGCCGAATACAACGCGAAACACTACCGTATCTCGCCTTTTTATGACCTTTGTAAATGGGCAGTTCTTCGCATGGCTTGGGCTCATTCAAAAGACCTGGAGAAGCATTACGCGACCTCAGTCTGCATTACGCCAGGCTGGCTGCGCTCGGAGATGATGTTGGAAGCGCACGGCGTAACCGAAGAAAACTGGCTTGATGCAACAAAAATGGTTCCAGCTTTTGCGATCTCTGAGACGCCCCATTTAATTGGACGCGCGATTGCGGCAATTGCGGCAGATCCCGACCGTGCGCGTTGGAACGGAAAATCCACGTCAAGCGGGGATTTGGCGAAAGTATACGGCTTCACCGATTTGGACGGTTCACAACCCGATTGCTGGGCTACATGCGGGCTGAGGAAGAAGGAAAGGATCCCGATATTAGAGATTATAGATAGGCACGTGCGAAAGGTTTTGCTGGAGCGCGGACACTCCTGTCCGCAATGAGTGCGAAGCACGAACAATGTTTTACGCCGCGCGCGGCGTTGCGGACAAGAGTGTCCGCGCTCCGTTAGAAAATGAAATTATCACCAACCGAAATATTTAAGGGTAAGAAGATATTCTTTATCGGCAGAACCGGTTTTGTCGGCAAAGTGACGTTGTCGATGCTGCTGCGTTGTTGGAGCTCGGACACTCTTGTCCGCACGAACGCTGCTTCGGCGTTCGGAGAAAACGTCGCGTAGAAAGACCTCGCCGGAGGAACCGGCGAACCGGCGATGCGGACAGGAGTGTCCGCGCTCCGTTAGAAAAATGAAATTATCACCAACCGAAATATTTAAAGGCAAGAAGATCTTCTTTATCGGCGGGACGGGCTTTGTCGGGAAGGTCACGTTGTCGATGCTGCTGCATAATTTTCCGGATATCGGAAAGGTTTATACGACCGTAAGGGCGCGGGATGCGGCGGAGTCTAAGATCAGGTTTTGGACGAGCATTGTTACTTCACCGACGTTCGATCCGCTGCGGGAGAAGTACGGCGATAAATTTGATGACTTTATAAAAGAAAAGGTCGTGCCGGTGAATGGCGATGTCGGCAACGATCTGCTTGGTTTGGACGAAAAGCAAGCCAAAAAGTTAATGCGGGACACTGACATCATAATTAATAGTGCCGGAAATGTAACGTTTAATCCGCCGCTGGAGAGTGCTCTGAGGACGAACGTGGTCGGTTCGAACAATATTTTGAAAATGGCGCGGATGATGAAGAAGCCGCGGCTCGTGCATGTTTCGACGTGCTTTGTCGCAGGCAAACGCAGCGGCCCGATCTGGGAGAACGAGCCCGTAGTCGGGTATTTTCCGCGAAAGGACGAGCTAATGGGAACGAAATTCGATGTAAATCAAGAGATCGAAGACTGCGCGCGGTTAAGCGAACAGGCCCGGCAGGAAGCAGACGATGCGGTTCAAATCGCGAAATTTAGGGAGGCCGCGCGGGACCGTTTTATCGAGGAAGGGCGCGACCCGGATGATGAAGCGGAAATGAAATCCGCGATATTCCGCGAGCGAAAAATGTGGATTCGCGAGCGGACGACCGAGCTTGGCGCGGAGCGTGCGGAATATTGGGGTTGGACGAATATCTACACGTACTCGAAGTCTCTTGCGGAGCAGATCATCGCCCAACAGGAGGATATTATTAAAGTTTTGGTGCGTCCTTCGATAGTCGAATCCTCGAATCAGTATCCCTTCCCCGGTTGGAATGAAGGTTTTACCACGACGGCTCCGATACTCTTAATTGCTCTGCGTGGGCAGCCGATAGTTCCTGTTAATGAAAAACTGGTTCTCGATATTATTCCGGTTGACATGGTTGCGGGCGTCATTCTCGGCGCGACGATGAATGCACTGGTCGATGACAAACCACCGCTTGTCTTTCAGGCGTGTTCGGGTGATTCGAACCCAAACGATATGAAACGCATTGTTGGGCTGGTCGGTTTATATAAACGCGAACATTTCATGGAAAAAGAAACGGGCAATAAACTCGCCAATCGCGTCGCAGCCATGATCGAAATTGCTCCGGTCACGCAAAAAACTTACGAACGTATGTCCGCGCCGATGCTTAACAAAATTGCCAGATCGGCGACCGACTTTTTAGACAAGGCGAAGCCGAACTGGGCCGGCGGACGGCTCGGAAATATCGTCACTGATCTAAAAAAATCGGTTGACGATTTTGAACGCACGACCGCCGAAACGATGAATGCGTTTGAGATGTTTAAGCCCTTTATGATCGACAACGAATATCTCTATCGAGCCGATAATTTACGAGCCTTGATGGCGATCGTTAAAGATAAGGAGAAACATCTGCTGCCCTGGTATCCCGAGAAATTGGATTGGTATCACTATTGGCTAAAAGTTCATTTTCCCGGAATGCGCAAATGGGTTTTGCCGCAGCTCGAAGAAGATTTGAAGATTCAGGAACGCCGTTCTTATACATACAAAGATCTCCTTGATTTGTTCGACACGTCGACAAAACGGTTCTCGACCCGTGTCGCGATGCGTATCGAGCGAAACGGCCGAAAAGAGCAGTATACGTTTGACGACGCGAGAGAATTAACGCTTCGCGCCGCAGGATTTTTGGCCGATAAGGGCATAAAGCACAACGCCCGTGTGATTTTGTTTTCCCACAACATGCCGGAATGGGGATTAACATATTTTGGGATTTTGAAAACCGGTGCCACGGCTATACCTATCGATCCCGCGAGTTCGATTGCCGAAATCATCAATTTTTCCCGTGCCGGCGACGCGTCCGCGATTGTTTTGTCAAAGAAATTGGCAGACGAAAATCCTGATTTTGCGGAGAAACTGCTGGAAGCTGGCATCGAGCTTTTTGTTTGGACTTTCGAAGAAGTTTTCGAGATACAGCCGGAAATAGAAGAAGCGAGACGCAACGGTCTTTTGCCGGGCAAGATATTGTCGAACTCGGTTGCATCGCTGATATTCACCTCCGGCACTACCGGAACTCCGAAGGCCGTTATGCTTTCTCACAAAAATTTCACGAACATGATCTCGATGCTCAGTTCCGTTTTGGACATGGGCATCACTGATGGCGTTTTGTCGGTTTTGCCGATGCATCATACGTTCGAATTTTCGGCGGGCTTCCTGACACCCTTTTCCAATGGTACACAGATCACTTATCTGGATGAGTTGTCCGCCGAGGAGTTGACGCGGGCGATGGAAAACGGACATGTTACCGGAATGGTCGGCGTGCCGGCACTTTGGGAAATGCTGCATCGTCGCATTAAGACGCGCCTTCGCGAACGAGGCGACTGGATTGCGGACATCGCTGATAACATCATCGAATTCAATGCGTGGATCCGCGACAATACGCCCTTTAATTTCGGCCCCATCGTCTTTTTCCCAATCCACGAAGGAATGGGCGGCCGAATGCGATACCTTATTTCAGGCGGTTCCGCTCTTTCGGAAAAGGTTCAAAAAGACCTCCACGGCCTCGGATTTACTGTATTGGAAGGTTACGGCTTGACAGAATCTTCACCTGTTTTGACCGTTGCACGTCCCGGAAATAAACTGCTTCGCGGCAGCGTCGGCAAAGCTTTGCCGGGCATTGAGGTTAGAATCGAAAACCCGGATGAAAACGGCGTGGGCGAAGTGTTCGCACGCGGGCAGAATGTAATGCTCGGCTATTATAACAACGAAGAAGCGACCGAATCCGCGCTTCAAGATAGATGGTTGAAAACGGGAGATTTAGGCAAGCTGGACGAGGACGGGAATTTGTTCATTGTCGGACGCTCAAAGGATGTGATAATCGATTCGAACGGCAAAAATATTTATCCCGATGAAGTTGAAGACTTGTATGGTAAATCATCTTTCATTAAAGAGCTGAGTGTTGTCGGCCTGTCCGACAATGACGGCGGCGAGAAAATATCCTCGTTGGTTGTGCCCGATTACGAATACGATATCGCTCTCTCGCGGGCAGCCGTCAACAAGCGCGTTGAAGATCATTTCCGCGAAATATCGGCGTCGCTGCCCTTTTTCAAACGCGTCAAGGTTCTGCATCTTACGCCATTCGAACTCCCGAGGACAGCTACGCGAAAAGTTAGACGTCCTGAGGTTGTGGAAATGCTTCAAAATCTCGAAGACAGGGCGAAAACGAAGACAAAAGGGGACGCTGAATCGAAGGGGGATGACAATCTTTTATGGCTGCGAAAGGTGATTGCAAGCGTTTCGAACCGGCCATTGTCGGACATTTCGGTCGAGGATAAACTTACCGAGCTCGGCTTCGACAGTTTGATGTTCGTGGAGCTGCAAGCTGCGGTCGAAGATGCCGGCGGCAGAATTATTTCGCCCGATACACTTAACGAGGTTCAAAGCGTTCGCGAACTGTTCACGGCTGTGCAGCGCGTCAACAAACCCAAAAAGCTGCTCGATGAGCCAAAGGCGGAAGAAAAGATGGAGCCCGAAGAGATCCATATTCCGTCGATTGTAAGGCGAATTGGAAATTCAGTCGTGGATTTTGCGCAGGATACGCTCTACAGCAGCGTTTTGGATACGAAGATCGAAGGCGAATCGAATGTTCCGCAGCATACGAATTTTATCGTTGCGCCCAACCACTCCTCGCATATCGACACGGGCCTGGTCAAAAAAGCGCTCGGCAAAGATGTTGCTGAGCAAACGGTGGCTGTCGCGGCGGCGGATTATTGGTTCGATACGAAATATAAGCGTGCGTATATGAGCAATTTCACCACCCTCGTGCCGATCGAACGCACGGGAGGCCTACGCCAATCGCTCCGGCATGTAACCAAGATCCTGAACGAAGGTTACAACGCTCTGATCTTCCCTGAAGGAACACGTTCGACGACGGGCGAGATCGCCGAATTCAAGCCGATCATCGGATATCTCGCGTTGAATCAAAAGATCGGAATTCTTCCAATATATATTTGGGGAACTTTTGACGCTTTTCCGAAGGGAATGACGATCCCTGCAAAAGACAGTCTTGGTGCAAAGATCGGTGCAAAGGTTGGACGTTTTCTCGAATATGACGAGCTTGCCGCAATGACCAAGGGCGTGCCGAACACCGAAGCGTACCGTCTGATCGCAGCACGCGTTCAGCACGAGATCGAGAATATGCGCGACGGAAAACGCATTAAATTCGATGTCCCCGCCCTGCGAAAAATATGGAAGGCCGAAAGAAGGAAGACCCGCAAACAGGAGCCGGTGATTGATGAGTAAGATGGCAAAAACCAAAGCATTAGCAAAAACCGAAAAGAAAATACTTATCACCGGCGGAACCGGTTTTCTGGGAACGCATATTGTGCGGAAATTTCTGGATTCCGGCGAGAAAAAACTGCGCGTTATGGCTTCACATGTTCCCGGATGGATGAAGGACGCTGGCGTCAAGGCGGTCGAAGGCTCTGTCACCAATAAGGATGACGTTGCTCACGCGGTGAAGAATGTTTCGGCGATATTTCATCTCGCGGGGAAAGTTTCGAGAGATAACGAAGACGCGGCCGTTATGAACAAGATTCACGTCGAGGGAACGAGAATTCTTTGCGAGGCTGCAAAGGAGGCCGGTGTCAAAACGATGATCCTGGCATCGTCGAGCGGCACGATCGCGGTTTCCGAAACGGAGGAGATCGTTGACGAAACCTATCCGCAGCCGGTCGATATTTTCGCGCGTTGGGCTTACTACGCTTCGAAATACTACCAGGAACGTACTGCGCTGGATAATTTTGACGGTGAGGGTTTGAAACTGGTTATCGTAAATCCCTCACTCTTGCTGGGCGATGGCGATGAACGTCTGAGTTCGACAAAACCGGTTCTCGATTTCCTGGCGCGAAAGATTTCGTACACTCCAAGCGGCGGTCTGAACTTTGTCGATGCCCGTGACGCGGCAACTGCATTGATCGCCGCATTGGAGAAGGGAAGGCACCGGGAGAAGTATCTTCTGGGAGCGTCGAATATGACTTTTCCTGATTTTTTCGGCCGGCTCGAAAGGCTGAGCGGAGTTTCGGCTCCGATATTGAAAATGCCGAAACAACTCGCGATGACGGGGTCCGGATTAATCAGCTCGGTTTTCAAACATTGGGGTAAATCCTCACCCGTCGCCCCGAAGGAAGTCGAGCAGGCGGAATACTTTTGGTATTTCAATTCGTCCAAGGCACAAGACGAACTCGGATTCATGTCGCGCGATCCGCAGGAAACGCTGCAGGATACGATTAGATATCTTCGTAAGAATTTCTTGGGCGAAGGTGTTTTTAAGTAACTCAGAAACTCGCTTCTACGGTGCTATCTTGGAACCTGCACGATAAGTAAAAGTTTAGCCGCAAATTTTAACTTTACCAAAGGTTTCAAGAAAAAATTTGCTATTGTAATTTATTTGACGGCAAAAGAAGATTTCTTTTAACAAATACCCTCTTCATTACTATCAAAGTAATAAAGTTCAGAAAAGCATACATTGTATATGCTAATTTAAATGTTGTCTGCTCGAACATATAAGTTACTGCAATAAAAAAACAATGTAGAAAAAACAGCACAATCATAAAGGTAGATGTGTTTTATATGACTTTGACTTCAAACTTACAATGAAAGTAATAAGAAAAAAGAGTGTCGTTGAAACTATTGCCATTATATCTAAATCAATATACATATAAATCTCTCGGCAAGCACCCGTCAGAAGATACAACCTCAATAAACCCTTATGCAAATATTCTTCTCTTCGGTAAAGAATTTCAGCGCTTCGAATCCGCCTTCGCGGCCCAAGCCGGAGTCCTTCATTCCACCGAACGGCGTGCGTAGGTCTCTTAAAAGCCAGCAGTTTATCCAGATGATGCCTGATTCGAGCCTTTCGGCGACACGATGGGCACGCGAGAGATTTTCTGTCCAAACTGTTGCGGACAAACCGTATTGCACGCTGTTCGCATAACTCAAAACTTCGTCCTCGGTATCGAACGGCATTACCGAAACAACCGGGCCGAAGATCTCTTCCTGATTCGTTCGGCAATTGTGCGAAAGGCCTTCAATCACGGTTGGTTCGATGAAATATCCGCCCGCACAGCGGCCTTCGGGATCAACCTGATTTCCGCCGCAAAGGATTGTTCCGCCTTCCGTTTTAGCCAGTTCGATATACGATAAAATTTTCCGCATGTGCGATTCTGAAACGATCGCGCCGATATTCGTCGATTCATGCAGCGGATCGCCGATATTTAACTCTAATGCGCGTGAGACGAAATCAGCCTTAAACCTCGCGTAAATCGGCTTTTCAACAAATATCCTCGAACCGCACAGGCAAATTTGCCCTTGATTGGCGAACGAAGAACGCACGGTTGTTTTGAGCATTTCGTCGTAATTGCAGTCTGCAAAAATGATATTTGGATTCTTGCCGCCAAGTTCCAGCGACAGTTTCTTGAACATCGGCGCGGCCGTACGAGCAATCTCTTCGCCCGTCTTCGTACCGCCCGTAAACGAGATTGCTTTTACATCTTTATGAGCGACGATCGCTGAGCCAACCTTTCGGCCAAGGCCGTGGACAATGTTTAATACCCCGGCGGGCAAACGAGCTTCGATACACAATTTTGACAGCAAATAGGCCGTCATCGGCGTGATCTCGGAAGGCTTGGCGACGACGCAGTTTCCGGCGGCAATGGCCGGAGCGATTTTCCATGTGAAAAGATAAAGCGGTAAATTCCAGGGTGATATGCATCCGACCACGCCGAGCGGGTACCGAAGCGTGTAATTGATCGCCTGGCCAACGGTTTCATGCGATTCTGATGAGATATGCATTGCCCCCGTCGCGTAAAAGCGAAAATTGCTGGCCGCGCGCGGGATGTCCATCACTTTTGCGAGTGACAGCGGCTTGCCGGTATCGATACTCTCGGCGTGGGCTAATTCGTTCAGATCGCGCTCGATCAGGCTGACGAGCCGCATCAGAATCTCGAAACGCTGCTCAGGCGGCGTCCTCGACCATACGTGAAACGCTGATTTCCCCGCTTCGACGGCGATATGCACATCCCGGTCGTCCGAATCCGGAATCTGCGAATACACCTCGCCGGTCGCCGGTTCAAAATTATCGAGATAGTCGCCCGATGTAGGCTGCATCAATTTGCCGTTGATGTAATTTTCGATCTCGATCATAGTGGTGGCACCGGTCAGAACCCCTGCGTGAGCGGGTGGTCGAGCGCTAATAGAAAAGTCAGCGAATTATCGTTCCGACATAACGTCCTTAAAGGCATGCGCCGCACCACCCGCGCACGCAGGTGGTTCTGACATCACACCTTTGCGAACGTCAAGCCCGTCTGTCCCTGATATTTGCCGCCGCGGTCGGAATACGAAACGCCGCATTCTTCATCCGATTCGAAAAACAATATCTGTCCGATGCCTTCGTTTACATAGACGCGCAAGGGAAGATTTGCGAGATTGCCGATCTCGACGACTAGCCTGCCGGTCCATCCGGCTTCGAGCGGAGTTGTATTCACCAGCAAGCCCGCACGTGCGTAGGTCGATTTACCGAGAGCGACGCCGGTCACGTTTCTCGGCATCCTGAATGTCTCGACCGTCACGCCGAGGCCGTAATGATGCGGCGGAAGAAGATAATACATTGCGCCGTCGTCCGCAGTGCGAAGCGGCGGCTCGATCAAAGAGTCTTCGTCAAAACGCTTTGGGTCGATCTCGCTTCCGTAAACCGACGAAAAGATACGAAAGCCGTCGTCCGCCAGACGCATATCGTAACCATAGCTGGACGTACCGGCCGAGATGATCCGGCCTCCGTTAGTTTCGCGCACCAATTCGGGAAGAAACGGGTCAATCATTTTGTGCTCCGCGGCCATTTTGCGAAGCCAGATATCCGATTTAATCGTCATAATTTAATGCCGGCTTTATCGCGGGCGTCTCGCCCGAGTAACGACAGATAAAGAAAAAAGGTGATAAGAAAATTAACGTATCACCTTCCAGATTCAAAATCCAAACTGCGAAAACCTACTCTGGTTTTCTTAGCTCAAAAATATTCAGCGTCCCGTCGCCGACGGTAAATTTCATTGATCTTCCGCCGGCACCTAATTTCGCCGCTATTAATTTTCCGGCAACTGAGTTTTTTTTGGTTCGCGGTTTGAGATCGGGATAAGTGTTTTCGATTTTTCCCGTTCGCAGAATGCTTGCGTTCAGTTCGGCGTGCATACTTGGCGGAAGACTCACGTTCATTGTTCCCGTGGCCAGCTGAATGTCTGCAATACTTCCCTCCCGACTCCGCGTCAGAACGCTTACTTCCACGCTGCCGCTGCCGAATGTTCCGACGATCCCGCCGCCAATAAGATGGAGCCTGGCATTGCCCTTGAGGTAGTTGATCTTTATCTTGCCTTCGACACCAGACATATAGAGATCGCCATTACCGCCAGCGATCTGCAGATCGCAAAACTGCGGAACCTTGATTATGTAATCGATCCTGAACGGCAGTCCGACGAGATGTTCTGGAAACCTTTTCGCGACATCTTTCAAATATTTCTTATCATGGACGCCGACACTGATAATGGCGGTGCGCTCGAAACTTTCTTCTAAAACGAAACCCGTTACGGCCGTGATTTGCTCAATGTCACTTTCGGTTTCAGCCTGTATCTCGATTTCGGCGGAAATCTCAACTTCGTTTTTGTTCCAGCCTTCGACACTGATCGAACCGCTCGGGGCTCCGACAACCACCAGCGTCCCGGCGGAAGCGAAATCCAGTTTGTCCATTTTGTAGGTCGTCCGCTTTAGGAGCTCCTTGGTCTGCGCAAATACGGAAAAGGCAGGAATCGTAAGGAGAACAGTCAAGAGAAACAATTTGGCGGAAGTTTGTTTGTTCATTAATTTCGTGAGGATTGAGGCAGGCTGCGTCGCAGGTATCGCAAGCGTTTGGCAGTACGAGGTCAAACGTCGCGACCAGGTTTCTGCATCGAAAGATCTTAGTTCGCCAGCAGTCTCACCATGTATTACTTATCAGGATCTATCTTCTAATGAACGCAATGCTTCCGCGTTGATTTGTGACGGTTAGAGCCGCGCTGCCGCCGCCGAATCTGCCGATCACGCGGCGCCCGTCCCCGAAAGTCATTTCGGGGTTTGCGAACGAGCCGAGGGAGATATTGCGTGTCGAAGGAGCCGTCGCCACGAGACGGAAGGATGAACTGAAAGGAATCCGCAGATTTATATTCCCGCGCATGGATGTAAAACGGTACTGTCCGCCCGTGCGCATTTCCCCGTCAAAAAATATGTCGCCGATGCCGTTTTGAGCATCGACCGCGCCTGCAGCTATATTCGTCAGTGTTATGTCGCCTTCAGTGGTAATGCATGCCCGTACAAGGTTGCCGCCGACATTTGTTACACTCAAATTTCCGATTCGTGTTTCTATATCGACATTCGAGACCCTCGGAACCCGTATCAGGAAATTCACATTGCCAATCCCGTTTCTGCCCTGATTATCCTTGACCAGATCGATGAAGATCGTGCCGCTGAGGCTTTGCGGAGCGATGTTCGCAGCGGGAGATTCGAGATAGGCCGAAATATTGATCTCCGGCCGGTCCCAGCCTTCGACAATGACGGTGCCCGATCGGTTGAGCAATTGCAGCCGCACGTTCTTAATGGCCGGATAATTCCTTGAAAATCGTTTTTGGCCTAAAACCTCGTTCGACACGGGCGCAAAGAAAAAAACTACGCTCAACCAAAGAAGAATCGTAGTTTTTCTGTCCGACAAAAAACGCAAACAGTTTTTCAATTCACGGATCATTACAAAATCTAACAACTATAATTCCGAAAAAGCGCGGAGCAGGTTCATTTTTTCGTTTAGCGTCGAATCGAGCATTTCACCCGAGAGGTCGTCCTGCGGATCCTGCTGCAGAATCGTCGTGTATTCACTGACCGCCTGATCTATTTCGTATAAATTGCGGTCGAATGCGTCACGCATCTTATTGTCCCACTGTACGCGTCGCTCCTGCGCCCGTTTGTTCCAATATTCGATCGCGGCCTGCTGTTCCTGGAACCGACGCATGCGAGATTGCTGCGGTGTATCGGAAAGGCCGACCCTGCTCAAAACTTTTTCAAACGTTGTTTGCGAAGCACTCGTGCGCGATGTGAAGTCTACCGTCGAAGGTTCGAAATAATTCCTCATCCCGATAACCGTCAACAACGAGCTGATGAGCGCCACGCCCAAAACGACAGACCCAATCTGCGAAAACTGCCACCCGCGACTAAACCAGCCCTTCCGTGTTTCAACCGTCTCCGGCTCGCGTTTCGGCTCACTTTCGATAATATTGTTTATGCGGCACCAAAGAGCTTGAGAATTGGGCGGAACGATCTCCGAAGGCTTTTCTACCCGGCACGAATCAAGAATTACCGCAAAATCCTCGCAGACTTTTGCGCAATCCCTACAAGCCAAAAGGTGAGTCTGGATCGACAACGACAAAGTTTCGTCAAGCTCGTTGTCCAGGAACACGCTAATATTTTCTTGACATTCGTCGCAATTCATCGTGTAGCACCGGCATTTTTGCCGGCCGTAACGTGGGTGTGTCTCGCCCACGCGTCAGATTCGGTAGATTAACGCGGCATAGTGCACGCGTATCGTCTGAAGCACATGCCGCGGCCGGTGCTTTATCAAATTCTCAAAAAAAGCGTTTTCAAACTAGATAGATTAATAGAAGGGTTTGATGGTTGCCTTTTAAGGAGAATTTTTCTGATCTTTTTGTTTGATCAACAGGCCGCGGAGCTTCAAGCGGGCCTTGTGCAGTTGGGATTTCGACGTTCCTACCGAGATCTTCAACAACCTCGCTACCTCTTCATGCTCGTAACCTTCGACGTCGTGAAGCACAAAAACGTTGCGATAGCCATTTGGCAGCTCGGCGATGGCGTTTTTCAGAGCAATGCGGTCGATCACCTGCATTCTGCGCGGATTCGAAGACCCTGGGACCGTCTGTTCGGGCATCTCTCCGTCTTCCGACGTTTTCTCGTTTTTCACACTTCGCCGGCGAAAATGCATCAGCACCTGATTGACTGTGAGGCGGTGCAGCCACGTAGAAAATGCCGAATCGCCGCGAAAACTCCCCACCTTTCTAAAAAGCTGTATAAATACTTCCTGTGTCAGGTCTTCGGCTTCCGTTTGGCTGTTAGTCATTCGCAGCGTGAGGCTGTACGTGCGGCGGTGATAGCGCTGGTATATCATTTCAAAAGCGCTGATGTTGCCCGCAGCTGCTTTTTGACAAAGCGTAAAATCCGACGAGGCCGCGTCGAAAACTTCAGAGGCGGCGATTGCAGGAGATTGAATAAGGGGAAGTTCAAGGCCCTCCTCAAACCCAAACGGAAGTTCCTGTTCGATCGCCGCAGAGGTTGAATCCATGGTCACTCCTAAAGACTGCCGCCGATATTTAAAGCTTTATCGCTGGCTATGATGTTTCATCTTCAAAAGTTAGTTGCATCCGGACGAGAAAGTTTGTTATTTGTCATCGCCCGACCACACGGCTGATTTTCGCGATTAGTGTTCGCCGCGAGTTCGTTTCCACGCGAGCATTTTATGACGAAAATAAGAAAAGGTAAAGCCCTTTTTAAAATAGTTCCATGATCACGCTTCAGAGTAGCGGACGACTAAGGCTTCGCAATAATGTTCCGAATTAACACTGTACTGGTCATTATTAAACAGTAGAGGCTGCTAAACCTCGTGATCTCTTCTCACACGCAAGTGCCAGCCCTGGACGGATTCGAATGGAGTCGCAACTATTTTTTATATGTTATAACTTCCGACACAGGGTATGAGGCGTGATTTGCGATGACTCTTTCTTGGATGATCCGATAAAAATGTATACTGTGCTACAGACAGATCTTCAACTTTTGGAAAGTATCTTAATTCTCAAACTAAACTCGAAACTGCCGGTTCACCCCGGCCCATAGGAGAAAAATGCAAAGACACAACTTCAAATCAGTACTCATATTTTTGCTTGCTCTCACGGCCGGCTTTGCGGCGTTTGGGAGCGTGCAGGTAATGGCGGATGACGAGGGGGGAAACGCCAACCGTAAGTTCAGACTGCTCGGAACCGCCCGGCAGGATCGAGATCCTGAGAATCGTGCAAATGAAGTCATTCGGATTAGAACGGATCAGTCGCCGAACTTCGGCGTAGTATCGCGAAGTCTCAATGCCAGGATTCAGACACTCGACAATCAGCTCGAATTCAAAGCTTACTTCGTGGCTCCCAAGTCTTGCGGAGGCGGCGCACCGCGTTTCCAGCTCGCCATCGACCTGGACGGCGACGGGCAGTCCGACGGGAACGCCTTCGGCTACTACGGGCCACTGCCGGGATTCACAGGCTGCCTTTCGAATACCTGGCGGTACGAGGATCTTACCGACGAGGAGCCTAGGTGGGACCTCTCACAGTTTGTCGGGATCACTACATCGGCCGTATATATTCCCTGGTCGGAGGTAGAAACTCTAGTCGAGGCATTCCCGAATCACAAAGTCTGCACAGGAGGACTATTCGATGAC
>Ga0136617_10000045_pt1 | contig 77048 bp, 81 predicted proteins | sample AntDrymUQ3222106_2_FD_129672 | JGI IMG/M metagenome (GOLD analysis project Ga0136617, IMG submission 129672) | Polar desert sand microbial communities from Dry Valleys, Antarctica - metaG UQ322 (21.06) | ecosystem: Environmental > Terrestrial > Soil > Desert | place: Antarctica: Dry Valley...
CCGCCGCGGTTACGAAGCGGCGCACACGGCGCTCGCCGCGGGCCGCCCGGACGATCACCGCCTCGGTGCCTCCGGCGGCGTCGAGCATGCCCCAGTAGTGCGCAACGGACTCCGGCTCGAGCGTGTCGATGCGGCCGCAGACGGCGGCCAGGCCCGCGTCACCGAGGGCGACGAGCGCCGACGCGGCCGCGTTGCGCGGATACCACTCCTCGCTGTCGAGGACGTCGACCAGCGTGTCGGCCGTCCGCGGGTCGCCGATCTGCCCGCACGCGCCGGCCGCGGCGGTGCGCACGAACCAGGCGCGCGCGCCGTCCATCGCGACGGCCGCGAGCGGCAGGGCGCTCTCGGAGTCGCCGATCTTGCCGAGCGCGTGGCACGCGCGGGCGCACAGCTCGTCGTCGGGGTCGTTCAGCGCGGCCGTCAGCTCGGGCACCGCGTCGTACGCGCGCAGCTCTCCCAGCACGACGACGATCAGCCGCCGTCGCGGAGGGGAGCGCGGATCGCCGAGCAGGGTCCGGAGCTCGGTGACCGAGTCCGGGCCCGAATCGAGCAGCACGTCGGCGAGCGCTCCCTGGCTGAAGCCGGTCTCGCCCTCCGAGAGCGCGGTCAGGACCTCGCCGAGCAGCCCTTCGGCGCGGATGCGCGTGAGCGCGTGAGCGCATGCGAAGCGCACCAAAGGCTCGCGGTCGCGCAGCCCCTTGCGCAACGCCGGCACGCTGTCGAGCCCGCCGAGCTCGCCGATGACCTCCGCGCCGCGGATCCGCCGCAGCAGGAAGTGCGAGCGCAGCGAGCGTTCGGCGTCGGCGATGAACCCGCGCTCGGCGAACGCCACGACGAGCCGGTCGAAGGCCGATCCCGTCAGCTCGTGCCCGGTCTCGAGCAGGGTCTCGCGGAGCAGTCGCCGCTCGAAGCTGGTCAGCGCGCGCGGCAGCTCTTCGGTGATCTCGACGGCGAACGTCGCGACGCCCTCGCGCATGCGTATGCGCCTGCGCGCGGTGCTCTCTCGCAGGCGCCGGTAGGTCAGCAGCACGCGCACCGTGACGGCCGTGCCGAGGTTGAGCAGCACGAGGCCGCCGATCGTGAGCAGTGCGAGGCTGAGGGGGCCCACGGCCCGCTCCCGTCAGCCGGCTTGGGCGAGCGACAGTCGGGTGCCGAGCAACCGGACTCGGACGGAGAGCTCGCGCGGGCTGAAGGGCTTCGACATGAACTCGTCGGCCCCCCGCTCCAAGCTCTCGATCAGTGTGTGCTCGCCCCGGTTGTCCGTCAGCATGAGGATCCCGACCGACCGCAGCGTCTTGTCCTGCCGCAGCCGGGTGCAGACCTCGAAGCCGTCCATCTTCGGCATCTGGCGGTCGAGGACGATCACGTCGGGCCGCTCCCGCAGCGCCGCGCCGACGGCCTCCTGGCCGTCCGCCGCCTCGAACACCTCATGGCCGTCGGCGGACAGGCGCGCGCACACAAGGCGCCGCACCACCACCGAATCGTCTGCCACGAGAACCTTCATCCGTGTCCTATCGGCACGGCGGCTCGATCCAATGACCCGCGGGTGCAACGGACACGCCATGGGAAGGAACGGCGCCGCCGGGTGCGAATAGCCGTGACGATGGATCACCCCGACCTCGATCGGAGCACCACGTGACCGGCAAGGCCAAGGTCATCGCGTTCGCCAACCAAAAGGGCGGCGTCGCGAAGACCACCACCACGCTGAACCTCGCGGCGGCCTTCGCGGAGGAGGGCCATCGCGTCCTGTGCATCGACATGGACCCGCAGGGCAACCTCACGATGTCCCAGGGCATCGACCCCGACTCGCTCGAGACGTCGATGTACGACGTGCTCGTCCACGACCTCTCCATCCGCGAGGTCATCCGCAAGCGCGAGATCGACATCGCGTGCGCGTCGATCGACCTCGCCGGAGCGGAGATCGCAATGTCGACCAAGATCGGCCGCGAGCGCTCGCTGGACAAGGCGCTGCGGGGGATCATGGAGGACTACGACTTCATCTGCATCGATACGCCGCCGTCCCTGGGACTATTGACGATCAACGCGCTGACCGCGGCCGACAAGGTGATCGTCCCCGTGCAGTGCGAGTATCTGTCAATGCGCGGGCTGATCCAGCTCCAGAACACCCTTTCGATGATTCGTGAGAACCTCAACCCCGATGTGGACATCGCGGGCATCCTCCCGACGATGGTCGACTCGAGAACGCTGCACGCGAAGGAGGCGATCCAGATCCTCGAGGAGAACTTCGGCGACCGGGTGTTCGGTGCGCGCATCCGCAAGACCATCCGGTTCGCGGAGGCCCCTGTGAAGGGTATGTCGGTGTTGAAGTACGACCCGTCGGGCACAGCTGCCGACGCCTATCGCCAACTGGCGAAGGAGGTGCTCTCGAATGGCAGGTAAGCGGGCGAGCATGCGCGAGGGTCCGCTCGCGGCCCTGTTCCGCAAGACGGAGACCGACGGTCTCGAGGACGCTCCCGGCACCTCTGTCGTCGAAGAGAGCCACGCGCCGCGCAAGCCGGCGGCTGCCCCCAAGGTTCCCGAGATGGAAACCGACGCCCCCCGCGTGCCGTCGCCCCAGGAGCGGCTGCGCCACGCGTTCTCCTCCGACCTGCCCGAGAACCTGATGGCCCCGCCGAGCCACGAGCCTGCGGTGGTAGAGCACGGCTACGGCAGCTGGGACGGCACCGGCCCGGTCGGCAAGCCGCAGCTGCGCGTGGTCGGCGTCGGCGGCGCCGGCGTCAACGCCGTCAACCGCATGATCGAGGCCGAGGTGTCGGGCGTCGAGTTCCTCGCGGTCAACACGGACTCCCAGTCGCTGCAGTCCGCGTCCGCGCACGTGTGCGTGCAGATCGGCAACGGCTCCACGCGCGGGCTCGGCTCCGGCTCGGACCCTGATCTCGGCCGCCAGGCCGCGATGGAGGACTACGACCGCACGAAGGCGCTGCTCAAGGGCTCGGACATGGTGTTCATCACCGCGGGCGAGGGTGGCGGCACCGGCACGGGCGCGGCGCCCGTGGTCGCGCGGATCGCCCGCGAGCTCGGCGCGCTGACCGTCGGCGTGGTCACCAAGCCGTTCGGGTTCGAGGGCTCGCGCCGGCTGGCGGCGGCCGAGAAGGGCATCGAGGCGCTGGCGGCCGAGGTCGACACGCTGATCGTGGTGCCCAACAACCGGCTGCTGTCGGTGCTCGAGAAGAACACCTCGATGGTCGAGGCCTTCCGGGTCGCCGACGACGTGCTGCGCCAGGGCGTCCAGGGCATCTCGGACCTGATCACCCTCCCGGGCCTGATCAATCTCGACTTCGCCGACGTGCGGACGATCATGTCCGAGGCCGGCAACGCGCTGCTCGGCATCGGCATGGGCACCGGCGACACGCGGGCGCTCGACGCCGCGCGGCAGGCCGTCGAGTCGCCGCTGCTGGAGACGTCGGTCGAGGGCGCACGTTCGATCCTGCTGTCGATCACCGGCGGCCGCGATCTCTCACTGTGGGAGGTCAACGAGGCCGCGAAGGCGGTCCAGGAGGCGGCTCACCCCGACGCGAACATCATCTTCGGGGCGATGCTCGACGACAAGCTCGAGGACGAGGTCTGGATCACCGTGGTCGCGACGGGCTACGGCGACAAGCGCCCCCCGCGCCGTGAGGAGGAACAGCCGGCGATGCGGCGCTTCTCCGAGCCGGCGGGCGAGCCGCGCGTGACACGCCAGCGTGAGCGGTCGGCGCGGGTCGATGTCGACGTGCCGGAGTTCATCCCCCGGTATTAGCCCTTGACTTCGTCCGGCCGTCGTTCTGACGGCGACGGGGGTCATCCATGACCCCCGAGACCGCTTCGCTCTGTACCGCTTCGCTCTAGTGTCCGCCCCGTGAGGGGCGTCGTCGCCGCGGGCCACCCGCTGACCGCAGAGGCCGGCGCGCAGATCCTGCGCGCCGATGGCAACGCGGTCGATGCGGCGCTCGCCGCCATGGTGGCCTCGTTCGTGGCCGAGCCGCAGCTGACGGGGCTCGGCGCGGGCGGGTACATGCTGGTGGCCGAGCCGGGCGAGGCGCCCGCGCTGCTGGACTTCTTCGTCGCGGCGCCCGGGGACGGGGCGGACACGACGGCGCGCGCGCCGCTGGTCCCGGCCGAGGTGTTCTTCGAGGCCGCGGCCCAGGTCTTCCACGTCGGCGCGTCGGCGTGCGGCGTCTACGGGACGCCGGCGGGGATCTGCGAGGCGCACCGCCGCTTTGCGACGCTCCCGCTCGCCGACCTCGTCGCCCCCGGCGCCGGCCTCGCGCGGGCGGGCGTGGAGCTCAACGCGCAGCAGGCCTACATCTTCGCGCTGCTCGAGCCGATCACCGCCAGCTCGCCCGCCGCGCGCGCCAAGTACTGGCTCGGCGATCGCGTGGCGCGCGAGGGCGACCTGCTGACCGATCCCGAGCTCGCCGACACGCTCGAGCGGCTCGGCGCGGAGGGGATGGCGCCGTTCTACACCGGTGACATCGCGCGCGCCGCGGCCGCGATCGTGGGCGAGCTCGGCGGCACGCTGACGACGGCGGACCTCGCCGGCTACGAGGCGATCGCGCGCGAGCCGATCCGCGTCGGCTACCGCGGCTTCGACGTGTTCACCAACCCGCCGCCGTCGGCCGGTGGGATCCTGATCGCGTCCGTGCTCGCCCAGCTCGACCGCGAGCCCGCGCCGCCGAGCCAGGGCCGGCTGCTGGCGGCGATGGAGCAGGCGCACCGCGCGCGCACGCCGGAGTTCGTGGAGGGCCTCGGCCGGCCGGGCTTCCTCGACGAGTTCATGGCCTCCCAGCTCGGCTCGACCACGCACATCTCGGTCCTCGACGGCGACGGCCGCGCCTGCGCGGTGACGTGCACCAACGGCGAGGGATCGGGCATCGTCGTGCCCGGCACCGGCATCCACCTCAACAACGTGATGGGCGAGGAGGACCTCTCGCCGCACGGGTTCTTCACGCATCCCGTGGGCCGCCGACTGCCGTCGATGATGGCCCCGACCGTGGTCGCGCGCGACGGCGCGGTGCACGTCGCGGTCGGCTCGGCGGGCTCGAACCGCATCCGCTCCGCGATCCTGCAGGTGATCCTCGGGGTGATTGACCGCGGGCTCGACCTGGTCGACGCCGTCGAGGCGCCGCGCGTGCACTGGGAGGACGGCGTCGTCTACGCGGAGCCGGGCGTCGACGCCGACGCGCTCGCCGGCGAGGGCCGCACGCTCGCGCCGTTCAAGGACCTCAACGTCTTCTTCGGCGGCGCGCAGGCGGTCCGCCGCGACCCCGCGACCGGCGAGCTGGCGGGCGCGGGCGATCCGCGCCGGGGCGGCGCGGTCGTCATGGCGTGACGGGCGGGCCCGTCGTGATGACGAGCCGCCAGCCCCCGCCCTCGGGCAGGGCCTCGAAGCCGTGGCCCGCATCGGCGGCCAGCGCGCCGACGTCGACCGGTGCCTCGGGGTCCGTGGCGAGCACGATCAAGGTCTCGCCGGGGGCCAGCGCGGTCAGCGCGGCCCTGGCCTTGATCGCGGGGAGCGGGCAGGCGAGCCCGCGAGCGTCGAGCAGCTGCGTCATACGATCTCAATCATGATCGCGGCCATCCTCGAGTCGGGCCGGCTCGAGCGCCTCTACGCCGGCCTCTCCCTGCTCGTGTCCGCCGCGGCCGACGGCCGGCCGGCGCGCGGGCTCGTCTCCTTCGGCGCGCTCGCGCCCATGCTCGACCGCGACCTGCACGCGCGCGCCGCGCGCTGCGAGGGCGTCGTCGACCGCGAGACGTTCGCGCGCTCGCTGGTCGAGTTGCGCGCGACCGCGCGCGAGCTCGAGGACTGCCGCCTGTGGGCGTGCGCCGCGGCGGTGGAGCTGACGGCAGCCGATGCGGCCGCGGTGGCGGAGCACCTCGAGGGCGTGATGTCGACCCCGCGCTTCCTGCGCGAGGTGGTGGGCGCCGAGCTGGTGGTCGTGTGAGGCGCGGCGCGGCGGGGCTGCTTGCGCTCGTGCTGCTCGCCAGCGGCTGCGGCTCGCCGTCGGCCGACCTGTTCGAGGTGAGGCGCAGCGGGGCCGACCGCAACGCCAACGTGCGGCTGCTCGTCTCCGACGACGGCACCGTGCGCTGCAATAAGGGCAAGCCGGTGCCGTTAGGCGCCGAGCGGCTGCTGACCGCGCGCGAGCTCGAGCGCGACCTCGAGACGCAGGCGGCGCTCGGGCTGGAGCTCCCGGATGGTCGCAACGCGAGCCTGTCCTACCGCGCGCGCCTCGAGGCGGGGACGATCGCGTTCTCGGACCGGTCGCGCGGGCGGCCCGCCTCCTTCAACCGCCTCGTCGCCTTCACGAGCGACGTCGCCGAGCGCGTCTGCTGGCTCGAGCGATGAAGGAAGTCGGCCGCGTCGCGGCGCTGTGGCGCTATCCGGTCAAGTCGATGGCCGGCGAGGCGCTCGACGCGATCGAGGTCTCCTGGCACGGCCTGGCCGGCGACCGCCGGTGGGCGTTCGTCCGCGACGGCATCCCGCGCAGCGGCTTCCCCTGGATGACGATCCGCGAGCGCTCGGACATGGGCCGCTACCGCCCCTCCTTCCTCGATGCTGCGCGGCCGGACGACTCGCGCACCGTGGTGAGCACCCCCGGTGGCGCGGAGCTCGAGGTCGTCGATCCGGCGCTGGCCGCCGAGCTCGGCGAAGGTGTGCGCGTCATCAAGCAGGACCGCGGCGTCTTCGACGCCATGCCGCTCTCGGTCATCTCCACCCAGACCCTCGCCGCGCTCGGCCAGCTGGCCGGCCTCGAGCTCGACGCCCGGCGCTTCCGCCCCAACCTGCTGATCGAGGCGTCCGACCCTGCGCCGTTCCAGGAGGAGGCGTGGGTCGGCGCGATGCTGCGGATCGGCGGGATGCGGATGCGGATCGACCAGCGCGACGAGCGCTGCGTGATCGTCAACGTCGATCCCGTGTCGGCTGAGCGCGACCCCAGGGTGCTGCGCGCGCTCGCCCGCGAGCGCGAGGCGTGCGCCGGCGTCTACGGCTCGACGGTCGAGCCGGGCCGCGTGGCGACGGGCGATCCGGTCTCGCTGGATCCGTAACCCGCTCGGGCTCAGCCGGGGAACCGGACGCGGCCGTTGGAGCGGGCGCGGGCCTGGGCGCGCTCCACGAAGTCGAGCCGCTTGAGCGCCGCGCGGAACAGCCGCGCGGCGAGCGCGAGCCGCGCGGACTCTGAGCGCAGCTCGAGCAGGCCCTGCTTGGCGTCGAGCCCGAAGTCGACGGTCGCCGCCATCTGGTAGGCGGTCATGCCCGCGATCTCCTCCTCGTCCGGCGTGTGGTCGGTCGCCTGCTCGACCAGCTCGGCGTAGGCGGCGCGCGCCGCCTCGGCGGCCTCCGGGGTCACGGCGGTGTCCTCGTCGACGAGGAACTCGACCGTGCCGGCCGGGTAGGCGAGGTCGTCCTGGCGCGCCTCGATGCGGAACGGCCGCGTGCCCCGGGCGACGAGATTGAGGCGGCCGTCGGGCATCCGCTCGAGCACCTCGGCGATCTCGCAGGCGCAGCCGATGTCGCGCAGCCCGTCGTCGGCGACCCACACGATCCCGAACTCGCCCTCCTCCTCGAGCACGCGCGCGACCATGGTCTTGTAGCGCTCCTCGAAGATGTGGAGCGGGACCAGCTCGGTCGGGAGGGCCACCAGTCCCAGCGGGAACAGCGGGAAGTCGCGAATCAGCTCCACGCGCACTGAGTTTACGTCCGGCTGAGCCGCTGGCCCGTACCCCGGGCATGTCGAGCACCGCCCTCGTCTGGTTCCGCCGCGACCTGCGTGTCCACGACCATCCGAGCCTGACCGCCGCCCACCGCGAGTGCGATCGCGTCGTCCCGGTGTTCGTGCTCGACGAGCGCCTGCTGGCCGGGCGCTTCCCCTCCCGCAACCGCGCCTGGTTCCTGCACCGCTGTCTGGCCGAGCTGCGCGAGGCGCTGCGCGAGCGTGGCGCCGACCTCGTCGTGCGCACGGGGCGGCCGGAGGAGGAGCTCCCCGCCCTGGCCGCCGAGGTTGGCGCGAACGCGATCTATTTCGCCTCGGACGTCTCGCCCTTCGCGATGGCGCGCGACCGGCGGGTCGAGGCGGCGCTCGAGGGGGTCGAGGTGCGGCGGCAGCCGGGCCTGTTCGTTGCCGACATCGGGCAGGTCCGAACCAAGGACGGCCGCCCGCACTCGGTGTTCTCGCCCTTCCACCGTGCCTGGGAGCAGGTTCCGCGCCGCGAGGTGCACGGCGCGCCGCGCAAGCTCGCGTTCCCCTCCGGCGTCGCGGTCGGCCGCCTGCCCGCGGCGCCCGAGCCGGAGGCGCCCGAGCCCCTGGAGCCCGGCGAGCAGGCCGGCCGGGAGCGGATGACCGCGTGGCTGCGCGCGGGCGTCGAGCACTACGCGAAGCGCCACGACCTGGTCGCGGGTGGGACCTCGGAGCTGTCCCCGTACCTGCACTTCGGCTGCGTCTCGCCGCGCGAGCTCGAGCAGCGCGCCCGCGATCAGGGCGGCGCGGGCGTGGGCGCGTTCGTGCGCCAGCTCGCGTGGCGCGACTTCTACGCGCACGTGCTGCTGAACAATCCCGCCAACACGCGCCACGCGTACCGCCGCGAGTTCGACGACCTCGAATGGGACGACGACGCGGCGCTGCTCGACGCGTGGCGCGAGGGGCGCACCGGCTACCCGGTCGTCGACGCCGCGATGCGGCAGCTGCTTGCCCGCGGCTGGATGCACAACCGCGGCCGCCTGATCGTCGGCTCGTTCCTGACCAAGGACCTGCACCTCGACTGGCGTCACGGCGAGGCCCACTTCATGCGCCACCTGCTGGACGGGGACGAGGCGTCCAACAACGGCAACTGGCAGTGGATCGCCTCCGTGGGCGTCGATCCCGCGCCCTACTTCCGCCGCATGTACAACCCGATGACGCAGCAGCGCCGCCACGACCCGGACGGAGAGTACGTGCGCCGCTGGGTGCCGGAGCTACACGCCGTGCCGCTCGACACGCTGGCCGAGCCGTGGACGATGAGCGAGGACGAGCAGCGCGCGGCCGGCTGCGTGATCGGCGAGGACTACCCGGCGCCGGTGGTCGATCACAAGCACGAGCGTGAGCGGGCGATGGCGAGGTACGGGGCCGTGCGCCGCTAACGTCCGCGCCCGCCGTGGCCCAGCTCTACCTGCAGCGCGATCAGCCCCCGGGCGTCCCTCCCCTCCAGCTCACCGGCGAGCGCACCCTCCCCGACGTCCCGGAGGAGAACTACTGGTACCGGCGCCACCTCGTGGTCTATGAGTGGATCGCCTCGCGGGTCGGCGGCCGGCGCGTGGTCGACCTCGCCTGCGGCGAGGGCTACGGCTCGGCGGTGCTGGCGCGGACGGCGGCCTCCGTGGTGGGGGTCGACGCCAACCCCGAGGCCTTCGAGCACGCCAGGCTCAAGTACGCGGGCCCGACGCTGCGCTTCGAGCGGAACATGCTCGAGCTGTGGGAGGGCGACGTCGACTGCGTCGTGTTCCTGCAGACGATCGAGCACGTCCAGGATCCCGACCCGGTGCTGGCGCGGCTGCGGGCGCTCGTCGGCCCCGACGGTGTCGCCTACGTCTCGACGCCCAACGTCCTGACCCTGGCGCCGCAGGGCGAGGCGCGCTCGGGCAATCCCTGGCATGTCCGCGAGTACCGCGCAGAGGAGTACCGCGCGTTGTGCGAGCGCCACTTCGGCTCGGTCGAGCTGCTCGGCCTGTTCCACGCGCGCAAGCTGCGCGCCCACCAGGTCGCGGTCGAGCGGCTCGGGTGGGATCGCGTCCACCAGGCGCTGCGGCTCACCGCGCCGTTCTACGACCGCTTCACACCGGCGATCTCCGTCCGCGACTTCGCCCTGCGCCCGAGCGAGCTCGACCGCGCGCTGGACTTCCTGGCCGTGCTGCGCCCGTGAGCGGGCGCTTCTGCCTCGTCCTGCACACCCACATGCCCTACGTCGAGGGCTACGGGACGTGGCCGTTCGGCGAGGAGTGGTTGTGGGAGGCGATGGCGACCTCCGGCGCCCCGGGCCAGCTGGGGCCGCTGCGCACCGGCGCCGGGCCGCTGCTGGTCCCGATCGACCGGGCGATCATGGACCTCGTCTGGCACGCGTCCGGCTATCCCTCGCACGGCGCCTACCGCGACACGCGCCGCTACACCGAGCACCGCCACACGCCGTGGGCGGTCGACGGCGCGCCCTACGACCCCGTGCGGGCCGCGCGGCAGGTGCGTGCGGATGCGGAGCACTTCGTCTCCCAGGTCGCGCGCCGGATCGAGCGCGGCGGCCTCTGCGTCTGCGCGCTCGACACGGAGCTGCTCGGCCACTTCTGGCACGAGGGGGTCGACTGGCTGGCCGCGGTCATCGAGGCGTGCGACGCCGCCGGCGTCGCGCTGGCGGGACTCGACGAGGTGCTCGCCGAGGGCCCCGAGCCGGTTCCGGCGCCGGCCTGCCACGCGCCGACGAGCTGGGGCAATCCGCGCGACCTCAGCACCTGGAGCGGACCGGTCGCGGGGGAGCTCGCCTGGCGAGCGCGGGCCGCCGAGCTGCGGGTCCTCGGCGGGGACCTCGCCGCGCCGCCGGGGCCGCGCGCGCTGCGCGAGCTGCTGGCGCTGCAGGCCTCCGACTGGGCGTTCGGAGTGACCCGCGGGACGGCCGGGCCGTATTCGCGCGCGCGGGCCGACGGGCATGCCGCGGAGCTCGAGCGCGCGCTGGCCGATCCGGGCGCGATGAGCGCGTCCAGCCGCAACCTTGCACCATCGCTCGACCTGTCTCACCCTTGACTCGAGATTGAGGCTGACTGATGGGATCGCCCTGCATCGTCCGGGCTTATGTGCCTATCCTTCCGGGCCGGAACAGAGCAACACGCCGAATCCCCGCCGACCAGAGGCGGGGAACGGGGGACCCGATGGAGCCAGTGGCTCCCGGGGCGAATCGCCGCCTGAGCGCGGCGTAGCGCAGGTCTTCGCGCGAGCCCGACAGCTAACCCCGTAGGCGCCAAGACCCAGGAGGTAGCTGTGACGAACTTCGATTCCGCGAACGCGAGCCCGTGGCTCGCATCGCTGCGTGCCTCGCGCCGCCGTCGAGCCGAGGCCGCCCTGCAGGCCCGGCGAAAGCGGGTCGGCCGCGGCGGGACGGGCGCCCTGCTCGCCGCCATGACGCTGCTCGCCGTCCCGGCCGTCGCCGCGGACGGCGCGGGCGGGACATCGGCGGGCGCGGGCACCGGTGGCGCGACGCTCAAGAGCGGCGCCGGCGGCAGCACCGTCGTCGCCCTCCAGCGCGCGCTCGGCGTGCCGGCCGACGGTGCCTTCGGCCCGCTCACCCGCCGCGCGGTCCGGCGCTTCCAGCGCTCCCGCGGCCTGACGGTCGACGGCATCGCCGGCCCGGCGACGCTGCGGGCGCTCGGCATCGCCGCGTCGACGAGGAAGCGGGCGGCGACCGGCGGCGGTATCTCGGCCACCCTCGCGCGGATCGCGCGCTGCGAGTCCGGCGGCGACCCGAGCGCGATTTCCTCCGGCGGCCGCTACCGCGGCAAGTACCAGTTCTCGCGCGCCACCTGGCGCGGGCTCGGCGGCACAGGCGATCCCGCGAGGGCGGCGGAGTCCCTCCAGGACGCGATGGCGGCGAAACTGCTGGCCCAGCGCGGCACCTCCCCCTGGCCGGTCTGCGGGTAGGGGGTGGGCGCGCTCAGGCGCTCGGCAGCCGCAGCCGGATCGCGCCGCGCGCCCGCTCGGGGTCGACGACCCGGCCCGACTGCGTGATCTCGAGCTCGCCGCGGCCGACCATCGCGCGCGCCGCGGTGCGGACGGGCTCCATCAGGTCGCGGAAGCCGTCGTCCCCGCCCAGTGCACGGGCGGCGTCGGACGGGCAGATCGTCTTGCCCGCGCCGCGGCGCTCGAGCAGCGCTCGGATCGTCGTCTCGATCTGGGGCCCGCTCACCGCCACCGCAGCGTCTCCGGCTCGTCGCGCGTCCGCAGCACGCGGGCCGGGAGGCCGGCGGCGACCGAGTTGGGCGGCAGGTCCTTGGTGACGACGGTGCTTGTCCCGATGACGGAGTTGTCGCCGACCGTCACGCCGCGCAGCACGCAGGCGCCGTAGCCGATCCAGCAGTTGTGGCCGACCTCGACGTCGCGCTTGTAGATCCCCTGCAGGCGGATCGGGCGCTCGACCTCGACCACGCCATGGTCGAAGTCGATCAGCATCACGCGGTCGGCGATGATGCACTCGCGGCCGATCGAAACGTGCTGGAAGGCGGAGATCGTGCACTCCTGACCCATCACGGTCTTCGCCCCGATCACGACCTCGCCCTCATGGGCGCGGATCTTCGATCCGTGGCCGATCCAGCACCAGCGGCCGAGCTCGACCCGCGCGCCCTTGCCGATCTCGAGCTTGACGCCCGGGCCGATGAAGCACAGCCCGTCTGTCTGCAAGCGCCCGCGCCAGCGCAGCTTGAGCCACGCCCAGCGCACGATCAGCCGCGCGTAGCCGAAGGTCAGCATCCGGTGGGCGCGCATGAAGCGCAGCAGCACGAGCGGCCCGCCGCTCAGCGGGGCGGGCTCGCCGCGAACCTGCGCTCGCCTGACCCGTTCGACGACGGTGTCCATCGCGGGTGATCGTATTCGCCCTGGCATGATCTGCCGCCTGATGGCGGACTCCAAGCCCTCGCTCGCCGAGCGACTCCTCGCCGGCGACAAGCGCGCGCTGGCGCGCGGGATCTCGCTGGTCGAGGACGACGATCCCGAGGGCTGGGCGCTCGTGCGCGAGATCTACCCGCACACCGGCTCGGCGGCCGTCGTCGGCTTCACGGGCCCGCCCGGCGCCGGGAAGTCGACGCTGATCGGCTCGCTGATCAAGCTGCGCCGGCGCGACGATCGCCAGGTCGCGGTGCTCTCGATCGACCCCTCCTCGCCGTTCCGCGGCGGCGCGCTGCTTGGCGACCGCATCCGGCTGAGCGAGCACTTCCTCGACCCGGGGGTCTTCATCCGCTCGATGGCGACCCGCGGCGCGCTTGGCGGGCTCGCCGAGGCGGCGCTGCAGACGGCGCTGCTGATGGACGCGGCGGGCAAGGACGACGTCTTCCTCGAGACGGTGGGCGTCGGGCAGGCCGAGGTCGACGTGATCGACCACGCCGACTCCGTCGTGCTCGTGCTGATCCCCGGCTCGGGCGACTCGATTCAGGCGCTCAAGGCAGGCGTGATGGAGATCCCGGACGTGATCGTGGTCAACAAGTCCGACCACCCGCTGACCGACACGATGGTGCGCGAGATCCGCGGCGTGCTCTCGCTCGCGCCGCAGGGCGACTGGCCCGTCCCGATCATCAAGACCGAGGCCCACCGCGGCGAGGGGGTCGAGCAGCTGGCGGACAAGCTCGCCGAGCACCGCACCTTCGTGGAGGACGGCGGGCTGCTGGCCGAGCGCCGGCAGCGCAACCTTCGCAACGAGGTGCTCGGCATCGCCACCGTGCGGCTGCGGAAGGCCCTCGAGGCGTCTTTGCATGAGGACCCGGAGGTCCAGGCGCTGCTCGACGAGGTCGTCGCGCGGCGCCTCGACCCCGCCAGCGCCGCCAGCGCGATCCTCGCTCGCGGGGCGGTCGAGGCGGGGGATGCGGCGCGGGCGGACCAGCAGGCCGAGGCGGCTCGCGGGTAGCGGGCTTCCGGCGTTCGCGGTATGCGACTCAACCCACCACACCCGGCCTCGCGAGCCGCCGAAGCGGGTTTTCGGGGGGTGTGCGGAGTTTGGTCGCACCATCAGCCTCAACGCCGCACACCCGGCCTCGCGAGCCGCCGCTCCCCCTCGAACCCTTTCCTCAAAGCGCAGTTCGTCTCAGCCCGCCGAGAGCTTCCGCTCCCGCCACCATTCTCGCGCCACCACCGCCGCCAAAGAGACCGCAAGAACCGAAGCCGCCACCCCGAACCACACCGACCCCGAGCGCGGCAGCAGGTCGACCGCCGGGCCCAAGGGCGCGTTCGTCCCGTGGTCCGCCCACCCGCCGGCGTCCCCGAACCCGAACGCGAGCGCGAGCCACAGCGACGCGGCGAGCGTGAGCGCGCCGAGGACGGCGAAGGTGCGCGGGGCGTGGCGGGCGCCCCAGGCGCACAGCGCCGCCGCCAGCGGGAGACCCGCGACCAGTTGGCGGCCCGCGAACCACTCCCCCGCGAGCGAGGGCGCGGCGAACGCCGCGACGAGCAGCACGCACCCCCACACCCAGAGCGCGAGCTCCGCCGCCGCCTCGGCGTCGGCGCGCTGCTCGACCAGCCGCGCGACCTGGGCGCGCCGAGAGCGCCACAGCAGCCAGGCCGCGAACAGGCTCAGCGCGAGCACGGGCGCCCAGCGCAGCAGGCCGACGTCGCGGTCGATCCACAGCGCGGCCATGCGCGGCAGCCGCTCGAGGTGCTCGGCGATCGAGTCCGCGCCGGTCGGGCTGCCTCCGGAGGCCGACGCGGCGTAGGGCGTCAGGCCGCCGAAGAGCCGATCGTTGATCGTCGCGTAGACCACCATCGAGGCCACCATCACCTCGGCCGCCGCGAGCGCTGCGGTGCGGCGGCCGCGGCGCGCCGTCCAGCGCACGAGCACGATCGCGATCGGCGCCGCCGGGAGCAGGTACTTCGGCCCCAGCCACGGCAGCACCGCGAGCAGCGCGGCGCCGACGACCGCGCTGCCGAGCGCGGGCCGCTCGCGCACCCGCAGCGCGCACAGCGCGGCGCCCGTGAGCGCCGCCCCCGCGGCGACCTCGGGATAGACCGCGGTCGCGTGGGCCAGCGCGGGCGGTGAGAGCCCGACGACCAGCGCCGCGCCGCTCGCCCATGGCTCGGGCGCCATCCGCCGTCCGACCGCCGCGGCGAGGACGAACGCCAACGCCGCGATCGCCGTCAGGAACAGCTCGGCCGCGCCCGCCCCGCCGAGCGCGTAGGCCGGCGCGATCAGCAGGGCGAAGCCGATGCCCTGCGGCTCGACGCTGCGGCCGAGGACCACCGTGCCCTGCGGCCGCAGCGCGCTCGAGGCGAACTCGTCCGTGAGGTCGACGTCGCCATCCGAGACGATCGACTTGGCGACTAGGAGGTAGCGCGGCTCGTCGCCGCCGTAGTCGCGCTCCCCCACGGCAGCGACCCCGAGCGTCGCCGCGTAGGCGGCGAAGAGGACCGCCCAGAGGGCCAGCGAGCGCAGAGCGGCTATGCGCCCAGCGCGCGGGCGATCACCATCTGCTGGACCTCGTCGGTCCCCTCGCCGATCGTGAGGATCTTGGCGTCGCGGTACATGCGGCACACCGGGTACTCCTCGATGTAGCCGTAGCCACCGTGGATCTGGACCGCCTCCTCGGCGCAGCGCACCGCGAGCCGGCCCGTCTTGAGCTTGGCCTGCGCGGCCGTCAGCGTGAAGTTCTTCCCGGCGTCCTTGAGCAGCGCCGCCTTGTAGGTGAGAAGCCGCGCCGCCTCGATCTCGGTCGCCATGTCGGCAAGCTTGGCCTGGATCGCCTGGAACTTCGAGATCGGCTTGCCGAACGCGCGCCGCTCCTTCGCGTACGCGATCGCCTGGTCGAGGGCGCCCTGGGCGAGCCCGACCCCCATCGCCGCGACCCCGATGCGCCCGATATCGAGGATGTGCAGGAACTGCTTGAAGCCCTGCCCGCGCGGGCCGAGTAGCGCCTCCTCCGGCACGTGGCAGTCCGTGAACGTCAGCGGCCGCGTGTCCGACGCGTTCCAGCCCATCTTGCGGTAGGGCTCGCCCTGTTCATAGCCCGGGGTCCCGTTCGCGACCAGCAGGTTGGAGATCTCGTCGTCGCCCGTCCGTGCCGTGATGCAGACGACGCCGGAGATGTCGGTGCCCGCGTTGGTGATGAACTGCTTGGCGCCGTCGATCACCCAGTCGCCGTTGTCCTGGCGCGCGCGCGTGCGGACGTTGCCGGCGTCCGAGCCCGCCTCGGGCTCGGTCAGCCCAAAGGCCCCGAGCTTGCGCCCCGCGGTCAGGTCCGGCATCCACTCCTGCTTCTGCTCCTCGGAGCCGAACAGGTAGATCGGCTGCGTCCCGAGCGAGGTATGGGCGCACATCGTGATCGCGACCGAGGAGTCCACGCGCGTGAGCTCCTCGACCGCGATCGCGTAGGCCAGCGTGTCGCCGCCCGCGCCGCCGTACTCCTCGGGGAACGGGATCCCCATCAGCCCCAGGCCGCCGAGCTTCTCCACGATCTCGTACGGGAAGCGCTTCTCGTGATCGAGCGCCTCGGCGACGGGCGCGACCTCGCCCTCGGCGAAGTCGCGGACGGTGCGGCGGATCAGCTCGTGGTCGGGCGAGAGGTCGAAGTCCATGCGGCCATTCTGGCCTACCCCAACCGCTACTTGAACTTCAGCTGCTTCGTGCGCGTGCTCGTGTTGCGGGCGGCGTCGACCGCCTTGACCTGGAGCAGCGCCGGGAGGACGCGCTCGCGGCGGAGCAGCAGGCGCATCGAGGTGGAGGGTCGCAGCCGCACGGTGACCTCGCCGGCCCGCTCGACGCGGACGCGCGCCCGCGCGATCCGCCGGACCTTGCCGCGCGCCGACGCCTTCCCGAGCCTCCTGAGCGATCGCCCGGTGGTCAGCTGGCCGCGCAACGTCACCGTCAGCGTGACCGGCTCGGAGACGCGCACGCGGAACGCGAGCCCGCGCGTCCGCAGCCGTCCGAGCGACTGGCGCCCGCGCGAGAGCAGCTCGACGCGCGGGCGCGTGCGGTCGGGCTCGCCGCCGCCGGGCGCGGCCGGGGGCGGGATGACCGGCGAGCCTGGCTCCCCGGCGTCCTCGAGGATGCGGGTCACCGCCACCAGCGAGGGCAGCGGCGCCGACGGGTTCTGGTCCGCGGTCCGGTTGCCCTCGGGCCACCACGAGCTGTAGGTCTGCATGTCGCCGAAGACGGAGTCGGCGCTCGTGCCGGTCGTCTCGCCCGGATGCTGGACGTTCAGGAACAGCGTCGACTCGTCCGGGGTGAAGTAGGGCCCGGTGATCTCCGCCTCCACCGGCGCGTTGCCGAAGCGGAACGCGACGCCCGCGTTCGCGCCGGCGGTCGGGACCATGAAAACCGCGTTGTTGGCGTGGTACTCGTACGGCCCGGGCCTGTTGAGCGAGCTCGAGGAGATGTCCGTCACGACCCAGACGTTCTTCTGGGAGTCGAACACGAGGTTGTCGGGCGAGGAGAAGCCACCCTCGCCGACGCCGGCGCGCCCGGTCGGCCCGCCCGCCGCGTAGTCCTCCCAAGTGAAGCTGAGCGCGGTGGGGTCGCTGCCGTCCTCCGCGATGCGCCGGACCGAGCCGTGGGAGTCGTTGACGGTCGAGTTGTTGGTCAGTGCCACGAACACGCTGCCGTCGGGACCGACCTCGACGTCCTCGGGGCGGTTGGTCGCGAAGTGGGTGTCGTACTCCGAGCCGGCGGCGAAGCGGGCGCGGAGCTTGGTCGCGGTGTCGTCGAGCTCGGACTCGAGCACCGGCACCCACGTGCCCGTGCCCTCGGTCGCGTTGATCGGCTCGGTGTCGCCGGCCTCCGCGAACTGCCGGCGGCCCTCCGGCTCGAAGCGCGCGATGAAGAGCGCGCCCGCCTCGAGGATGCGGCGGTTGTTGGCGGGCCGGCCCGGCTGGAAGGCGCGCGCGGAGACGAAGCGGTAGATGCCCTCGTTGGCCTTGTCGTCGCCCATGTAGAGGACGAACGGCTTGCCCGGCGCCTGGCGGAACGCGGTGTTCTCGTGGCGGAAGCGCCCGAGCGCGGTGTGCTTGCGGCCGCTGTCGGACGGGTCGTAGGGGTCGTGCTCGCAGACCCAGCCGTACTTGGCGTACGGGGTGCCGGTCGCGCGGTAGGGCGGGCCGGGGTGGTACTCGGCGTCCTCCGGCTCGCCGCCGTTCTCGACCCAGCCGTACTGGGAGTCGGAGGTGCCGAGCGCGAGCCCGTAGCCGTCGAAGTTCTCCTCGCAGGAGAGGGCAGTGCCCCACGGCGTGATGCCGCCCGAGCAGTTGCCGAGCGAGCCGTTCGCGAAGTCGCCGATCCCCGCGTCGCCGGCGCGCGGCCCGGTGAACTCGAGCGCCGGGCGGTCGCCGTAGATGCGCCGGTTGTAGGGCGAGGGCGAGACGATCGTCCAGACGCCGTCGATGCCGCGCTTGACGTGCAGGATCGAGTTGCCGACCGCATCCTGCTCGGCCTGGACGTCCGCGGCCGACTTCGTGTGCTTGCCGGGATCGAGGTCCTGCTCCTTGTAGCCGTGCTGGAAGAACGGGCTCGGGTACTCGTGGTTGGCGAACAGCAGGCCCTCGTCGGGCTTGCCGCCGAGCGGGAAGAAGGCGAGAAAGTCGTTGTTGTAGCCCCAGGCCAGGGTCTCGCCGCCGTCGCTGGCGAACTCGTCGCCGAAGCGGATGAGGACGTCGGCGCGGTAGCCCTCGGGCACCTGGAAGGCGTCGGCAGAGGACGGCGCGATCGCGCTGAACTGCGAGAACGGCATCGTGCCGGGCGCCGCGTCCGCGGTGGCGGTCGCGAACAGGTCGATCCCCGCGCGCTCGAGCGTGACGGCGGCAGCGGTCGAGGCGCCCGCCGTCGCGATGCCGCGGATGAAGCTGCGGCGGGTGGACTGGGTCAGTTTGCCGGTCTCCGGCACGGTGGTCGGCTCCATGGCGGCCACCGTATGGCCGTCGCCGGGCCCGGTCGTTAACGAGGAGTGAACGCCCGGCTCAGCGGGAGGCCAGCGCGACGAGCAGGCGCACGCCGTAGCCGACGCCGCCCTTGGGCGCGTAGGCCTTGCCGGTGTCCCACGCGGTGCCGGCGATGTCCAGGTGCGCCCACGGCACGTCACCGACGAAGCGGCGCAGGAACTCCGCGGCGGTGACCGACGCGGCGCGGCGGTTCTCGACCGCGTTGAGGATGTCGCCGTAGGAGCCCTTGATCAGCTCGGCGTAGTCGGCGTGCAGCGGCAGCCGCCACACGATCTCGCCCGCGCGCCGGCCCGCCGCCGCCACCTCCTCGCACCACTCGTCGTCCTGGCCCATGAGGCCGGCGTAGGTGGTGCCGAGCGTGGTCACGATCGCGCCCGTCAGCGTGGCGATGTCGACGAGCCGCTCGGCGCCCTGCTCGACCGCGTGCGTCAGGCAGTCGGCGAGCACGAGGCGGCCCTCGGCGTCGGTGTTGATGACCTCGATCGTCGTCCCGTTGCGCGCGCGCAGGATGTCGCCGGGCTTCATCGAGTGACCGGAGGGCAGGTTCTCCGTCGCGCCGATCACCGCCACGAGCCGCACCGGCAGCCCGAGCCGCGCGATCGCCGCGGTGGCGCCCAGCACGGCCGCGCCGCCCGACATGTCGAACTTCATCTCGCTCATCTTGTTGCCGGGCTTGATCGAGATGCCGCCGGAGTCGAACGTGACGGCCTTGCCGACGAAGCCGAGCACCGGGCCGCTCGCGCCGGCACCGTCGTAGCGGAGCGTGATCAGCTGCGGATCTTCGTCGCTGCCGCGCGCGACGCCGGCGAAGGCGCCCATCCCGGCCGCCTCGATCTCGGCGCGGCCCATGACCTCGAGCGTGATCGCGTCGTGGCGGTCGGCGATCTCGCGCGCGCGCTCGGTCAGCGCCGTCGGCGTGAGGTCGTTCGCAGGCCGGTTCTGGAGGTCGCGGGCGAGGTTGACCGACTCGCCGATCACGAGGCCCTGCTCGACGGCCTCGGACACGTCGTGGTGAGCGGAGACAATGAGCTCCGCGAGCTCGGCGCTGTCTTCGTCGTCGCCCGAGGACTTCCAGAGCGTGAACTCGTAGCCGCCCATCACCGTGCCGTCGACGAACGCGGAGGCGTGGGCGTCGGAGAGCTTGTGGGGCAGCTCCCAGCAGAGCGAGCGCGCGCCCAGCTCGCGGGCGCGGCCGAGCACGCCGGCGGCGGCGATCCTGGCGCGCTCGGGATCGAACTCCTCGCGCTTGCCGAGCCCGGCGAGGATCCAGCGGCGCCCGTCGGCGTGAGTCAGCGCGAGCTTGCGGAAGCCGGTGCGTGCCTCGCCGGACTCGAGCAGCGCGCCGAGCGCGCCGTCCGGCAGGTCGTGCGCGACGCCCTCGCCGTCGAAGACGCCGATCGCGATCGTGTCGGCGGTCGTGGCCGCGGGGGCGTCGGTGGTGGCATGGACGTCCATCTGAACCGGCGATACTAGAGTGCTCGCCCATGCCCAACACCGTGATCCTCGGCACCGCTCGTACGCCCGTCGGCAAGCTCGGCGGCGGCCTCTCCTCGCTCCAGGCCACCGAGCTCGGGGGGATCGTGATCAAGGCGGCGCTCGAGCGCGCGGGCGTGGCGCCGGACCAGGTCCAGCACGTCGTGATGGGCCAGGTGCTGCAGGCCGGCCAGGGCCAGATCCCCTCGCGCCAGGCGCAGATCGAGGCGGGCATCCCGAAGGAGGTCTCCTCGGAGACGATCAACAAGGTCTGCGCGTCCAGCGTGCGCGCGACCGGCATCCTCGACACCGCGATCCGCGCCGGCGACCTCGAGGTCGCGGTCAGCGGCGGCATGGAGTCGATGTCCAACGCGCCCTATCTGCTGCCGAAGGTGCGCTTCGGCCTTCGCATGGGCGACGCCAAGGCGCTCGACGCGATGATTCAGGGCGGCCTTCGCAACCCCTTCAGCGGCAAGCAGATGTACGAGGAGGCCACCGAGGTCGGCGACGAGCTCGAGGTCACCCGCGCGGATCTGGACCGCTGGGCGCTGCGCTCCCACGAGCGCGCGGTCGAGGCGACCGACGACGGCCGCCTGCCCGAGGAGATCGTGTCCGTGACGGTGTCGTCGAAGAAGGGCGACACCACCGTCGAGGTGGACGAGGCACCGCGCCGCGACGCCTCGCTCGAGCGCCTCGCCAAGCTGCCGGGCCTGAGCTCGAAGGAGGGCTCGCACACCGCCGGCAACTCTCCCGGCGTCAACGACGGCGCGGGCGCGCTCGTGGTCGCCTCGGAGGAGTGGGCGCACTCCACTGGCAAGGAGGCGCTCGGCACGATCATCGCGCAGGCAGCGGTCGCCGACGACTTCGCCTACCTCGCGCGGACGCCCGCCAACGCGGCCAAGCTCGCGCTCGAGAAGGCCGGGCTGCAGCCGGGGGACATCGACCTGTGGGAGATCAACGAGGCGTTCGCCTCCGTCACCCTCAACTCGATCCGGATGCTGGGGATCGACGAGGACCGCGTGAACGTCAACGGTGGCGCCGTCGCCATCGGCCACCCCCTCGGCGCGTCGGGTGCGCGCATCCTAGGCACGCTGCTGCACGAGCTGCGCCGGCGGGGCGGCGGGTACGGCTGCGCGGCGATTTGCTCCGGTGGCGGCCAGGGCGACGCCGTCATCATCAAGGTGTGACCAGGCCGCGGCTGCTCCCACCGCCCCCCGGTGGCGGCGCGCTGCGCCGTCCCGATGAGCCGGGCGCGGCCTTCTTCGACCTCGACCGGACGTTGATGGCGGGGTCCTCGGCGTTCCAGTTCGGGCGCGCCGCCTACCGCAACGGCCTGGTCAACCGCCGCGTGCTCGCCCGCGACGCCTGGGAGAACGTCCTCTTCCGCCTGCGCGGCTCGACCGACGCGGGCACCGACGCGCTGCGCGCGCGCATCGGCGAGCTGCTCCAAGGGGTGCGCGTGCGCGATCTGCAGCGGCTCGCGCCCGACGTCCTCGCGGGCGTGCTGCCGCGGCTGTATCCGCAGATGCTCGAGCTCGCCTACCGCCACCAGGACGCGGGGCGGCCGATCATCATCTGCACCGCCGCCTCGCAGGAGATGGCCGACCTGATGGCGGTCGTGCTGACCTTCGACGGCGCGGTCGGCTCGGTCTCCGAGGTCGTCGACGGGCAGTACACGGGCCGCCCCGGCGGGCCCTTCACCTACCGCGAGGGCAAGGCGCAGGCGATCCGCGCGCTGGCCGAGCGCGAGGGCATCGACCTTGCCGCGTCGTGGGGCTACTCCGACTCGGAGTCCGACCTGCCGATGCTGCGTGCCGTCGGCCACCCGGTGGCGGTCAATCCCGACAGCACGCTCGCGCGGGTCGCACGCGAGGAGGGCTGGGAGATCCTGCGCTTCGAGCACCTGCACCGGCGCCTGCGCTTTGCGGGCGCGCTGGTGGGCGCCGCTGCCCTGGGCGGCGCCGGCTCGCTGGTGGCGCGCCGGGTGGCGGCCTCGTGAGCCTGCACGAGCTAACCCCCGAGCAGCAGGAGATCCGCGCGCTCACGCGCCGCTTCGCCGACGAGAAGATCGCGCCGCACGCCGCTGCCTGGGACCGTGACCACCATTTCCCCCGCGAGCTGTTTGCCGAGCTCGGCGAGCTCGGGCTGATGGGTGTCTGCGTGCCGGTGGAGCACGGCGGCGCAGGCGCGGACTTCCTCGCCTACATCCAGGTGCTGGAGGAGCTCTCGCGCGCCGACGCCGGGGTCGGCGTGACCGTCGCCGTGCACACGAGCGCGTGCACGCTGCCGCTGCTCGACCACGCGTCGTCGCACGTGCCCGCGCTCGCGTCGGGGGAGGAGATCGGGGCGTTCGCGCTGACCGAGGCGGGCTCGGGCTCGGACGCGAGCGCGATGCGTACCCGCTTCGCCGCCGGCGCCGTCAGCGGCAGCAAGCAGTGGATCACCAACGGCTCCTACGCCTCCACGTTCCTCGTCTTCGCGCGCGAGGACGAGCGAATCAGCGCGTTCGTCGTGCGGGCGGGGGCCGAGGGCTTCGAGGTCACGCGCGAGGAGGACAAGCTCGGGCTCAACTCCTCCTCGACCGCCGACATCGTGTTCGAGGACACGCCCGCCGAGCGGCTCGGCGAGCCGGGCACGGGCATGGCGATCGCGCTGCGCACGCTGGACGCCGGCCGTATCGGGATCGCCGCGCAGGCGGTCGGGATCGGGCAGGCCGCGCTCGACCTCGCGACCGGCTATGCGCAGGAGCGCAACGCGTTCGGCGGCCCGATCGCGAGGCTCGGCGCGATCCAACAGAAGCTCGCCGACATGCAGACCGAGGTCGAGGCAGCCCGCGCGTTGACCTGGCGCGCCGCGCGCCTGAAGGACGCCGGGCGGCCGCACACGGTCGAGGGCGCGCAGGCCAAGCTGTTCGCCTCCGGGGTCGCGCGGCGCCAGACCGGCGAGGCGATCCAGGTCCTCGGTGGCTACGGCTACACCAAGGAGTTCCCGGCCGAGCGCTACTACCGCGACGCCAAGGTGACCGAGCTCTACGAGGGGACGTCCGAGATCCAGCGCCTGGTGATCGCGCGGGCGCTGCTCGGCGAGGCGGCGCGCGGGTGAGCGAGGAGGGGCTCCCATTCGACAGCGCCGCGGCCTTCGAGGCGTGGCTCGCCGAGCAGCACGGGCAGTCCGACGGGATCTGGCTCCAGTTCGCCAAGAAGGCGAGCGGGATCCCGACCGTGGCCTACGCCGAGGCCGTCGAGGCGTCGCTGCGCTACGGCTGGATCGACGGGCAGGTCAAGCGCCTCGACGACGACTACTACATCCAGCGCTTCACCCCCCGGCGGGCGCGTAGCCGCTGGTCGAAGATCAACCGCGCCAAGGCGGAGGCGCTGATCGCGAGCGGGGCGATGGAGCCGGCCGGACTGGCCGAGGTCGAGCGCGCGCAGGCCGACGGCCGCTGGGACGCCGCCTACGACGCGCCGAGCACCGCGACCGTGCCCGACGACCTGCGGGCGGCGCTCGACCGCGACCGCGCGGCGAGCGAGTTCTTCGACACGCTCGACGCCACCAACCGCTACGCGATCCTGCACCGGCTCCAGGACGGCGCCAAGCCCGAGACGCGGGCGCGCCGGATCGAGAAGTTCGTGACGATGCTCAGCCGCGGCGAGACGCTCTATCCGCTGCGCCGCGCGGCGCGGTAGCGGCGCATCTTCACCTGCGCGCCGCACTCGCCCATCATGCACCAGCGCCGCGAGCCGTTGCGTGAGCGGTCCAGGAACAGCCAACTGCACTGAGCGCAGCGCTTGACGCGCGCGAGCCGCTCCGGCGAGCGCAGCAGGTCGACGGCGGCGACCGCGACCGGCCACCGCAGATCGGGGCGCTCCCACTCCCAGCTGTAGGGCTCGCCGGCCGCCAGCCGACCCTTGGCCGTCGCGTCAGCGTGCGCGGCGAGCAGCGTGGCGAGCGCCGCGCCGCGCCGGGCGGCGGCTCGCTCGGTGGCCGCGCTCGCGATCGCCGGCGTCAGGCGACCAGTCGCAGAGGGCCGCGGACGTCGCTCGCCCGGATGAGCTCGTCCGCGGCGGCGGCGATCGCGCCGGGCAGCTCGTGCGCCTGCGGCAGCGCCTCCGGGTCGGCGTAGGCGCCGAAGCACAGGCGGTCGCGCAGCGAGAACACGCCGACGGAGAGCGCGTGGCCGTCCGACAGCGGGATCGCCGGGAGCACCTCGATGCACTCCGCCCCCAACAGGTAGACCGGCATCCGCGGCCCGGGGACGTTCGAGATCACGAGGTTGTACATCCGCGGCGAGGCGGCGAGGCGGGCGAGCGGCGCCTGCAGCGCCAGCGGGAGCAACCCGAGCCCATGCAGCAGCGCCTCGCCGCCCCCCGCCCGGCCGGTCCCCTTGAACGCCGCGGTCGCCGCGCGGATCGCCTCCACTCGCCCGAGCGGGTCGCGGACGTGCACCGGCAGCGTGATGAAGACGAAGGCGATGCGGTTGCCCATCGCGGCCTCCTCGCCCGCGGCGCGGCGCGACACGGGCACCATGACCTTCAGCGGCGCGGGCGCGACGTGCCGCAGCAGCGAGAGCCTGCGCAGCGCGCCGGCGACGACGGCGAGGGCGACGTCGTTGAGCGAGACGCCGAGCGCCTGCTTGACCGCCAGGAGGTCCGCGACCGGCAGCGAGTGGCCGACGAGCGTGCGGCGCGGGCCGATCGGGTCGTTGAGAAACGACGACGGAGCGGGGCGCGCGACGTCCTCGCCGACCGCCATCGCTGCGCGCCGCAGCGTGCCGCCGAGGCGGGCGGGCGAGCCGGCCGCGCGGGCGGCGCGCCCGAGCGCGCGCAGCGGCTCCGTCCCGGAGTCGAGGAGGGCGTCGAGCGTGAGCCGCGCGGCGCCCGGGCGCCCGTCGCTCGTCAACGTGTCGGGCACGGAGGGCGGCTCGGGCGCCGCGGGATCGAGATCGAGCAGCAGCAGCGCCACGGCCAGCGCGGACTTGCCGTCGACGAGCGCGTGGTGGATCTTCATCAGCAGCCCGACGGTCCCGTCCTCGAGGCGCGGCGCGAGGTGGATCTCCCACAGCGGATGCATGCGGTCCAGCGGGCGCGACAGCACGCTGTCGGCGAGCGTGTCGAAGCGGTCCTGCGAGAGCGGCGCCTCGTCGAGCGCGACCACGTGCCGCCGGATGTCGAAGCGCTCGGTGTCGACCCACACCGGGTGGGCGAAGCCCCCGGGCGGGAACGCGAGCCGCTGCCGGAAGCGCGGGGTCGAGCCCAGGCGCGAGGCGACCTGCGCCTGCACGCGCGCGAGCGTGATCGGGGGCCGCGCGGTGTCCGGGCGGAAACGGCCCCGCCAGGCCACGTGCATGTGCGCGCTGGCGGTCTCCGTGAGGAGGAAGGACGCGTCGAGCGGGGTCAGGCGGTCAGCCATGACGGCGCATGGTCGCGCCGCCGGCCGCGGGCAGACATGGCCCGGTGGTCGGAGATCGGGCGCGTCCGTTTCGCCCTGCGGGCAGGCCGGTACGATCCACCGCATGGCGACCGAGCCGAAGGACCGGGAGCGCGAGGGGCTCGAGGCCTGGGCCGAGCGGTACGAGGCGACGCCCGAGCGGCCGACGTCGTTCACCACGCTATCGGGCGAGCCGGTCCGGCCGCTGTACACGGAGGCTGACCTGCCGGCGCAGGAGGAGATCGGCCTGCCGGGTGAGTATCCGTTCACGCGCGGGGTGTATCCGTCGATGTACCGCGGGCGGTTGTGGACGATGCGGCAGTTCGCGGGCTATGGGACGGCGGTGGAGACCAACGCACGGTTTCGCTATCTGCTCGATCACGGGCAGACGGGGCTGTCGACCGCCTTCGACATGCCGTCGCTGATGGGCTATGACTCCGACCACGCGCGCTCGCTGGGCGAGGTGGGCCGCGAGGGCGTGGCGATCGACACGCTGGATGACATGGAGACGCTGTTCGAGGGGATCGACCTGGGGCAAGTCTCGGTGTCGATGACGATCAACGCGCCGGCGGCGATCATGATGGCCTACTACGTCGTCGCCGCGGAGGAGAAGGGTGTGCCGCGCGACCGCCTCGGCGGGACGGTGCAGGCCGACATCCTGAAGGAGTACATCGCTCAGAAGGAGTGGTGTTTTCCCGTTGATGAGGCGATGCGCCTGCTCGGCGACATGATCGAGTGGTGCGCGAAGGAGATGCCGCGCTGGCATCCGGTCTCGATCTCCGGCTACCACATCCGCGAGGCGGGCTCGACGGCCGCGCAGGAGCTCGCGTTCACGCTCAAGGACGGTCTCACCTACGTCCAGCAGGCGCTCGATCGTGGCCTGGATGTGGATGATTTCGCGCCGCGGCTGAGCTTCTTCTTCAACGCGCACATCGACTTCTTCGAGGAGATCGCCAAGTACCGCGCGGCGCGGCGGATCTGGGCGCGTGAGCTGCGCGAGACGTTCGGGGCCAAGAGCCCGAAGTCGTGGTTGATGCGCACGCATGTGCAGACGGCGGGGGTGTCGTTGACGGCGCAGCAGCCGCTGAACAACATCACCCGGACGGCGATCGAGGCGCTGGCGGGGGTGCTGGGCGGGACGCAGTCGCTGCACACCAACTCGTGGGACGAGGCGCTCGCGCTGCCGACGGAGAACGCGGTCCGGATCGCGCTGCGCACCCAGCAGATCATCGCCCACGAGACGGGGGTGACGAACACGATCGACCCGCTCGGCGGCTCCTACTTCGTGGAGGCGCTGACGGATGAGATGGAGGCCGCGGCCTACGCGTACTTCGACAAGATCGACGAGCTCGGCGGCATGACCGAGGCGGTCAAGCAGGGCTTCCCGCAGCGCGAGATTGCCGACGCCGCGTACACCCTGCAACAGGAGTACGACTCGCGGGCGCGGATCATGGTCGGCGTCAATGACTTCACGGAGGGCGAGGGCGGCGAGCTCGAGCTGCACCGCGTCGACCCCGCGATCGAGCGCAAGCAGACCGACCGCGTGCAGGGTGTCCGCACGCGCCGCGACGGCGCGGCGGCCGAGGCCGCGCTGGCCGAGCTGCGCGAGGCCGCGGCAGGCAATGCCAACCTGATGCCGAACCTTCTCGACTGCGCCCGCGTACACGCCACCGAGGGCGAGATCGTCGAGAGCCTTCAGCAGGTGTTCGGCACCTACACGGAAACCCCGGTCTTCTAAATGCGCAAGCTCATCGCCATCACCATCGCCGCCTGCACGCTCGTCGTGCTCGCCGCCACCGCCATGGCCGCCACCAAGTCGGTCAAGGTCGGCGACAACTACTTCGTGCGCAAGAGCGGCGTGCCGAAGGTGACGGTGTCCAAGGGCACGACGGTGAAGTTCAATTTCGCAGGCGCCGACGCGCCCCACACGGTGACCCGGATCAGCGGGCCGAGGTTCACGGCCTGCGCGAAGACGTGCCGGCGCACGCTGCGCAAGCGCGGCACCTACCGGCTCTACTGCGTCATCCACGGCAGGGGAGACCAGTCGATGAGGCTCGTCGTCAAGTAGGCTGGCGCCGCGATGGCCGCGGCGAACAACCGGAAGATCCGCGTCGTGGTGGCCAAGCCGGGCCTCGACGGTCACGACCGCGGGGCGAAGATCATCGCCCGTGCGCTGCGTGACGCCGGCATGGAGGTCATCTACACCGGTCTGCACCAGACGCCGGAGCAGATCGTCGAGACGGTGCTGCAGGAGGACGCCGACGCCGTCGGCCTGTCGATCCTCTCCGGCGCGCACATGACGCTCGTGCCGAAGGTGATCGAGCTGCTGCGCGAGCAGGACGCCGGCGACGTCATCGTCACCGTCGGCGGCACCATCCCGGCGCAGGACATCCCCGAGCTCAAGGAGCTCGGGGTGGCCGAGGTCTTCACACCCGGGGCGCCGACCCAGGCGATCATCGACTACATCCAGGGCGCCGTCACCCCGTGATCAGGTAGGCGAGCTCGGTCTTCCACCTCGTGTGGTCGGGCTCGTCGTCCGGGCCCTTGATGAAGTGCTCGACGTAGTCGCCGCGCGCCAGCCCCTGCGCGTCAGCCCACGCCTCGAGCGTCGCGCGCCCGGCGGCGAGGTCGGGCTCGGTCTCGCTGTTGTACGGCCCGACGTGCAGGAAGGTGGCCCAGCGGCCGGCCGGGAGCTCACGGGCCCGGACACGCTCGTCTCCGGCCACCCCGGGCGCCACCGGCACCGCGAGCTGGATCGCGCGCGGTCGCCGGCGTCGTCGAGCTCCAGGTAGCGGATGAACAGCGGCCCGGTGGGCTCGATCGCGTGCGCGCCAAGCCACCCGAACAGCTCGGGGAAGCCGCGGTCGGCCGCGCGGCGGAAGTCCGCCTCCGTCTGCACGTGCGCGTGGATCGCGAGGTAGGGCTGCACGTCTCGTCGTTGCAGTTGGGGTTCATGTGCGCTCATGCCGGATAGACCCATCGCTGCCCGTGAACTCATCGCGGCCGGACTGACTGACAAGTCAATCGGGCACCTGTCGCAGTAGGATGCGAACGCTCGTTCCGTACTAGGAGGCCCACCCCGTGAAGATCTGCGTCCTCGTCAAAGAGGTGCCGGACGCCGCCGTCGAGAAGCGCATCGATCCCTCGAACGGCCGGCTGAACCGCTCTGGTGAGAAGAACCTGAACCCGTTCGACACCCACGCCATCGAGGCGGCCATGCAGCTCAAGGAGGGTGATGCCATCGACGTCGACGAGGTCGTCGCCGTCACGATGGGCCCGGACACCGCCGTGCGCGCGCTCCACAAGGCCGTGTCGCTCGGCGCCGACCGCTCGCTGCACCTCACCGACGAGGCGCTGGCCGGCTCCGACGTCAACGGCACGGGCTACTCGCTCGCGCAGGCGCTGGCCAAAGAGAGCCCGGATCTCGTCCTGCTCGGCCAGCAGTCCGATGACGGCGAGTGCTACACGATCGGCGCCGTCGTGGCCGACCACCTGCAGATGCCCTCGCTGACGCAGGTGATCAAGATCGACGTTGAAGACGGCAAGCTGCGCTGCGAGCGCCAGGCCGAGTACGGCTACGACACCGTGCTGGTCGAGCTGCCGGCCGTGATCTCGGTCGGCGACGCGATCAACGAGCCGCGCTACCCGTCGCTGAAAGCGATCATGGGCGCGAAGAAGAAGCCGCTGGAGACGCTCGGCGTCGCCGACGTCGGGATCGAGGCCGACCGCGTGGGCTACGACAACGCGCGCGCCCACTGCACCGAGTTCAACGCCCCACCCGCCAAGGAGCCGGGGAAGATCATCGAGGACGAGGACACGAGCGACACGGTCGAGCAGATCGTCGCCTGGCTGGACGAAAGGAAGCTGCTGGCATGAGCGGGATCCTGGTCTACGCGCTCCATTACGAAGGAGCCATCAACAAGAACTCGCTCGGCGCGGTGTCCGAGGGTGCTCGGCTCGCCGCTGAGCTCGGCACCGAGTGTCACGCGATCGTGGTCGGCGATAAAGCCGGCCTCGGCGACGAGCTGGTCGGCTCGCTCGGCGCCTACGGCGCCACCAAGGTCTTCCGCGCTGAGGGTCCCGAGGGGCTCTCGCAGCCGGTGGTCGATGCGATGGCGAAGGTCATCGGCGACAACGGGCACGGGTATGCCCTGTTCGGCGGCGGCCTGCTCGGGTTCGAGATCGGCGCGGGCCTCGCCGCCCGCCTCGACGCGGGCGTCTGCATGGAGGTCACGAACGTCCGCGTGGAGGACGGCAAGCTCGTCGCCGAGCGGCCGATCCTCAAGGACTCGCAGGTCTCCGACGTCCACTACCGCTCCGACGTGGGCGTGATCATCGGCCGCCTCAACGCCTTCGAGGTGAAGGAGAACGGCAGCGGCGCGGCGACGGTCGAGGACGTCGAGGTGGAGTACGCCCCGCACTCGCTGAAGGCGCAGATGGTGCAGCGCGGCGAGCAGCGCGGCGCCGACGTCAATATCGAGGACGCCGACTACCTCGTGGCCGGTGGCCGCGGGCTCGGCAAGGCCGAGGGCTTCGAGGCGCTCGAGGAACTCGCGGGCGCGCTCGGTGGCGCCGTCGCGGCCACCCGCGCGGTGGTCGACGCCGGCTGGTACTCGTACTCCGCCCAGATCGGCCAGACGGGCAAGACCGTCGCGCCGAAGCTCTACCTGGCGGCCGGCATCTCCGGCGCGATCCAGCACAAGGTCGGGATGATGAGCTCGGAGAACATCGTGGCGATCAACAAGGACTCCAACGCCCCGATCTTCGAGTTCTCCGACCTCGGCATCGTCGGCGACCTCAACAAGATCGTCCCGAAGCTCACCGAGGCCGTGAAGGCCAAGAAGGGCTCCTAGGTGGCGGTCGCGCCGATCGAGTTCCCCCCGCCGGTCGACGTCGTGGGGGAGTTCCTCGGACCCCTCACGGACGCCGAGGACGAGCGGATCGAGGTCGGGGTCGCGATCGTCGGCGGCGGCCAGGCCGGGCTCGCCTGCGCGATCCGGCTGCTGCAGCTGCTCGAGGACGACCCGGAGCTGACGGAGTCGCTCGGGGAGGTGCCGGTGGCCGTGCTCGAGAAGGGCAAGGTCGCGGGCGCGCACCAGCTCTCCGGCGCGGTCATGAACCCGTCGGCGATCCGCGAGCTGTTCCCCGACGACGACTCGTGGCCGCACTACGGGGAGGTCGAGGGCGAGCGCGTGTACTTCATGCCGAACAAGAAGCGCGCGATCCCGCTGGTCCCGATCCCGCCGCCGTTCCGCAACCACGGCAACTACGTGATCTCGGTCGCCGAGCTCAACCGCTGGCTGGGGGAGAAGGCCGAGGAGGCGGGCGCGTATCTGCTGGCCGAGACCGTCGGCGCGAAGCTGATCGTGGAGGACGGGCACGTGTTGGGCGTGCGCACGGGCGACAAGGGGCGTGACAAGGACGGCGGCGAGAAGGGCAACTTCGAGCCCGGCTCCGACGTCACCGCCAAGGCGACCGTGCTCGCCGAGGGCTGCTGGGGCCACCTCACCGGCGCCGCGCTGAAAGGTCTCGGCCTCGCCGCCAAGGACCCGCAGGTGTGGGCGCTCGGCGTCAAGGAGGTGTGGGAGGTGGAGCAGCCGCTCGACAAGGTCATCCACACGCTCGGCTGGCCGCTGCGCCCGCAGGCGAAGTACAAGGAGTTCGGCGGCTCGTGGATCTACCCGATGAACCGCGAAGGCGAGACCCCGCGCGTCTCGATCGGCTTCGTGGCCGGCCTCGACTGGGCCGACGCCCGGCTGTCCCCGCACGACGTGCTCCAGGAGTTCAAGCTCCACCCGCGGGTCCGGAAGATCCTCGAGGGCGGCAAGCGCGTGGGCTGGGGCGCGAAGGCGATCCCCGAGGGGGGCTACTGGGCGATCCCGAAGCTGCACGCGCCCGGGCTGGTGATCTGCGGCGACTCCGCCGGCATGGTCAACGTGCCCAAGCTCAAGGGCGTCCACTACGCGATCAAGTCCGGGATGCTGGCGGCGGAGACGATCTACCGGCAGCTGAAGGCGGCCTCGAGCGACTTCTCCTCCTACGAGGAGGCCGTCTACGAGTCCGAGATCGGCAAGGACCTCTACGAGTCGCGCAACATGAAGCAGCCGTTCGCGCGCGGGCTGATCGTCGGCGGCGCGATCGCCAACGCGATGACGGTCACCAAGGGCCGCATCCCCGGCGGGCACTGGGCGACCCACCTCGACGCCGAGCAGCCGCTGCTGATGACCGACCGCCACAAGCGCTATCCGAAGCCCGACGGCAAGTACACGTTCGACAAGCTGTCGGGCGTCTTCCTGACCGGCAACGCGACCCGCGACGACGCGCCGAGCCACATCCGGATCGAGAAGAACGTGCCGCGCGAGGTCGCCGAGGCGTGGCAGTGGATGTGCCCGGCGGCCGTCTACGAGGTGCCCGAGGACGCGCCGGCGACGGGCAACGTCGACCTGATCGTCAACCCGTCGAACTGCGTGCAGTGCGGTGCCATCACCGCCAAGGGCGGCCGGCTCACGCCGCCCGAGGGTGGGGATGGGCCGCTGTATCAGGTGACGTAGGCGCGGCGAGGGCCGGCCATCACGGTTGACCGGCGAAGGTCAACTGCGGCTGGGTGGGGGTGGGTTCCGGGGGGTGTGGTGTGTTCATCGCAATAATTCCCATGAACACACCACACCCGGCCGAAATGGGCGCCACGACGGCTCGAACCCTCTTCCCACCCAGCCGCTGTTGACGTTCGCCCCGCAACTCCGCAGCGGCCACGGCGTTAACTCCCCGCCGATGCGCCGAATCGCCCTCATCGCCGCGCTGCTCGCCAGCGTCATCGCCCCCGCCACCGCCTCCGCGGCGCCGGCCGGCACGGCCCGGCTGCTCGCGTGCGACTCCGCGATCGATCCCGCCGACCGCGTGGCGACGTTTGAAGGGCGGATGCGGACAAAGCGCGGCGCGACGCGGCTCCAGATGCGCTTCACGCTCCAGACCCGCACCAGGCAGGGGACGTGGCGCGCGCTCCCAGCACCCGGCTTCGGGAAGTGGCTGAGCAGCGACACCGGCGTCGGGCGCTACGTCTACACCAAGCGCGTCGTGGCCCTGGTGGCCCCGGCGTCCTACCGCACGCTGGTCCGCTTCCGCTGGATCGGGCGCGGCGGCACACGCATCGCCTCGGACCGCTCGACCTCGCCCAGCTGCCTCCAGGCCGACCTGCGCCCCAACCTGCGCCCGCTCGCGATCAGCTCGCGTGCCGGGGCCGACGCTGACCACGCGCGCTACGTCGTCCCGGTCGTGAACCGCGGCAAGACCGCCGCCGGCCCGTTCGACGTCGTCGTCACGATCAACGGTGCCACGCTCACGCCCGCGCAGACACCGGCCCTCGAGCCGGGCGAGCGGGCGCTGGTCGAGGTCGAGGGCCCACCCTGCACGGTCGGCTCGATGCTGACCGTCGACGTCGACCCGACCGGCGCCGTCGACGAGCGCGTCGAGGCGGACAACCGCCTCACCGTCGCGTGCCCCGGCGCCCCCGCCTAGGGGTGGTACGCCGCTCTACAATGGGTGTATGAAGACCGACATCCATCCCGAGTACGTCGAGGCACACGTTCGCTGCACCTGCGGCAACGAGTTCACGACGCGCTCGACCCAGAACGAGATCCACGTGGAGATCTGCTCCAACTGCCACCCGTTCTACACGGGCAAGCAGAAGCTGGTCGACACGGGTGGCCGCGTGGAGCGCTTCCAGCGCCGCGCAGCGCAGCGCCGCGCACGCGGCGACAAAAGCTAGCCGCCCCGGCTTCCATGTCCGAGACCCGCCTGCCGGCCGGCGCCCTGGTGGCGCAGAAGGATGCGCCCGTGGGCGGGCAGGCGGTGCTCGAGGGCGTGATGATGCGCGGCGTCTCGACGTGGGCGGTCGCGGTCCGCAAGCCCTTGCCCGACCAGCTCGGGGAGGACGGCCTCGACCCCGAGGAGGCCGCGCTGGGCGAGATCGAGGTCGCCTCGTTCCCGCTCGTCTCCTGGACCAAGCGCCACCGCGCGTTCCGCTGGCCCATCGTGCGCGGTGTCGTCGCGCTCGCCGAATCGCTGAAGATCGGCTTCAACGCGCTCGGCATCTCCGCCAACGCGCAGCTCCCCGAAGACGAGGAGCCGATCTCGAGCGGCATGTGGGTCGGGACCGTGGTCGCGGCGCTCGCGCTCGCCATCGGGCTCTTCTTCGTCGTTCCGGTCGGCCTCACCAGCCTCTTCAAGGAGCAGCTGGGCTCGGCGTTCGTGTTCTGGCTCGTCGAGGGGGTCCTGCGCACCGCCATCTTCCTCGGCTACCTGTGGCTGCTCTCGCGCCTGCGCGACCTGCGGCGCGTGTTCGAGTACCACGGCGCGGAGCACAAGGTCATCTCGACCTTCGAGGCCGGCGAGCCGCTGACGCCCGAGAACGCGCAGCGGTACTCGCGCCTGCACCCGCGCTGCGGCACGAGCTTCCTCCTGATCGTGATGATCGTGGCCATCTTCGTGTTCGCGCCGCTCGGGCTGCCGGCCTGGTACTGGCTCATCGCCTCACGGATCCTGGGCGTGCCGCTGATCGCAGGCCTCTCGTTCGAGGTCATCAAGTGGGCCGGCCGCAACCGCCGCAAGCCGTGGGTCCGCAGCGTCATGTGGCCGGGCATGCAGCTGCAGAAGCTGACGACGCGCGAGCCCGACCTCTCCCAGCTCGCGGTCGCGATCGCCTCGCTCGAGGCCGTGCTGGCCGTCGAGGACCCGCGCGCCGCGTCCGCCGAGGACAAGGTGGGCATGGAGGTCGTCGCCTAACCTGCGGGCCATGATCGAGTCGCTCGTCGAGCAGATCGAGGCCCGGTTCCAGGACGCGCAGGCGCAGATGTCGGATCCCGAGGTGATCGGGGACCGTGAGCGCTACGCGGAGGCCGGGCGCCTCTTCACGCAGCTCTCCACGGCGGCCCGGCTCGCCGAGGGGTGGCGGCATGCGAAGTCTGACGCCGAGGGCGCGGGCGAGATGCTGGACGAGGGCGGCGACGATCCCGAGCTGCGCACCGAGATGGAGGCCGCCCGCGAGCGCATGGAGGAGCTGGCGGAGGAGATCCGGCTCGCGATGGTCGAGCGCGACCCCAACGACGACAAGGACGTGATCGTCGAGATCCGCGCCGGCACCGGGGGAGATGAGGCGGGTCTGTGGGCCGGGGACCTCTACCGGATGCTCACGCGCTACGCGGAGCGCCGCGGCTTCAGGACCGAGACGCTGAGCGCCCACGACGGCTCGTTCACGCTCGAGATCAAGGGGGACGGCGCCTACTCGGTGTTCAAGTTCGAGGGTGGCACGCACAAGGTGCAGCGCGTGCCCGAGACCGAGTCGCAGGGCCGCATCCACTCCTCGACCGCGACCGTCGCGGTGCTGCCGGAGGCCGAGGACGTCGACATCGACCTCAACACCAGCGACCTCGAGATCGACGTCTATCGCTCCTCCGGGCCGGGCGGGCAGTCCGTCAACACCACCGACTCGGCCGTGAGGATCACCCACAAGCCGACCGGCATCGTCGTCTCGATGCAGGACGAGAAGTCGCAGCTGCAGAACCGCGAGAAGGCGATGAAGGTGCTGCGCGCGCGGCTCTACGAGGCCAAGCTCGCCGAGCAGCAGGCGGAGCTTGCGGCCGAGCGCAAGGCCCAGGTCGGCACCGGCGGGCTGGCCGAGAAGATCCGCACCTACAACTTCCCGCAGGGCCGCGTGACCGACCACCGCTCCAAGCTCACCGTCCACAACCTCGAGCAGGTGCTCGGGGGCGAGCTCGACGAGCAGACGGCCGCGCTGCAGGACGCCGAGAAGCGCGCCCGGCTCGAAGCCGCCGCGCAGTGATGGCGCGGCGGCTGCTCGCGCGCACGAGCGTCCGCGATGCGCTCGACTCCGCCGTCATCGCGCTGAGCGCCGCGGGCTGCGACACGCCGCGGCTCGACGCCGAGCTGCTGCTCGCCAACGTGCTCGGTGTGGACCGCGCGGCGCTGATCACCGACCCGGAGCGCGGCCTCGATCCCGACGACGCGCGCGCGTTCATGGACGCCGCCGCGCGCCGCCGCGAGCGCGAGCCCGTCGCCTACATCCTCGGCAGCCAGGGCTTCCGCACCATCGAGCTGGCGGTCGACACGCGCGTGCTCGTCCCGCGCCCGGAGACCGAGCACGTCGTCGAGGCCGCGCTCGGCCTGCCCGCGGGCGCCCGCGTGGCCGACGTCGGCACGGGCTCGGGGGCGATCGCGCTGGCGCTCAAGGCCGAACGACCCGACCTCGAGGTCCTCGGCACGGAGATCAGCCCGGCCGCGCTCGCAGTGGCCCGGGACAACGCCGCCCGGCTGGGGCTGGCGGTCGAGCTCCTCCTCGGCGACCTCCTCGACCCGGTGACGGGCGAGCTCGACGCCGTCGTCTCCAACCCGCCCTACGTCGCCACGGGCGACCTGCTCCCGCCCGAGGTCGGCCGCCACGAGCCGCGCGAGGCGCTGTTCGGCGGCGCCGACGGCCTCGACGTCATCCGCCGCCTCGCCACGGCGGCGGGAGGCGTGCCGTTCATCGCCGTGGAGGTCGGCGCGGGCCAGGCGCCCGCGGTGGCGGAACTCGTCCGCGAGGGAGGGTGGCCCGACGTCTCCACGGTGCGCGACCTGGCCGGGCACGAACGCGTCGTCGTCGGTCGTGCCGAGCCCGTCTGAGGCGGACGCCTTCGCGCGCTGCGTCGCCGCCGGCGGCGTCGCCGTGTTCCCGGCGGACACGGTCTACGGCCTCGCCTGCGATCCCGAGCGCGCGGAGGCCGTCGCCCGGCTGTACGCGCTGAAGGGCCGGCCGGCGCGCCAGGCGAGCGCGGTGATGTTCTTCGACGCCGGTCCGGCGCTCGAGTCGCTCCCGGAGCTGGGCGGACGCACGCGCGCGCTGCTCGAGCGGCTGCTCCCGGGCGGCGTGACGGTGCTGCTGCCCAACCCCCGCGGCCGCTTCCCGCTCGCCTGCGCCCAGGACCCCGGCACGCTCGGGCTGCGCGTCCCGGCGGACAGCCCGCTCGCCGGGGTCGCGCGGCCGGTGCTGCAGAGCTCGGCCAACCTCCACGGCGGGCCCGACGCGCGGCGGCCGGCGGACGTCCCGGCGGCGATCCGCGAGGCCGCGGACCTCGTCGTCGACGCAGGTGAGCTGCCGGGCACGCCGTCGACCGTGATCGACCTCCGCCGCTTTGAGTTCGCGGGCGAATGGGCGGTGCTGCGGCCGGGCGCGGTGGAGCGCGAGGTGGTCGAAAGGGCGGTGCGCCGAGTCCTCTGAAGCGGCCGTTGGCGGTGGTAGGTTTGGCGCCTATGACCGAACTCCAGCCCGACTACTTCGAGCGCCCGCTCGCCGAGGTCGACCCCGAGGTCGCCGAGGCCATCGACCACGAGCTCGATCGCCAGCGGCGCACGCTGGAGATGATCGCCTCCGAGAACTTCGTCCCCCAGGCCATCCTCGAGTGCCAGGGCAGCGTGCTGACCAACAAGTACGCCGAGGGCTACCCGGGCAAGCGCTACTACGGCGGCTGCGAGCACGTCGACGTGATCGAGCAGCTCGCGATCGACCGCGCGAAGGCCCTGTTCGGCGGCGACCACGTCAACGTCCAGCCGCACGCGGGCGCGCAGGCCAACACCGCTGTCTACCACGCGCTGCTGCAGCCCGGCGACACGATCCTCGGGCTCTCGCTGCCGCACGGCGGCCACCTCAGCCACGGGATGAAGATCAACGTCTCCGGCCGCCTGTATGACATCGCGCCCTACGAGGTCTCGCGCGAGGACGACCGGATCGACATGGACGAGGTCGAGCGGATCGCCCACGAGCGCCGGCCGCAGCTGATCCTCGCGGGCTGGTCGGCCTACCCGCGCTTCCTCGACTTCGAGCGCTTCCGGGAGATCGCCGACGCCGTCGGCGCCCTCCTGATGGTCGACATGGCGCACTTCGCCGGGCTCGTCGCCGCCGACCTGCACCCGAACCCGGTCCCCTACGCCGACGTCGTCACGACGACGATCCACAAGACGCTCGGCGGCGCCCGCGGCGGCATGATCATCTGCCGCGAGGAGCAGGCCAAGAAGATCAATTCCGCCGTCTTCCCCGGTCAGCAGGGCGGCCCCCTCGAGCACGTCATCGCCGGCAAGGCCGTCGCGCTCAAGATCGCGCAGTCAGAGCTCTTCCGCGAGCGCCAGGAGCGCACGGTGGCGGGCGCCAAGGCCGTCGCCGGGGAGCTGCTGGAGGCCGGCGCGGGCGTGAACGTCCTCACCGGCGGGACCGACGTGCACCTCGTGCTTGTCGACCTGCGCGAGTCCGAGCTCGACGGCAAGCAGGCCGAGGACCGCCTGCACGACATCGGCATCACCGTCAACCGCAACGCCGTGCCGTTCGATCCGCGGCCCCCGGCGGTCTCGTCCGGGCTGCGCGTCGGCACTTCGGCGCTCGCGACCCGCGGGATCGGGGTCGACGAGTTTCAAGAGATCGGCCGCATGATCGGCGAGGCGCTGCAGCCCGACTTCGAGTCGGTGCGCGGCGAGCTCGCCGAGCGGGTCACGGCGATCGCCGAGGGCCACCCGCTCTACGCGCAGCTCGGGACGCCGACGGCGGTCTGATCCATGCGCCGGGTGCTCGCCGCGGCGGTCTTGGCGACCGCCGTTGTCGCGGGCTGCGGTGGTGGGGATGACGCCGAGCCGAGCGGCCGCGCGCCGGAGCAGCTGACGATCACGACGGGCGGCGAGGGCGGGATCTACTTCGTCTACGGCGACGCCTACGCGAAGGTGATCTCGCGCCACCTCCCCGGCTACCGGGCGACGGCGCAGGGGAGCACCGGCGCCGTGGAGAACCTGATGCGCGTGCGCGACGGCACGGCCGACATCGCCCTCACGCTCGGCGATACGGCGCTCGACGCCGTCGAGGGCAGGGAGGCGTTCAGCGAGCCCGTGAAGGTGAAGGCGCTCGCGCAGATCTACCGCAGCTATGTGCACGTGGTCGCGGCCGAGGCATCTGGGATCCGCTCGCTCGCCGACCTCAAGGGCCGGCGCGTCAGCGTCGGCTCGGCCGACTCGGGCACGGAGGTGATCGCCGAGCGCGTCCTCGAGCTGGCCAAGATCGATTCGCGCAGGGGCATCGAGCGCGAGCAGCTCGGCGTGGCGGAGTCGGCCGCGGCGCTCGAGAGCGGCACCCTCGACGCCTTCTTCTGGTCGGGCGGGCTGCCGACCAGCGCCGTCTCGGACCTCACGCGCGCCCAGCGGGTCACGATGCTCGACCTCAGCGCGCTCACCACGCCGCTGCGCGAGCGCTACGGCGGCGTCTACCAGGACGCCGCGATCCCCGCCGGCACCTATCCGCGGGTCGACGCCGCGGTGCCGACGATCTCAATCCCGAACTACATCGTCGTCAGCGAGACGATGAACGGCGGGCTCGCGCACGACCTGACCGAGCTGCTCTTCAAGTACGGCAAGGCGCTGGCCGCCGCGCAGCCGGAGTCCGAGGACCTCGCCCCCGCCCGCGCCGCGCAGGTGATCGCGCCGCTCGGCCTGCATCCGGGCGCCCAGCAGTACTACGACCGCGCGCTGCCCTGACCGCGGAGACGGTGTAGGCCGTCGGCCGACCGGGCACCCCCTCCCAGGAGGGAGTCCAAGGGAGGAGAACCTGTGCGGGAAGTCCGGCGGTTGGTGGCGCTATTGAGCGTGGTCGCGCTCGCGGCGGGATGCGGCGGCGAGGGGAGCGGCTCGGGGTCGGAGGGCGGCGGCGGTCGCCTGTCGATCGCCACGGGCGGCACGAGCGGCGTGTACTTCGTCTACGGCGGCGGACTCGCGAAGGTCATCTCGAAGGACCTTGAGGGCTACCGCGCGACGGCGGAGACGACGTCGGCGTCGGTGGACAACCTGATCCTGATCGACAAGGGCAGCTCGGACATCGCGTTCACCCTCGGCGACACCGCCCTCGACGCGGTCAACGGCCGCGAGGGCTTCAAGGCGAAGGTGCCGCTGCGCTCGCTCGCGCAGATCTACGACAACTACACCCAGGTCGTCGCCAAGGCGGGCTCCGGCATCAAGACGATCGAGGACCTCGAGGGCAAGCGGGTGTCCGTCGGCGCGCCGAACTCCGGCACGGAGATCATCGCCGACCGCATCTTCGAGGCGGCCGGCATCGACCCGAAGCAGGGCATCAAGCGCCAGGGCCTCGGCGTCGAGGAGTCCGTGCAGGCGATGAAGGACGGCTCGATCGACGCCTTCTTCTGGTCGGGCGGCCTGCCGACCGGCGCGGTCACCGACCTCACCACGACGGACAAGATCACGCTGCTGGACACGACGGTCTACACGGACAAGCTCACCCAGAAGTTCGGCGACGTCTATCGCGACGAGACGATCCCGAAGGGCACCTACAAGGGCGTCGACAAGGACGTGCCGACGATCGCGGTGCCGAACTTCCTCGTCGTCTCGGAGAAGATGGACGACAAGCTCGCGCACGACCTCACCAAGCTCCTGTTCGACCAGAAGCAGGATCTCGTCGCGGTCCATCCCGAGGCCAAGAACCTCGACCCGGCGCGAGCCAAAGAGGTGATCGCGCCGATCGAGCTCCACCCTGGGGCGAAACGCTACTTCGACGAGGAAGGTGCGTAGGCCGCTCATCGTGGCCGCGCTCGCCGGCGCGCTGCTCGCCACCGGATGTGGCGAGCGCACGGTCGTCGTCCGCGACGACGACGGGCGCGTGGTCGTGGAGGCGCGGCTGCCCGAGTCGGGGCGTTTCGCGCTCGAGTACCGCCACTCCTACTACCGGGTCCCCGCGCGCGAGGAGTTCCGCGCCGGGGGCTCCGGCTTCCGCATGGTCGGGGTCAGCTCACCCAGCGAGGCGGTGCTCGACTACTACGCGATCGACGGCGCCAAGCGGCTCGGCGCGTGGTCGACGCTCGCGCCCGCGCGCCCCGAGCGCTTCGAGCGCCTGCCGCTGATCGCCACGGCGAAGGGCCGCCGCACGCTCGCCGTCGACGGCCGCCGCTATCCGCTCTACGGCGCCGCCCCGCGGCACCTCACGGTCGCGGTGGAAGAGGGCACATGGCCGTAGCCGCGCAGACCGTCGACGTCGACCGGCTCGCCGAGGACTTCGAGGCCGAGAAGCCCGGCCGCCGGCTCGGCCCGATCCACGAGAAGATCGTCCAGGTCGCCTGCGTGGGCCTGTCGCTGTACGCGATCTACTGGGTGCTGAACCCGGTCCCTGCGCAGCGCTACCGCACGAGCTTCCTCGCCGTGGCGCTCGCGATGACGTTCCTCGTCTACCGCGGCTGGGGCAAGCGCAAGGAGGGCGAGGAGACCGAGCGGCCGGGGATCACCGATTGGCTGCTGTCGATCGGCGCGGTCGTGGCGCTCGGCTACACGCTCGTGAGCTTCGACGAGTTCGTGCGCCGCGCCGCCCAGCCCAACGACCTCGACATCGCCTTCGGGGTGGTCACGATCCTGCTCGTGCTCGAGGCGACGCGGCGCACGGTCGGGTGGATCCTGCCCGCGGTCGTGATGGCGTTCCTGCTCTATGCCTTCTTCGGGGGCGAGCTGCCGGGGACGTGGCAGATCGCGCATGCGGGCTACGGCGTGCCGCGGATCGTCGGCCAGACCTACATGGGGTTGTCGGGCATCTTCGGCGTCCCGCTCGACGTCGCCGCGACCTACATCATCCTGTTCACCATCTACGGCGCGGTGCTCGAGTACTCGGGCGCCGGGCGCTTCTTCCTCGACATCTCGCTCGCGGCAACCGGCCGCTCGCGGACCGGCCCCGGCCGCACGACCGCGCTGGCGGGCTTCCTGCTCGGCACGGTGTCCGGCTCGGGCGTCGCGACGACGGTCACCCTCGGCAGCGTCACGTGGCCGATCCTGCGGCGGGCCGGCTACCCCAAGGAGGCGGGCGGCGGTGTGCTCGCCGCCTCCGGCATCGGCGCCATCCTGTCACCGCCGACGCTCGGCGCCGCCGCGTTCATCATCGCCGAGTTCCTGAAGGTCTCCTACCTCACCGTGCTGATCTACGCGCTGATCCCCTCGGTGCTCTACTACCTCGGGATCCTGCTCGCGATCGAGGCCGACGCGCGCCGCTTCGACACCGAGGAGGTGGTCGTCGAGACGCCGCCGGTCAAGCGGCTGCTGCTGCGCTACGGCTACCACTTCTCGTCGCTGTTCGCGATCGTCGTGCTGCTGGCGGTCGGGTTCTCGCCCTTCCGGTCGGTGCTCTACGCGACGGTGCTGGCGTTCCTGCTCTCGTTCCTGGACCCGAAGCACCGGATGGGGCCGGTGCGCGTGTTGGAGGCGCTCGCCGCGGGCGCGCGGGCGGTGCTGCCCGTGGCCGCGACCTGCGCCGCGGCCGGGATCATCGTCGCGGTCGTGACGCTCACCGGCCTCGGCCTCAACCTGTCGGGGATCATCATCGACGTCGCCGGTGGCAGCCTGTTCCTGTGCGCGCTGCTGGCGGCGATCGCGGTGCTGCTGCTCGGGCTCGCGGTGCCGGTGACCGCCTCGTTCATCATCGCCGCGGTGATCGTGGCGCCGGCGCTGACCAAGCTCGACGTGGAGCCTCTGGCGGCCTACATGTTCATCTTCTACTACGCGGTCCTGTCCGAGGTGAGCCCGCCGACCGCGCTGTCGGCCGTGGCCGCCGCGGCGATCACCGGCGGCAACGCCTTCCGCACGATGATGCTGACCTGGAAGTACACGCTGCCGGCCTTCCTCGTCCCGTTCGCGTTCGTGCTCACCGACAACGGCGAGGGCCTGTTGCTGCAGGGCTCGGTCGGCACGGTCGTGCTCGCCTTCGGGATCTCGGCGCTCGCCGTCGCGGCACTCGCGGTGGCCACCGGCGCCTGGATGCTCGGCCCGGCGAAGCTGCCCGAGCGCCTGCTGTGCGGCGCGGCGGGGATCGTGCTGCTCTACCTCGAGCCGCTGTGGATCGGGATCGGCCTCGGGCTGTTCGCCGCCGGCGTCGTCATCCACCTGATCGGGCGGCGTCAGGCGCCGAGCGGGCTGCGCAGCGCCGAGGGGTAGCGCGCGCCGCGCGCGCTCATCGCCTCGGCCACAGCGGTCTTGAGCCCGACGAGGGGCCGGCCGGCGCGGACGTCGGCCTCGATCTCGACGATCTCGGCCTGCAGCCGCTCGGCCTCCTCGTCGTCGCCGGCACGCCAGGCGTCGGCGAGCGCGACGATCAGCGCGGGGTGCAGGTTGGCGAGCGCGGCGACGCAGCCGCGCGAGCCCCCGCGCAGCGAGCCGAGCATCAGCGAGGGCGAGCCGATGAAGACCTGGGCGTCGGGCGCGGCGGCGAGGAACGCCTGGTGGATCTCGACCGAGCCGGTGGAGTCCTTGAGCCCGCCCAGCCCGACGCCCACCAGCGTGCCGAACGCCTCGGCGCTGAGCCGGTTGCCGGTGCGGTCGGGGAACTCGTACGCGAGCAGCGGGGTGTCGCCGGCGACCTCCAGCAGCGCGCGGAAGTGGGCGACGATCGCCTGATCGTCGAACGCGTAGTAGTAGGGGACGATGGCCGACACGCCGGCGGCGCCGGCGTCGACCGCGCGCTCGATCAGCCGCGCGGTCGCCTTGGTGCTCGGGCGCCCGACGTGGGCGACGACCGGCACCCGGCCGGCGGCCGCCTCCACCACCGCGGTCACGACCGCGATCACCTCGTCGGGCTCGAGCAGCGCGGTCTCGCCGGTCGTGCCGCAGGGCATGATCCCGTGCACCCCGCCCTCGATCACGAACTCGACGTGCTCGCGCAGGGCGGCGGCATCCGGCTCCCCGCGCTCGTCGAACGGGGTCAGCAGGGCGGGGAGGACGGCCGGCGCGTCGAAGTTCACTCCCCGACGGTATGCCCTGCGATCCTCTCCCGTAGCCATGGAAGAACGCGCGCTGTTCGCCTTTGTGGTCGCCCTGGCGCTGACGGCGGCCGTCACGCCGCTGGTCGCCCGGCTCGCGGTACGGGTCGGCGCGGTCGATCCGCTGCAGGAGCGCGGGCTCGCGCATTCGCCGACCCCGCTGCTGGGCGGCTTGGCGATCCTCGTCGGCGTGCTCGTCGCGGGCGCCCTCTTCCTGCCCGCCAGCACGGAGATGCGCGGCATCCTCGGCGCCGCCGCGCTGATCACCGCCGTCGGCATCGCCGACGACATGCGCGACCTCTCGCCCGCCGTCAAGCTGCTCGGGCAGGCGGCGGCGGGCCTCATCTGCGTGCTCTCGGGCGTGCGCGTGGACGACTTCACGTTCCCGTTCCTCGGGCGCGTGGACCTCGGCGACTTCGGCGGGCCGCTGACGCTGCTCGGCCTGGTCGCGGTCATGAACGTCGTGAACTTCTCCGACGGCGTCGACGGGCTCGCCGCGGGCGTCTGCGCGATCTCGGCGGTCGGCTTCGCGGTGATCGCGTTCGACCTGCGCGAGGACGCCGCGGGCGTGCTCGCCGGCTGCGTCGCCGGCGCGGCGCTCGGCTTCCTCGTCCACAACTTCCACCCCGCGTCCGTCTTCATGGGCGACTCCGGCTCGAACCTGCTGGGACTGCTGCTCGGCGGGGTCATCGTCGAGGGGTCGCTGAAGACCAACGCCCTGATCGCGCTGGTCGTGCCGCTGGTGATCCTGGCCGTCCCGTTCCTCGACACCGGCTTCGTCGTGGCCAAGCGGATCAAGTACCGGCGGCCCGTCTACCAGGGCGACTCCAACCACTTCCACCACCGCTTCCACCGCATGGGCTTCTCGCAGCGCAAGACCGTGCTCTACCTCTACGCCTGGACCACGACGATGACCGGGATCGCGGTGGCGCTGCGCTTCGTGCCCTACTCCGAGAGCGACGGCACGCTCAACGCGGGCTGGGCGGCGGTGATGGCCGGGCTGCTGGCGCTCGGGCTTGCGGCCAGCGTCTATCTCGTCTACGTGCTCGAGATCCTCAAGCTGCGGCGGCTGCGGGCATGGCAGCTGCGCCGCGAGGACCCCGCCACGTCCGAGCACCAGATCGACTCCCGGCTCGAGGAGGATCTCGAGACGGGCGAGTTCCCGGCGCTGCGCTGACGATGTGTGGCTAACCGCACTGCGCGGGCGGTGGGCTGCGGTATCTTCAATCACCGACCCGACGTCCGACCCCAGGAGGTGAGCAGGAGACATGAGGAAGATGCCGCTCGATCTCCTGCTCGCGCCATAGGGATCGTCCCTCGTCGCGGGCAGCCATGCCGCCCGCGACCTCTTGCAGGTCTCCTCGCCTCCCCGAGCTCGTGGGCGGCTCCGTCCCAGTTCAACGACCGGAGCCCCACCATGCATTCTCTGATGCACCAGGAGTACGCCCATGCGGCGCAGGCCGAGCGCCGCGAACGACACCGACCCGAGCCCGTGATCCGCGCGCTCGTGCGCCGGGTGCGGGCGGCGTAAAGGCCACCACGGAGGACCGCGGCCCCGCCTGACCGGCGGGGCCGCGCTCTACCATCCCCGCGGTGCAGACGGTCCGCCTCGAGCAGCGCGAAGCCTTCGTCACCGCGGACGGGTCCTCGATCCGCGAGCTGGCCGGCGTGCCCTCGGGCAACGCGGTCAACCAGTCGCTGGCCGAGGCCACGGTCCCGCCCGGCGGCGAGACGGCCGAGCACTACCACCGCATCGCCGAGGAGATCTACCTGTTCGTGTCGGGCATGGGAACGCTGCGACTCGACACCGACGAGGCGCCCGTGCGCGCCGGCGACTGCGTCGTGATCGCGCCCGGCGCGGTGCACAAGCTCTTCAATCCGGGCCCTCAGCCGCTCGTGCTCCTGTGCTGCTGCGCGCCCGCCTACTCGCACGAGGACACCGTCCTCACCGGGGGCTGAGCGGCGTGCGCCGCGCGCTCTGCGCCGCCCTTGCGGCGAGCTGGCTGCTTGCGCTGCCCTCCGCGGCGAGTGCCGCCGCACCGCTGGTGGTGGGCATCGGCGAGCAGAAGGAGGGCATCTTCGCGAGCGAGCCCTGGCAGCAGCTGGGCACGCGCGACGTCCGCTACGTCGTCGCCTGGGACGCGCTGGACACCCGCTGGCAGCGTGAGGAGACCGACGCCTACATGGCGGCGGCCGAGAACGCGGGCGCGCGGGTGCTGCTCGGCTTCAGCCACTCGCGGTCGCGGTTCAAGCGGGTGCGCAAGTCGCTGCCCTCGCCGAGCCGCTTCCGGCGCGTGTTCAAGCGCTTCCGGACGCGCTACCCGTTCATCACGAGCTATCTGACCTGGAACGAGGCGAACCACCGCGGCCAGCCGACGTGGAACCGCCCGAAGCTGGTCGGCCGCTACTACGACATCCTGCGCACCGACTGTCGCGCGTGCACGATCGTCGGCCCCTCCGTACTCGACTCGCTCGCGATGCCGCGCTGGGTCAAGCAGGTGGAGAAGGCCGCCAAGCAGCGCATCGGGATCTGGGCGATCCACAACTACATCGACGCCAACCGCTTCCGCACCCGCGGCACGCGCTCGCTGCTGCGCGCGACCAAGGCGAAGCTCTGGTTCACCGAGACCGGCGGCCTCGTGCGGCGCGACAACGGCTCGAAGATCGAGTTCGCCGACTCGCCCAAGCACGCGGTGAAGGCGACGCGGTGGGTGCTCAAGCTCGCCCGTCTCAGCCCCCGCGTCCGGCGCGTCTACTTCTACCACTGGACCGCGCCCCCTCCGAAGGCGACCTGGGACTCGGCGCTGATCGACCGGCGCGGCAAGCCACGGCCCGCCTACACGGTCGTGCGCACGTTCGTGCGCCGGTTGCGGGCGGCGACGCGCCAGCGCGCCGCGGCGCGCGCCCGCCGGTGAGGCGGCGCGCGCTCGGCCTCGCGCTGGTCCTCGCCGCAGCGCTCGCGCAGTCCGCGTGCGGCAACCGCGAGTCAATCCGCGGCGGCGGCGCCACCGTCGGCACCACGCTGACGATCTACTCGTCGCTCCCGAGCCCCGCGCGCGGCAGCGCGCGCGACATCGTGGAGGGGCAGAAGCTCGCGCTCGCCGCGGCGAACGGCAGGGCGGGCAAGTACACGATCAACTTCTCCTCGCTCGATGAAGCGGGGGAGAACCCGCGCCGGCGGATGCGCCGCGCGGCCGAGGCGGCGCGCATCGCGATGGCCGACACGCAGACAGCTGCTTTGATCGGCAGTGTCGACTCCGCGGGTGCGCGCGCCTCGATCCCGCTGCTCAACGCCGCGGGCTTTCTCCACGTCTCGCTCGGCGCCGGCTACCCGGGCTTCACGGGCCGCCTCGGCGCGGGCGAGCCGCAGCGCTGGTTCCCGGCCGGCGGGCGGACGTTCGCGCGCGTTGTGGGCGATGACCGCGCGCAGGCGCCGGTGCTCGTGCGCGCCGCCGAGACGCGCCGGGTCGTCGTCGAGGCGGAGGGTGGGGAGGACGCCGCGGCGCTCGCGGCCGAGGTCCGGCGCGCGGCGGCGGCGGCGGGCGTGAAGGTGGTGGACGAGGCCGGGCGCGGCAGCGCCGTGATCTATGCGGGCGAGGAACCGGTCGTGGCCGCGAGCATCGCGCGGGAGACGCCGGGCGTCCGGGTCGTGCTGGGAGATGCGCTGGTGCGCAACGGCGTCGAAGGCCTGCTGGAGGGCGCGGTGGCGCGCCGCGCGGTGCTCGTCTCGAGCGCGCCCGAGCCGGGCTCGACGCCCGCGCTGCGCGAGTTCGAGGCCGCCTTCGAGCGCGCCTACGGTCGCCGCCCGGGCCCCTACGCGGCGCTCGGCCACGCGGCGATGGAGACGGTGCTCGCGGCGCTCGACCGCGCGGCTGCCGACGACGAGGCCGGCCGGCGGCGGCGGGTCCTGCGCGAGTACTTCTCCGCCGGCGCCCGCGACACCGTCGCCGGGCCGCTGCCGGTGCTGGCCTCCGGCGCGGCCGCGCAGCCCCATTTCACCGCGTTCCGTTTGTCAAACGGGCGTCGCGGCTACCTCAGAGAGCCATGAGCTCTGAATCCTCCTCGCCGTCGCTGGGCGGCGGGCCCGGCTTCGGCGCCGGCGGCCGCGAGGCCGCCGCCTCCCAGCTGAACCCCACCATCACGCGCACGATGCTGACCGTGTTCGTGATCGGCGACGTGCTCGGCGCCGGCATCTACGCGCTGGTCGGGGAGGTCGGGGGCGAGGTCGGTGGCGCGATCTGGGCCGCGTTCCTGTGCGCGGGCATCCTGGCGGCGTTCACGGCGGGCTCCTACGCCGAGCTCGTGACGAAGTACCCGCAGGCGGCGGGCGCCGCGCTGTACGTGCACCGCGCGTTCAAGTCGGACTTCTTCACCTTCGTCGTCGCCTTCGCGGTCATGGCCTCCGGCGTCACCTCCGCCGCGACGCTCGCGACGGCCTTCGGCGGCGACTACCTGAGCGAGTTCATCGACCTCCCGACCGTGCTCGTCGGGCTCCTGTTCATCGGGGTGATCACGCTCATCAACTTCCGCGGCATCAAGGAGTCCGTCGGCGTCAACCTCGGGCTGACGACGATCGAGCTGTTCGGGCTGCTGCTCGTGGTCGTGATCGGGCTCGCGTTCCTGTTCGACGGCGGCGGCGATCCGGGCCGGGCACTCGAGTTCAAGGCCGGCGACTCGGTCCCGGTCGCGATCCTCGGCGGCGCCTCGCTCGCGTTCTTCGCGCTGATCGGCTTCGAAGACTCGGTCAACGTGGCCGAAGAGACGAAGGACCCGTCGCGTGTCTTCCCGCGTGCGCTCTTCCTCGGGCTCGGCGTCGCGGGCATCGTGTACCTGCTCGTGACGGTGATCGCCTCGATGTCCGTCCCGACCGCCGATCTCGTGGACTCGGACGGCCCGCTGCTGGAGGTCGTCGACCAGGGGCCGCTCGCCGTCTCGACGAAGCTGTTCGCCGCGATCGCGCTGTTCGCGCTGACCAACGGGGCGCTCATCAACCTCATCATGGCCTCGCGGCTGGTCTACGGCATGAGCCGCCAGGGGATCGTCCCCGAGGCGCTCGGGCGCGTCCACGGCGGCCGCAGGACGCCGTGGGTGGCGATCCTGTTCGTGGCGATGCTCGCCGGGGTGCTGATCGTCATCGGCGACCTCGACACGCTCGCCGACACGACGGTCCTGCTGCTCCTCTTCGTGTTCATCTGCGTCAACTCGGCGGTGCTCGTGCTGCGCAAGGACAAGGTCGATCACGACCACTTCCGCACGCCGGGCGCTCTTCCCGTGCTCGGGGTCGTGGCGTGCGCCGCGCTGATTCTGGACAAGGCGTTCGACGACCTGTCCGTGTTCGCCTACGCGGGCGGGATGATCGCGATCGGGATCGCGTTGTGGGCGATCAACCGCGCCGCCGGTGGCGGCGCTAGCTCTCCAGCGCCGCGTCCAGGCTGATCTCGACCGCGAGCGCCTGAGAGACGGGGCAGTTCTCCTTCGCGCCCTCGGCGGCCTTCTGGAAGGCCTCGTCGTCCATGCCCGGGACCCGCGCGCGGGTCGTGAGCGCGACGCCCTTGATCGCCCAGCCCTCGCCCTCCTTCTCGAAGCGCACCTCGGCGTCGGTCTTGATCGACTCCGGCTCGTGGCCCTCGGCGCCGAGGACGACGGACAGCGCCATCGAGAAGCAGCCCGCGTGCGCCGCGCCGATGAGCTCCTCCGGGTTGGTCCCGGGGCCCTCCTCCATGCGCGACTTGAACGAGTACGGGCCTTCGAAGGCGCCCGATCCGAACGCCATCTTGCCGCTGCCCTCAGAGATCGAACCGTTCCATTCGGCGTGCGCGCTGCGTGTGGGCATGCGGATGCTCCTTCTATCTTCGTGGCCGGCATGACCCGCGGACAACGCCTCACCTTCCTCGGCATCGCGGCGCTGATCGCGGTCGTCGCGGTGATCCTGCTCGCGGGCGGCGGCGACGAAACGGAGAACGCCGCCAACTCGGCGCAGCCGGCAACCCCGACGCCGACGGCAAGCGCCACGGACGGGGACGAGACCCCCGCGCCGACGCCCACGCCGACCGCGACCCCGAAGCCGCCCCCGCTCCTGCACGCGGGCAAGGTGAGGAGGCTGACCTTCGACGAGGGCGACACCGTCCGCTTCCGGGTGCGCAACCCCGAGCCCGAGGAGATCCACGTCCACGGTTACGACGTCACGAAGAAGATCGAGCCGAACCAGACCGCGACGGTCTCCTTCAAGGCGACGATCACCGGCATCTTCGAGATCGAGTTCCATGGTTCGGCGGAGCAGATCGCCGAGCTCAAGGTCGAACCGTAGGCCACCCCTGGCGCTCCCAGCGGGGGACGCCACCCTCGACGACGTGCCATACCGCCGACGCGCCGTGGCGCTGGAGCAGGCTCGCTCCCACGGCGGCGCGCTGGCCCGACGCGCACACGACGGCGACGACCCGGTCGCCGTCCAGCTCCTCGGGGATCCCGGTCAGGTCGTGGTACGGCGTGAACACCGAGCCCGGTATGTGGCCCGCGTCCCACTCGTCGCGCTCGCGCACGTCGAGGACCTGCACCGCGTCGCGGTCGGCCTCCCAGCGGTCGTGCAAGACGTCGAGCGGGACCCGCTCGATGCGCTCGACCGGGCGGCGGTCCTCGCGCCAGCTCGTCATCCCGCCCGCCAGGTAGCCGCCGAAGCGGGTGATGCCGACGGCGGCGGCGAGGTCGGCGGCGTGCAGCGCGTCGGCGTCGTCACGGCCGACGAGTACGACCTCCTGCTCACGGTCGGCGAGCCAGGCGAGCTTGGAGCCGAACCCGGCCCGCAGCGCGGTGATCGCGATCGCGCCGCCGACGTGGGCGTCGTCGAACTGCAGGTCGGTGCGGACGTCGACGATCAGCGCGCCCTCCGCCCGCTTGAGCTCGACCTGGCGCGGGGTGAGGGGCCGGGCGTCGGGGCGCTCGGCGGTCTCACCGCCGCGGTTGAGCTCGACGATCGCCTTGAAGTTCGGCGGCTGCGGGCCCAACGACGCCAGCGCCAGCCGCACGAACTCGTCCTGGGCCTCCACCGCGAGCAGCTCGTTGTGCGCCCGCTCGTACGCCACCGTGGAGGACGCCTTCATGTCCATCCCGGGCCCGCCGCACAGCGACCCGCCCAGGTGACCGGGCCATACCTCCGTCGGACCGGGCAGCGACAGCAGTGTCCGCAGCGAGCCGAACACGCCCCGCGCGCCCTCCTCGCGCTCGACGGCAAGGTCCGGCCGCGCGATGTCGCCGACGAACAGCGAGTCCCCCGTCAGCACGGCCCACGGCTCGGGCCCGCGCGCGGTGTCGGTCAGCACGAAGGCGGTGTGCTCGGGCCGGTGCCCGGGCGTGTGCAGCGCCCGCACCCGCAGGGCGCCGAGCGCGAGCTCCCAGCCGTCGTCGAACGGCTCGTGCGCGTAGCCCGCGCCCGCCTCGCGGTGGATGTGGATGACTGCGCCGGTCGCCGCCGCGAGGCGGCTGTGGCCGGACACGTGGTCGGCGTGCGTGTGGGTCTCGAGCACGTGCTCGATCGACACGCCGAGGTAGCGCGCGAGGCGCAGGTACTCGTCGATGTCGAGCCGCGGATCGACGACCGCGGCGACCCCCGCGTCGTCGTCGCCGATCAGGTACGAGGCGCAGCCGAGATCGTCGTGGGTGACTTGTCGGAGGATCACGCGTCCTACCTACCACGCATTGGGTAGGACGGGCGCGCACGATCGCCCGAGGGGAGCCATGAGCCGGGTGTCACAAAGTTGTTACAAAGTCCCGTTTCGCGATATGGTGGCCGCCCGCCACCCCCGGCCGCCGTCCTCACGGCGTCGGCTGTAGGGTGGCGCGCCTGTCCCATGCGCGACGCTGCCTTCACACGCCCCTTGGATGACACCCGAGCCCGTTCATCGAAGGGTGGAGAGACCATTGGCCTCCTGCGCTATCTCGACGTCGTGCTCGTCATCGCCGCGCTGCCGCTCGTCGCGTTCGCCGGCCTGCCGCTGCTCGGCTACGGCGTCGGCGCCGCGGCCTGGATCCTCCAGCGCGCGATCGGCGTCGCGCTCGAGCGCCAGGCGAGCAAGACCACGGAGATCCGCCGCCAGGTCGGCCTCAACCTCGGCGGCACGCTCGCCCGCGCCTGGCTCGTCGGCGGCGCCATCCTCGCCGTCGGGCTCGCCGGCGAGCGCGAGGACGGACTGACCGCCGCCGTGCTCGTGTTCGTCGCCTTCACCGTCTACTTCGCGCTCGCCGTGATCCTCCATACCGTCGCGCGGGGTTCCCGGTGAGCAAGACGAAGAAGATCCTGCTCGGCGTCCTGGGCGTCTACCTGTTCACGATCGTCGCGGTCGTCCTGATCTTCGGTGCCAAGCGCCGCGACAACGACGAGTTCCAGCCCCAGAACGAGTTCCAGCTCGACAGCTGGGTCAACCTGCCCGGCCCGCTGGACCTCAACAAGGGCGTGCTCTACGTCGTGCTGGCCGGGATCCTGACCGTGGTGACGATGGTCTACATCGCCAACCGCATGCAGGCGCGGCCGAACCGGACGCAAACCGCCGTCGAGACGGTCTACGCGTTCGTCCGCGACGACATCGTCGGCGGCAACATGGACGACAAGATGGCCCGCAAGTGGTTCCCGTTCCTGGCCACGCTGTTCTTCTTCATCTGGTTCTCGAACCTGATCGGCTACATCCCGCTGCCGACGAACTCGCACGAGAAGATCGACATCGGCCCCATCGAGATCCCTGCGTTCGCGCTCTACGCCGCGACGGCCAACATCTCGATCCCGCTCGTGCTCGCGCTCGTCGTGTTCGTGTCCTTCAACGTCGAGGGCATCCGCGCCAAGGGCTTCATCGGCTACTTCAAGAGCCTGATCCCCGAAGGCGTGTCGGGCCCTGGCGCGGCGCCGCTGTTCGTGCTCGAGCTCGTCTCGAACTTCATGCGACTGCTGTCGCTCTCCGTGCGACTGTTCGCCAACATCCTGGCCGGCCACCTGATCATCCTGTTCATGTCCGGCGGCCTCGCCGTGCTGCTCGGCCTCGAGGTGCTCGGCGTCTTCACGCTGCCGGCCGGCGTGATCCTCTTCCTCTTCGAGCTGGGCCTCGTGGCGACCCTGCAGGCATTCATCTTCGCCACGCTCAGCGCCATCTACCTCGGCGGCGCGGTCGCCGAAGGCCACTAAGACACAAAGGAGACCCACCGTGGATGTGCTGACCCTCTTCATCACGCTCTTCGCAGCGCCCGACGACGGCGCTGACGCGGGGCGGGCGATCGCCCTCGGCGTGGGTGGCGGCCTCGGCGCCGTCGGCGCCGGTGTCGGCATCGGGATCATCTTCGGCAAGGTGATCGAGTCCGTCACCCGCCAGCCGGAGATGCGGGACGAGATCACCGGCATCCAGTGGCTCGGCTTCGCCCTCACCGAGGCATGCTTCTTCTACGGCCTCGTGGCGGGTCTCATCGCCTTCTTCCTCTAATGCTAACCCCGGTCTTCGCGGCAGAGGAGAGCGGCGGGGGGTCCTTCCTCGTCTCGCCCGACGTCGGGCTGATGATCTGGACCCTGGTGGTCTTCCTCATCTCGATGTACATCCTCAGCAAGGTCGCGTTCCCGCGCATCGCCGCGGCGCTGGACAAGCGCCAGCAGGCGATCGAGGACTCGATCGACACCGCCGAGCGCACCCGGACGGAGGCGGCGTTGCTGCTCGAGGAGTACCGCGAGCGGCTCGCCGAGGCGCGCACGCAGGCGGACGAGATCGTCGCGCGGGCGCGCAAGACGGGCGAGAACAACGAGGCCGAGTCGATCGCGGAGGCCAAGCGCAAGCGCGAGGAGATGATGGCCCAGACGCGGCGGGACATCGAGCAGGAGACGCGGCGCGCGATCCAGGAGATCCGCGCCGAGGTCGCCGACCTCACCGTCATGGCCACGGAGAAGGTCACGCGCAAGACGCTGACCACCGACGACCAGAAGCGGCTCGTCGAGGAGGCGCTGTCCGAGCTGGACTTCGCCGCCCTCTCCAGCGATCGGAGCCACAACTAGTGGCCCATCCTGCAGATCCCTTCACCCCTGGATCGCCCGCTGATCACCGCCTGGCGGCGTCCTCGGTCAGTCATGTGCCAGGGGCACATCTCCCTCCCTGCGTCCTTGCCACGCGGCGCCAGCGGCCGCCCAGAGGCGAACGGACCTCCAGGATGGACCACTAGCCATGGAGGAGATCGCCTCGGTCTACGCGCGCTCGCTCTTCGAGGTCGCCCAGGAGCAGGGCAAGCTCGACGACGTGCGCGAGCAGCTCGGGGAGTTCGCCGACGCCCTCGACACCAACCAGGAGATGCAGGTGTTCTTCTTCTCCCCCTACTTCTCCACGCCGGAGAAGGAGGACGGGCTCGGCAAGGTCGTCAGCGGGGCCGAGCCGATCGTGGAGAACTTCCTCACGCTCTTGATCGAGAAGCACCGCATGCCGACCGTGTTCGCCGTGCGCCGCGTCTTCGACGAGCTGTGGCGGGAGGAGAACAAGCTGCTCCCCGTCGAGATCACCTCGGCGATCGAGCTCGACAAGCAGACCGTGAAGCAGATCGGCGACCGTATCGGCGAGGAGACGGGCCAGAAGATCGAGCTCTCCGAGCGCGTGGATCCGGACATCCTCGGCGGGCTCGTGGTCCGCGTCGGCAACTCGATCATCGACGCGTCCATCCGCTCTCGCCTTGACTCACTTCGTAAACAGGTCGCAAAGGCTATGTAACGTCGTCCGAAGGTCACTCGCTTGCGGTGACCGGAGGCCGAAAAGGAAAGAAAATGCAGATCAAGCCAGACGAGATCACGTCCATCCTCAAGAGCCGCATCGAGGGCCTTGACGAGGCCAGCGCCGACCTGACCGAGGTCGGCACGGTCCTGTCGATCGGGGACGGCATCGCGCGCGTCCACGGGCTCGAGAACTGCGAGGCGCTCGAGATGCTCGAGCTGCCCCACGACGTGACCGGCCTCGCGCTCTCGCTCGAGTCCGACTCCGTCGGCGCCGTGCTCTTCGGCGACTGGGCCCAGATCGTCGAGGGCGACACCGTCAAGCGCACCGGCAAGCAGCTGGAGATCCCTGTCGGCGAGGGTCTGCTCGGCCGCATCGTCGACCCGCTCGGCAACCCGCTCGACGGCAAGGGCGACATCGAGACCACCGAGACGCGGCCGGCGGAGTTCAAGGCCCCGGGCGTGGTCCAGCGCCAGCCGGTTAAGGAGCCGCTGCAGACCGGGCTTAAGGCGATCGACGGCATGATCCCGATCGGCCGCGGCCAGCGCGAGCTGATCATCGGCGACCGTCAGACGGGCAAGTCCGCGATCGCGATCGACGCGATCATCAACAATAAGGACCAGGACATCATCTCGGTCTACGTCGCGATCGGGCAGCGCATGGCGACCGTCGTCGGCCTGGCGCAGACGCTCGAGGACGCGGGCGCGCTCGACAGCACGATCATCGTCGCCGCCTCGGCCGACGAGGCCGCGCCGATCAAGTACATGGCGCCCTATGCGGGCTGCGCGATGGCGGAGCACTTCCTCTACGACGGCAAGCACGCGCTCGTCATCTACGACGACCTCACCAAGCACGCCTACGCCTACCGGCAGATGTCCCTGCTGCTCCGCCGCCCGCCGGGTCGCGAGGCCTACCCGGGCGACGTCTTCTACCTCCACTCGCGCCTGCTCGAGCGCGCGGTCAAGCTCAACGACGACCTCGGCGGCGGGTCGCTGACGGCGCTGCCGATCATCGAGACGCAGGCCGGCGACGTGTCGGCCTACATCCCGACCAACGTCATCTCGATCACCGACGGGCAGATCTTCCTCGAGCCGGACCTCTTCTACTCCGGCGTGCGCCCGGCCATCAACGTTGGCGTCTCGGTGTCGCGCGTGGGCGGCAACGCGCAGATCTCGCCGATGAAGAAGGTCGCCGGCAAGCTCAAGATCGAACTCTCCCAGTACCGCGACCTCGAGGCCTTCGCCCAGTTCGGCTCCGACCTCGACGCGGACACGCAGAAGACGCTGGCCCGCGGCGAGCGGCTCGTCAAGACGCTCAACCAGAACGAGCGCCAGCCGATGGCGGTCGCCGACCAGGTCGCGGTGCTGTACGCCGCGACCAACGGCTATCTGGACCGCGTGAGCGTTGACCGGGTCGCCGAGTTCCACCGCGAGCTCGTCGACCGCCTGCACTCCTCGGCGTCGGACACGCTTGAGAAGGTCTCCGACGGCGACTGGTCCGACGAGGTCCAGAAGTCGCTCGACGAGGCGATCGAGGAGTTCGCGAGCGACTTCGGCTACGACCTCGACGAGGAGGGCCAGCCGGAGGACGACACCGGCGAGGGCTCCAAGAAGAAGGACTCCTCGGAGGACGAGACGCGCGACCAGTCCGACAGCGACAACGACGACAGCGACGACGACGAGGAGGAGTCTTCCAAGGAGCCCGTGGGTGCGGGCTCCCGCGACGACTAGCCCATGGGCCAGAAGGACATCAAGAACCGGATCTCCTCGGTCAAGAACATCCACAAGATCACCCGGGCGATGGAGATGGTGGCCGCTGCGCGCCTGCGCAAGGCCGAGCAGCGCATCGAGGCGATGCGTCCCTACGCGTCCGCGATCCGCCGGATGACGCGTCAGGCCGCCGAAGCCGCGGGCAACATCCCGCAGCTCCCGATCCTCAACGAGCACGAGAGCGAGGACCGCATCGGCATCCTGCTCGTCACGGGCGACCGCGGCCTCGCCGGCGCGTTCAACTCGCAGATCATCCGGGCGGGCGTGCGCGCCGGGGGCGAGTTCGAGGCCGAGGGCAAGGAGACGAGCTACTACGCCTCGGGTCGCCGCGGCGTCTCCTCCTTGACCTTCCGCGGCAAGCAGCCGGTCGGCTCGTACACGGGCTTCACCGACCGCCCGTCGCACGCCGACGCGCGCGAGATCGCTTCCGACCTGACGACCGCCTACATCGACGGCGAGCTCGACCGCGTCGAGATCTTCTACAACGGCTACATCTCGCCGCTGACCCAGAAGGTCACGCGCGAGACGCTGCTGCCGCTGCAGGAGGCCTCGATCCTCGGCGACGAGGACGAGGACGAGGAAGACGTCGACGATCAGGGCGCCGAGGACTCGGACGCCGACCACAAGCGCGCGCTCGTCGAGTACGAGCCCGACCCGGAGGAGATCCTCGGCCGCCTCGTGCCTGCCTACGTCGAGATCTCGATCTACCGCGCGCTGCTCGAGTCGACCGCCTCCGAGCACGGCGCGCGCATGACCGCGATGCGCAACGCCTCCCAGAACGCGAACGACATCATCGATGACCTGACTTTGCAGATGAACCGCGAGCGCCAGGCGGAGATCACGCAGGAGATCATGGAAGTGGTCGCCGGTGCCGAGTCGCTGACCTAGAACGGAGCCCCATGGCAACTGAGACCAAAGACGAGAAGCAGGACGAACAGAGCGAGAACGGGGGCTCCGAGGGCCGCAACGTCGGCCGCATCGAGGAGATCCAGGGCGTCGTCATCGAGGCCGTCTTCCCCGACGAGCTCCCGGAGATCAACTCCGCGATCTACGTCGAGCGCGAGGCGTCAGAGGACGACGAGAAGATCTCCGGCGGCATCTCGAGCCGGCTGATCTGCGAGGTCCAGCAGCACCTCGGCGACGACCGCGTGCGCGCGGTCGCCATGGACACGACCGACGGCCTGGCGCGTGGCATGGAGGTCGTCGACACCGGCGGCCCGATCACCGTGCCGGTCGGCAACGTGACCCTGGGGCGCATCTTCAACCTGCTCGGCGAGACGATCGACGAGGGCGACCAGCTCGACGAGGACGTCGAGCGCTGGCCGATCCACCGCGACGCCCCGACGGTCGAGCAGCTCACGCCGACGACCGAGCTGTTCGAGACCGGCATCAAGGTCATCGACCTGCTCGCGCCCTACGCCCAGGGAGGCAAGGTCGGCCTGTTCGGCGGCGCCGGCGTCGGCAAGACCGTGATCATCCAGGAGCTGATCAACAACCTCGCCCAGGAGCACGGCGGCCTGTCGGCGTTCTGCGGCGTGGGCGAGCGCTCGCGCGAGGGCAACGACCTCTGGCTGGAGATGACCGAATCGGGCGTCATCGACAAGACGATGCTCGTGTTCGGCCAGATGAACGAGCCGCCCGGCGCCCGCATGCGCGTCGCGCTGTCGGGCCTCACGATGGCGGAGTATTTCCGCGACGAGGAGGGGCAGGACGTGCTCCTCTTCATCGACAACATCTTCCGCTTCGTCCAGGCGGGCTCCGAGGTCTCCGCGCTGCTCGGCCGCATGCCCTCCCAGGTGGGCTACCAGCCGACGCTCGAGTCCGAGATGGGCCAGCTGCAGGAGCGGATCACGTCGACCCGCAAAGGCTCGGTCACCTCGATCCAGGCGATCTACGTGCCGGCGGACGACCTCACCGACCCGGCGCCGGCCTCGGTGTTCGCCCACCTCAACGCGACCACGACGCTGTCGCGGGCGATCTCCGAGAAGGGCATCTACCCCGCGGTCGACCCGCTCGACTCGACCTCGACGATCCTCAAGCCCGAGATCGTCGGCGAGGAGCACTTCAACGTCGCCAACGAAGTCAAGGAGGTGCTGCAGCGCTACCGCGAGCTGCAGGACATCATTGCCATCCTCGGCATCGACGAGCTCTCCGACGAGGACCGCGTGCTCGTGCAGCGCGCCCGCAAGATCGAGCGCTTCCTGTCCCAGCCGTTCCACGTCGCCGAGCAGTTCACGGGCGTCGACGGCGTCTTCGTGCCGATCGGCGAGACCGTGCGCTCGTTCCGCGAGATCCTCGACGGCAAGCATGACGACATCCCCGAGGGTGCGTTCCTGCTCAAGGGCTCGATCGACGACGTCGTGGCGGCCGCCGGCGGCGAGGAGGGCAAGAAGGACGACGACAAGAAGGACGACGACTCGGGCGACGACGAGGAGACCAAGGGCGAGTCCGAGGACGACTCCGACGACGAGGACGAGGACGAGACGAAGGGCGAGTCCGAGGACGACTCGGACGACGAGAAGGCCAAGTCCGACGACGACGACGACACCGACTCGGACGACGACGACAAGCCTGCGGCGCGCGCCGCAGGCAAGGACGACGACGACGAGGACAAGAAGCAGTCCAAGCAGGACGACGACTCCGACGAGGACGACAAGTAGTGGCGCGCACGCCGTTCCAGGTCGAGGTGCTGACCCCCGAGGGGGAGGCGTTCAACGACGAGGTCGAGATGGTCTCGACCCGTACGTCGGTGGGCTCGATCGGCATCCTGGCCAACCACATGCCGCTGCTCGGGATACTCGACCCGACCGAGCTGCGGCTCTACAAGTCCGAGTCAGACGTCATCCGCTACGCGCAGGGCGAGGGCTTCCTCCAGGTGTACGGCAACCGGGCGCTGCTGCTCGTCGACGAGATCTTCGAGATCGACGAGCTCGACTCGGGCAACCTCGAGGACCGGCTGAAGCGCGCGGAGGAGGAGATCGAGAACTCCGAGGAGGACACGGAGGAGCGTCGCGCGGCGGAGCGCGACAAGCGCCGCTACGAGGCCTTCCTCGAGCTCGCGAAGGGGTCCTAGCCACGGACCTCCAACTCGCGCAGCCGCATCCGGGCCTGCGCGGGCACGTCCTGCGCTACGCGGGCTGGCGTGAGCACAGCATCACCCCCGTCCGCCGCACCGAGGTGCCGTGGGCGGGCGCGGTCATGATCGTCTGCTTCGGCGTGCCGTACCGGCTCGACGGCGAGCCGTTCGACGCCTTCGTCGGCGGGTTGTGCGAGCGGCCGATCCTCACCGAGTTCGTGGGCGCCGGCGGCGGCGTCCAGGTCGACTTCACGCCGCTCGGAGCGCGCCGCTGCCTCGGCCTGCCGATGGACGAGCTGACTAACCGGGTGGTCACGCTCGAGGACGTCCTGGGGCCCGGCGCTCCGCTGCTGGTCGAGCGCCTGCAGGAGGCGCCGGGCTGGACGGAGCGCTTCGCGCTGCTCGACGCGGCGCTGCTGCGGCGCGTCGCGGCCGGGCCCGAGCCCGCGCCGGAGGTGGCGTGGACGTTCCGGCGGCTCGCCGAGGCGCACGGACGTCTGGCCGTCGGCCCGCTCGCGGCCGAGGTCGGCTGGAGCCGCCGCCACCTCGCGGCTCGCTGGCGGCGGGACGTCGGGCTCGGGCCCAAGGCCGTCGCGCGGATCCTGCGCTTCGAGCGCGCCCACCGCCTCGTCCGCGGCGGGCGCGGGCTCGCCGACGCCGCCTACGAATGCGGCTACGCCGACCAGTCGCACCTCAACCGCGACTTCCAGGCGCTCGCCGGCGCGACCCCGCGCGAGGTCGCATTCGTCCAAGACGCGCAGCCGCAGCCGCTCTAGCCTCGCCGGTATGAGCATTCATCCCACCCTCCTGTACCGCGACGCCCCCGCCGCCATCGACTTCCTCAAACGCGCGTTCGGCTTCGAGACCCTCGCCCGCCACGACAACCCCGACGGCACGGTCGCCCACGCGGAGCTGCGGCTCGGCGACGACATCGTGATGGTCGGGACCGGCCCCGAAGAGCTCCAGGACGTCCCCGACGACTTCCGGGCCGCGCGCGTCGGCGTCTACCTCAGCGTCGAGGACCTCGACGCGCACCACGAGCGCGCCCGCGCCGCGGGCGCGGACGTGACGCGCGGGCCGGAGAACATGGACTACGGCTCACGCGAGTACTCGGCGCGCGACCTCGAGGGCCTGCACTGGCACTTCGGGACCTACGTCCCTCAGGCCGCGGCGGCGAGCCCGGACTCGGCGTAGACCTCGCCGGCGTCGCGCAGGCACTCGAGCATCGTCGCGACGGCGCCGCCGATCGTCTCCCCGGAGGTGACGGCGGCGACGCGGCGGTAGGGCGAGCGGCCCTTGACCGGCCGCACCGCGACGTCGTCGCGCATGCTCGCGAGCGCGAGGCCGGGGATCAGCGCGACGCCCATCCCGCTGGCCACGAGGCCCTGCATCGCGAAGTAGTCGTCGGAGGTATACGCGATGCGGGGCTCGAACCCGGCCTCGCGGCAGGCGCGCAGCACGACGTTGGAGTCGGCGCACGTCCCGCTCAGGCAGGCGAGCATCCAGTCGTCGTCGCGCAGGTCGGCGAGGTCGATCGCGCGGCGCGTGGCGAGCGGGTGATTGCTCGGCAGCGAGACCCACATGTGGTCCTCCAGCAGCTGCTCGACCTCGAGCCCACTGGTGTCGGTGTCGCCCGCGAAGCCGCCCTCCTCCGTGATGGCGACCTCGAGGTCGCCGCGGCGGACGGCCGGGATCGAGTCGGGCGGGTCCAGCAGCGAGAGCTCGACCTCGATGGTCGGGCGCAGCTTCCGGAAGGCGGCGACCGCGCGCGGGACGATCGTCCCCGACGCGGTTGCGAACGCGGCCATCCGCAGTCGCCCGCGGGCGTGCTCCGCGACCTCGCCCAGCTCGGCCTCGGCGGCCGCGACCTGCGCCAGGATGCGCTCCGTGTGGCGGACGAGCACCTCGCCGCCGGGGGTGAGGCGGATGCCGCGCGGCTCGCGCTCGATCAGCTTCACGCCGACCTGCTTCTCGAGTCGCGCGATCTGTTGCGAGACGGCGGGCTGGGTGTAGTCGAGCGCCTCGGCGGCGGCGGAGAAGGAGCCTCGGAGCGCGACCTCGCGCAGGACTCCGAGCAGGCGGAGATCGTGCATAACAGAACCTTATCACGGCGATCAAGCACGATCATTTGAACTTATGAGGCACAGACGGCAATCTTCACTCATCGCCCCTCGCCGCCCCCATAGGAGCCCCGCCATGACCCCCGTGCTCGTCCGCCCCTCCCGTGCCGCCGACGCCTCCGATCTCGCCGTCCTCGCCGCACTCGACTCCGCCGCGCCCCTCACCGGCGACGTCGTGCTCGCGGTGTCCGAGGGCGAGGTCGCCGTCGCGATGTCGCTCGACACCGGCGCCGTCGTCGCCAACCCGTTCGTCCGGACGACCCACCTCGTCGAGTTGCTGCGCACGGCCGCTCGCCCCGAGCCGCGGCGCCGCACCCGCCTCGCCGCGCTGCCGCTGCGCCCCCTCCGCGCCGCCTAAGCCCCCTGGTTTCCCTCCCCACGGCCGGAGGTCCCGCTCGCCCGCGGGACCTCCGGCCGCTTGAGGTTGAGACCCGGGCCTCTCGCGCCTGCGCGCACGCCGCGCGAAGGTTGCCGGCATGCTGCGACGGCACATGGCGCTTGGGCTCGCCTGGATGGCGCTGGCCGCCGGCTGCGGGAGCGAGGCCGACCGTGCCGGGACCGACACGTCGCAGCTCGCGCGCGCGGAGCGCTCGCTCCAGGGCCGGCTCGAGCTGGCGGTGGAGCACCTCGGCATGCGCGCCCGACAGGGGATCCGCGTGGCACCGACGCGCTGCGACGGTCGCGCTCGCGACGAAGTCACGAGCGGCTACCGGTTGCGACTGGCGCTGCGCGCCGCCGACGCCGAGGAGATGCTGCGCCGCGCCGGTCGGTTCTGGCGCGAGCGCGGCAACCACGTGCGCGTCGTCGGCGCCAAGGGCAGCTTCCCGGCGGTCTTCGCGACCGCCGACCCGGGCTGGACGTTCTCGCTCCAGCTCTTCCCCGAGCGCGGCGAGGCGCTGCTCTCCGGCGGCACCCCCTGCCTGACCGACCCCAAGGCTTGACCACCACCATCGATACCCTGGGGCGGGTGGACGAACGCGCCCTGGCCGAGCGCCTGATCACGTACGACACGTCGAACATCGACGGGCTGCGTGCCGCTGCCGGCTTCGTGAAGGGCTGGCTGGAGGCGCGCGAGATCGACGTCACCGACCACGACTTCAACGGCCTGCCGGTGCTGACGGCGGAGATCGGGCCGCCCGACGCGCCCGCGGTCGTGCTGCACGGTCACCTCGACGTCGTCCCCGGCCGGCCCGAGCAGTTCCAGCCCCGCGTCGAGGGCGACCGCCTGGTCGGGCGCGGCGCCTACGACATGAAGGGCGCGCTGGCGGCGATGATGTGCTCGCTGCACGACGTCGCGGCCGAGTCGCAGATGCGGGTGCGCTTCCTGTGCGCCCCGGACGAGGAGTCCGAGGACATCGACACGCGCTCGACGGACCAGATGGTGCGCGACGGCTTCGTCGGCGCCTTCGCCATCACCGGCGAGCCGACGGGGCTGCACGTGGGGATCCAGGCCAAGGGCGTGCTCGCCTGCCGTATCGTCGTAAGCGGCCGCGCGGCACACGGCTCGACGCCGTGGCTCGGCGACAACGCGGTGCTGAAGGCGATCGACGTCTTCCGCCGAATCGAGACCTTGCCCTTCTCGCGCGAGTCATCCGAGCTGTTCGACCGCCCGTCGATCAACCTCGGGCGGATCCAGGGCGGCGACGCGCTCAACAAGGTCCCGGACGAATGCACCATGGTCGTCGACATCCGCTACCTCCCCAACCAGGACCCGGGTGACATCCTCGAGCAGATCCGGGCCATCCCGGACATCGACATCCCCAAGACGTTCATCCGCAAGCCCGCGTACGTCTCGCGCTCGAACCCCTACGTGATGGCGCTCTGCGACGTCGCCGCGAGGTTGACGAGCGGTGAGTCGCTCAGCGTCGGCCGCGACGGCGCCTCCGACGCCGGCTCGTTCCTCGAGGCCGGGGTCCCGGCGGTCGAGTTCGGTCCCGACGGCGCGGGCCACCACGGCCCCGACGAGTGGGTCTCGGTGGTCTCGCTGTCGCGCTACCGCCACGCGCTCGGCGACTTCATCCGCCACCTGCCGGCCGGGCTCGAGCGCCCCGCGGAGCCGGGCCGCGGGCTCAGGGCCGTGGAGGGCGGGCTCTCGTGAGCACCCAGGAGGCTCCTCCCAGCATCGGCTCCGGCCTGCTCAAGCGCGGGGCCATCTGCGGTCTCGTGATCGTGCTGCTCGCCGCCGGCACCGTCTCGGCGGCCGGCTTCCTCCAGGCCGACACGATCATCAACACGCTCGAGAAGGAGGGCCGCGCGCCGATCAACATCCCCGAGATCGACCGCGCGCAGGCAGGCGAGGCGCAGACGCTGATGATCCTGGGCTCCGACCAGCGCTACGGCGACAAGAAAGCCGGGCTCAAGGCGCGCTCGGACACGATCATCCTCGTCCGCCTCGACCCGGACAAGCAGGCCACCGCGGTGATGTCCGTGCCGCGCGACCTCAAGGTGGACATCCCCGGCTACGCCGGTGACCGCATCAACGCCGCCTACGAGCTCGGCGGCCCGCGCTTGACCGTGAAGACGGTCAAGAAGCTGTTCGGGACTCCCGGTGAGCCGTTCAGGATCAACCACATCGTCCAGGTCGACTTCGGCGGCTTCCGCAAGGTCGTCAACTACATCGGCGGCGTCTACGTCGACATCGACCGCGACTACTTCAACGACAACTCGGGCGGCGAGAACTACGCCACGATCGACGTCAACCCGGGCTACCAGAAGCTCAAGGGCCAGGACGCGCTCGACTACGTCCGCTACCGCCACGGCGACAACGACCTCGTGCGCGGCGCGCGCCAGCAGGACTTCCTGCGCCAGGTGCGGAACGCCGCGGGCGCGCGGCGGCTGCTCGACTACCGGCGCCGGCGCCAGCTCGCGACGATCTTCGCCCGCTACACCGACACCGACAAGGGTCTTCGGCGCAAGAAGGACGTCTTCTCGCTGCTCAAGCTCGTGCTCTATACGAGCGGCAAGCCGGTGCGCGAGGTGCGCTTCCGGGTCGACCTCACGGACGACCCGGTCTACCTGACGGCCTCCAAGGACAAGCTGGCCAAGACCGCCAACGAGTTCCTCAACGCCCGGGCCTCGAAGAAGCCCCGCCAGTCATCGAAGGCCTCGAAGACCGATCGCGAGACCGCGGCCGCCCGCAAGAAGGGCAAGCGCAACCGCACGGCCGCCGTGCCAGGGCTCGAGGTGGCCCGCCGCGAGGGCGAGGATCAGGCGATCGTCGGCGCCCGGCGCGCGAAGTTCCCGTTCTACTTCCCGACGCTGCGCACCCAGGGCGCCCGCTACGCGGGCACCGAGCCGCGGATCTACCGCATCAAGGACGAGCGCGGCAAGAAGCGCCGCGCCTACCGGCTCGTGGTCTCCAAGGGCCCCGCCGGCGAGTACTACGGAATCCAGGGCACGACCTGGCGCGAGCCGCCGATCCTGGACGACCCGTCAGAGACCCGCAAGGTCAACGGCCGCAAGCTCGAGCTGCACTACGACGGCCGGCGGCTGCGGCTCGTCGCGTGGCGGACCAAGCGCGCGGTCTACTGGGTCTCCAACACCCTCACACAGTCCAACAACACGCGCCAGATGATCGCGATCGCGGCGTCGCTGCGCCGCTTGGGCCAGAAGTAGGCGGTCGAAGCGCTCGCTAGGGTGGACGCCCTGATGAGCACGCACGAACGGGAGCCGATCGGCGTGATCGGCACGGGCTACGTCGGCCTGGTCACCGCGGCCGGTTTCGCCGAGCTCGGCTCCGACGTCTACTGCATCGACATCGACGAGGCCAAGATCCAGGGCCTCAACGAGGGTCGCATCCCGATCTGGGAGCCGGGGCTCTCCGAGCTCGTCGAGCGCCACCGCGGCCGCCTGCACTTCTCCACCGACCTCTCCCAGGCGCTCGAGCACGCGCGCCTGCTGTTCGTGGCCGTCGGCACGCCGCCCACCTACTCCGGGGACGCGGACCTCTCCGCCGTCCACGCCGTGGTCGCTGCCATGCCCGCGTCCGACCGCCACGCGCTCGTCATGAAATCGACCGTGCCCTGCGGCACCGGCGACCACATCAAGCGCGCCTTCGCCGAGCAGGGCAAGGAGGGCTTTCGCTACGTCTCCTGCCCCGAGTTCCTCAAGGAGGGCTCCGCGGTCGCGGACTTCCTCGCGCCCGACCGCGTCGTCATCGGCGACGACGGCGACTGGGCCGGTGAGGCCGTCGCCGAGCTGTACTCGCCGCTCGAGGCGCCCGTCGTGCGCACGGACATCAAGAGCGCGGAGATGGTCAAGCTCGCCTCCAATGCCTTTCTCGCCACCAAGATCTCGTTCATCAACGAGATCGCCAACGTCTGCGAGGAGACGGGCGCGGACGTCGTCGAGGTGGCGCGCGGCATGGGCCTGGACGACCGCATCGGGCCGAAGTTCCTGCAGGCCGGCATCGGCTTCGGGGGTTCGTGCTTCGACGGCGCCGAGACCGTGCTCGCGCGTGTCGACGGCACCGCGCGTCTCCTGCGCTTCGATCAGCTCTGGGAGCTGGCGGGCGGTGGTGACGACGACGAGGCTGTCGCGCCGGGCGACACGGAGGTTCTGAGCTGGGTTCCCGGCGAGGCCGAGCCCGAGTTCATGCCGGTTTCCGTCCTCACCCGCCGCCACTACGACGGCGACATCGTCGACGTCACCACGAAGCTCGGGCGCCGGGTGCGGGTCACCGCCGATCACCCGTTCGTCGTCGGCACGGGCAAGGACGAGGAGCTCCTCACCCTCAAGGCTGCGACCGACCTCGACGACAGCGACTGGCTCCCGCTCGCCCTCGGGGGTCCGCCCGGCTTCGCACCCGACGTCGCGCACATCGGCGGCGTGCTCGACGACGAGCTCGTGCCGCTCGAGCGGGTACTCGTCCGCCCGCCCCGAGCCGAGATCGAAGTTCTGACTCACGCCGCCGTCGCCGACCACCCACGGGGCCCTGTCGCCCGCCTTGGCGACGTGCGCCGCTCGGGCACGCTGCGGCTCGCAGAGGCGTGCGGTGCGGACATGAGCCTGGCACGTGCGACGATCGGGACCGTCGGCAACGGGGCGTTCACACCGCTGACCTTGAGCCTGGGCGAGCATTTCTGGCGCGTGGTGGGTCTCTACGTGGCGGAAGGGTGCACCTCGCGCGACGGCGACCGCGAGCGCATCACGTGGAGCTTCCATCCCGAGCGTGAGGACCATCTCGTCGACGAGGTCGTCTCTTACTGGCAGCGCCACGGCGTGCAGGTCCGCGCGTATCGGACGGCGACCGCGAAGTGCGTCGGTCTCTCCTCGCGGATCGTCGCTGCCTGGTGGCGGCAGCTGCTCGGCCTCGGCCGCAACTCCTACGAGCAGCGCATCCCCGACCTCGCCTGGGAGCAGACCGTCGAGCGCAAGCGCGCGCTCCTCTCCGGCCTCTGGGAGGGCGACGGGTCGTGGTCGCTCGTCAACCGCGGCCCGAGCGTGATCCTCGAGTGGGGGACGATCAGCGACGAGCTGGCCGACGGCGTCGCACGGCTGCTCGGCGACGTCGGGCTCACGGCCGCGTGGCGGCGCGGCATGACCGCGAAGTCGACGAAGGAGACGCACTGGCTGCGCGTCAGCGGCGCGGACCAGATCGAGCGCGCGATGTTCCTCGTGCCCGAGCGCGACCGTCCCGGCGTGCTCGCGGCGCTGGGTCGCCAGGTGAAGCGGATCGCCCCGACTGGCCATCGCCGCTTCGGCGGGATGGCGTGGGTCCGGGTGACCGGCGCGGCCCGCGAGCGCCACTCGGGCCCGGTCTATTCGCTCGAGGTACCCGGGAGCCACACGGTGGTCGCATCCGGCGGTCTGACCGTCCATCAATGTTTCCCGAAGGACGTCTCGGCGCTTAAGCAACTCGCGGGCAACTCGGGCTACCACTTCCAGCTCCTCAACGCCGTCATCGAGGTCAACGAGCTGCAGAAGCGGCGCGTGATGGCCAAGCTCGAGAAGCACCTCGGCTCGCTGGTGGGCAAGGAGGTCGGGCTGCTCGGGCTTGCCTTCAAGCCCAACACGGACGACATGCGCGAGGCCTCCTCGCTCGTGCTGTCCGCACGGCTGCAGGCCGCCGGGGCGAAGGTGCGCGCGTATGACCCCGTGGCCGAGGAGGAGGCGCGCAAGCTCCTCTCCGGCGTCGACCTGGTGGCGTCCGCCGAGGCCGCCGTCGACGGCGTCGACGCGGTCGTGCTGGTCACCGAGTGGCCCGAGTTCCGCGAGCTCGACCTCGCGGCGGTGGCCCTGAACATGCGCGGCTCGCTGCTGATCGACGGGCGCAACTTCCTCGACCCTGACGCCGTGACGGCCGCCGGGCTGACCTACGAGGGTGTCGGGCGCCCGAGCATCGGCGCGCGCCGCACAGCGGCAGAGGTGGCGGTCTGATGCAGGCGCTGATCCTCGCCGGCGGTGAGGGCACGCGGCTGCGCCCGCTGACGAGCACCGTGCCCAAGCCGGTGGTTCCGCTCGTCGACCGGCCGTTCATCGCCTTCATGCTCGACTGGCTGCGCGGCCACGGCGTGGATGACATCGTCATCTCCTGCGGGCACATGGCCGCCGGCGTGCGCAACGTGCTCGGGGACGGCTCGGCCTTCGGCGTGCGCCTGCGCTACGTCGAGGAGCCCCAGCCGCTGGGCACCGGCGGCGCGATGAAGTACGCGGAGTCGCTGCTCGAGGACCGCTTCTTCATGCTCAACGGCGACGTCCTCACGGACATCGACCTCGGCGCCCAGCTCTCCCAGCACGAGCGCACCGGCGCGCGTGCGACGCTCGCTCTGACGCCGGTCGATGATCCCTCCAACTACGGGCTCGTTCGCACAGACGAGGACGGCCAGGTCACGGAGTTCGTCGAGAAGCCGGCCGTCGACCAGATCGACACGCGCAACATCTCGGCGGGTGCCTACGTGCTCGAGCGCTCGGTCCTCGATCTCCTCACACCCGACCAGCCCGCCTCGATCGAGCGTGACGTCTTCCCGCAGCTCGTCGGCAACGGCCTCTACGGCTGCGTCTCGGAGAACTACTGGCTCGACATCGGGACGCCGGCGCGCTATCTCCAGGCGACCTACGACATCCTCGAGGGGGCGGTCGGCACCGGCTTCGCCGAGCGCACGGGCGGCGCGTACCTCGTGGTCGAGCAGAGCGTCGACAACCGGGGGCGCATCATCCCCTCCGCGCTCGTCGAGAGCGGATGCATCATCGGCGACGGCGCGCGCGTCGGCGGCCGCGCCGTGCTCGAGAGCGGCGTGACGGTCGGGGCGAACACCACGATCGAGCGCGCGGTCGTCCTGCGCGGGGCCGAGATCGGCGAGAACTGCACCCTGCGCGGCTGCATCGTCGGCGGCGGCGTGCGGATCGGCGACAACACGCGCGTCGAGGGCATGTCCGTGCTCGGGGAAGGCGTCACCATCGGCGCCGACAACGTGATCGCCAACGGTGCCCGGATCTCCCCGGGCGTCGAGCTGCCGGACGGCGCAATTCAGTTCTAGTGGCCGTGGCGCCGCTCGACAGCGCCGCGGTCGCCGCGGTCGATTCGACGGGGCAGGTGGCCGACATCCTCGGGCTCGCCGATCACCTGCTCGACGCGCTGTGGCGGGTGGAGGCTGCGAACCTGCGGCCCGTCGAGACGCCGGGCGGGCTCGTGATCGTGGGGATGGGCGGCTCGGGCGTCGGTGGCGCGCTCGCGCGCGCGGCGCTGGGCCCGCAGCTCACGCGCCCGCTGGAGCTGGCCCGCGACGAGTCGATCCCCGCCTGGGTGGGCACCGAGACGCTGGTCCTGTGCTCGAGCTACTCGGGCGACACGGAGGAGACGCTCGCTGCCTACGACGCGGCGGGCGCGGCCGGGGCGCCGCGCGTCGTCAGCGCGAGCGGCGGTGAGCTGGCTGCCCGAGCGCGCCACGACGGCGTGCCGGTGGTGCCGCTCCCGGGCGGCTTCCAGCCGCGCGCCGCGGTCGGCTACGCGTTCGTCGTCGCCCTCGAGCTGGCCGCGCTCGCGGGCGCGGCGCCGTCGGTCCGCGGCGAGGTGGAGGCCGCCGCGGAGCTCGCTCGCTCGCTCGCCGCCGAGTGGGGGCCCGACGGGGCCGAGGACAACGAGGCCAAGGCGATGGCGCGACGCCTCGACGGCACCGTGCCGGTGATCGCCGGGCCGGGCCTGGCGGCGGCGGCCGCCTACCGCTGGAAGTGCCAGTTCAACGAGAACGCCAAGCTGCCGTCGTTCGCGGCCGAGCTGCCCGAAGCCGGCCACAACGAGATCGTCGGCTGGGCCGAGGCGTCTTCGTTCGCGCCGTTCGCGGCGATCTTCCTCGAGGACCCGGGCGCGGGAGAGCGCGCGGCGCTCCGGGTCGCGCTCACGGCCGAGATCGTGGCCGGCCAGGCCGCCGCGGTCGAGCGCGTCGTCCCGCGCGGGGAGACGCGCGTCGAGCGGCTGATCTCGCTCGTCCTGCTCGGCGACCTCGTCTCGCTCTACGCCGCGGTGCTGCGCGGCGCCGACCCGCTCTCGATCGAGCCGATCGAGCGCCTCAAGGCGGGCCTCGCGGCGCGCTGAACGTCAACTGCGGCTGGGTAGGGATGGGCGGGACGGGCGTTTTCGGTCTACCGTCCTGCCCTCACCTCGCATAGCGGGGTCTAGGCAGGACAGTTGCCGCCGCGGCACTTCGCACCCACTCCCACCCAGCCGCCGTTGACATTTCGCTGGTGCACCGCGAACGCCGAGGCAACGCATATCGCGATATCATCGCGATATGCCCAATGACACCACCCCTCTCTTCGTCCGCCTCCCCCGGCGCGAGGCCGACCTGCTCGACCGCGTCGCCTTCGAGGGCAGGATCTCCAAGCGCGAGCTCGTGACCACGATGGTCCAGCGTTACCTCGACGAGGACTCCAAGCCGACCGCGCCGGAGCTCGCCCTCGGCCGCCACCACTTCCGCCCGGCCGACACGCCCGACGTGCTGACGCTCGAGCAGGCCGCCGCGCTGCTGCAGGTCGACCCCGCGGAGGTCACCGCGCTGGCCGAGGCGGGAGAGCTCCCCGGGCGCCGCATCGGCGGCGACTGGCGCTTCCCGCGCGCCGCGCTCTTGGAGTGGCTGGCCGCCCGCTAAGTTCCTCGCCCATGTCCCGCACCATCGCCTCCATCGTCGACGGCCGGCAGCGCGATGACGCGCCCGGCGGCCGCCTGACCTCCACGAATCCCGCCCGCACCGACGAGGTGGTCGCCGAGGTGCTGCTCGGCGACGCCCAGACCTTCGAGGACGCCTGCCGCGCCGCCCGCACGGCGCAGCCGGAGTGGGCCGCCGTCCCCGCGCCGATCCGCGGCCGCGTGATCGCTCAGGTCGGGCGGCTGGTGGAGGAGAACAAGGAGGCGCTGTCGCGGCTCGTGACGCGCGAGGTCGGCAAGCCCTACGCCGAGTCGCTCGGCGAGGTGCAGGAGATCATCGACACCTGCGACTTCTTCATCGGCGAGGGCCGGCGGCTGTACGGCCAGACCGTGCCCTCGGAGATGCCCGACAAGCAGCTCTTCACCTTCCGCGTCCCGGTCGGGGTCGCCGCGATCATCACCGCCGGCAACTTCCCCGTCGCCGTGCCCTCCTGGTACCTCGTCCCGGCCATCCTGTGCGGCAACGCCGTCGTCTGGAAGCCGGCGGAGTACGCCCCCGCTCTGGGTGACGCGCTCGCGCGCCTGTTTCACGCCGGCGGCGTGCCCGGCGGCGTGCTGAACCTCGTGCAGGCGGAGGGGGAGGCGACCTTCGGCGGGCTCGAGCGCGCGCTCGACCGGGGACTGGTCGACAAGGTCGGCTTCACCGGCTCGAGCCCCGTCGGCTCGAAGATCGGCGAGCTCTGCGGCCGCCACCTGCAGAGCCCGTGCCTCGAGCTCGGCGGCAAGAACCCGCTGGTCGTGATGGACGACGCCGACCTCGACCTCGCGGTCGAGGGCGCCCTGTTCTCCGGCTTCGGCACCGCAGGCCAGCGCTGCACCTCGCTCGGCGTGGCGGTCGTCCACGAGGACGTCCACGACGAGTTCGTCGCGCGGCTCGATCAGGCGGCGCGCGCGGCGCCGATCGGCGACCCCGCCGAGGATGTGCTCTACGGCCCGATGCTCCACGAGCGATTCGCCGAGCGCTTCGAGCACTGGCTCGGGCTGATCGCGGACCACCACGAGGTGCTCGGCTCGAGCGCGACCGGGCGGATCGGCGCCGACCAGCCGCGCGACGGCTTCGTCGGCGACCCCGAGGCCGGGCTCTTCTACCACCCGACGATCGTCACCGGGGTGACCAAGGAGGACGACCTCTACACGACCGAGACGTTCGGCCCGATCGTTCCGGTGACGAAGTTCAGGACCTTCGATGAGGCGATCGGCCTCGCCAACGACCACGGCTACGGGCTGTCCTCGGCGATCTACACGAACAACCCCCTGCACGCCCTGCGCTTCCGCGAGCGGGTCACGGCGGGCATGGTGTCGGTCAACAACTCGACCTCGGGCGCCGAGGCGCACCTGCCCTTCGGCGGCAACGGCAAGTCCGGCAACGGCTCGCGCCAGTCGGGCATCTGGGTGCTCGACCAGTTCACGCGCTGGCAGTCGATGAACTGGGACTACGCGGGCAAGCTCCAGAAGGCGCAGATGGACGTCGTCGGCATCGACGCCGTGGAGGACTTCCGGCTCGAGGAGCCTGCGTTCTGACTCCTTAGCTCGCGCTCACTCCGGGTAGCTGCAATAGGAGTCGTACACCGAACCAGGAGAATCTGATGCCGCTGATGAAGACCCTGGCGCGCTTTGCGGCGTCGCCACAGGGAAGACGAATGTTCGGCAAGGCCAAGGCCTACGCCGCGAGCCCGGAGGGCAAGGCGAAGATCGAGCAGGCGCGCAAGCAGCTCGCGTCGCGGGGGAGCAGCAGCAAGCCCAAGCCGCGCTGACGCGCCGGCAAAGGTCAGAGGCGGCTGGGTAGGGAGTGGGTGGGACGGCCGCTTCCGGTCTACCGTCCTGCCCTCACCTCGCATAGCGGGGTCTAGGCAGGACAGTGGCCGCCGCGGCACTTCAGACCCACTCCTACCCAGCGCAGTTTGGATTTCCGTGCGCCAGGCCACGCCAACCTTGACACACGTGTGTTAGGGTTGGTCCTTCGAATGGACGGCCTGACGATCAACGAGGCAGCAGAGACCACCGGCTGGTCGCCGCGCATGCTGCGCTATGTCGAGCGGGTCGGGCTCGTCGAGCCCCGCCGCTCGGGGGCCGGCTACCGCCTCTACGGGCCGGCCGAGCTCCAGCGCCTGCGCACCCTGCGCGAGCTGCTGGCCGAGCACGAGATCGGGCTCTCTGACCTCGCCTTCGCCCGCCGCCTGCGTCACGACGACGCGCTGCGATCGGCGACCGAGGATTGGCTCGAGGCCCAGCCCGAGCGTCCCGACCACGTCCCCGTCCCTGACTGGCTGCGCTGGGAGCAGGAGAAGCACCAGCGCTTGCTGACCACCCCGAACGCCCTCACGGAGGTTGCATGAACCCCACCGTCACCGCTGAAGACTTCAAGGTCGCCGATCTCTCGCTCGCGCCGTTCGGCCGCAAGGAGATCGAGCTCGCCGAGCACGAGATGCCCGGCCTGATGTCGACCCGCGCCGAGTACGCCGACGCGCAGCCGCTCAAGGGCGCGCGTATCACCGGCTCGCTGCACATGACCGTCCAGACCGCCGTGCTGATCGAGACGCTGGTCGCGCTCGGGGCCGAGGTCCGCTGGGCGTCCTGCAACATCTTCTCGACCCAGGATCACGCCGCGGCGGCCATCGCCGAGGCCGGCGTGCCGGTCTTCGCCTGGAAGGGCGAGACGCTCGAGGAGTACTGGTGGTGCTCGGAGCAGGCCCTGGCCTGGCCCGACGGTGAGGGGCCGAACATGATCCTCGACGACGGCGGCGACGTCACGCTGCTCGTCCACAAGGGCGTCGAGTACGAGAAGGCCGGCGCGGTGCCGGATCCCGACAGCGCCGAGAACGACGAGCAGCGCGTGGTCCTGACCACGCTCCAGCGCTCGCTCGAGGCCGACGCCGACCGCTTCACCCGGATGGCCCGCAACATCCAGGGCGTGACGGAGGAGACGACGACCGGCGTGCACCGGCTCTACCAGTTCGCCGCCACCGGCGACCTGCTGTTCCCGGCCATCAACGTCAACGACTCCGTGACGAAGTCGAAGTTCGACAACCTCTACGGCTGCCGGCACTCGCTGATCGACGGCATCAACCGCGCCACCGACGTCATGATCGGCGGCAAGGTCGCCGTCGTCTGCGGCTACGGCGACGTCGGCAAGGGCTGCGCCGAGTCGCTGCGCGGGCAGGGCGCACGCGTCGTGGTGACCGAGATCGACCCGATCTGCGCGCTGCAGGCCGCGATGGAGGGCTACCAGGTCGTCACGCTCGACGACGTCGTCGAGACGGCGGACATCTTCATCACCGCCACCGGCAACAAGGACATCATCACCGCGAAGGACATGTCGCGGATGAAGCACCAGGCGATCGTGGGCAACATCGGCCACTTCGACAACGAGATCGACATCCTCGGCCTCACCACCACCAAGGGCATCGAGCGCATCACGGTCAAGCCGCAGGTCGACGAGTGGCGCTTCTCCGACGGCCACTCGATCATCGTGCTCTCGGAGGGCCGCCTGCTGAACCTCGGCAACGCCACCGGCCACCCGAGCTTCGTGATGTCGAACTCCTTCACCAACCAGGTGATGGCGCAGATCGAGCTGTTCACGAAGCAGGACGAGTACCAGACGCAGGTCTACGTGCTGCCCAAGTACCTCGACGAGAAGGTCGCCCGGCTGCACCTCGACGCGCTCGGTGTGCACCTGACCGAGCTCACGTCCGACCAGGCCGCCTACCTCGAGGTCCCCGTCGAGGGCCCGTACAAGTCGGAGCAGTACCGGTACTAGGACCCATGGCGTCTGCGGGTCTGGCTCGCATCGAGTGGGCGGACGCGCAGATGCCGGTCCTGCGCTCGATCCGCGAGCGGTTCGCCTCTGAGCGACCGCTCGCGGGCGTGCGCGTGGCCGCCTGCCTGCACGTCACGGCGGAGACGGCCAACCTCGTCCGCACGCTCGTCGCAGGCGGGGCCGACGCGGCGCTCGCCGCCGCCAACCCGCTCTCCACCCAGGACGATGTCGCCGCCGCGCTCGCGCAGGAGGCCGAGGTCCGCGGCCGCCGCGGCGAGGGCGTCGACGCCTACGCCGCCAACGTGACCGCGCTGGTCGACAACGGGCCGCAGGTCACGCTCGACGACGGCGCCGACCTGCTCGCGCTCCTGCACGAGCGCCACCCCGAGCGCCTCGGCGAGATGCTCGGCGGCACCGAGGAGACGACGACCGGCCTGCTGCGGCTGCGCGCGCTCGAGTCCGAGGGGCGGCTGGGCTGCCCGGTGCTGGCCGTCAACGAGGCCGCCACCGAGCGCCTCTTCAACGACCACTACGGCACCGGCCAGTCGACGCTCGACGGCATCCTGCGCGCCACCAACCTGCTGCTGGCCGGCCGCACGATCGTCGTGCTCGGCTACGGCTTCACGGGCAAGGGCGTGGCGATGCGCGCCCGCGGCGCCGGCGCCCAGGTGATCCTGTGCGAGATCGACCCGATGCGGGCGCTCGAGGCGCGCATGGAGGGCTTCGACGTGATGCCGGCGCGCGTCGCGGCCGAGCGCGGCGACGTCTTCGTCACGGTCACCGGCAGCCGCGACGTCCTGACCACGGAGCACTTCGCGCGCATGAAGGACGGGGCCGTGCTCGCCAACGCCGGCCACTTCGACATCGAGATCGACCTGCCGGCGCTGCGCGCGGCGGCCGCGGGCGGCGTTCACGAGGTGCTGCCGATGGTCGAGCAGTACGACCTCGGCGGCCGCCGCCTCAACCTGCTCGCCAGCGGCCGCGTCGTCAACCTCGCCGCCGGCCAGGGCCACCCGGCCGCCGTGATGGACATGTCGTTCGCCAACCAGGCGCTCGCCGTCGAGCACCTCGTCCGCCACCCGGGCCGGCTCGGCCCGGGCGTGCACCCCGTGCCCGAGGCGGTCGACCGCGAGGTCGCCCGCCTCAAGCTCGAGTCGCTGGGCGTCGAGATCGACGTGCTGACCGACGCCCAGCGCGACTACCTGCGCAGCTGGACCTAGAGCTTCGCCACGTACGCGTCGAGGCTCTCGTAGCCCGCCGCCCAGCCGTCCTTCATCCCGGTCGCGGCCGCCCGGTCGCGCGCCTCCTCGGAGGGGTAGAGGACCGTGCTGGTGATCGTCGTGCGGCCGTCCTCCTCCTCGAAGGTGACGGTGTTGAGCGACTCGGGCCAGTCGCCGCCCCAGCACTCGGTCTGGACGAGCCGCGCGGGCGGCTCGATCTCGCGGTACTCGCCGCGGATCTCCATCTCGCCGCCGTCCTCCTTGCGCCAGACGAAGCGCCACGCGCCGCCCGGGCGCAGGTCGATCTCGCACACCGGCATGGTCCAGCCGCTCGGGCCGAGCATCCAGTTCGGCACGTGCTCGCGGCTCGTGTGGGCCTCGAACACGAGCGCGCGCGGCGCGTCGACGACGTGCGTCATGGTGATCTCACGCGCCGACGGCGTCGTGAAGGTGGTCTCTCCTGCGTTACTCGTTGCGGCCATGATGGCCCTCCTCTTTGAGGTGTTGGAGGTAGTCGTCCAGGCGCTCGTAGCTCGCGTCCCAGAAGCGGCGGTACTCCTCGGCCCACTCGGCGACCTCCCGCAGCGGGGCGGCCTCCAGCCGGCAGGGGCGCCACTGGGCGTCGCGGCCACGCGTGATCAGCCCGGCACGCTCGAGCACCCGCAGGTGCTTGGAGACGGCCGGGCCGCTCATCGCGAACGGCGCCGAGAGCTCCTTCACCGTGGCCTCGCCCGCCGTGAGGCGCGCGAGGATCGCGCGCCGCGTGGGATCGGCGAGGGCGGCGAAGGTGGCGTTCAGCTGGTCTGGTGATACGTGCACGGAACCATTCGGTTAGATAACCTGCTGGTTAGATAACAGCATCGGAAACCGGTTGTCAAGCGCTGGGTCGTTCGGGTAGGTTTTCTTGAGTGATGAGGCGATTCGCTGGAGCGCAGGAGACCCGGCAGGCCCTCAGCGTCGAGCTGTTCGAGGAATGGCGGGTCCTCCGCGCGGCCGACGACAGCGCCGACCAGGCGATCGCCGATTACCACGGGATCAACCGCACCGACGCCCGCTGCCTCGACATCGTCGAGCGCCTCGGCGGCATCACCGCGGGCCGCCTCGCGCGGGAGAGCGGCCTGAGCACAGGCGCCGTGACCACGGTGCTGGACCGGCTCGAGCGCGCAGGGCTCGCGCGCCGGACGTCCGATCCCGGCGACGGCCGGCGCGTGCTGGTCGAGATGACCCCGGCGGCGCGCGAGGCGAACGAGGAGCTCGACCGCCCGCTCGTCGAGGCCGCAAGCGAGCAGCTCCTCCGCTACTCAGAGGAGGAGCTCGTGCTGCTGCGCGACTTCCACCGCACGAGCCGCGCGCTCACCGAGGCCCACGCCGAGCGGATCCGCAGCCTGCTCGGCGAGCGCGCTCAGGAGCGCGAGGCGGCCTCGTAGCGGTCGGCCCGCTCGTCGTCGCGGTCGGACTCGGCGAGCATGCGGGTGAACAGGAACACGAGCGCAACCCCCATCACGAGCGACTGCTCGAGTGCCATCAGCAGCCCCGCCACGTGCAGGTCGTCGAGCGGGCTCAGGCCCCAGCGCTCGCCGCTCGTCCCGTAGCCCTCGTAGAGCAGCTCGGGCGCAAAGGCCAGCAGGATGCCGAGCAGGCCGACGAGCAGCTTTGTCGAGGCCATGTAGAGGACCGGGCCCATCCCGCCGAGGCGCAGGCGCGAGCGGATCGGGGAGAGCAGGTGCCACCAGTACAACAGGCCGGCGGCGGCGAAGCTGAGGTGCTCGAGCACATGGACGCCGGGGTTCCGGAGCGCGGCGTCGTAGAAGGCCGGGACGTGCCAGAACCACATCACGCCGACGTAGAGCACGACCCCGAAGATAGGGTGGCCGAACGGGCCC
>Ga0136617_10000046_pt1 | contig 77028 bp, 66 predicted proteins | sample AntDrymUQ3222106_2_FD_129672 | JGI IMG/M metagenome (GOLD analysis project Ga0136617, IMG submission 129672) | Polar desert sand microbial communities from Dry Valleys, Antarctica - metaG UQ322 (21.06) | ecosystem: Environmental > Terrestrial > Soil > Desert | place: Antarctica: Dry Valley...
CCCCACGGGATCACGAACAGCACGCTCTTCTCGGTGCGGAGGATCAGCCCGCTGTCGATCTGGACGCGGTCGCGCGGGACGACGAGGTGGATGCCCTTGGAGGCGCGGACCTTGAACTTGCCGCGCTCGCCGACCAGGTGCTGGAGGTCGTCGGTCCAGACCCCGGTCGCGTTGATGACCTGCCGCGCGTTGATCTCGAACTCCTCGTCGGCGAGGTCGTCCTCCACGCGCACGCCGGTCACGCGCTCCCCTTCCCGCAGGAAGCCGATGACCCGCGCGCTCGACGCGACGGCGGCGCCGTAGGCGGCGGCGGTGCGCGCGGTGGCGAGCGTGTGGCGGGCGTCATCGACCTGGGCATCCCAGTACTGGATGGCGCCGATCAGCGCATCGGGCTTGAGCGCCGGGGCGATCCGCAGCGCCTGGCGCTTGGTCAGATGGCGGTGGCGGCGCAGGCCCTTGTGGCCGCCGAGCTGGTCGTAGAGCAGCATCCCGGCGCCGACGTAGGCGCGCTGCCACACCCGCTCCGTGAGCGGAAGGAGGAACGGCACGGGCCGCACCAGGTGCGGCGCGATCACGTTGAGCAGCAGGCCGCGCTCGCGCAGCGCCTCGTGGACGAGACCGAACTCCATCTGCTCGAGGTAGCGCAGACCGCCGTGGATCAGCTTGCTCGAGCGGCTCGAGGTGCCGGAGGCGAAATCGCGCGCCTCCAGCAGCGCGACCGACAGGCCTCGGCTGGCGGCGTCGAGCGCGCAGCCCGTGCCCGTCGCGCCGGCGCCGATGACGACGACGTCGAATGTCTCCTCGCGCATCCGCGCCAGCGCGGCATCGCGCTGCTCGGGATCGAGGCGAGCGGGGTTTTGAGTCTGCGACGGACGAGTCATGTCTCCGAGAAGCTACCCGGTCGGGACCCGGGTCGATACCAAGGGGGAGGGGCACGGCGAGGAATCAGAACCCAGCCGGCAGGAACGGCCGCAGGTGGCGACCGAGATGGTGCTCGAGCGCGACGGCGTAGGGCTCACGCAGGTCGCTCTCGAGCCGCGAGCGCAGCTCGTCGCCGAGCTCGCTCGCGAGTACGGAGCCGAACGTGACGTGCAGGACCTGGCGGGCCGCGGGGTCGTCGAGGTCCGGCGTCGCGCCGGCGCCGGGCTCGCCGGCGGACAGGTGGTAGGTCGCGCGATCCTCCGCGAAGCGCTCGAGCGCGAACGCGTAGATGCGCCCCAGCAGCGGCTCGTCGTGGAGCGCGACCGCGCGCAGCGCCTCCAGGTAGCTCGTACCGGCGGTCTTGAGGTGCAGCACGCCGCCGGTCGCCTCGGCGATCGCGGGGTAGGCGCTGAACTTGTCCGAGCCGGAGTGGACGCTGAGCTTGTAGGGGCCGAGGCGCCGCGCGATCGCGGCGTGCAGCGCGAGGTCGTCGGCCAGCGCGCCGACGTCCCCGATGTAGTCGATGCCCTTCTCGAAGGCGCCGACGAAGCGCGGCGCGAGGCTGATCCACTCCACGCCCAGGCGGGTCAGCGCGTCGGCGATGAAGACGTGCTGGGCGTGCGTGGTCCGCGAGTCGGTCTCGTCGACGGAGACCTCGAGCTCGAAGCCGCCCGCCGGCGCGCGCTCGCGCAGGTGCTCGTAGAAGTCCGCGACGTGGGCGACGGCGGCGCCGTACGTGGCCGCCGCCTCCAGCAGCTCCGCCTCGGTGGGCCTGAGCTCGCGGTCGCCGAGGTCGAGCGGGCGGGCGAGCCGGGCGACGAGGTCGCGCGGCGTGTCGCCGAGCCGCTCCCACGGGACCGGTGCGCCGATGTGGTCGCCGGGGTCGACCGTGAAGAACGTGTAGCCGTGCGGCAGGCAGCGGTCGATGTGCTCGGTCGTCTTGAGATGGTCGGCGTCGGCTCCGAACGGCTGGTCCCAGCCCGCCTCGAGCAGCGCCCACGTGACGTCGGCCATCACCTCGCCCGGACCGCGGCCGGTGCGCTCCATCTCGCGGATCGACTGCTGAGCGAAGATCGGCGCGAGCGTGCTGGCGGTGCCGCGCACCGCGCGCACGTGACCCGGCGTCGCCAGCCCGGTGCGGTCGCCGAGGCCGACGGACGGGCGCAGGCCGAGCGGCTGCGGCCGCAGCTCCGGCACGAGCTCGCGCACCCTCGCGGCGGCCTCCACCGTGCGCGGCCCGGCGAGCAGCTCGGTCAGGTCGGCGCTCACCAGCTGTGCAGCGTCCCGTCGGTGCGCCGCGCGACCGGCAGGTACGCACGGCGGTACGGGAACGTCGCGGCGAGGTCCTCGTCGAGCTCGACGCCGAGCCCTGGCCCTTCACCCGGATGCAGGTAGCCGTCCTCGAAGCGGTAGTCGTGCGGGAAGACAGCGTCCGTCTGCTCGCTGTGGGGCATGTGCTCCTGGATCCCGAAGTTCGGCACGGCGAGGTCGAGGTGCAGCGCCGCCGCCAGGCAGACCGGCGACAGGTCGGTGGCGCCGTGGGAACCGGTGCGGACGTCGTGGAGCTCGGCGAGCGAGAAGATCCTGCGCAGGTGGGTGACGCCGCCGGCGTGCGTCACCGAGGTGCGGATGTAGTCGATCAGCTGCTCGGAGATCAGCGTCTCGCAGTCCCAGATCGAGTTGAAGACCTCGCCGACCGCAAGCGGCGTGGTGGTGTGCCCGCGGATCAGGCGGTAGCTCTCTTGGCGCTCGGCCGGCACCGGGTCCTCGAGCCAGAACAGCGCGTGTTCCTCGACGGACTTGCCGAGCCGCGCCGCCTCGACCGGCGTCAGGCGGTGGTGAACGTCGTGGAGGAGGTGCAGGCCGAACCCGAAGCGCTCGCGCGCGGCGGAGAGCAGCTCCGGGACGTGGCGCAGGTAGGCCTCGGTCGACCACACCGACTCCTGCAACTTGCCGGCGACTGCCGGCTCGTAGGTGCCCGGGTCGCGAGCGACGCCGTAGACGCCCTCGAGCCCGGGGACGCCGGACTGCACGCGCACGGCGCGATAGCCGCGCCCGATCAGGTCCTCGACCGAGTCCAGCGCGTCGTCGATCGTCTCGCCGCTCGCGTGCCCGTAGGCGAGCACGCCCTCGCGCGAGCGGCCGCCGAGCAGCTGGTAGAGCGGCATGCCCGCGGCCTTGGCCTTGATGTCCCAGAGCGCGGTGTCGACCGCCGCGATCGCCGCCATCGTGACCGGGCCGCGGCGCCAGTAGGCGCCCTTGTAGAGCAGCTGCCAGGTGTCCTCGATGCGGGCCGCGTCGCGGCCCTCGAGCAGCGGGCAGACGTGGTCGTCCAGGTAGGCCGCCACCGCCTGCTCGCGCCCGTTGAGCGTCGCGTCGCCGAGGCCGGTCAGGCCGTCGTCGGTCGTCAGCCTGAGCGTGACGAAGTTCCGCCCCGGAGAGCAGACGACGACCTGGGCACCGGCGATCCTCACGACGCGGCCGCCTCCTGCACCCACGCGTGCTCGGGGTCGAAGCGGGGCGCCATCGTGCGGCCCTCGCCCGCCATCACCCACAGGTAGTAGAGGACATAGCCGGGCGCGCCGACCACGGGGTGGTAGCCGGAGCGGATCACGGCGACGTCGCCGTCGCGCACCATGCGCGTGCTCTCCCCCTCCGGCTCGTAGAGCACCTGCACGCCGAAGCCGCCCTCGGGCTGGACGCGGAACAGGTAGACCTCCTCGAGACGCACCTCCTCCGGCGGCTCCTGGCGATCATGCTTGTGGGGCGGATAGGAGGACCAGTTGCCGGGCGGGTTGAGCGTCTCCCCCACCAGTAGCCGGGACGCCGTGTCGTCAGGGCCGAGGATCGTGCGCACGTTGCGCTCCCACGTCCCGTCGCCGACGGTGGCGATCTTCTGGTCGTCCGGCCCGATGATGCGCGCCTCTCCGGGCGCGTCCTCGCCGGGGGGCGCGGTCGTGACCGCGACGACGACCTCGTCGTCGGCCACCAGCCGCAGCGGCGCGCCGGCCGGCGCGTAGACGGCGTGGCCGGCCTCGGAGAACGGGTCGCGGCGCCCGCCGGCACGGCCCAGGGACGCCTCCCCCGCCCAGGCCTCGACGGTGCCGGAGAGCACGACGGCCACGGCCTCCGCCGCACCGTCCAGCGCGAGCTCCTCCCCGGGTGCGAGCGACCCGTAGGCCAGCTCGATGACCTCGCTGTCGGCGCCGGGCGCCACGAGTTGTTCGATCACGTCTCTCTCCGTTTCACTTGGTGGGCTCCTCCCGCACGCGCGAGACGAGCTGGGTCGGGTTGACGAACCGCAGCGCGATGACCAGCAGCAGGAGCGTCGTGAGCATGTACAGGACCGCCATCGCGTCGATCGACTGGTCGGCGCGGATGCCCGCGGCGAAGGCGGCGTTGTAGAGCGCCACGACGAGTGTCTGGCTGTCGGGCCCGGACGTCAGGAAGGTCAGCTCGAACATCGCCACCGTGCGCACGAGCACGAGCAGCCCGGCGGCGAGGATCCCGGGGATCAGCAGCGGGACGAGCACGCGGGTCATCAACTTCCGGGTGCTGGCGCCGCACATCCGCGCCGCCGACTCGACGTTCGGGTCGATCTGCTCGACGAACGGCGTCATCACGAGGATCACGAACGGGATCGCCGGCACCAGGTTCGCAAGGATCACGCCGCTCAGCGTCCCCGCCACCTTCACCTCGTAGAGCACCGTGGCGAACGGGATGCCGTAGGTCAGCGGCGGCAGCACCAGCGGCAGCAGGAGCAGCAGCATCACCGCGCGCTTGCCGGGGAACTGGCGGCGCGCGAGCGCGTAGGCGGCGGGCACGCCGACGGCCAGCGAGATCGCGATCACCGCAACCGCGACCTCGAAGGTCACGATCAGCACGTGCGAGAGCGCGAACTCGTCCCAGGCGCCGGAGTACCACTTGAAGGTGAAGCCCTGCGGCAACCAGGTGTCGAACCAGCGCGTGCCCAGCGAGTTGACGATGACCTCGCCGATCAGGCCGGCGAGGTTGAGCAGGAAGAACCCCACGACGGCCCAGATCAACCAGGCGCCGGGGCCTGCGAAGAGGCGGCGGTTCATCCCTTGCCTCCCGTGCTCGGGCCCTTGTACAGCTGCGAGCGAGCGCCCAGCAGCAGACCGATGACGGCCAGCTCCACGGCGCCCATGATCATCGCGATCGCCGAGCCCATCGAGTAGTCGTAGTCCTCGAACGCGGCGTGGTAGGCGGCGATCGAGAGCACGCGCGTGCTGCCGGACGGCTGGCCGACGAGCGACGCCGACGGGAACACCGCGAAGGCGAGCACGAAGCACAGCACGGCCGTCGTCGCGAGCCCGGGCGCCAGCAGCGGCAGCGTGATGCGCCGGAAGCGCTGCCACGGCCCCGCCCCGAGCGTCGCCGCGGCGCGCTCGAGCGTCGGGTCGATGCCCGACATGTAGCTGAGGATCAGCAGGAACGCGAACGGGAAGCCGGTGATGATCAACGAGAAGAGGACGCCCCAGTAGTTGTGGACCAGGCGCAGCGGCTCGTCGAGCACCCCGAGCTCCAGCAGCGTACGGTTGAACCAGCCACGCGGGCCGAGGTAGCGCAGCAGGCCCTCGGCGACAAGCACGGTGCCGAGCGTGACGGGCACGACGAGGATCGCGGTCAGCAGGCGCTTGCCGCGGAACGGGCGGCGCATGAAGTAGGCGATCGGGATCGACGCCAGGACGTTGAACGCCGTCGCCGGGACGGCGAGCCTGAGCGTCTTCAGGATCGTGCCGCTCTCGAAGGAGTCGGCGAAGAACGCGCGGTAGTTGGCCAGCAGCCCGCCGCCCTCCTGCGGGCGCAGCGAGAGCTGGAGGCCGTACAGGAACGGATACGCGAACATCGCCACCAGCAGCACCACCGCGGGCGCGAGCAGCAGCAGCGTGCGGTCCACGCCGCGCTCGGCGAGCCGGCTGCGACGCGTCGGGGCGGCGACGCGGATCGTCTCAGTGGCCGCCATCGCCGGCCTCCTCGGCGTCGAACACCAGCACGCGCTCGGGATCGGCGCTCAGCGTCACGGTGTCGCCGGGCACGAGCCTCTCTGTGGTCAGCACGTGCAGTGCGGTGCCCTGCTCGGTCATCGCCTCGATCGCGAGCTCCTGCCCGCGGTACTCCGCGACCACGACGCGCGCGTCGATCCGGTTCGGCCCGTCGCCCGGCCGCAGGTCCTCGGGGCGGATCGCGCAGATCACGCGCCGCCCGCCGCCGTCGCGGCGATCGGTGCCGCGCAGGCTGATCCCCTTCGCCCCCACGCTGACCTGGTCGTTCGCGGCACCGTTCTCGGCCTCCATCTCGAGCAGGTTGCGATACCCCATGAAGCCCGCCACGTAGGCGCTCGCCGGCTGGGGATAGAGCTCCTCGGGCGGCCCCACCTGCTCGACGACGCCGTCGCGCAGCAGCACGAGCCGGTCGGCGAGCGAGAGCGCCTCCTCCTGGTCGTGGGTGACATAGACGGTCGTGAGGCTCAGCTGCTGGTGCAGCCGCCGGATCTCCGTCCGCATCTCCAGGCGCAGCTTCGCGTCGAGGTTGGACAGCGGCTCGTCCATCAGCAGCAGCGACGGTTCCATCACCACCGCGCGGGCGATCGCCACGCGCTGCTGCTGGCCGCCCGAGAGCTGCGCCGGGTACTTCTCGGCGTGCGGCTGGAGGCCGACCAGGTCGAGCACCTGCTCGACCCGGTCGGCCGCCTCCTGCTTGGCGACGCCGTGCATCGCCAGCCCGAACGCCACGTTGCGCCGCACGGACAGGTGCGGGAACAGCGCGTAGTTCTGGAACACCATCCCGAAGCCGCGGCGCTCGGGGGGCAGCCCGTCGATCCGCTCGTCGTCGAGCCAGATCGACCCGCCGCTGAGCGGCAGCAGGCCGGCCAGGCAGTTGAGCGCGGTCGTCTTCCCGCACCCGGAAGGGCCGAGCAGGGCGATGAACTCGCCGCCGCGGATCTCCAGGTCAAACCCGTCGAGGGCCACCTGGTCGCCGAAGCGGCGCGTCACGCCTTCAAGACGGAGCTCATCGACCACGGCTCAGTCCCCCTTGACCTTCGCGCCGCCGACCTCGCGGTCCCACTTGTCGAAGGCGTCGACGAGCACCTTGCCGAACAGCGGCGTCTCCTTCGGGCGCGACTCGATCAGCTGGTCGTACTCGGGCCGCCCGAACTCCTCGATCACCTGCCGGCTCTTGGCGGGGGCCATGTCGATCCCGACGTCCTTGATCGCCGGGCCCGGGTAGAAATAGCCGTCGTCATAGGCGAGTGCCTGCTGCTCGGGCTTCAGCATGAACTTCATGAGATCGACGACGACCGCGAGCTTGTCCTTGGCGATGCCCCTCGGGACGACCATGTAGTGCGCGTCGGTGACCCAGTGCAGGTCGTCGAAGGCGACGACTTTCGCCTCCTTGGGCACGGTGCCGAGCGCGCGCGGGTTGATGTCCCAGCCGGTCGTCGTCGCGATCATGTCGCGCGAGCCGTCGGCCAGGCCCGACATCGTGTCCTTGGTGCCCGAGGGGTAGTAGTCGACGTACTTATTGAGCTCCTTCAGGTAGGCCCACGTCTTGTCCCAGCCGTTGACCGGGTCGCGCGGGTCCTTGTCGCCCAGCAGGTACGGCAGGCCCATCAGGAACGTCCGCGCCGGGCCGGAGTTCGACGGGCGCGCGTACATGAACTTGCCGGGGTTCTTCTTGGCCCAGGCCAGCAGCGCCTCCGGTGTCTTCGGCGGATCCTGGACCCGCTCGGGCATGTACTCGAGCAGCGGCCCGGACGGGTAGTAGGTGACGACGACGCCCTGCTCCTCGGCCTGCTCCTGCATCCTGGCCGCGGGCGCGAGGTACGGCGCGTCCAAGCCCGGGTCGATCCCCGGCAGCCCCTTCAGCCACAGGCCCTGCGAGATGCCCGCCGCGAGGCCGTCCGTGCCGGTCAGCACGAGGTCGATGTCGAGTCGGCCCGCCTTCTGCTGGGCCTTGACCTTGCCCGCGAGCTCCGGCGCGGTCGCCGTCGTGAAGGTGATGCGGCGTGCCGCCTTCGGATTCTCCTCCTTGTACTTCTCGATCGCCGCCTTGGTGAGCTGCAGGTTGCCGGCGACGTCGAGCACGTTGAGCGTGACCGGCGAGCTCGGCAGCTTCGGCGCCGAGCTCGGTGCCGTCTCGACGCCCTCGCCGCCTCCTCCGCCGCCGCCCGGGCCGTCGGCGCACGCGGCGATCCCCAGCGCCACTGCCATCGCGGCCACGGTGGCCGCCCATCTCCTGATCGATCCTCCCATGGTGCCTTCCCCTCCCTTGCCCACGACCTACACGGCCGCGCGCCTCCCGCCCGCAGTCGCTGTTCGACCGGCCGGATCGGGCGGAGGACCGGTCGAGCTTCGTACCAGCAGTTCGGTCTTCAGTTGGTGTGCCCCGCGCTCGCCGCCCGGCTCGTGGCCGATCGTCTCGAGCAGGAGGTCGACCGCGGCGCGTCCCGCGACAGCAGAGGGGACCGCGACGGTCGTCAGCGGCGGGGACGCCATGCCGGCGATCTGGATGTCGTCGAAGCCGACGACGCTCACGTCGCCGGGGACGTCGACGCCGCGGGCCCTGAGGCGGGCGACGACGCCGAGCGCCATCAGGTCGTTGAAGGCAACGATCGCGGTCGGCCGCTCCGCCAGCGCGAGGTCGCCGGCCTGCACGCCCGCCTCGTAGCTGGGCTCCAAGGGCCCGAGCTCGCTCGTGTGCATGCTGAGCCGCTTGGCGGTGGCGCGGAACGCCGTGCGGCGCTGGCGGTTGGACCACGAGGCGCGCGGACCGTTGAGGTAGGTGCAGTGCGTGTGGCCGAGCGCCTGCAGGTGCTCGACCGCCTGGCGCATCCCGTCGGCCATGTCGAGCAGGACGGCTGGGAGCCCGGTCGCGCGCCGGTTGACGAGCACCAGCGTCGTCAGCCCGGCGACCTCGGCGAGCGCGCCGTCGGACATCCGCGCGGACACGGCGATCACGCCGTCGACCTGGTTGGCCATGCCGCGGATCACCTGCTCCTCGGTGTGCGGGTCCTCGTCGGTGTCGACGAGCAGCAGCGTGTGGTCGCGGGCGCGGGCACGGGCCTGGGCGCCCTTGATGAGCGCCGGGAAGAACGGGTTGGCGATGTCCGGGACGACGAGGCCAACGCTCGCCAGGCGGCCGGTGATCAGGCTGCGGGCGGCGCGGTTGGGCGTGTAGCCAAGCGCGGCGGCGGCCTCGAGGACCCGCTCGCGCGTGTCGGCTCGCACCATGGCGGGCTCGTGGAACGCCCGGGAGACCGTCGAGATGGACGTCTCCGCCGCTGCTGCCACGTCGGTGATCGTGACCGCGCGCTTACGTTGTGCACCCCTCACACAGAACATCATTGCAAACGTTTGCGGAAAATGTCAAGTCGTGCGGGTGACCGACTCCACCGTCAAGCGTTTGCTGCTGTTGGCGTCGTGACGAGTCCCTCGTCGACGGCCCACTCGATGGTCCGGCGGAAGGTCTCGGCGACGGGCGTGTACTCGAGGCCCAGTTCGCGCGTCGCCAGCGAGCCGTCGTAGCGATGCCCGTGCAGCCAGGTGCGGATGCGGGCACGGCACAGCGACGAGGTGCGGCCACGAACCGCGGAGGCGGCCTCCAGCAGCGTCGCCGCCGAGCGGGCGACCGCCGGGGGCAGGATCCGCACGTGATGGTGGACCCCGGAGACCTCGGTGATCAGCTCGAGCGCCTCGGCCGAGGTGATCGTCGCGCCGTTGAGGACGTAGCGCGCGCCCGCGCGCCCGCGGTCGGCGGCGAGCAGGTGGGCCTCGGTGCAGTCCGCGATGTCCACCACGCTGACGTAGGTGTCGACGAACGCCGGCAGCTCGCCGTTGACGTAGTCGATGATCAGCTTGCCGTTCCCGGCCTTGCGCCCGGGGCCCTGGACCGACGAGGGGCAGATCGCGACCAGTTCGACGCCGGTCCGGTGGGCGGCGGCGAACGCGGCCTGCTCCCCCTCGTGCTTGGAGCGGTCGTAGACGGAGAGATAGGAGCCGCGGTGCACCGAGCCCTCGTGGCCGACGGTCCCGTGCGGCTCCCCGACGGAGGCGGCCGAGGATGTGAACACCACGCGGCGCACCCCGGCGCGGCCGGCGGCGTGCATGACGAGCTCGGGACCGAGCGCGTTGACCTCGAGCAGCAGCTTGGGGTCGGGCGGGCAGTGGGAGTTCAGGCCGGCGCAGTGGTAGACGAGCTCGCAGCCCTCCATGGCCTGAACCAGCGACTCCTCGTCGAGGACGTTCCCGCGGGCGACCTCGAGGCCGCGGCCTGCGAGCTTGGCGGCCGCCTCGTCGGAGCGCGCGAGCGCGACGAGCTCATCGTCGCCGTCGAGCAGCCGGGTGGTGACGGCGCCGCCGATGAACCCGGTGGCGCCCGTGACGAAGACGCGGCGCTCACCCATGCCGGGAAGTACTCCCGGCAGGGGCTGCGGTCACACGATCTTCCCCGGATTGAGGTTCGCGCCGGGGTCGGTCCCGTCGAACAACGCCTTGATCATCCCCACGCCGGGGGCCGAGATGTCCTGCTCCAGCCACTCGGCGTGCTCCGTGCCGACGGCATGGTGGTGAGAGAGGGTGCCGCCGTTGTCGACGAAGGCCTGCTGGAGCGCGGACTTCACGACGCCGTACTCCTCCAGGCCGTCGCGGCGGCCCGAGGGGGTGATCGCGAAGGTGAAGTAGAGGCACGCGCCGGCGTGGTAGGAGTGCGAGAGGTGGCACATGATGTAGCCCCGGACGCCGAGCTCTCCGAAGGCGTCGCGGGCGGCGGCCGTCGCCTTGGTGTGGAGCCCGGGGAGGGCGCTCCACGGCGCGGCGGTCTCGGACACGTCCGCGAGCACGCCGCGGTCGAGCAGGTAGTCGCGGATGTAGGGCGTGTCAAGCTTCTTCTGGTCGTAGAGCTCGCCCGGGCTCGACCCGATGCAGATGCCACCGTGGTGGGAGACGATCCGCCCGACCGCCTTGCGCTGGGCGCCGACGTGCCGCTCGGATCCCTCGTAGCCGATGAAGCCGAGGCACATCTCGCTGAGGTCGTAGCCCTTGCGGCGCGTGAGGAAGAGCTGGAGCGCCTTGGACTGCACTTTGTCGAGCAGTGACGAGGCCTTCTTGGTCGCGAACGAGAACGCGGTCTCGTCCGCGTCGGCCACGCGCGTGACCGAGGGCGCGGCCTCGCTGGCGGCGATGTCGCGCATCGCGACGACCGAGGCGGCCCAGGTCGGGAACAGGTAGCCGAGGATCGTGCGCTCGTTGGGCAGGCGGCGCACGTGGATCGTCGCCTCGCAGATGATCCCCAGGCGCCCCTCGCTGCCCAGCACCATCTCGCGCACGCTCGGGCCCGTCGACGTGCTCGGCACGGGCCTGATGGCGAGCAGTCCGGCCGGGGTCACCACCCTGAGCCCGCGCGTCGAGTCGGCGATGTCCCCGTAGCGGTCGGACTGCATGCCCGACGAGCGCGTCGCGATCCAGCCGCCCAGCGTGGAATGGGTGAAGGAGTCGGGGTAGTGGCCGAAGGTCCAGCCCTTGGCGTTGAGCTGCTCCTCGAGCCGCGGGCCGTAGACGCCGGCCTGCACGCGCGCGAGCCGTGAGGTCTCGTCGATCTCGAGCAGCCGGTCCATCCGGCCGAGGTCGACCGAGATGACCGTGCGCGCCTCCTCCCGCGGCGCCTCGAGGCTGCCGGAGATGCTCGTGCCGCCGCCGAACGGGATCACGACCGCGTCGGCCTCGAGCGCCGCGCTCAGGATCTCCACGACCGCGGTCTCGTCACCGGGGCGCACGACGACGTCGGGGACGCGGCCGAGGTCGCCGCGGCGCTGGCGGACGAGGTCGCGCAGGCTCTTCCCGCGCGCGTGGACGACGCGATCGTGGGCGTCGTCGGAGACATGCTCGTCACCGACCGCGCGCTCGAGCGCGGCGCGCAGCGCGTCGCTCAGCTGCGGGTCTGGGACATCGAGGTCACCGAAGGCGACCGGCCGCGCCGAGGTCTTCCCGATGTCGATCTCGAGATGCTTCTCGATGAACGGCCCGAAGTCAGGCTTGTCGTCGTGGGCGAACGCCACTCCTTCTTCGCCCCAGCCCCACCACTTCATCGCGCCGTGCTCGGCCGGCCGTGTGGCCACTGCAGTCATGGCCCGACCTTAGCGACGGCGTGTTAACGACGAAGGCCGCCCCGGCGGGCGACCCTCGAGCTCCGGGGGTGGGACTCGAACCCACAACCTTCGCCTTAACAGGGCGTCGCTCTGCCATTGAGCTACCCCGGAATATGGTGTATCAGCCTGTGCGCCGACTTATCCTGCGATCGGGTCTAGGGTACCTGGCGTAGCCGCAGACCGCACAGCAACCACCGGCCTCCGCGACAAGGATTTGCTTGACCTTGCGCCGCCGGGCGATCACGCGCTCCCTCCGGCAGCGCAGACAGCGGTAGTGATCGGTCGCCCCGTAGCGAACGAAGACCGCCTCGCCGTGCGCGGGGCAGTTCCGCAGCACCTCGGCCGGCTGAGGGCCATCCGAGCGCGTCTTCTGAGTCCGGAGGCCGTGCTGCTTGAGCCAGTGGCGGACCGTGGCCTGGCTCCGGCCGACCTCGTGCGCGATCTGCCGGCTCGAGAAACCCTGCTCCCCGAGTCGCACGAGACTGTCGTGGTCGAGGGCGCCACGCCGCGCGTGGCGCTCGGTGTGGGCGGAAACGAGCCCGTGCTTCTTCACCCAGTAGCCGACGGTCGAAGGGTGCTTCCCCGCCTCCTTCGCGATCGACTCGATCGACCTCCCCTCCGTGAGCTTCGTCTCGAGCCATGCCCGTTCCATGACACGAACACTGGTTCGTGTGTCGGACGGAACTTTGGCTCTACTGCAGGCGATGGCGGATGGCGTCGAGCACCCGCTGGCGCTCGGCGGCGAGGGTGCTCATGGCGCCCTCGGGGGTGCCGGTGTGGACGGCGGCGGTGATCTCGCGGTCGAGGCGGTGGAGGTCGAGCTGGAGCGCCTCGAGCTCGAGCGTGGCGGGTGTGGCGTCGAGCCGCCCGGCGTGGATGACGATCTCGGGCACCAGCTCCGCGAGCTCGTCCTCGTCGAGAAGGATCGACGCGGGGTGCTCGAGGTGGCCGCGCAGGCGCTCGGCGGCGAGCCGGGTCAGCGGTGACGTGAACACGGCGTCGAGGTCGACCTCCCTCAGCTTCGACTCCCCCAGCTCCGGCAGCGCGATGCAGAGGGCGAGGAAGGCGCGCTCGGACTGCTCGCGGCGGTCGAGGGCCTGGCGGGCGCCGTTGGCCGGGCGGCGGGGAGCGGGCTCGGAGGTGCCGCGCGCCGTCACCGGGGCGGCTGGGGAGCGGACCGCGCTCTCGACCAGGTCCGGGCTGATGCCGAGCCGGCCCGAGGCGAGCTTGACGAGGTCGTCGCGGACGATCCCGCGCTGCAGTGGCCGGATGACGGCGGCGACCTCCTCGAGCACGTGGTCCTGGGCGGTGGCGTCGGCACCGAGCGCGCGCTCGAGCGTCCGCTCCACCTGGAAGCGCGCGAACGGCACCGCGCGGTCGAGCAGCGCTCGCATCCGCTCGGCCCCGCCCGCTTCCCCGACGATGTCCGCGGGATCGGCGCCGGGCGGGAGCGAGACCACACGCAGCTCGAGCCGGCTCGGCAGCGCCGAGGCGGCGCGCGCCGCGGCAGTCTGGCCCGCGGCGTCGGCGTCGAGGCAGAGCAGGATGAGCGGCGCGAGGTTGCCGAGCTCGGAGGCCTGCTCGGTGGTCAGCGCCGTCCCCATCGACGCCACCGCGTTGGCGAAGCCCGCCTGGTGCAGCGCGATCACGTCGGTGTAGCCCTCGGCGAGCACCACCGCGCCGGCCTTGGCGGCGGCGGCGCGGGCGATGTCGACGCCGAACAGCTGGCGGCCCTTGGTGAACACCTCGCCCTCGCGGGTGTTGACGTACTTCGGCCCCTGGCCGTCGCGCATCGCCCGCGCCCCGAAGCCGCGCACCCGCCCGCGGCGGTCGGCGAGCGGGAACATGACCTTGCCGCGGAAGACGTCGTAGATCCGCCCCTCGCGCCCGCGGATCGCGAGCCCGGCGGTGAAGATCTCCTCGTTCGCGTAGCCCGCCCGCCGCGACGCGTTGAGCACCGTGTCCCAGGCCGACGGCGAGTAGCCGACGCGGAACTGGCGCAGCGACCCCTCGGTCAGCCCGCGGCCGAGCAGGTACGCGCGCGCGTCGGCGGCCTCGTTGGACTCCCACAGCACCCGCACGTAGTAGGCGGCGGTGCGCTCGAGCAGGGCGAGCAGGCGGCTCTCGCGGTCGCGCCGCTTGGCAGCCTGCGGGTCCTCGGTCTCCGCCTCCAGCTCGACGCCGGCGCGGTCCGCGAGCGATTCCAGCGCGGCGCCGAAGTCCAGCCCCTCGGTCTCCATCACGAACTTGAAGACGTCGCCGCCCTCACCGCAGCCGAAGCAGTGATAAAGCTTCTCGACCGGGTCGATGCCGAACGAGGGCGTCCGCTCGTCGTGGAAGGGGCACAGCCCGGTGTAGCGCCGCTGCCCGGCCTTGCGCAGCTCCGTGCGCGCGTTGACGAGCTCCACGAAATCGATCGCGTCGCGCACGCGCTCCCGCGAGTCGGAGGTGTACCTGGGCATCAGTGCGCTAGTGCAGCAGGCCCTGGGGCACCGCGCGCTCGGTCCAGGCGCGGATGGCGAAGCGGTCGGTCATGCCCGCGAGGTAGTCGATCACGCGGTCGGCCTGCGACGCGTCGGGCTCCTCCGCCTCCAGCTCCTCCGGATGGTCACAGAACCAGTCGAACAGGCCGCGCATGACCCGCTCGATCTTCGCGTGCTCTGCGCGCGCCAGCGGCCCGAGGTAGACGTTCTGGAACATGAAGCCGCGCAGGCGCATCATCGCGGCGCCGACCTCCTCGCCCTGGACGATGTCCCCGGCGCGCTCGGAGTGCTCGACGAGATCGTGCACGAGCCGGTCGATGCGGCGGGACCCGGTCTCGCCGAGCACGGCGATCTCCTCGGCCGGCAGGTCCGCGAGCTTCAGCACGCCGGCGCGCACCGCATCGTCGATGTCGTGGTTGATGTAGGCGATGCGGTCGACGAGGCGCACGATCTTGCCCTCGAGCGTCGCGGGCTCCCCCGCCCCACTCGAGTGGCGCAGGATGCCGTCGCGGACCGGCTCGGTGAGGTTGAGCCGCTCGAGCCGGTCCACCACCCGCAGCGAGTGCTCGTTGTGGCGGAAGCCGCGGCCGAAGCGCTCGCGCGCGCAGCGGTCGAGCACGTCCTCGCCGATGTGGCCGAAGGGCGGGTGGCCGAGGTCGTGGCCGAGCCCGATCGCCTCCACGAGGTCCTCGTTGAGCCGCAGCGCCCGCCCCACGGTGCGGGAGATCTGCGTCGTCTCGAGCGTGTGGGTGAGACGCGTGCGGTAGTGGTCGCCCTCGGGCGCCACGAACACCTGGGTCTTGTGCTTGAGGCGACGGAACGCCTTGCAGTGCACGATCCGGTCGCGGTCGCGCTGGAACGGCGTGCGCAACGTGCACTCCTCCTCCGGCCGCGCCCGCGCGGCCGGGTAGGACGCGGCGGCGAGCGGGGACAGGCGGTCGTCGGGCGAGATGATCGACACGACCTGATTCTGACAACCGCGGCGGCCCGCACGGCCGCGATGGCGCAAAGTCCTGACTATTCCGCGTGCTCGATGGCGGCGCGCGCCGCAGCCACGCGTGCGATCGGCACGCGGTAGGGCGAGCAGGAGACGTAGTCGAGCCCCGCCAGGTGGAAGAACTCGATCGACTCGGGATCGCCGCCGTGCTCGCCGCAGATGCCGAGCTTGAGCTCGGGCTTGGCCTCGCGACCGACCCAGGCGGCGAGCCGCACGAGCCAGCCCACGCCCGGCTTGTCGATCGTCTCGAAGGGGGAGCGGTCGATGATCTTGCGCTCCATGTAGACCGGCACGAACTTCGACTCGACGTCGTCGCGCGAGAAGCCGAGCGCGGTCTGGGTCAGGTCGTTGGTGCCGAAGGAGAAGAAGTCCGCGTGCTCGGCGATCAGGTTCGCGACGAAGCACGCCCGCGGCAGCTCGATCATCGTCCCGACCGTGTAGTCCTCGCCCGCCGCCAAGCCCTGCTCGTCGCCGATCCGCACCACGAGCTCGCGCATGATCTCGAGCTCCTGCTCGTAGTCGACGAGCGGGATCATGATCTCGGGGTGCGGCGCCTCGCCGTCGCGCTCGACGATCGCGGCCGCGGCGCGCATGATCGCCTCGACCTGCATCTCGTAGATCTCGGGGTAGAGGATGCCGAGGCGGACGCCGCGCGTGCCGAGCATCGGGTTCTCCTCGTGGATCTCGTTCACGCGCTTCAGGGTCGCCTCGAGCTTCACGAGGTCATCGGAGCACTCGATCCGCGCCCGCTCGACCTCGGCCGAGAGGTCGGGGAGGTTCTGGAGGAACTCGTGCAGCGGCGGGTCGAGCAGCCGGATCGTCACCGGCAGGCCGACCATCGCCTCGAACAGGCCCTCGAAGTCCTCCTGCTGGAGCGGCAGGAGCTCGGCGAGCGCCTCGCGCCGCTCCTCCTCGTCCCCCGCCATGATCATCGCCCGCATCTTCGGCTGGCGGTCCTCGGCCATGAACATGTGCTCCGTCCGGCACAGCCCGATGCCCTCCGCGCCGAGCTCGCGCGCCTTCTTCGCGCCGGCCGGGTCATCCGCGTTGGCGCGCACCTTCAGCCGCCGCAGCTCGTCGGCCCACTCGAGCACACGGTCGAAGTACTCGTCCACGCGGGCGTCGATCAGCGAGACATCCTCGATCGTCACGCAGCCCTTGGTGCCGTCGATGGCGATGAAGTCGCCGTCGTTGACGGTCGTGCCGTCGACGGAGATCGTCTTGGCCCCGAGGTCGATCTTCAGCGCGCTCGCGCCGACAACCGCCGGCCGGCCCATCCCGCGCGCCACCAGCGCCGCGTGCGAGGCCTTGCCGCCCTCGCTGGTGAGGATCCCCTTGGCGGCGTGGAAGCCGGCGACGTCGTCGGCCTCGGTGAACGGCCGCACGAGGATCACGTCGCGCCCGTCCTGCTCGGCCTGGACGGCCTCCTGTGCCGTGAACACGACCTCGCCCTTGGCTGCGCCCGGCGACGCGCTGACACCGGTCGCGAGCACCTCGAACTTCGCCTTCGGGTCGAAGGTCGGGTGCAGCAGCTGATCCAGCGAGGCGGGGTCGATGCTGAGCAGCGCCTCCTCCTTGGAGAGCAGCCCCTCGTCCACGGCGTCGCAGGCGAAGCGCACGGCCGCCTGGGCGGGTCGCTTGGCGTTGCGCGTCTGCAGCATGAACAGCTGCCCGTCCTCGATCGTGAACTCCGTGTCCTGCATGTCCTTGTAGTGCTGCTCGAGCTCGCTGAGGATCTCCATCAGCTGCTCGTGTGCCTCAGGCATCACGTCCTTGAGCTCGGCGATGTCGCGCGTGTTGCGCACGCCCGAGACGACGTCCTCGCCCTGGGCATTGACGAGGAAGTCACCGCTCGGCTCGGGCTCCCCGGTCACCTCGTCGCGCGAGAACGCGACGCCGGTGGCGGAGGTGTCGCCGTTGTTGCCGAACACCATCTGCTGGACATTGACCGCGGTGCCCCAGTCGTCGGGGATGCGATTCAGGCGCCGGTAGGAGACGGCCCGCTCGCCCGTCCAGGAGTCGAACACGGCGCGGATCGCGAGCCGCAGCTGCTCCTCGGGGTCCTGCGGGAACTCCTCGTCGGTGTGCTCCTGGTAGCGCTCCTTGAACTTCTGCGTGAGCGCCTTGAGGTCGTCGGTGTCGAGGTCGGTGTCGTCCTCGACACCGCGCTCGTCCTTGGCCTCCTTGATCGCCTCCTCGAACACCTCACCCTCCATCCCGCGCGCGACGTTGCCGAACATCTGCACGAAGCGGCGGTACGAGTCCCACGCGAAGCGGTCGTTCTCTGTCAGCTTGGCGAGCCCCTCGACCGACTCATCGTTGAGGCCGAGGTTCAGGACCGTGTCGAGCATGCCGGGCATCGACTCGCGGGCGCCCGAGCGGACCGAGACGAGCAGCGGGTCGTCGGAGTCGCCGAGCCGCTTGCCCGCCTGCTCCTCGAGCCGGCCGAGCGCCTCCGCGACGTCCTCGGCCATCCCGTCCGGCTCCTCCTGGCCGCCCTTCATGTACGCGACGCAGGCCTCCGTCGTGATCGTGAACCCGGCCGGCACGCGCTCGGCGCCGAGCACGCGCGTCATCTCCGCGACGTTGGCGCCCTTGCCGCCGAGGAGGTCCCGCATGTCGCGCGAGCCGTCGGCGAAGTCGTAGACCCACTGCTGGTCGGCGTCCCCCAAGGTGCGGCGGATCCTATCCAGGCGTCAGCTGAGCGTGCTCACGGAGCGCAGCCGCACGTTGGCGTGATGCTCCAGCGTCTCGAGGATCGCCCGCTCGGCCTGGGCGAGCGCGCGCGGGCTCGCGGCGGGCGTCTCGGCGAGCGGGCGCCCGAGCGCCTCGACCAGGAACGCGTGCGCGGCCTCGTCGAGCGTGAACGCGCCGGCCTCGCAGGCGGTGCAGACCACGCCGCCGGCCGCGCCGGAGAACCCCGCGAGGTGCTCTTTCGCACCGCAGGCGGCGCAGGCGGCGAGCTGCGGGGTGAAGCCGGCGGCGAGCAGAAGCTTGAGGCGGAACGCGAGCGCGTTGGCGCGGCCCGCCCGCGCCGGGTCGGCGTCGAGCAGGGCGAGCTCGTTGGCGAGGAGGTGGTAGACGCCGGCGTGCGGGTCCCCGTCGTCGAACAGCCGCCCCACGGCGTCGCAGGCCCGGGCGGCGGTGTCGAGCGCCCCGCCGTCCTCGCGCAGGCGCGGGTGGCCCGCCAGCGTCTCGGCGGAGGTGACGGTGAGGAGGTCGCTGCGGCCCTCGTAGAGCACGAGGTCGAGGCGGAAGAACGGCTCGAGGCGGCCGCCGAAGCGCGACTTGGCGCGTCGCACCCCCTTGGCGATCGCGCTCACCCTCCCCCGCTGCGGGGTATAGAGGTGCAGCACGCGGTCGGCCTCGCCGAAGCGGATCGAGCGCAGCACGATCGCCTCGGTCTTCAGCGAGCCGGCCACGAACGCCGTCCTATACTAAGTGAAGTAATGAGTCGGATGAAGGTGTACACGACGGAACCGTGTGGCTACTGCCGGACGGCCAAGGCCCTGCTGGCCAAGCGCCGAATCGCCTACGAGGAGATCAACCTCGCTCGCGATCCCGAGGGCCGCGCCGAGCTCGTACGCCTCACCGGCATGATGACGTTCCCCCAGGTCGTCATCGACGGCCGCCCGCTCGGCGGCTATCAGGAGCTCGTGCGAGCCGACCGCGAGGGCGCCCTCGCCGACCTCGCCGAAGCCGCGTAGCGCGGCCGCGGCTGGCACTTCTCGCAGACGTAGGTCCCGCGCCCCGCGGCGCGCAGCTTGCGCACGGAGCGGCCGCAGCGCAGGCAGGGCTCGCCCTCGCGCAGGTGGATGAGGAAGCGATCCTGGAAGGAGCCGCTGACGCCATCGGGATCGCGGAAGTCGTCGATCGTGGCGCCCTTGGCCTCGATGCCGGCCTGCAGCGACGCGACGACCGCGTCGCGCAGCGCCTCGCACTGCCTGCGGTTGAGCGCGTCGGCGCGGCGCAGCGGATGCACGCGGGCGCGGTAGAGCGCCTCGTCGGCGTAGATGTTGCCGACGCCCGCGATCCGCTTCTGGTCGAGCAGCATCGCCTTGATCGGCGCCCGGCAGCGCTGCGCGATCGCGTGCAGGCGCGCGCCGGTGAACTCCGGCTCGAACGGCTCGATCCCGAGGCGGGCGGCGAAGAACGCGTCGAGCGCCTCCGGGCCCAGCGCCAGCTCGCCGGTGCCGAAGCGGCGCGGATCGACGAACAGCAGCTCGCCGTCGCCGTCGCCGAGGCCGAAGGTCACGCGCGTGTGCAGCGGGCGCTCGGGCGGGCGCAGCCGCAGCGTGCCTGTCATCCGCAGGTGCAGCATCAGGTAGGCGTCGTCGGAGAGCTCCCACACGAGGTACTTGCCGCGGCGGCCGAGGCGCTCGACCGCGCGACCCTCGACGGCGGCCGACAACTCGGCGGGCGCCAGCGGCAGCGACCAGCGGGCGTCGTGGATCTCCAGCCGCTCGAGCGTGCGCTTTTCGACGTGGGGCGCCAGGTGGCGGCGGATGGTCTCGACCTCGGGGAGCTCGGGCATCGGCGGTTGAGGCTAGAAGGACTGGGTCCGGATCCACAGCCGCAGGTCGCGCTCGAGCCGGCGGAGGGAGACGCCGAGTGCGCGCTGCACGGCACGGCTCGAGAGCCCGGCGCCCGCGCGACCGGTCAGGTCCTCGTCGTTGAACGCGTCGTAGAGCTCGATATAGCGCCGGCGGCCGAAGCGGCCGGCGATGTAGAAGGCCGCCGCCGACGCGTAGGCGTAGGCCGCCCTTTGCGGGTCGCCGTGCAGGCGCGCGATCGCGTCGGGGCGCGACAGGCCCGCGAGCGTGAGCGCGCGCCGCGAGGCGCGGGCCGGTGACGCGGTCGCCGGCCGAGGCAGTGTGGTGAACGAGGCGGTCTCGAGGAACTCGGCGGCCTCGCCGGCCCGGCGGTCCTCGGACACGTAGAGCGCCATCCCCTCCAGCAGCCACGCGGGCGTCCGCCCCGAGGTCACCCCGGCCATGGCGGCGTGGGTCAGCTCGTGGGTCACGAGCCGCATCTGGGCGTCGGCGTCAAGCATGCTGAACGGCGGCCACACGACGAGCACCCGTTGCGAGGGCACCTCCGTCACCCGCAGCGCGGGGCCCGCCTCCCGCACCGCGGAGTCCGAGATCGCCGCAAGGCCCTCGACACCACGGATGTTCCTGGTGAGCGCACGCGCGGCGCTCGTCCGGTCCGCGACGACGACGAGGTAGCGCCGCCGCAGCCGCGGCCGGCGCAGGACCTCCCCCATCCGCGCGTAGCCGCCCTCGAGCGTCTCGATCAGGCCGGCGGCCTCGATCTCGATCCCGCCCGGCGCGATCACGACGAAGTGGTCGGAGCGATGCTCGGTGACCGGCCCGACCTCCCAGGGATGGCGCTCGCGGCGGCCCGTCTCCGCCTGCACGCGCCAGCCTTTGGCGGTGCGGACCGCCGTCAGCCGACGGGTCGAGGCGAAGGTGCCGCGCAGCCCGCGGAGTCCGTAGCTCGAGCGCACCTGCAGCCGCGCGCGGCGGCCGCGGACGTCGGCGGAGTCGACGGCGAGCTCGACGTCGCGCAGCCGCAGCGGCCTGGCGTTGCGCGCCGCCTCGCGATCGACAATGCGCTGCGGCCCGGTCGCGGTGGCGGCGTAGGCCTGCGGCTTGCCCGCCTGGAACGCACGCGAGCGGCGGGCGAGCAGGCGCTGGAGCGCCGTCGCGTCCCCCTCGCGCACGGGCGTGCTCGCCGGCGCGGCGGGTGACCCGGGGGTCGGCGCAGCGGCGGGCGTGCTCGAGCCGCCGCATCCGGCCAGCAAGCAGACGAGCGCGGCCGCCGCAGCGGGCGCCCCCGTCCGGAGGCCCGCGAACCGGACGCCCGGCCGCGGCGGGCTCACGGGGTGAACGGCGCGCCCGGCAGCGCCGCGATGTCGCGGCCGGACAGCCAGCGCAGCACGGAGGCGCCGACGTCGGCGAGCGGACCGTCGTGGCGGCGGCCCCCGTGGCCCTCGAAGCGCGCGAGCAGCGGGGCGTGCTCGCGCGTGTGGTCCGAGCCGGGCGTGGTCGGGTCGCAGCCGTGGTCGGCGGTGATGACGAGCAGGTCGCGGCTGGGATCGAGGCGCTCGAGCCATCCGCCAACAGCGGCGTCGATCACCCGCAGCGCCGCGTGGAAGCCCGGGATGTCGCCGCGGTGGCCGTAGACCTGATCGGTCTCGACGAGGTTGGCGAAGACGAGGCCGCCGTCGAGGCCGTCGATCAGCGCCTCGACCGAGGCGATCGCCTCCTCGTTGGTGGCGCCGGGGTGGCCGTGGTCGACGCCGACGTCCGCGAACACCTGCTTGACCTTGCCGACCGAGTGCACCGGCACGCCGTCGTCGCGTAGCTCCTCGAGGTAGGAGCGGGTGGGTGGCTCGATGGCCAGGTCGCGCCGTCCGTTGGTGCGGGCGAACGCGCCCGGCTCGCCGCGGAACGGCCGCGCGATCACGCGGCCGACGGTGTGCTCGCCGCGCATGATCTCGCGCGCCGCCTCGCAGGCCGCGTACAGCTCGGCCGGCGGCACCTCGTCGACATGCCCGGCGATCTGGAGCACCGAGTCGGCCGACGTGTAGACGATCAGGTGGCCGGTCTGCAGCTGCCGCTCGCCCCAGTCCTCGATCGCGGCGAGCCCGTTGGAGGGCGCGTTGAGGATCACGCCGCGCCCGGTGGCGTCGATCAGCGCGTCGACGATCTCGTCAGGGAAGCCGTCCGGGTAGGTCCGCAGCGGCGACGGCGTGACGACGCCCATGAGCTCCCAGTGCCCCGTGATCGTGTCTTTGCCCGGCCCCAGCGGATGCAGGCGGCCGTGGAGGACCGGATCGCTCGCCGGCGGCACGCCGGCCAGCGGCAGCACGGAGCCGAGGCCGAGAGCACCCAGGACGGGCAGGTCCAGCCCGCCGGCCGCCTCGGCGACGTGGCCGAGCGTGTTGGTCCCGGCGTCGCCGTAGTCGGCGGCGTCGGGGAGCTCCCCCGCGCCGCACGCGTCCAGCACGACGACGAAGGCCCGGCGGTGCATCCGCCCGATTCTGGCAGGCCGTCGGAGGCCTCAGCCGGTGAGGCGCTCGGCCGACAGATGCGTGTAGAGCTGCGTGGTGGCGACGTCGGCGTGGCCGAGCATCTCCTGCAGCGAGCGCACGTCGCAGCCGCCTGCCAGCAGGTGCGTGGCGAAGGTATGGCGCAGGGTGTGCGGGCTCATCTTGCCGTCGAGACCGGCCGAGGCGGCGTAGCGCTGGACGATCTTGTAGAGCCCCTGCCGCGTGAGACCGCTGCCGCGGTGGTTGACGAACAGCCGCGTCTCATAGCGGTCGCCGACGAGCCGCGGCCGGCCGCGGACGAGGTAGACGCCGAGCGCGCGGGCGGCGGCGCTCCCGACGGGGACGAGCCGCTGCTTGTTGCCCTTGCCGCGGGCGCGCAGCTCACGGGCGTCGAGGTCGAGGTCCGCGACCTCGAGCTCGATCGCCTCCGACGCGCGCAGCCCGCACGCGTACATCACCTCGAGCAGCGCGCGGTCGCGCAGCACGGGAGGCTCGGAGCCCTGGGGCTGGGAGAGCAGCCGGGCGACCTCGTCGCGGGAGAGCACCTGCGGCAGCTTGCGGATCTCCCGCGGCGCCTTGAGCTGCGCCGTCGGGTCGGCGTCGATCAGGCCCTGGCGGCGGAGATTCCGGTGGAAGGAGCGCAGGCAGGCGACCTTGCGCTGGAGCGTCGCGGGCTTGACGGGTGCCTTGCCGGCGCGCCCGAGGCCGAGTTCGGAGACGAACTCCGCGAGGTCTTGCGCGTCGAGCGCCAGCGGGTCGTGGCCGGTCCGGCGCAGCCACGCGCCGAACTGCGCCAGGTCGGACCGGTACGCGTCGAGCGTGTTGCGCGAGAGACCGCGCTCGAACTCGAGGTAGGCCAGGAAGTCGAGCACGAGATGCTCGTAGGGCTGGGCGCGAGGGGAAGCGATGGCCACGGCACGGAGTTCGCCGGATGCCCGGCCCACCCTTGTGGTGCAACGCGCCTCTCAGCGGCGGCGGCGCAACTCGAGCAGCCCGATCAGCGTCTTCGCGTCGCGCACCTCGTCGATCAGCGCGTCGAGCTCGGCCAGCGGCCGGGTCTCGATGTCAATGCGCTCGTGCTCGTCCACCTCGGCCTCGGCGTCCGACAGCCCGGTCGCGAGGTACACGAGGCACTCCTCGTCGGTGAAGCCCGCCGAGCTGTAGTAGGCGTGCAGGAGCTCCCAGTGCGCGGCCGCCTTGCCGATCTCCTCGGCGAGCTCGCGCTGGGCGGCCTCGAGCGGCTCCTCCCCGTCGACGTCGAGCTTGCCGGCGGGGATCTCGAGCAGATCGGGCACGCCGATCGCCTCGCGCGGCTGGCGGACGAGGTAGAGGCGCTCGCCGTCGTGCGCGACGACGCCGACGGCGCCTTTGTGGCGGACGATCTCGCGCGTGGCCTCTTCCCCGTCCTCGTGGCGGAAGGTCTCCTCCACGACGCTGAAGATCGTGCCCTCGTACTTCGTCTCGCCCCCGACCCGCTCGAAGCGCGAGCTCATACCGCCGCCGCCTCGTCGAGCAGCGCGAAGGCGACGTCGAGCATGCTCTCGAGCGCGTCGAGCGAGACCCGCTCGGTCGGCTCGTGGTTGCGCTCGGTGCCGTTGGCGAGGTTCACGCACTGAAAGCCTGCCGCCTCGAGCGCGTTGGCATCCGAGCCGCCGCCGGTGACGATCCGGCGCGGCTCGTACCCGCACGCCCGCAGCGCCGCCTCGGCGGCCTGGACCACGGGCGAGCCGGGCTTGGTGCGGTAGCCGGCGAACAGGCGCTCCGAGGTGACGTCGACGTCGCACTCCGCGTGCGCGGCGCCGTCGTGGATGGCGTCGACGAGGCTGGCGACGACCTCCTCGACCCGCGCGGGCTCGAGCGAGCGGGTCTCGGCGAGGAGCCGGCAGCGCTCCGGGACGATGTTGGTGGAGCCGGCCCCGCCCTGGATCGAGCCGACGTTGGCCGTCGTCTGCTCGTCGATCCGCCCCAGCGGCATCGCGGCGATCGCGTGGGCGGCGGCGAGGATCGCCGAGCGACCGTCCTCGGGGCGGATGCCGGCGTGCGCGGCGCGGCCGTGGAAGTCGGCTGCGATGCGGAAGTAGGTCGGCGACGCCATCACGATCTCGCCGATCGGGGTCGCGTGGTCGAAGACATAGCCGAAGTCGGACTGCAGGACGCTCGCGTCGAACGCCTTGGCACCCGCCAGCGCGTTCTCCTCGGAGACCGTGAAGAGCAGCTCGACCCCGACCGGCGAGCCCTCCACGCTGCACCGCCGCGCGAACTCGAGCATCACCGCCACGGCGGCCTTGTTGTCGGCGCCGAGGATCCCGAGGTTGGCGTTCTCCCAGCCGCCGTCGACCACCACCGGCTCGATCGGCACGCCACCGTCGTCGACCGTGTCGAGGTGCCCGCAGAGGAGGATCGAGCGCTCACCGCGGCCGGGCAGGCGGGCGAGCAGGTTGCCGCAGTCGGCCCCGGCCGCCGCGGCGGCATCGTCCTCGTACACCTCGAGCCCCATGGCGCGCAGCTCGTCCCCGACGCGGTCCGCGCACGCGCGCTCGCGGCCGAACGAGCTCGGGATGCGGCAGAGCGTGGCGAACGTGTCGTTCAGCCGCGCCTTCTCGGCGTCGGAGGCAGGCCTCATCGGCCGCAACCTAGCGATCCGCGGCCGGCCTCAGACGCCGGCCGAGCGTGACTGCCTAGTTGCCGTACTGGAAGCGGCCGGCGGGAGCGTGCTCGGCGTCGTCGCGCACGATGGCCTCGACCTCGGGCGCGGGATGCCGCTCGGCGGCGCGCACGTGTGCAGCGCCGACGAAGTCGCGGAACAGGGGCGCGGGGCGCTCTGGGCGCGACTTGAACTCGGGGTGGAACTGGGAGGCGACGAAGAACGGATGGTCGGCGATCTCGATGATCTCGACCAGGCGCTCGTCGGGCGAGGTGCCGGAGGTCACGAGGCCCTCGGCCTCGAGCCGCCGGCGCAGGAAGTTGTTGACCTCATAACGGTGGCGGTGGCGCTCGTAGATCACGGCCTCGCCGTAGATCTCACGCGCCCGCGTGCCCTCGTGGAGCTTGATCGGGTCCGCGCCGAGCCGCATCGTGCCACCCATGTCGGAGACCTCCTTCTGCTCGGGCAGGAGGTCGATCACGGGGAACGGCGTCTCGGGGTCGAACTCGGTCGAGTTGGCTCCGGCCATCCCGACGACGTGGCGGGCAAAGTCCGCCACCGCCATCTGCATGCCGAGGCAGACGCCCAGGAACGGGATCCGCAGCTCGCGCGCGATCCGCGCGGCCTGGATCTTGCCCTCGATCCCGCGCACGCCGAAGCCGCCGGGGATCAGGATGCCGTCGGCCGCCGCGAGGCGCTCGCGCACCTGGGAGTCGTCGAGCGTCTCGGAGTCCACCCAGTCGATCTCGATCCCGCAGCCGTGCTGGAAGCCGGAATGGCGCAGCGCCTCGACGACGGACAGGTACGCGTCCTCGAGCTGGACGTACTTGCCGACGAGCGCGATCTTCACCGGCGGGCTCTGCGCGGCCTCGCCGGCGCGGCGGACCAGCCGGTCCCAGTCCGTCAGGTCAGGTGCGGCGGCGTCGAGGTTGAAGTGCTCGAGGATGAAGTCGTCCACGCCCTCGGCGCGGAAGAACAGCGGCACCTTGTAGATGTTGTCCACGTCGCGCGCGGAGACCACCGCGTCCTCGGGGAGCGAGGCGAACAGCGCGATCTTGCGCCGCAGGTCCTGCGGCAGGCCGCCCTCCGAGCGGCACACGACCATGTCCGGCTGGATGCCGATGCGGCGCAGCTCGTTGACGGAGTGCTGCGTCGGCTTGGTCTTGAGCTCACCCGCGTGGCCGATGAACGGCACCAGCGTGAGGTGGATGTACATGCAGCGGTTGCGCCCCACGTCGACGGGGAACTGGCGGATCGCCTCCAGGAACGGGAGCGACTCGATGTCGCCCACCGTGCCGCCGATCTCGGTGATCACGACGTCAACGTCCTGCGAGTCGGCGATCAGCTTGACCCGCTGCTTGATCTCGTCCGTGATGTGCGGGATGACCTGGACGGTGCCGCCGAGGTAGTCGCCGCGGCGCTCCTTGCGGATGACGGAGTTGTAGATTGCGCCCGCGGTCACGTTGGAGCCGCGCGAGGTGTTGGCGTCCGTGAAGCGCTCGTAGTGGCCAAGGTCGAGATCGGTCTCGGCCCCGTCCTCGGTCACGAAGACCTCACCGTGCTGGAACGGCGACATCGTGCCCGGGTCGACGTTGATGTACGGGTCGAACTTCTGGAGGGCGACCTTGAGGCCGCGGGAGACCAGCAGGCGGCCGATCGAGGCGGCGGCGATGCCCTTGCCGAGCGATGAGACGACACCGCCGGTGACGAAGATGAAGCGTGTGCGCGGGCGGGAATCAGGCATCAGGTTCTGGAAGTCCAGTCTAGACGGGGATGCGGATGGGAACTCTGGTCAAGCCGCACGCAGCAGCTCTTTCGCGTGGCGGCGAGCGGCGACGTCGGTCTCGTCGGCGCCCAGCATCCGAACGAGCTCGCCGACGACGGCGCCGCGGTCGAGCTCGGTCACCGTCGTGAGGGCCGTCTCGCCGGACGCGTCCTTGACGATCGTGAAGTGGCGGTCGGCGAGCGAGGCGATCTGCGGCAGGTGGGTGATGCAGACGACCTGGCGGCCCGCGGCCAGCGCGCGGAGCTGCTCGCCGACCGCGCGGGCGGTCTGCCCGCCGATGCCCGCGTCGACCTCGTCGAAGACCAGCGTGGCGACCCCCTCGGAAGCCTCGTCACCGGCTTCAGGGCGCGGCGCCACGGCGACGCTCATCAGCGCGAGCATCACGCGCGAGAGCTCGCCGCCGGAGGCGGTCTCGCGCAGCGGGCCGGCGGGCACTCCGGGGTTGGGGGCGATCAGGAACTCGACCTCGTCGGCGCCGGCCGGGCCCGGCGCCGCGCGCGGTGACAGGCCGACGGCGAAGCTGGCCCCCTCCATCGCGAGCTCGGCAAGGCGCTCGCGCACCGCATCGGCCAGCCGTGGAGCGGCGGCCGCTCGCGCGTCGTGCAGCGCTGCCGCATGTTCAGCGAGCACCCCGCGCGCCGCGTCCAGGCGCCGCGCGCCCTCGTCGAGCGCCTCCTCGGCGCCCTCAAGCTCGGCGCGCCGCTGCGCGCACTCCGCCGCGTGCTCGAGCACGGCCGCGATCGTGCCGCCGTGCTTGCGCTTGAGGCGGTCGAACTGGGCCAGCCGCTCCTCGACCTCGTCGAGAATGAGTCCCCGTCCACCCGTCGCGTCGATCCCCTCGCCGTAGCCGCGCAGCTCGGCGGTCAGGTCGTCGGCCTCGAGCGCGAGCGCCTGCGCGCGGTCGGCGAGGGCGTCGAGCGCGGCGTCGACGCCGCGCATGGCCTCGAGCGAGGCGGCCGCCGCGGCGAGCGCCGGGCCCGCGCCGCCGGCCGAGCCGTCGCCGGAGCCAAAGGCACCGCCGCCGGAGCCGCTGCCGGCGCCGAAGACGCCTGCGTCCGCGCCGTCCTCACCGGCGAGCGCAGCGAGCCCGCCCGCGGCGGCTCCGCGCAGGCCCTCGAGGTGGCGCAGCCGCTCGCGCTCGCCGGCCAGGTCGGTCTCCTCCGCCTCGCTCGGATCGGCGCGCTCGATCTCCTCGAGCTCCCACACCAGCAGGTCGAGCTCACGGTCGCGCGCGCCGGCGCGGGCGCGGAGCGCCTCGAGCGCCGCGGCCGCCTCGCGCACCTCACCGTGGGCGGCCGCGCACTCGGCCCGCCGCGCCACCTGCTCCGGGCCGCAGAAGGCGTCGAGGATGTCGAGCTGGGCGGAGGCGAGCATGAGCTTGCGGTGCTCGTGCTGGCCGTAGAACGACAGCAGCGCGCCGCCGGCGTCGCGCAGGTCGGCGGTCGTGGCGCTGCGACCGCCGAGGTACGCGCGCGTGCGCCCCTCGGCACTCACGCGGCGGGCGAGCACGATCTCGTCCGCATCCGGCGCGAGCCGGTCGCCGAGCGCCGCGCGCAGCGCGTCGGGAAGCGCGAAGACGCCCTCCACGTAGGCCTCGGCCGCGCCCGGCCGCACGATCCCGGGGCGGGGCTTGCCGCCGAGCAGCAGGTCGATCGCGTGGGCGAGCACGGTCTTGCCCGCCCCCGTCTCCCCCGTCAGGGCGTTCAGGCCCGGCCCGAGGCGCAGTTCGGCGCGCTCGATCAGCAGGAGGTTCTCGACGCGCAGCTCGTGGAGCATCGATCGACGGTGTACCAGCCGGTTGGGACGGACTGCCTTGCGTGTGCGCAATTTGTGACGGTTGGGGTGGCGTTCGATGCAGTCGTCCGCGGTGGGCTGGCGAACGTCAACGGCGGCTGGGTGAGGGAAGGTTCCGAGCGGGTGTGCTCCCTCCGTGGGAATAATTGCGACGGAGGGATCACACCCGGCCGAAATGGGCGCCGCGAGGGCTCGAACCCTCACTCCCTCACCTGCCGCCGTTGACCTCCGCGACGCAGCACCGGAGCCGCCAGGAGACGCCGCCTACTTCGCCAACCGCCCGAACCGCTCTCGCAGCCGGTGGTAGAAGCTCGCGCCCGGGAGCTGCGCCAGCGTCGCGTACGAGCGCGCGAACTCGACGTGGATGTCCTCCCCGGCGGGGAGCTCGCAGGCGGGGCGGCCGTCGACGTGGACCTCGACCGCCTCCTCGCGGCTCGCGTTGTTGATCGTCAGCAGGTCGTCCGGGGCCACCACCAAAGCGCGGGCGGTCAGCGAGTGCGGCGCGATGAAGGACACCACGTAGCCGCGCACGCCCCAGGCCAGGATCGGGCCGCCGTTGGCGAGGTTGTAGCCCGTCGAGCCCTGCGGCGTGGCGACGACGAGGCCGTCGCAGCGCACGCGCCCGATCTCCTCCCCCGCGAGCCCGTAGGCGAGGTCGGCGACGCGCATGCCCGGCTTGCGGTGGACGGAGATGTCGTTGATCGCGGTCCAGAGGTGCTCGGGCCTGCCGACGTCGACGGTAGGGAGCGTCAGGATCTCGAACTCGCCCGCGAACGCGCGGTCGAAGTCGCGGCCCAGCCCGTCGGGATCGAGGGTGGCGAGGAAGCCGACCTCGCCGTAGTTGACCGCGAACACCGGCACCTCCGTGCCGACGTGCTCGCGCAGCGCGGTCAGGATCGTCCCGTCGCCCCCGAGCACCACGCAGAGGTCCGCCTCGCCGCCCAGCGGCACGCCGACCTCCACCCCCTCCGCGGGCTCGAGCGAGAGCTTGCGCGTCTCCTCCTGGTCGAACACCAGCGTGGCCCCTGCACGCCGCGCGGCCCCCAGCAGCTCGCGCAGCGCCTCGCTCAAGCCGTCCATCCGGCGGTGGGTCATGACCGAGACCCTCATGCCTGCACCTCGGCGAGCGCGGAGCCGACGTCGGCGAGTGCGCCGTCGCGGCCGCGCTCGGCCAGCCAGACGAACGTCTCGAGGTTGCCCTTGGGCCCGGGGAGCCCGGAGGGGGCGAAGCCGAGCACGGCGGCGCCCAGCGCGCCCGCGCACTCGGCGACGTCGGCGAGCGCGCCCCGCCGCGCCTCGGGCTCGCGCACCACCCCGCCGCGGCTGATGCCCGCGCGGCCGACCTCGAACTGCGGCTTGACCATCGCGAGCGCGTCGTAGCACGGCGCGGCACACGCGAGCACGGCGGGCAGCACCTTGCGCAGCGAGATGAAGGAGACGTCGAGCACGATCAGCTCGGGCGGGTAGGGCAGGTGCGCGGGGTCCAGCGCACGCGCGTTGTAGCGCTCGATCACCGTCACCCGGTCGTCCTCGCGCAGGGACCAGTCGAGCTCGCCGTAGGCGACGTCGAGCGCGACGACGTGCGCCGCACCCGCCTGCAGCAGGCAGTCCGTGAAGCCGCCGGTCGACGCGCCGACGTCGAGACAGCGGCGCCCCGCCGGGTCAAGCCCGAGGGCGTCGAGCGCGTTGCGCAGCTTGATGCCCCCGCGCGAGACGTAGGGCGGCGGCGCGTCGACGCCGAGCTCCACGTCGGGCTCGACGAGCTGGCCCGGCTTGGCAGCCCGCGCGTGGCCGGGCCCGAGGCGGACGTGACCGGCCATGACTGCCGCCGCGGCGCGGGTGCGGGACGCAAACAGCCCGCGCTCCGCCAGCAGGGAGTCGAGGCGGACCCGGGGCACAGCGAGAACGCTACCGGCTGTGCCGCGGCTCGCAGAATGCCGGGACCCGGTCGGTCACCCTGGGCGCGGCCCAGGTCGTGCTCAGCGCTGGACGCTCGGCCGCGCGCTGAACGACAGCGCACCCGCGCCCGGGCGCATGACGCGGGCGCGCAGGCGGACGCGCTTGCGCTTGGTCGCGCCGTCCTGCTTGCTGACGCGGTAGATCGTGAGCTCGGCGACCGCGGAGTTCGCGGGCAGGCCGCGCACCTCGAGGCCGCCGCGGACATAGCGGACCACGGGGCTGCCGGCCGCCTTGAGCAGCATCTTGCCGCGGCCCTTCTTGGCGAGCCTGAGCGAGTAACGCTTGCGCCCACTCTGGCCGGCGACGAACACGCGCATGAAGCCGACCGTGCGCCGCTTGGCGGTCTGGCGCGGCAGCAGCGCGGCCGGCACCTTGAAGGCGAGGCGGTCGAGCGCGGTCCGCGCATCGACGCGCAGGCGCAGCCCGGCGCCCGCCGTCGTCCGCCAGCGCTGCGCGGTGAAAAGCGTGCGGCAGGAGACGGTCTTGAGCTTGAGCACGATCGGCTTGGCGCGCTTGGTCTTGCCCTTCGCCTTGCCGGTGAGGCTGGCCTTGAGCGTATGGACGCCGATCCGCTGCAGCAGCGACGGCGTGATCGCGGCGCTGTAAGAAGGCTTGCGGCCGGCCCGCAGCCTGCGGCCGTCGAGCGTGTAGCGGACCTTGACCTTCTTGGCCTTGCCCTGGCTGATCTGGGTCGTGACGAGGATCGGCGTGAGCTTCGTGGCCGGGCCCTGCGTGTAGGCGCGGACGCGGACGGTCCCGATCCCCTTGAGCTTGAGCCGCCGGTACTTCGCGTTGCCGGCGAGCTGCTGGCAGCTGCCGTCGGAGACCAGGCTGCCGAGCACGCCGCCGAGGTCGCCGAGCAGCGCGTCGGAGCCGCCGCCGCCGGGCGTGCCGGGGAGCGTGCCGGCCGGCGGACGCGGGCTCGACGGGGTCGGCGTCGGCGTCACGGCCGGCGCGGGCTCGGACTTCGGCTGCACGGCGGCGGTGGGCCGGGCGCCGGCCTCGGCCTCGCCCACGTCGTTCGCCGCCGTGACGATCACGGCGATCATGTGGCCGACGTCGGCGGCGGTGGGCGCGTACGTGTCGTTCGTCGCGCCGGTGATGGCCTGGCAGTTGTCGCCCGTGGCGTCGCAGCGCTGCCACTGGTACGTGTAGATCAGCGTCCCGGTGCCCGTCCAGGTGCCGGGATCGGCGGTCAGCTTCCCGCCGACCTCCTCGTCACCGGAGATCGTGGGCGCGACGGCGTTGGCCGGCGGCGAGGCGACGACGACCCCCGTGGTCTCGCCGGCGGCCTCAGTGGACTCCCCGCCCTCGTTGGTCGCCGTCACCACGACGGTGATGGTGTGACCGATGTCGCCGCGCCCGGGCGTGTAGGTCGTGCCGGTCGCGCCGTCGATGTTCTCGCAGCTGGTGCCGTCGGCGTCACAGCGCTGCCACTGGTACGTGTAGTCGATCGTCGGCGTGCCGGTCCAGGTGCCCGGGTGGGCGGTCAGCGTCACGCCGTCGGCCGGATCGCCGGTGACCGTGGGCGGCACGGTGTTGACCGGAGGGGCGGCGGCGATCGGCGCGGCGGTCGGCGCGGAGGCCTCCGTGGAGGGGCCGCCGGGGTTCGTCGCCGTGACCTCGACGACCATCGCGTAGCCGACGTCGGCGGGCGTGGGCGAGTAGGTCTGTTCGGTGGCGCCGTCGATGTCCGAGCAGTCGGTGCCGTCGGCATCGCAGCGCTGCCACTGATAGCTGTAGGCGATCGGGCCGTCGCCGGTCCACACGCCGGGGGCGGCGGTGAGCGAGCCGCCGTCGACGCCCGTGCCGGTCGGCGCCGGGGGCCGGGTCGTGTTCAGGGGCGGCGCCGGCAGCGTCGGGACCGTGGGGGCCGAGACGGCGGTGTCGTCGCCCGCGGCGTTCTCGGCGTTGACCTCGACGCGGATCGTGGACCCGACGTCGGCGGGCACCAGGTCGTAGGTCGAGCCGGTCGCGCCGGGAATGTCGGCGCAGTCGGCCCCGGCGGCGTCACAGCGCTGCCACTGGTAGGTGAAGGTGAGCGGCACGCTGCCGTCCCATGCGCCGTCGCCGGCGGTCAGGGTCTGGCCGTCGGCCACGGTGCCCGAGATGGTCGGGACGCTCGTGGAGGCGGGCGGGAGCGCCGCGATCGGGCCGACGGCGGTCGACGGGACCGCGGTCTGCTCGCCGTTGTCGCCGGTGACCACGACGCGCACGGTCGCGCCGAGGTCGTCGGTGCCGAGCGTGTAGGTGTCCCCGGTGGCGCCGGTGATGTCGACGCAGGCCGTTCCGTCAGCCGCGCAGCGCTGCCACTGGTGGGTGAAGGCGATCGGGCCCGTGCCGGTCCAGGTGCCGGGGTCGGCGCTCAGCGTCTGGCCGTCGACGGCCGTGCCGGTCGCCGCGGGCGTGCCGGCGGTGGCGGGCGGGTCGACCGCCACGCTCGAGGTCGGGACCGACGTCGCGGTGTCGGCGCCGGCGGTGTTGGTGCCGGTGACCGCGACGACGATCGCGTGGCCCACGTCGATCGGCAGCAGGTCGTAGGTCGAGCCGGTCGCGCCCGCGATCGGGGCGCAGTCCGTGCCGTCGTCGTCGCAGCGCTGCCACCGGTAGGTGTAGGTGACCGGAGTCGTGCCGGTCCACGTGCCGCGGTCGGCGGTCAGCGTCTGCCCGTCCTCGGGCGTGCCCGAGACGGTCGGGACGACGCTGTTGGCCGGCGGGTCGGCCTCCGCGGTCACGGTCGGCGCCGAGGCGCTCGGCACGCTGCCGGCGACGTTGGTCGCGGTCACGACGACGCTGAAGACTTGGCCGATGTCGCTCGGCACGAGCGTGTACGCGGGGTCGGTGGCGCCCAGGATGGGCGCGCAGCTCGTGCCGTTGCCGTCACAGCGCTGCCACTGGTAGGTGTAGGTGACCGGGCTGGTGCCGGTCCAGGTGCCGGGGTCGGCGGTCAGCGTGTGGCCGTCGAGCACGTCGCCCGAGATGGTCGGCGCGGAGACGTTGGCCGGGGCGAGCGGCAGCACCTCGCTCGTGGCGGGCGAGCTCACGGTCTCGCTGTCGGCGGCGTTGGTGGCGGTGACCACGATGACGATCGCGCCGCCGACGTCGGCGGAGTCCAGGTCGTAGGTCATGCCGGTCGCGCCGGGGAGGTCGGCACAGGCGGTGCCGTCGGCCTCGCAGCGCTGCCACTGGTAGGTGTAGGTCAGCGGGCCGGTGCCGGAGAACGAGCCAGGGTCAGCGGTCAGCGTCTGGCCGTCGACGAGCGTGCCGATCACGGACGGCGGCGTCGTGCTCACGGGCGGGGCGGGAGCGATGGCCCCGGTGGCCGGCGAGGTGCTCGTCTCGTCGTCGGCGGCGTTGCTCGCGGTGACGATCACGCGGACGGCCCCGTCGACGTCCGCGGCGGTCAGGGTGTAGGTGGCAGCGGTCGCGCCCGCGATGTCCTCGCAGGCCGTTCCGTCATCCGCGCAGCGCTGCCACTGGTAGGAGAAGGTGAGGGGCTCGGTGCCGGTCCAGCCGCCGGTGCCCGCGGCGAGTGTCGCGCCGTCCTCGAGGACGCCGGTGACGGCGGGGGGCGTGGTCGGCTGCGGCGGGTCGGCGGCGACCGGGGCGGCCCGGGGCGCAGAGGCGGCCTGGGCGCTGCCGACCGAGTTGGTGGCCTCGACGCTGACGACCACCTGGTGGCCGATGTCGTCGGGGGTGAGCGTGTAGGTGTTGGCGGTCGCGCCGGCGATGAGCAGGCAGTCGCTGCCGTCGTTGTCACAGCGCAGCCACCGGTACTCGAAGGTCATCGGGGTCGTGCCGGACCAGGCGCCGTCATCGGCGGTCAGCGTGTGGCCGTCGCGGTAGCTGCCGGAGACGTTCGGGACCGTGGTGTTCTGCGGGGCGGCGGCGTTGACGGCGGCGACGGGCGAGACCTCGGTCACGGAGCCGGCGGCGTTGGTGGCGGTGACCGCGACGCGGATGCCGTGATCGGCGTCCGCGCTCGTGAGCGTGTACTCGTCGTCCGTGGCGTCGGGGATCTCGACGCAGTCCGTCCCGTCGAGGTCACAGCGCAGCCACTGGTATTCGTAGGTGACCGGCGCGGTGCCGGACCAGATGCCGGGATCGGCGCTGACGGTCTCGCCGTCGAGGCCGGTACCGACGACGGCCGGCGCGATGGTCACGGCCGGGGGCGCGGCGGCGACGACGGCGGTCGGGCCGGTGCGGGCCGTGTCGTCCCCGTGGTCGTTCGTGGCCGTCACGACGGCGCGCACGGTGCCGCCGAGGTCGGCGCCGTGCAGGTCATAGGTCAGGCCGGTGGCGCCCGCGATGTCGGTGCAGGCCGTTCCGTCTTCCGCGCAGCGCTGCCACCGGTAGGCGTAGCCGATGGTCGGCGTGCCGGTCCAGTCGCCGTCGTCGAGCGTCAGCGTCTCACCGTCGCGGGCGGTGCCCGAGAGCAGCGGGGCGACCGTGTTGACGGGCTTGTTGCCGGCGACGACGGTGGTCGGCGCGCTGCGCGCCGTGTCATTGCCGACGGAGTTCGTGTACGTCACCGTGACGCGCGCGGTCTGGCCGACGTCGGCGTCCTCGAGCGTGTACGTGCCGGCGGTCGCGCCGGGGATGTCGACGCAGGCGGCGCCGGCCGTGTCACACCGCTCCCACTGGTAGCTGACCGTCATCGGGGCTGAGCCGGTCCAGCTGCCGCCCTGGGCGGTCAGGACCTCGCCGGCGCGGGTGATGCCTGTCGTCGTCGGGACGCTGACGTTCAGTGGCGGCGCGGCCGCCACGGGGCTCCCGCCGATCGACGCGGCCGTGGCGGCCCCGGCGTCGTTGGCGGCGGTGACGACGACGCGCACGACGGCCCCGATGTCGGCGCCGGTGAGGTCGTAGGTGGTGCTCGTCGCGCCGCCGATGTGGGCGCAGGCCGTTAGGGCATCCGGGCAGCGCTCCCACTGGTAGGTGTACAGCTGCGGCTGGGTGCCGGTCCAGGTGCCCTCGCCGGCGGTCAGCGTCTCGCCGTCCACGTGGTCGCCGGAGACGACCGGGAGGACGGTGTTCGCGGGCGGGTCCATCGCGACGACCGCGGTCGGCGCGGAGGCGACGGCGGCGACGCCGGCCGTGTTCGAGGCGGTGACGAGCGCCCGGACCGTGGCGTCGAGGTCGGCGGTGGTGAGCGTGTAGGTGCTGCCGGTCTCGCCGGGGATCGCAACGCAGTTCGCCCCCGCGCCGTTGCAGCGCTGCCAAAGGTAGTCGTAGTCGAGCGGGCTCGTGCCCGTCCAGGTCCCGTTGTCGAGCGTGAGCGTCGAGCCCTCGGTCGCGGTACCGGAGAGGGTCGGGACAGCGGTGTTGGACGGCGGGTCGGCGACCACCGCGGTGGTCGGCGACGAGCTCGCGGCGGCGTTGCCGGCGACGTTGGTCGCGGTCACCTCGACGCGCATGGCGTGGCCGATGTCGGCTGCGGTGAGGAGGTAGGTGGCGCTGGTCGCGCCGCCGATGTTGATGCAGCCGGCGCCGAGCGCGTCACAGCGCTCCCACTGGTAGGCGTAGCCGATCGGATCGGTGCCGGTCCAGTCGCCCTCGTCGGCGGTCAGCGTCTGCCCGTCGCGCACGGCGCCGGAGACGGCCGGGGCGGTCGTGTTGACCGGGGGAGCAGGATCGACGGTGCTCGTGGGCGCGGAGACCGCGGTGGCGTCGCCCGCGTCGTTGGAGGCGGTGACCTCGCTGCGGACGGTGGAGCCGATGTCGGCGGCGGTCAGCACGTAGCTCCAGGCGGTCGCGTCCGCGATGTCGGCGCAGGCCGTTCCGTCATCCGCGCAGCGCTGCCACTGGACGTCGTAGTCGAGCGGCGCCGTGCCGTTCCAGCCGCCGAGCGTCGTCGTCAGCGTCTGGCCGTCGCGCTGGGTCCCGCTGAGCTGCGGGAGCGTGACGTTGGACGGCGCGAGCTGCACGATGGCGGCCGAGGGCGCCGAGGCCGACGGAGCCGACGGGCCGGCGTCGTTGACCGCGGTCACGAGCACGCGGATCGTGCTGCTGACGTCGGCCGGGGTCAGCGTGTAGGTCGAGGCGGTCTCGCCCGGGATGGCGACGCAGTTGGCGCCGGTGGCGTCGCAGCGCTGCCACTCGTACTGGTAGGTGAGCGTCGGCGTGCCCCCCCACGTGCCGGGGTTCGCCGTCAGCGTCGAGCCGTCGCGCGCCACGCCGCCGACCGTCGGGCCCGCGGTGTTCGCGGGCGGGCCCTCGTCGGAGACCAGCCACAGCGCGGACGGCACGAAGAGGTCCTGGTTCGAAGCGAACGCGAGCGTCGCCGTGCTCTGGTGGTTGCCGAGCAGCCGCGTGTTGTTCCAGACGTCGATGTCCGTGCCCTGGAGGTTGGCGTAGTTCGGATCCTTGGCCGTGAACAGCGTCCCGTCGCGCGCCATCGTCGAGTTCATGAGGTTGCCCGGCCCGTTGATCGCATCGGTGAGCGCGGTCCCGTTGAACGTCGCGGTCTCGCCGACGATGCCCGCGTCGCCCTCGAACGCGAGCAGGCCGGTCCTGGTGGCGACATCGCCACTCGCGGGCGTGAAGAACGGCGTGATGTCGGTGGAGAACGTGTGCGTCGCGTCGACCGTGCCGAGGCCGTCGTAGACGCTGACCCGATGGAAGCCCTCGGTCGCGTCCCGGTAGGCGACGACCAGCGACCAGCCCGCGAAGCGGTCGTCGCCGCGGCCGGTCTGGACGTCGGCGACGGTGTATGTGGCGTTGCCCGCGGCGGGCAGCAGGGCCGTGACGTTCGCGAAGGCGCGGTAGCGCGAGGCCCTCCCGGTCGAGGTGAGCACGTCGGCGGGCGCTGCGCTGACCGTCTGATAGCCGCCCGAGTCGACCTTGAAGCGCACCGTGCCGCGGTTGAGGGCGTCGGGCGCGGCCAAGCCGCCGGTCCCGGCCGCGGTGTCGGCGCCCCAGTAGAGGCCGGCCCACACGACCGTCGCGCCCGCGGGCAGCGAGAGCGTGGAGGTCGAGGAGTTGAGCGTGGCCGCGTCGCCGTCGACGTCGACGTAGCCCATGTTGTAGTTGTTGTTCATCGTGGCCAGCGGCCCGGTCCGGGTGCGCGCCTCGGCGCAGCCGGCGGCAGCGGTGGGGCAGGTCAGCAGCTGGTTGCCGACGGCGTTGATGCTGCCGCGCAGGGTCTGCGCGAAGCGGACCGAGAACGGAGTGTCGACTGCGAGCGCGGGAGCGGCCACGCCGAGCGTCCCTGCGAACAGGGCAACGACGAAGAGGGCTCGCAGCAGAGGTCTGGGCATGCGGGGGCGGCTCGTGAACGACGAGAGCCCGGCAACCGGGCTCTTGCGAACGTTTTCGGTGCCTCAGCCCGCCGGCTGCACATGCCCTGGACGGACGTACTACGCGGAGGCGAGCGAGCCGTGCGGGTTCATGACCGCGGACTCGATGCGCTCGGCGATGCGCTCGGCGGTGAAGCCGACCTCTTCGTGGAGCAGCTTCGGCGTGCCGTGGGTGACGTAGCGGTCGGGCAGGCCGATCCGCAGCACCCTCGGCGAGAGGCCGCCCTCGGAGAGCGACTCCCAGACGCCGGAGCCGAAGCCGCCGGGCAGCACGCCCTCCTCGACCGTCACGAGCAGGTCGTGCTCGGCGGCGAGCTGGGCCAGCAGCCCGGTGTCGAGCGGCTTGGCGAAGCGCGCGTCGGCGACGGTGACCTCAAGGCCCCCCTCGGCGAGGATGTCGGCGGCGCCCATCGCCTTGCCGACGCCCGTGCCGTAGCCGAGCATCGCCACCCGCTCACCCTCGCGCAGGATCTCGCCCGTGCCGATGGGGATCCGCTCCGGCTGCCGCGGCAGCGGCACGCCGGCACCCTCCCCCCGCGGGTAGCGGATGGCGACCGGACCGGCGTCGTGGCGCAGCGCGGTGTGGAGCATGTGGACGAGCATCGCCTCGTCGCGGGGCGCCATCAGCGTCATGTTCGGCAGGCAGCGCAGGTAGGCGATGTCGAACACGCCGTGGTGGGTCGGACCGTCGTCGCCGACGAGCCCTGCGCGGTCCATGCAGAACACGACGGGCAGGCTCTGGAGGCAGACGTCGTGCACGATCTGGTCGTAGGCGCGCTGGAGGAAGGTGGAGTAGATCGCGCACACGGGCCGCGCGCCCTGGATGGCCAGGCCGGAGGCGAACAGCACGGCCTGCTGCTCGGCGATGCCGACGTCGAAGTAGCGGTCCGGCAGCTCCCTCTGGAGGATCGAGAGGCCGGTCCCGGAGTTCATGGCGGCGGTGATCCCGACCACGCGGTCGTCGCGCCGGCACTCGCGCACGAGCGCCTCGCCGAACACCTTCGTGTACTGCGGCGGCGCGACGGTGGCGCCCTGGACCTTCGGCGCGGCAGGGGCGGGCATGCGCTTGGCGATCGAGTTCGGCTTCGCCGCGTGCCACTGCTCCATGCCCTCGAGCCCGCCCTCCTCGGCGGGCGCGAAGCCCTTGCCCTTGACCGTCGCGACATGCACGACGACGGGCCGCTCGGCCTCGAACGCGCGCCGCAGCGCGCCGCGCAGCGCGTGGACGTCGTGGCCGTCGATGACGCCCATGTAGGCCCAGTCGAGCTCCTCCCACCACAGGCCGGGCGAGGTGAAGGCCTTGATCGACTCCTTCAGCTGAGGGCCCAGGCGCTCGAAGGCGGCGCCGATGCCGGCCGGCAGCTTCGTCAGCTTCTCCTCCACGCCCTCGCGCGCCCGCCACAGGCCCGGCTCGAGACGCATGCGGTTGAAGTAGCGAGACAGCGCGCCGACGTTGGGCGAGATCGACATGCCGTTGTCGTTGAGCACCACGACCATCGGCGTCCCGAGGCCGCCCGCCTGGTGGATCGCCTCGAACGCGACGCCGCCCGTCATGGCGCCGTCGCCGATGACCGCGGCCACCTTGCCGTCCTCGCCGTTGCCGTGCCGCATCGCCTCCTTGAGCCCGACCGCGTAGCCGATCGAGGTGGAGGCATGACCCGCGCCCATGATGTCGTGCTCGGACTCGAAGATCGAGCAGAACGGCGCCAGGCCCGCGTACTTGCGGATCGTGGCGATCTGGTCCCGGCGGCCGGTGAGGATCTTGTGCGGGTAGGCCTGGTGGCCCACGTCCCAGAGAATCTTGTCGCGCGGCGAGTCCATGAGCGAGTGCAGCGCGACGGCGATCTCGCAGGCGCCGAGGTTGGCGCCGAAGTGGCCGCCGATCTCCCCCACCGTGTCGATCAGCAGCTCGCGGACCTCCTGGGCGACCTGCTGGAGCTCGTCGTCGGAGAGCCCGTGGAGGTCAGAGGGGCCGTCGATGCGGTCGAGGAGCCGGGTCATGAGGGTCGGGTGAAGATGAAGTCGGTGATGCGCTCGAGCTCCTCCGCGCCGCCCGGCGCGGCCTGAGCCAGCGCGCGGTGCGCGTTGCGATGCGATTCGGCGGCCAGCTCGCGCGCTCCGTCGAGTCCGTATTGGGTCACGTAGGTCACCTTCCCGTGCCGCTCGTCGCTGCCCCGCGGCTTCCCGAGGGCGTCATCGGTTCCCGTGACGTCGAGGATGTCGTCGACGATCTGGAAGAGGACGCCCAGCTCCGCCGCGAAGTCGCGGAAGTGAGGCAGTGTAGAGGCTTGATCTTCGCGCCCTGTCAGGAGGAGTACGCACTCGACCGACGCCCCGATCAGCCGCCCGGTCTTGAGCTCGTGGAGCCGGCGGAGCGTCGTGGCACCCGCGGGCACGAGCGCGCGCACGTCGATGTACTGGCCGCCGACCATGCCGTTGACGCCCGTCGCCGAGGCCAGCTCGGACACTGCGGCGAGAAGGTTCGCGGGCTCGCCCGGCTGCTCGTGGAGCACGAGACGGAAGGCCTCGGCGTAGAGGCCGTCGCCGGCCAGGATCGCAATGTCCTCGCCGTACTTGACGTGGCAGGTCGGGCGGCCGCGGCGCAGGTCGTCGTCGTCCATAGCGGGCAGGTCGTCGTGGATCAGCGAGTAGGTGTGGATCAGCTCGAGCGCGCCGGCGAGCGGCAGGACGGACGCCGGGTCGCGGCCGGTGGCGCTGGCGGTGGCGAGCGCGAGCACGGGCCGGATGCGCTTGCCCCCGGCGAGCAGCGAGTAGCGCATCGCCTCCTCGAGCCCCGCGGCCGCGGGCTCGGTCGCGAAGCGCAGCTCGGCCAGATAGGCCTCGACCTGGTCGCGCAGGTGGTCGGGGTAGGCGGCGGCTGCGGCCCGCGGGCGGCTGCGGGTGCTCACGACTCGAGCGCGAGCTGGCCGGCCGCGCCAGGCGGGTGGGACTCATTCACGGCGCGCACCCGGCGGTCGAGCTCGGCCCCGGCCTCGGCGGCGATGCGAGCGCAGTCGTCGACGAGCGCCGCGGCGCGTTCGGTCGTGAGCTCGCCGCTGCGCAGCTCGGCGGCGGTGCGCTCGAGCCGATCGACCAGCGTGTCCAGGCGGTCGGGCATCTCAGCCATGGTGCGCGCCATTCTCGCGCACCTCGCGCAGCGCGGCCGCGAGGATGCCGTTGACGAAGCCCGGAGCGTCCGGGCCGCAGAACGCCTTGGCGAGCTCGACGGCCTCGTCGATCGCGCCCTCGGGCGGGATCGGCTGCTCGGACTCGACGATGTCGGGGTGCAGCATCTCGAGCAGCGCGAGGCGCAGGATGGCGCGCTCGAGGGGTGCGATGCGGTCGAGCGTCCAGCCCTTGGCGAGGCGCTCGATGCGCGCGTCGATGTCCTCCGCGTTGTCGGAGGTCGCGTGCGCGAGCGCGCGGGTGAAGCTCGCGGCGTCACGTTCGAAGACCTCGTCGAGCGGTCGGCCGGTCAGGTCGTGCTGGTAGAGCGCGAAGACGGCCGCCCGGCGCTGGTCTGAGCGGCGCATGACCCGGACGAGGTTAGCGGCGCGTAGTGTGCGCCCATGGCCTCGACGGACCTCGCCGACCTGTCCGCAGGGGTGTGGGGTGTCGCTGTCGTGGCGGCGTGCGCGGAGCTCGGCATCGTCGAGCGGCTCGGCGAGCCGATCGGCGCCGAGGCGCTCGCCGCGGGCGTCGGCGTGTCGCCGCAGCTGGCCGAGCGCCTGCTCGATACGCTCGCCGCGCTTGGCCTCGCCGAGCGGCGGCGCGACCTCTATGTCGCGACGCGCGCGCTCGCGGAGCGCTCGCCCGCGATGCTGGCGGCCGACGGGACCGCGACGCTCCTGCAGGCCGCAGACCTGGTGCGACGCGCTGCGGCCGGGGAGCTGAGCGAGGACTGTTGGCGGCACACGGATCCGGCTGTCCTGCAGGCGCAGGGGACGATGTCAGCCGGCGCCGTCGGCTTCCTCGAGCGGTCCGTGTTCCCGCACGCACCCGGCATCCCCGAGCGGTTGACCAGCGGCGCGACGTTCCTCGACGTCGGCGCCGGCGTCGCCGCCGTCTCGATCGAGCTCTGCCGGCGCTTCCCGCACCTGCGCTGCGTCGGCCTGGAGCCGGCGGAGGCGCCCCTCGCGCTCGCACGCGCCAACGTCGCGGCCGCCGGTCTCGAGGAGCGGCTGGAGCTGCGGCAGCTGCTCGTCCAGGACCTCGATGACGTCGACGCCTTCGACATCGCGTGGCTGCCGCTCAACTTCCTCCCCACCTCCGTCTTCCCGGTGGCGCTCGAGCGGGTCCGCCGGGCGCTGCGCCCCGGCGGGCTGCTGCTCCTCGCCACCCTCGGCGGCGGCGGCGGCGACCTGCGCGCGGCCGCGGCGCGCCTGCGCTCCGCGCTGTGGGGCGGCGACGCCCTCCCCCCCGAGCGCGTCGCGACCCTGCTCGAGGCGGCCGGCTACACGGACGTCGCGGTTCTCGACCGGATGCCCTCGTCGCTCGTCCCGCTGACCGCACGGCGCCCCCTGAGCGGCGGCGGCCGCTACGCGCGCGACATGTAGCTGCCCGAGCGCGTGTCCACCTTGACCCGGTCGCCGATGTTGACGAACAGCGGGACGCTCACGGTCGCGCCCGTCTCGAGCGTCGCGGGCTTGGTGCCGCCGCCGGACGCGGTGTCGCCGCGCATCCCGGGCTCGGTGTGGGTGACCTCGAGCTCGACCGAGGCGGCGAGCTGGATGTCTCCGGGCTGGTCGTCGATGTAGAGCAGGTCGACGCTCTCGTTCGGCCGGATCCACTGCAGCGTCTCCTGCACGCTCTCCTCGGGCAGCGCGATCTGCTCGTAGGACTCCGAGTCCATGAAGTGCGCGTCGGTGCCGTCGGTGTAGAGGTACTGCATCTTGCGCGCCTCGGTGTGCACGGAGCGGAACTTCTCCCCGGCCCGGAAGGTGCGGTCGATCACGGCGCCGTCGGCGGCGCGGCGCAGCTTCGTGCGCACGAACGCCCCGCCCTTGCCGGGCTTGACGTGCTGGAACTCGATGATCTTGAAGATCGTCCCCTCGACGTCGATGTGGTTGCCGTTCTTGAATTGGTTCGTCGAGATCACGAGGAGGGGGATGGTATCCGCGGCGCCGGTATTACTCGGTATCCTTACCGCATGCGAGTCACGCAGAAGGGCCAGGTCACGATCCCGCTCGAGGTGCGGAAAGCCCTCGGGATCCAGCCGGGGAGCGACGTCAGCTTCGAGCTCGACGGCGACGGCGCTCGACTCGAGGTCGGATCCCAAGACGCACGAGCTGCCGTTGCCGCGATGCGCGGCGCTGGTGACGTCGATCTCTCGACCGACGAGATCCTCGCGCTCACCAGACGGTGAGGGCGCGCCCCGGCACCGTTGTCGACAGCAGCGTCCTGCTCGACGTCTTCACCGATGATGAGCGCTGGCTGGACTGGTCGCTCGCGGGACTGACGGACGACGCCGCCCGACGACCGCTGATACTGAACGCGGTCGTGCTGGCCGAGATCGCGCCGCGCTTCACTCGACTCGAGACGCTGACCGAGTCCCTGCCGTCGGTCGCCCTGGTCGAGGAGATCCCGAGCGCGGCGACGTTCCTCGCCGGTCACGCCCACGCGGACTACCGCCGCTCCGGCGGCGCGCGGACGCAGGTCCTGCCCGACTTCCTGATCGGTGCGCACGCGGCGGTCACGGGCCGTCCCCTCCTGACGCGCGACCCTCGTCGCGTCGCGACCCACATCCCCGGCGCGCGATTGATCGCGCCGTGAATGAAGACGCGCCTTAGGGGGTGTCCCGGGTGCGAGCCGCGCAGTTGCGCGCCTCGATCTCGTGCTCGTTGTGGCGGTAGCCCTGCCAGAGGTACGAGAGCCACATGTAGACGCGCCGGTGCTGGTCCTGCCAGACGTGGCAGAGCTCGTGCGTGATGAGGTCGTTTGAGACCTCCTCGAGCGGCCGCTTGACGAGGATCAGCGGACCGGCCTCGTAGCCGCCGAAGCGGCGGAAGCCCGGAATGCGGAACAACCAGGGCGCCTCCACGATCCGCACGTGGCGCATCCGGACGGGCGCCGCGTAGCAGTCCAAATGCGCCAGCCGGCGCCGCGCACGGGCGAGATGCGCCCGCTCGAGCTCTCTCATGGGCGCCAGGACCAGGGGCACGCGCCGAACCTACCCTAGGCTGATCGTGTGAGCGACGGCCGCACCGACATGCGCCTCTTGCGCGTGCTCGTCTTCACCGTTGGCGCCGCCACCCTTGGCGCCGAGATCGCCGCTGCGCGCTTGATGGCGCCCTTCTTCGGTGCCTCCACGATCGTGTGGGCCAACACGATCGCCACGGTGCTCGTCGCGCTCTCGATCGGCTATTGGCTCGGCGGCCGGCTCGCCGACAAGCGACCGCACCTGGACCGTCTCGCCCGCTGGGTGCTCGTCGCGAGCGTGATCCTGGCTTGCGTGCCGTTCGTGGCGGACCCGTTCCTTGACCTCTCCGTCAGCGCGTTCGACAACATCGACGTCGGCGCGGCGCTCGGCTCCCTCGTCGGGGTGCTGGCGCTGGTCGCGGTGCCGGTGCTGATGCTCGGGGTCACCTCCCCGTGGGCGATCCGCCTGAGCGTGGATCGGGTCGAGGACGCCGGGCGCGCGGCGGGGAGCCTCTACGCGCTGTCCACGGTCGGCTCGCTGCTGGGGACGTTCCTCGCCGCACTCGTCTTCGTCCCGCTCGTGGGGACACAGCGAACGTTCCTGCTGTTCGCCGCGGCGGTCGGGCTCGCGGCGGCGCTCGCGCTGCCGCGCAGGCACCTGCTGGTGCCGGTCGCGATCGGCGCCCTGCTGCTCGTGCCGGCCGGGACCACGAAGCCGGCCGACGGCGTGCGCGTGCTCGAGGAGCGCGAGACGCCCGATCAGTACGCGCGCGTGATCGAGCTGCCCGACGGCGAGCGCCGCCTGGAGCTCAACGAGGGGCAGGCGTTCCATTCCGTCTGGCGATCCGACTCCGTGCTGACCGACAACGTGTGGGACGGCTACCTCTCGGCGCCCGTCAGCGTGCTCGGCCGCCCGCCGCGCTCGCTGGCCATCCTCGGCAACGGCGCCGGCACGACGGTGCGCGCCTACGGGGAGTTCTTCCCGGACACGCGGATCGACGGCGTGGAGATCGACGGTGAGCTGACCGAGCTGGGCCGCCGGTGGTTCGGCCTGCGCGACCGTCCGGGCCTGCGGCTCCACACGGAGGACGCCCGGCCCTTCCTGCGGCGGGCCGAGGAGCGCTGGGAGGCGATCATGGTCGATGCCTACCGCCAGCCCTACATCCCGTTCTACCTGACCACGCGCGAGTTCTTCCGGCTCACCCGCGACCGGCTGGAGCCGGGCGGCGTCGTGATCGTCAACGCCGGCCATCCCGAGGGCTCCGACCAGCTCGAGGAGATGCTCTCCGAGGGACTGCGCGACACCTACCGTTACGTCGCCCGCGACCCGATCACGGAGACCAACACACTGCTCATCGCCTCCGACCGCCCGCCGAGCGCCCGCGCGCTGCGCGCCGCGCTGCCCGGCGTCGATCCGCGTGTGCAGCCGGTGCTCGCGGGCACTGCCCGCCGGCTCGCGCCGGCGCTCGAGGGCGGCGAGCTCTTCACCGACGACCGCGCCCCGGTCGAGTGGCTCATCGACCGGTCGATCGTGTCCTACGCGGCGAGCGAGTGACTCGACGCGCTCAGGGGATCACGGCAGGCCGGCGTGCGGCACGTCGACGGTGGCGGTGAGCAGGACCGCCTCGCGCGCGGCGCTGCGCGCCTCCTGGTGGAAGTCGGGCGCCGCGCACATGAGGAGCGTGCGGCCGTCCTCGCCGCCGAGCATGCAGGCGAAGGCGCCGAGGCCCTCGGGCATCGCCACCGCGTCGACGATCTCGCCGCCGGGCGCGAGCCGGACGCAGCGCGCGCCCACCTCGTCGGCCGACCAGATGTGCTCCTCGGCGTCCAGGCCGCAGCCGTCCGGGCCGAACCGGAGCTGCCCGAGGGTCTCCGCGAGCGTCGTCATCGGCGGGGTCGGCGCGACCTGCGCCCAGATGCGGCGGTCGCTCAGGGAGCCGTCGTCCTCGATCGTGAAGGCGGTGTAGCGGGCGCCTGCCGTCTCGCCCACGATCAGCGTGCGCCCGTCCGGAGTGATGACGGAGCCGTTCGGGAACAGGAGCTCCTCGGCCGCGACCGAGGCGGTCCCGTCCGGTTCGACACGGATCAGCGTGGCCGGGCGGGGATCCGCGCCGGCCATCAGGTCGAAGCCGAAGTTCCCCGCGTAGGCGCCGCCGTGGCGGTCGACGACCATGTCGTTGAGGTGCCCGGTGCAGTGCTCGCTCACGTCGGCGTGGACGCTGACGGCGCCGTCGGGCGAGCGCCGCAGGATGCGGTGGTCGACCATCGAGACCACGAGCAGCGAGCCGTCGGGCATCCACCCGAGGCCCGACGGCTGGCCCTCGACGGTCATGACCTCCTCCGTGCGCCCGCCCGCGTCCACCGCGAGCACGCGCTGCCCGTAGAAGTCCGAGACCCACCAGCGGCCGTCGTGCCAGCGCGGGCCCTCGAAGAAGTTCCCGCCCTCGAGCAGCGTGCCGATCGCTCGCTCCGCCATCGCGGGCGAGGCTACCTGTTCAGCGCCGCGCCGATGATCTCGGCTGTCGTGGTGGCGCCGGCCACGAAGCCGAAGAACGGGCCGAAGTCGCGCGTCGACGGGAAGCCCGGGACGTACAGGCCTCGGAGGCTCGTCTGGAAGTCCTCGTCGAGGACCGGGAAGCCTGTGGAGAGCTCGAGGTCGTCCGGGACGTAGGACACGCGCCGCATGTCGACCCGGTAGCCGGTGGCGAGCAGCACGTGGTCGGTCTCGAGGCGGGTGCCGTCGCCGAGCGTGACGATGATCGCCTCGCCGGGCCCGCGGTCGATCGCCGCGGGCTCCGCGTGTGGCCACAGGCGGACGCTGTCGCGGGCGATCCGGTCGGCCAGCCACGGCTCGAGCTGGAGCCGCCCGACCTGCCAGAAGCGCTGCACGATCGCCGCTCGCTCCTCCTCCGCCAGGCCGCGGAACCAGCCCCGGGTTTCGCGCGTGCGGGCGAGCAGGTCGTCCACGAACGACCAGTCGGAGGCCGTGAACTCCGGGGTGGCGTGGCGATGGACGACGTCCACGCGGGCGGCGCCCGCCTCGGCGAGCAGCGCGGCCCACTCGAACGCGCTCTGGCGGCCGCCGACGATCAGGCAGCGGCGGCTGCGCAACGCGTCGAACTCCACCGTCCGGGCGGTGTGGGACCACGGCCCCGGCGCGAGCGCCTCGCGCACCAGCGCCGGCTCGACCGCGAAGTCCGCGATCCCCGGGGCGGCGACGACACGGTCGGCGAGGATGCTCGAGCCGTCCTCCATCCGCGCCTCGAAGCCGTCGCCGTCCCGGCGCGTGAGGGCGCGGACGCGCTCCCGGCGCGGCTCGATCCCCTTCTGGGCGGCGAACCAGTCCGCGTAGCCGATGAAGACGGCGATCGGGATCGGGTCGATCGCCTCCGGGTCGATGCCCTGCGCCTCGACGTAGGCGTCGAGCGTGTGCTCGCCGGCGGCGTCGAGGTGCCAGTCGCGACCCGAGCGCAGGAGCATGTCGGCCGGCATGTGTCCTCGCCAGAACCCCATCGGCTCGCCGAGCACGACGGTGGGGATGCCCAGCCGCAGTGCCTCGGCCGCGGTCGCCAGCCCGTAGGGACCGCTCCCGATGACCAGCAGCGGGGTCCGCTCGGGGGCCATGGCGCGCGTATCCTGGCCGCCGATGACCGAGAACGCAAGCCCTGTCCTGGTTGCGGGCGCGCGCACGCCGATCGGGCGCTTCCGCGGCGGTCTCGCCGAGCGCACGGGCGTCGAGCTCGGCGCCGCCGCGGTCCGTGCCGCGCTCGATCGCGCCCCCGGGCTCGAGCCCGACGCCGTGGTGCTCGGCAACGTGCTCCAGGCGGCCGGCGGCCAGAACCCCGGGCGCCGCGCCGCGCTGGCGGGCGGCGTGCCGCGCGAGGTGCCCGGCATCACGGTCAACGACGTGTGCCTCGCCAGCCTCAGCGCGGTGGCGCTCGCGGCGAGCATGATCCGCGAGGGCGAGGCGACCTGCGCGGTCGTGGGCGGCTTCGACTCGATGACCGGCGCACCCCATGCCGTCCACGTCCGCGGCGCCGCGGCGATGGGCGACCAGCCGATGATCGACGTGATGGTGCACGACGGCCTGTACTGCTCGATCCAGGAGGCCGGGATGATCGAGCTCTCGGACGCCGAGAACGCGCGGCTCGGCATCTCGCGCGCCGACCAGGACGCGTTCGCCGCGCAGTCGCACGCGCGGGCGGCCGCGGCGACGGCGGCGGGGCGGCATGCGGAGGAGATCGCGCCCGTCGCCGGCCTCGAGCTCGACCGCGACGAAGGTATCCGCCCGACCACCACGCCGGAGGGCCTCGGCGCGCTGCGCCCGGCCGCGGGCGGCACGATCACGGCGGGCAACGCCTCGCAGCTCTCCGACGGCGGCGCCGCGGGCGTCGTCACCACGGCTGGGCGCGCCCGTGCCGCGGGGCTCGAGCCGCTGGCCGAGATCGTCGGCCGCGCGGTCGTCGCGGGCCCCGACTCGACCCTGCACCTGCGGCCTGCCGAGGCCGCCGAGCGCCTGCTCGCTCGCCATGGCCTCACCGTCGCCGACATCGACCTGTGGGAGGTCAACGAGGCCTTCGCGGGCGTCGCCGTGGCCACGATCCGCGCGCTCGGGGTCGACGAGGCCCGCGTGAACGCCGACGGAGGCGCGGTCGCGCTCGGCCACCCGCTCGCCGCCTCCGGCTTCCGCCTCCTGCTCACGCTCGCGCATCAGATGCGCCGGAGCGGCGCGACGCTCGGGGTCGCCACGATGTGCGGCGGCGGCGGCCAGGGTGAGGCGCTGCTGGTGCGGCGGGGTTGAGGGCCGAGGAGGGCTCGCAGTTCACGGGCGAGCGCTTCGCCGTGCTCCAACTGCCGCCAGGTCAGGCGGATCACGCGCCAGCCGGCGGCGGTCAGTCGACGGTCACGCTCCCGGTCGCGCTCGAAGCCCCGGCGCGTGCCGTGGGTGGCGAACCCGTCGAGCTCGACGATCAACCGGGCCTCGCGCCACACGGCGTCGACCTCCAGCCCCTCGATGATGGAGTTGACGTCCGGGCGATCGAAACCCCAGTCATCGAGGAAGGTGAGGAACCTGTCCTCCAGCTCGGTTCGGGTTGGGGTTGGACTGCGGCTGGTGAGGAGGACGGTTCGGAGGGTGGCGGCACCCCTTCGTCCGGGATAGCGGTCGAGGAGCTCGTGTGGGCCGGGGAGGCGGAGCATCTCGGCCTCGTCGAGGGCTCGTTCCAGGGCCTGTCTCGAGACCACCGCCGCGAGGTCCAGCAGGGTCCGGGCCGGTGTGGTGGTGGGGATGCCGTCGACGACCGTGACCTCGTCGGCGGAAAGCACGGCTCGGTGGGGGTGGAGCCCGGGCCTTGGCTCGACCTGCCTTGGCGCCGTGACCTCGATGTCGGCACGCTCGGTCCACCGCACGGCCCACAGCGCCGCCGCGGACCGGTGGCTCAGCACCGCGCCGGGGCCCGCGGCGAGTACCGCCGCCATCCACCGGCCACGGACCGACAGCACAGGGTGCCCCACGGCATACACCCCTCGATGAATCAGGTGCAACCGCCCGCATTCGAGCCGATGCGCGATCGCCCGCCTCCCGAGCCCGAGAGCGATCAACTGGCGCCGGGCGACGACGCCGTGCTGCCGCGACGCGAGCGCCGCAATCGCCTCGTCGATCCGGCGAGTCCTGGATTGGGCCCCTATTACGGGCTCAAGTTCAGTCTCGTCGTCCACGGGCCCGATCCTGCCGGACCACCTGCGTCGGCGGGCGCGCGAATCGTTGCAAACGAGGCACAGCGCGGCTACACGACGAAGTCGTAGCGTGCGCGGTCGCCGGAGACGCGCATCAGCAGCGCGGCGTCGAAGATCCCGTCGCCGCGGTTGCGGGCCTCGCGCGGGAAGTAGAGCTGGGTCGTCAGCACCTCGCCGCCGCGCGGCTGCACCTTGACGTGGATGTGGCGCGTGCGGCCCGGATAGAGGCCCGGCACCACGGTCGCGAGCCGGAAGCGGCCCTGCGCGTCGGTGAACTGGTGGCCGCGGCCGCCCGTGCCGGCGTTGTCGTACTCCCCCGCCCCGTCGGCCTGCCAGAAGTCGAGCAGTGCGCGGCGCCGCGGGCGGCAATCGGGCGAGAGCACGCGGCCGCTGACGACCAGCGCACGGCCCTCGAGCCCGCCGTCGCGCAGGTCGCGCCGGCGTGGCGAGCCGGGGATGAAGTACGGGCCCTCGGTCTGCTCCGGCGTCTCGTCGTCGTCGTCGTCGTCGCAGGCAGGCGTCTTCGCGAGCGTCGCCGTCGACCCCGACCCCGACCCAGAGCCAGAACCCCCCGCCGAGTCGTCGCCCCCGCACGCCACCAGCCCGAGCGGCAGCACCACCCCGAGCGCGAGGAGCCGCCGGCGGGTCAGCTCGTCGTCCGTCACGCCGGGAAGTTAGCCACCACCCGCTGTGCACTCCCTAAGAGAGAGCAGTTGAAGTGACTACCCTCCGCCCCATGGACTCCACCGCTCTCCGCGAACTCCAGGCCCCTTTCAAGCAGCAGTACAAAGACGACCCCGAGGCAGCCGTCGTGACGCTCAAGGCGAGCGGCAACCTCGGCGAGGGCATCAGCTGCTCGGTCGACACGGGCCGCGCCCTCGCGGAGGCCGGCCTCCACCCCGCCACCGGCGGCGACGGCTCCCAGCTCTGCTCGGGCGACATGCTGCTCGAGGCGCTCGCCGCCTGCGCGGGCGTGACGCTCCAGGCGGTGGCGACATCGATCGGTGTCGAGGTCGCCGGCGGCCGCATCCACGCCGAGGGCGACCTCGACTTTCGCGGTACGCTCGGCGTCGACCGCGACGCGCCCGTGGGCTTCCGCTCGATCCGCCTCCGCTTCGACCTCGACACGGACGCCGGCGAGGAGGACCTCGCCACGCTCGTCCGCCTCACCGAGCGCTACTGCGTCGTACTCCAGACGCTCGCACGGCCGCCCGAGCTGAGCGTCGGGACCGCGGGCAGCGCCGGCGCGTAGAGGCGCCAGCCCAGGAGGGCCACGAGCGGCACGCTCCACGCGAGGTAGACAAGCGACTCGACATCGGCGGTGGCCGCGGGCACAACCCATTCCCATGTCCCCCACGTCGCCATCGTCAGCGCGAGCGCGAGCACCGGCGGACGGTCGAAGCTCGTCGCCTCCCAGGCGACAAGCGTGAGGATCGCCGGCAGCGCGTAGTAGTCCGTGTTCCAGGGATCGAGCGCGCAGCGCAGCACGAACAGGAGGGCCAGCAGCAGCAGGGGGTCTGAGCGGCGGCGCCACGCCAGCAGGGACAGCGGCAGCGCCACCCCGACGATCAACGGGTGGCTGAGCGGCGAGACCCAGCCGGGAGCCATCCGGTAGCCCTCCTTCGCGAGCCCGTCGCTGCCGCGGATCACCTCGCCGGTCGAGCCGAAGAACCACCACACCTGCCAGGGCTGGAAGATCGCACCGGTGCCGGCGGCGGCCCCGGGGTGTGCGCTCGATGACCCGCTCAGCAGGAACGGCAGCAGGAACAGCGCCGCGATGCCGCCGGCGATCGCCAGCGCGCGCCGGCGGTCGGCGTGCAGCGCGAGCAGCACGGGCCCGAGGGCGAGCAGCGCCCAGGCCTTGTTGGCGATCGCCAGGCCGAGCAGGATCCCGGCGAGGGTGGGGCGTCCCCGCATCGCGGCGAGCACCGCGCCGACGGAGAGCACAGCGCCGAGCAGCTCCTCGGGATGGCCGATATCGAGCGCGCGCAGGGTGATCGGGTTGACCGCGCAGAGGCAGACGACCGTGGCGACGGTCCCCCGGCCGGCGCCGCGGGCGAGCAGGCTCGCGGCGAGGGTGATGCCGAGCGCCCCGCCGGCCAGCACGCACGGCAGCGCGCCGGCGCGGAAGAACGCGAGTTCTCCCCCGCCCCAGAGGTCGGGCAGCATCGCGAACGGCGCGCGCATGATCAGCGAGCCGCCGTAGGCCGGCGCGAGCGAGAGGAACTCGCCGAAGCGGCCGTGCGCGAGCGCGAGGTACGAGGGCGCGGCCTCACGGTCGTAGTCCGACAGGGCGAAGCCGCCGAGCCCGAGCCAGACGAGCGAGCCGACGCCGGCGAGCGCCAGCAGCCCCCAGGGGACGACGGCGCGGCGGGGGGACGGGACCATGGCCTCCTATCGGCCGTCGCGACGGCAGGCCTTAACGACTGAGGCCCGCTCGACAGAGCGGGCCTCGGGCCGGGAGAAGGGTCGTGGTCGGCGGCGCTAGTTGGAAACGATGTAGTACTTGTCGTCCGGGTTGAACGGGGCCCAGGGGGTGTTCAGCGACGGGTTCCGGTTGCAGGTACGTGAGAGCACAGCCGGGAGACAGGGGCTGAACGGGTTGAGGAAGCCCTTCACTGGCGTATTCGAGGGTGCCGTCTCGTCGGCGGCGTCGTAGGGCCGGCCGCTTGCGGCGTTGCGGCTGCACTCCATCAGGTTGGGCAGGTCGTCGTGGTCCTCGTCGTCGGCGCCGTCGCGCACGCCGTCGCCGTCGGTGTCCTCGTCGTCGAGCCTCGTGCCGGCGTACAGGACCGGATACGGGGTCTCCTTGTCGTAGAGCGAGGTCCAGTAGGAGTGATCGAGCATGCAGCCGTGTGACTCGTCGAAGTTGGTGAGGCCGTCGGCGTCCTCGTCGCGCTCGCCGTCCGTGAGCCAACCGTCCTCGGAGGCGTCGTAGTACCGCAGCTCCGAGTTGTAGAAGACCAGCCCGGGCGCGGGATCGGGCGCGGTCGAGACGTCACCCGAGCGGTCGAAGTCGCGGATGTCGAAGGACGCACGGGGCTCATACCACCAGTCACCGGACGCGGGGTCCTGCAGCTCCACCCGGGCGTAGCCGTTCTGCCCGGCCCAGCTCAGGAACTGCTGCTGGCGGTCGTAGCCCGCGGCGGCGAGCGCCGGGCGGCGGCGGCCGTCGGCGCCGCGGCTGTTGACCGTGAACTGCTCGCCCGCGGAGTAGCTCAGCGCGGCGAGCGTGCGGGGATAGGCGTACTTGCGGATCGTGTAGCGCCACAGCGAGGACTCCTCGCCGAGGGTCAGCGTGTCGCCGTCGTGGTCCGTGCCCGCGTCGGAGGGATCCAGCGCGTTCGGGTACGGGCGCTTACCGGGGAAGGGAAGGTAGGTGTTGGACTCCTGATGCTCGTCGTCGTTGAGGTCGCGAGCGGACTGGAACTCGTAGCCGTCCGAGACGGCGTCGCCGTCGGTGTCAGCGAGGCAGCTGGAGGTGCCGACGTTGTCCTCGAAGTCGTCCGGGAGCAGGTCGTCGTCATCGTCGAGCTGGTCGCGGTTGAGCACGCCGTTGCGGTCGCAGTCGAACTCGAAGCGGTCCTCGAGGCCGTCCGCGTCGGTGTCACCGATGCAGGGGTTCAGGTTCAGGCTCTGCTCGATGGCGTCGCTGAGGCCGTCGTTGTCGTCGTCGCCGTCGCTGCGGTTCTTCGTGCCGTCGCCGTCGCAGTCACCGTCGGGCTGGGTGACGACGAAGCCTGGCGGCGGCGGGGGCGTGGCGAGCGAGACGATCGGCGAGCGCGAGATCGAGGTGTACTTCTTGCCGAACTTCTTGGCCAGGACGCGGATGCGGAAGCGGGTCGGAAGCCGCGCGGTGCCGGCAGTCGAGAACTCCTTCTCGAGCTTCGAGGGCACCGTCAGGCGCAGCAGCTTCGTCGTCCCGACGTCGGCCTTGACGAACACGGCCTTGCCGCCGGAGCGCTTGAACACCACGGTGTTCTTGTTGCGCCCGCGCAGGAAGTAGCGGCCACGGATCTCGAGCTTCTGCCCGATCTCCACCTTCATCGGCGAGACACGCGTGACGACGGGAGGCTTGGCCTTCTTCTTCTTCTTCGCAGAAGCGTCGGCAGTGACGGCGGCACCCGCAGTCGCGGGAACCATGAGGGCGCCGAGGGCGGCCACGAAGGCGGCCCGGCGCAGTGAGGGGCGAATGCGGGCGAGGGAAGTCATCTTGGCCCTATCGGCGGGAACCCGCGGACGCTTGAGAGGGTCAGCCGATGGTGGCCAGCGCCGTGGACGTCGCGCTCAGCACGTCGCACCCGTTTTCGGTCACGAGCACGAGATCCTCGATCCGCACCCCACCGCGCCCGGGCACGTAGACACCGGGCTCGACGGTCACCACATTGCCCGCAACCAAGGGATCGGTGGCGGATCGGGCCAGCCGCGGGCCCTCGTGGACCTGGAGCCCGACGCCGTGGCCGAGCCCGTGACCGAAGTGCTCCCCGTGCCCCTCGGCGGTGATCAGATCGCGCGCATCGCGCGCGACGGCGTCCACTTCGCGTCCGGTCGGGCCGGCCCGGACGGCCCCGAGCGCCGTTTCCTGTGCGCGCAGCACGAGGTCGTAGATCGCGGCGAGGTCGTCGTCGAGCTCGCCCGTCGCCCAAGTGCGGGTGCAGTCCGAGCAGTAGCCGTCGACCTCGGCGCCGAGGTCGAGCGTGACGAGCACGCCCGGGACGATCGCGACGTCGCGCGGCTCGGCGTGCGGCAGCGCACCGTGCTCGGCCGAGGCGACGATCGAGGGGAAGCTCGGCCCGCGCGCGCCGCGCCGGCGCATCTCCTCCTCGAGGGCGAGCGCCACCTCGCGCTCGGTTCGCCCGACGATGCCGGTCTCGAACAGCCACGCGTAGATGTCGTCGACGAGCGCCGCGGCAACCCGGATCGCCTCGACCTCGGCGGGCTCCTTGACCGCCCGCTCGGCCTCCACCAGGTCGCCCGCGCGCACCAGCTCGATGCGGTCCGGCAGCAGCTCGCGCAGCCGCGCGTGCTGGCTTACGCTGACGTGCTGGTCCTCGAAGCCGAGGCGCACCGGGCCTTCTGGCCAGCCGTGCTCGAGCGCCTCCGCGAACTCCTGGGGCGCCCGCTCCTGGTCGAAGCCCGAGACCTCGACGCGCGCGCGTTCGACGTAGCGGAAGTCGGTGATGAAGCGGCGCGTGTCGGGGCCGATGACGACCATGGCGCTCGAGCCGGTGAAGCCGCTCAGGTAGCGGATGTTCACCAGATCGGTGACGAGCAGCGCATCGACCTCGCGCTCGCCGAGCCGGGCGACGACGCGGTCGGCGCGGCTCACATCGCCGCCTTGATGTGCCCGAGCGCGGTCCGGTAGCCGTCGACGCCCTGGCCCTTCACGCGCGCCACCACGACGTCGGCGAGCACCGACAGGTGCCGCCACTCCTCGCGGCTGTCGGGGTCGGAGAGATGGATCTCGACCGCCGGCAGGCCCGCGACCTCGACCGCGTCGCGCAGGGCCCACGCGTAGTGGGTCCACGCGCCCGGGTTGAGGATCAGCCCGTCGGCGTAGTCGGCGCTGCGGTGCAGCTCCTCGACGAACTCGCCCTCGTGGTTGGTCTGGAAGAAGCGCGCGTCGAGCCCCAGCTCGTCCGCGAACTGGGAGATCTTCTGCTCGAGCAGCGTCAGCGAGAGGCCGCCGTAGACCTCGGGCGGTCGCCGCTCGAGCGCGTCGAGGTTGACCCCGTGCAGGACGGCGACGCGGTTCTTCATCACGCCGCCAGCTCTTCCAAGGCGCCCGCCAGCTCGTGCTCGCTCACGCGGCAGCCGATCCGCGTCTGCCCGGGGGCGTCCAGCAGCACGAACCCGACCCGCCCGCCGCGGCGCTTCTTGTCGCGCTGCACGGCGGCCGCGACGGCGGCGTGGTCGACCGCCGCGTCGAGCTGCGTCGGCAGCCCGCGGGCGGCGAGCAGCTCGGCGACCTCGTCGCGCAGCTCGTCGCGGCCGGAGAGCGTGAGCGCGGCCAGCAGCCCGAGCCCGACCGCCTCGCCGTGGCGGTAGCGCTCGTAGGCCGTGGCGGTCTCGATCGCGTGGCCGACCGTGTGGCCGAGGTTGAGGACCTGGCGCTCCCCGGCGTCGCGCTCGTCGCGCGCCACGATCCGTAGCTTCACGCGCGCGCAGGCCAGCACGAGGTCGCGGTCGGGGGCGGGCGCCTCGCGCCCGCGCACGCGGCGCCAGAGCTCCCCGCCGGCGATCAGGCCGGTCTTGATGACCTCGGCCCAGCCCGCGGCGAGCTCCTCGGGCGGCAGCGTGGCGAGCGTGCCCGGATCGGCGAGCACGGCAGCGGGCTGGTGGTAGGCGCCGGCGTAGTTCTTGCCCTCCGGCAGGTCGACCCCGGTCTTGCCGCCGTAGGCCGAGTCGACCTGTGCGACCAGCGTGGTGGGGACGTGCACGACCGGCACGCCGCGCTGGTAGATCGCCGCGCAGAACCCCGCCACGTCGCCGACCACGCCGCCCCCGAGTGCGACCACGTGATCGTCGTGGTCCATGCCCGCGCTCGCGAGCGCGCGCAGCACGCGGTCGACGCTCGCGAGCGTCTTGTGGCGCTCCCCCGGCTCGAGCCGCACCTCGGTCTCGACCGGGGCCAGGAGGTCGGCGTAGCGCGCGCCGACCGTCGCATCGCTGACGAGGAAGCGCCGGCCGGGCAGCGGCCACATCCCCGAGCCCAGCAGCCCGTCCCCCACGAACACCGGGTACGCGCCCGCCCACAGGAGCTTCGTCCCGGATGGCGCCTCGGCGAGCGCCCGGATGGCCGGCAGCGCCTGGCGCACCTCGTCGCGGCGGTCGGCCGGCAGGATCGCGTCGGCCAGCCCGGCGTACAGCGGCGCGCGCTCGGCGTGCAGCGCCTCGAAGCGGTCGCGGTCGCGCGCCAGCGGGCGGCCGTTGCGGCAGCGCTGCCAGGCGGTGTCGGCGTCGACGTCGAGCAGCACGACGGTGTGGCGGGCGAGGGCGTCGCGCACGCGCTCGGAGCCGACCGCGCCGCCGCCGAGCGAGACCACCGGGGCCGGCGGGTCGGCGAGGATCTCGGACACCGCCTCCTCCTCCTGCTCGCGGAAGGCGCGCTCCCCGTGGCTCGCGAAGTAGGATTCGATCGACGCCCCGAGTCGCTGCTCGAGCAGCGCGTCCGAGTCCACCGACCCCACGTTGAGGGCCGCGGCGGCGCTGCGCGCGGCGAGCGACTTGCCCGCGCCCATGAACCCTATGAAGACCAGACAGCCGGTCACGGATTCCCGCACTCCTGGATCACGGCCTGGCATCCGCTGGATCGCCGCCGCCGGGCTCGCCCATGCAACCAGCATGACCTTCGCCCGTCGCCGCCGCCCAGCGGCGCCCGACCGCGCCCATGAGCACGGATGATCCGCGACCGACTGTCTAGGGCCGGCGCCGCTTCCACCCGATCCGCTCCTCGTAGGCGGCGAGGGCCGCCTTGACGTCGTCGACGTGGTCGCCGCCGAACTTGTCCCGGTAGGCGCTCGCCAGCACGATCGCGAGCATCGCCTCCCCCACCACCCCGGCCGCCGGGACCGTGCAGGAGTCGGTGCGCTCGCGCAGCGCCTCGGCCGGCAGCCGGGTCGCGATGTCGACCGAGCGCAGCGGCTTGGTCAGCGTCGGCAGCGGCTTCATCGCGCAGCGCACGACCAGCGGCTCGCCGGTCGACATGCCGCCCTCGACGCCGCCGGAGCGGTTGGTCTCGCGGTGGTAGCCGCGCTCGTCGTCGTAGAAGATCTCGTCGTGGGCGGCCGAGCCGGGGCGTCCCGCGAGGTCGAAGCCGTCGCCGATGCCGCAGCCCTTGATCGCCTGGATCGAGAGCATCGCGAGCCCGATCCGGCCGTCGAGGCGCTCCTCCCAGGACACGTGCGAGCCGAGGCCGGGCACGAGCCCGAACGCGCGCACCTCGAAGACGCCGCCGAGCGACTCGTTGCGCTTGCGCAGCACGTTGATCTCCTGGACCATGCCGGCCGACGCATCGGTGTCGAGGCAGCGCACCGGCGAGGCGTCGACGCCGCCGAAGTCCTCCAGCACGAGGCCGTCGAGCTCGGGTGCGCGCACCGAGCCGATCTGCGTGACGTGGGAGACGATCTCGACGCCCAGCGAGCGCAGGAACGCCTTGGCGATCGCGCCGCCGGCGACGCGGGCCGCGGTCTCGCGCGCGCTGGCGCGCTCGAGGACGTTGCGGACGTCGGTGAAGCCGAACTTCTGCACGCCCGCGAGGTCGGCGTGGCCCGGGCGCGGCAGGTGGACCTCGGGGACCGCCGCCTCGACGGGCCAGGGGTTCATCCGCTCCTCCCAGTTCGCGTAGTCGCGATTGGCGACGAGCAGCGCGATCGGGCCGCCGAGCGTGCGGCCGTGGCGGACGCCGGAGGTGACCTCGGCGGCGTCGCGCTCGATCTTCATGCGCCCGCCGCGGCCATGGCCGAGCTGGCGGCGCGCCATGTCGGCGTTGATCGCCTCCAGGTCGAGCTCGAGGCCCGCAGGGAGCCCCTCGACGATGCAGGTGAGGCCGGGGCCATGCGACTCCCCGGCGGTGATCAGGCGCAGCGGCACGCCCCAGAGCTTAGGTGGGCGCCGGGCGAGAGCCCGGCGCCACACCCGGCCTGAGATTTAGAAGGGCGCGCGGGCGGCCTTGGCCGCCTTGGCGACGACGGCCTTGTAGGCCTTGCGGCTGAGCTTGTCCAGCCGGCCCGAGCGCTTGTCGTAGCGGTAGCGCAGCGGCCCGTCGCCGGCGATCCGTGCCCGCACGATCTTCTGGCCGGACTTCGAGACGCGGGCGAGGCGCTTGCTCGCCTGCTTCGCCGAGGTGGTGACCTTCGTGCGGATCTTGATGACGTCGAGCTGGTACTGGGCGCCGCTGGGGGCCGACTCGCCCTCGCCGCTCTGCGGCTCCGCGGGAGCGCCGTTGTCCGCGGCGGGGACGTCGAAGAACTCGGTCTCCCCCGCCTTGATGTGGATCGTCTCGCAGGTGGTGCGGGACGGCCGGCAGGTGCCGTCGCCCTGGGCGATGATGCCCGAGTCGAGCAGGAAGACCGCGGTCTTCTTGTCCGCGAGCACGCCCAGGTAGATCAGGACCGGCTCGGCGGCGGACGGCAGCGCCCCGAGGCGCTTGACGTCCTTGCGCGGCGGGCGCGTCCCGTCGCTCGGCCCGAAGCGGACGGTGATCTCGTTCAGCTCGTACTTCTTCGCGGGCGTGACCGGGGTGACCGGGGTGACGGGGGTGGTCGGAGCCGCCGGCGAGCCGCCGACGGACGTGCCGCCCGGATCGGTCGCCGCGGGAGCCGGTGCCGTCTCGGCCTTGGGGACCTTCGCCGGGCCCGGGGTGGGCGTCGGCGTGACCTGCGGCTGGAAGGGGTTCTTGGCCGACCCGAGGACGCGGCGGCGACCGCTGCGGTCGCTGTCGGCGGCCGGGGCCACGATCGGCTCGGTCGCCAGCACGGCCGCGCGGTCGCTCTTGACCGCAGCGGCGGGGGGACCCGGAGCAGCGGTCGGCTCGGAGGCCAGCAGCCTCGGGACCGCGACGGCCGCGGCGATCAGGAGGATCGCCACCGGCAGCAGCCGGCGCTGCAGCAGGAAGCGCCAGGTGTCGGTGATAACGCTCATCGGGTGGCTCCAGATACGGTTGCGGTCGTCGTGGTCGCGGGTGCGGTGCCGGGCTCGGATGTCGCCGGGACCTCGGCGCCCGTCGGACCTGCAGCGGTCGCTGCCGCGAGCAGGTCCTGGGTGGCGGGCAGCAGGTAGGAGTTCGCGGCGACCTCGGCGCTGATGAGCGGGAAGCCCTTCTGCGAATCCGGCGCGAGCGAGATGCTGTTGAGCAGCAGCAGGCGCCCGGTCACGTCGACGTTCTGGTTCTTGACCTGGACGAAGCGGTCGAGGCGTTCGAAGAAGCTCCCGAGATTCGAGAAGCTGCCCTTGAACTTGAAGGAGAAGGGCATCGTCGAGAACCCGGCCGTGCCCACGAGCGTGCTGCCGGGCGGGGGCGTGAGCGCGCCGGCCGCGCCGGTTGCCGCCGGGGCGCCGGCGACGCCGGCGGGAGCCGCGCCGGCGGAGCCGAGGCTGATGGTCCGGAAGTCGACCTTGCTGCTGTCGGCAGCTGAGTTGATCTGGACGATGAGCGAGCGGACGTCGTCGTCGGCCGGGACGGCCTTGCCGAGGCGCGCGATCTTCGTGTAGTTGCCGCGGTAGGCGTCGCGGGCGCTCTCGAAGGAGGCCAGCTCGGCCTGGGCCTGCGCGAGCGCCGCCTGCTTCGCGGCGATCTGGGTGCTCAGCTTGGCTGCGTCCTCGCGCTTGGGCGTGAGGACGAGCATCCAATAGGCGCCCGCCGCGGCGGCGAACGCCACTGCGATGAGCACGATCGAGTTTCTACGGCTCACGGGGTCGCGCCTTCCTTGGTTGCGGCTGGTGTCGGCGTCGCGGCAGCGTCGCCGGTCGTGGCGGCCGGCCCCGCTGCGGGTGCGCCGTCCTTGGTCGCGGTGGCCAGGTCGGCTCCGACGGTCGCCTTCCCGAAGAAGACGACGAGCTCGAAGCTCGGCGGGGAGTTCTTGCCGCACGGGCCCGTCTCGTCTCCGCTGGCGACGGCATCGGACTTCTCGGACTTCGAGAGGCTGACGCGCGTGACGCCCTGGATGTTGCGCAGCCGCGACATCAGCGCCGCGACGGCAGGCTGGCTGCGCGTGCAGCCGGAAAGCTCGATCGCGGGCGCGGCAATCGCGGAGCGGATGCCCGAGGAACTGCCCGAGCCTGACCCGACGTCGCCCTTCAGCGCGCTGAGGTAGACGTTGGAGGGCAGGGCGCGGGAGAGGTCGCGCATCGCCTGCTCCCAGTCGAAGCGGGCACTCGCGAGCGCCTGCACCGTGCTGACTCGCTCGGTGGCGACCGTCTGGAAGTCCGCGTACGGCTTCAGCTCGGCCGCGCGCTTGACGGTCTCGTCGTTCTCGGTGCTGACCGCGGCGAGGCTCGCCTCGCGCTCCTTGACGATGTTGCCGGTGAGGACGTAGCCCGCGATGGCGGCGACGCACAGGGCGAGCGCGCCGATGAGGGCGAACGCACCGATGCCGCCGGAGGTCTCCATGGCGGAGGGCCGCGGGGCGCTGGAGCCCTTCTGCGCGGCGCGCAGTTCAGGCGTGAGGAGGTTGACTGCTCTCATGGAGTGGGGACCAGTTCAGGTGAGGTGAAGGGACGGACGGCGCGGTCTAGGGAGCTGCCCCCACCGCGTCCGGGTGGCTTATCGGCAGGGTGCCGACGCGCCTTTAGGTCAGACGAAGGTGTCGAGGTACCAGTCGACGATCGCATCGCCCGCGAACAGGCCCACAAGGCCACCGAACGCGAGATACGGACCGAAGGGGATGGCGGTCTTGCGACCGTCCTTTGCGCCCTTGCGGGCGATGATCAGCGCGCCGACGACCGAGCCGGCGATCAGGGCGACGAACATCGCCGGCCCGACGGCGCGGCCCAGGAAGAGGCCCATGACACCCGCGAGCTTGACGTCACCCATTCCCATCCCGGCGGGATAGGCGAGCGCAGCGATAAGCAGGAACCCCCCGGCCGCGGCGGCCGCGATCAGGTGCTCGACGAGCGAGTCCGGCTGTGTGAGCAGCACGATCGCGATCGAGACGATGGTGCCGACCAGCATCAGGGTGTTGGGGATGATCCGGTGATCGAGGTCGATCAGCGTCACCGGCACGAGCAGCAGTACGAACGCGAGGCCGAGCCAGGCGTCGCTGTCGGCTCCCTTCGCGAGCACCACGGCGGCCAGCAGGAGGGCCGTGACGCCCTCGACGACGGGATAGCGTGCCGAGATCGACGTCTTGCACGACCGGCATCTCCCGCGCAGCGCGAGCCACGAGAGGACGGGCACGTTGTCGAAGGACCGGATCGGGGTCTCGCACGACGGGCAGCGCGACCCCGGCCACATCAGCGATTCGCCGCGCGGCAGTCGGTACGCCACGACGTTGAGGAACGAGCCCAGGATCAGGCCGAACCCGCCGGCGATCGTGGCCGCGTAGGCGAGCGTCATCGCGAAGGTCATGTTGTCAGCACCCTGCCCCGGCGCCGTGGCGCGGGCGCTAGGAGTCCTCGACCGCGAGGCCGGCGGCGACGGTGACCAGACCGGGGTCGACATCGCCGTTCAGCGAGGCGTCGGTCGCCACCACGGCGGGTTCCACCGGCAGATTGAGCTGCTCGGCGAGGCGCTCGGCAAAGCCGGCGATCGACACTGCGGGACCTGTGAGAACCGCTCGCTCCACCGACTCCGCGTTGTCCTGCATGCGGTAGAAGTTGAGCGAGTTGCGGACGGTGTCGGCGAGCTGGTGGACGCCTTCCTCGAGCGTCGCACGCGTCGCGGCGACGAGCTCGGGGTCACCCTCGACGTCCTCGAGCGGCGTGGCGAGGCCGACGTGGCCCATCCACATGCGCGCGTGCTCGAGCGTGAGCGTGCGGCGCTCGGCGAGCGTGGTGACGATCGCGCTCAGGCCGCCGGCGGCGGCACGCGTGAACAGGCAGCCGGAGTGGTTCGCCACCGCGACGTTGGTCAGGCCGGCCACGTTGATGTAGAGCACGGCGCCCTCGGTGTCCTTGGCCGCGAGCGCGCGCACCATGCCGAACGCGGCGAGGTCGATGCCCTCGAGCTTGAGGCCGGCTTCGCGGGTCGCGGTGACCAGCTTGTCGATCATCTCGCGGCGGACCGCGACGATGACCACGCGCGTACGCGGGCCGGCCACGGTCTGGACCGGGCCGAGCGGCACGAAGTCGAGGATCGCCTCGTCCATCGGCATCGGGATGTGGTCCGGGGCCTCGGCGCGGACCGCGGCGGCGAGCGCCTTGGGGTCCTCGAGCAGCGGCATGTCGAGCGAGCGCACGACGATGCGCTGGTTCGCCACGCCCAGGCGCACCCGGTTCGGGAGGTCGTTGTCGGCGAAGAAGGTCTTGAGGGCCTCGGCGAGCGCCGGCGGGTCGGTGACCTCGCCGTCGCGCAGGATGCCGGGCCGCAGCTCGGCGTACGCGCCGCGCTTGATGGCGATGTGGCCGTTCACGCTGACCTCGGCGGCCGCGATGTGGCCGGGGTCGAGATCGAGCCCGACGACCGATTGGTTCTTGTTCTTGCGGTTCTTCTTGAGCACGAGATTCCTATCGGCAGCCACGCCGTCGCGCTTGACCACCGGTCTGTTAACGACGTCGAGGCGGGCCCGGAGGCCCGCCTCGAATGCGTCGTGGAGAATTGCTGACTGACTACCAGCTGAGGCTGGAGGGGCAGCCGCCCTTGGTGGACGGACGCGTGCAGGCACGGGTGACCACGCCGCTGGTCGCCTTGGCGATCGAGAAGTGGTTCGTCGTCTTCGACGTCACGTCGAGGTTGTACGCGGTCAGGCTCTGGCCGGTGACGACCAGGGTCGCGCCGGCGCCGGTACCCAGCGAGGCCTCGATGTCAGTCAGCGCGGCAACGTCGGCACCGATGTAGGTCTGGTTGTCGGTGTAGTACGTCTCCATCGCGGTCTGAGCCTGACGGACGGCGGACTTCGCCTCGGTGTCCTGGGCGCGCGAACGCTGACCGAGGAACGCCGGCAGAGCGATGGCGGCAAGGATGCCGATGATCAGAATGACGACCAGGAGCTCGATGAGCGTGAAGCCCTTCTCGTCCTGAGCGCGTGAGCGCAGCTTGTTGAGCATTTAGTGAACCCTCCTGAAGGGATCGTTGGGCCTGTGGGGACTGCTCGCCAGGTCCTCGGTCCCTGTGCCCCTCTGGTCGTACTGACCTGGTGGCAGCCCGGCTGACTCATCCTGAGCTCCGTGGCTTTGCGTCTCGCCCTCGCGGACGATTTGCCTTTAGCACCTTGGTTCTGGCACCGTCCGTATCGGCACGCCCGGGCCCGGACTTAACCCCCCTTGAAGCTGGCCTCATACATGCGGCTAGCATCGATCTGATGCTCGGTCGCCGACTGCTCGTCGTATTCGCCGTTCTGCTCGGGCTGACGGCCCTCGCCACCAGCCTGGCGCCCCGGCCGGCCGTCCGCGACGGCGCGCGCGTGCAACCTGACCCGACGCCCGGCGCCACCCCGGCGCCGGAGCGCTCCGAGACCGCGTCGCGCCGGATCGAGCGCACGATCTCGGCCGATCCCGGGCGCGAGCGCTCCACCGTGCGTGTCAGGGTCGGCGACGTGCTGGCGCTGACCGTCCGGGGCAACCTGCTCGACAGCGTCGAGATCTCCGACCTCGGAAAGCTCGAGCCGATCGAGCCCGGCTCGCCGGCGCGCTTCGAGATGCTGCTCGAGACGCCGGGCGAGCTCCACGTCGGACTGGTCGACGCGGAGCGCTTGATCGGTCTCGTGGAGGTTGCCCCGGCCCCGTCCTAGCGGGCTGGGACCTGCTCGTTGGAGCGCACGACGCCCCAGCTCGCCGCGATCGGCTCGAGGAAGAACGGCGGGCTGCGGTAGCGCAGCCGGTCGTCGTAGTTGTAGATCTTGCTGTAGCCGGAGGGGCGGGTGGTGCCGACCGCACCGCGGTACTTCTGGGCGATCGCACCGGTGACGGTGAGGTCGTCGAGATCGTCGCCGCAGCGCCAGTTGTCGACCACGAACGAGTGGGCGAGCGAGAGGATCGCGGCGTCGATCGTGACGTCGTCCAGCTCCGGCGACAGGTTGTCGTCACAATCACTGCTGACCCGGTGGTAGACGCGGACGAAGTTGTTGGCGATCAGACCGAGCACGTGGTCGCTGCCCCCGGGCTTGGTCAGGCTCACGCTCGAGGCGGTGGTGGTGTCCGGCTTGACGATGATGTCGTTCTGGGCGGCGAGCGTCATGCTTCCGGTGTAGGTGCCGCTCACGTAGAGATTGCCGCAGCTCGCCGGCTCGGTGTAGGTGGCGCTGCTGGGCGGGATCAGCGTGCCGCAGCCCGCGCCCGTCCGGACGTAAATGACGCCGTTGGGCGGGAGCGCCCGGTTGACGGGCGCGTCGCCCGAGTTCGTGCTCGGGCGGTAGTTCGTCGTGACCGTCATGTTGTTGCTCGGCGGGGGGTTGAACCTGATCTTGGTCGTGCCCGTGAAGAGATACCCGGGCTGGGCGTTGGCCTGGATCGTGGCGTTGGTCGAGGGCATGGTGAGCTTCTTGACGTTCGCGCGGGTCGGCCCGAGGAAGGTCGGGACTCCGCCGCAGCCGCTGCCTCCGACGCCCGTCCACCCGGGTGCGGGGCCCGTGAACTCGATCGGATCGGAGCTGTTGCGACCGAAGATCGGCGTCCCGCAGGTCAGGATGTCGTCGTTGGTGTGCATCGGCCCGTTCAGCGCATCCGTGTCGGCGAACTGGATCTCGCTGCACCAGGCGGTGCGGCCGGCGCGGTAGCGGTCGGCGCACTCGCTGGCCGCGCGCGCCTGATTGGCGGCCGCATAGGCGAGCGGGTCGACGGTCTCGAAGTCGGTGAAGTACAGGAAGTCGAGGAACGAGCGGCGACGGAACGTGGAGACCAGGGTGCGGCGGAGCTTGCTGCCCGCCCGCGGGCGGCCGGTCGCGCGGATCCGGAATCCGCCCGTCGAGGACTGGATCATCGTGGCCTGGTTGCCGATCGTGCACTGCGCGTTGCCGTTCGCCGGCAGCAGCTCGATCGTGTACTCGATGCCCGACCCGGGCACCTTGCGCCAGCGGCGCGGGTCGGCCCCGACGCCGTTCCAGGCCTGGTTGACCGGGTTGAGCTCCGTGCCGTTGGGCGCGGGCACCGTGGTGCAGCGCGTCCAGTAATCCGGGTCCTGGTTGAGGTGGTACTGGTAGAAGTTGACCCCTGCCTCGGCCGCCGCATACGCCTGCTTGCGGTCCTGCGAGTCACGCGTGAGCGGGAGGTCGCCGTTCGCCGCCGAGAAGGCGGCGGCGATGAACAGGCTGCTGGCCGCCATCACGCCGACGACGATGATCATGGAGAAGCCTCGCTCTGAGCGCAGGACGTCGCGACGAGCCTGGATACGGGGGATTAGGCGCATGTGGGTGTGGGTGCCGGGTCGTTGGGGTTGGCTACGCGCACGTAGATTTCGTTCTGAAGGGTCAAGGCCGAGGTCGCCGTGGACTTGCCGGCCGGAGGCAGAGTGTTGAAGCCGATGTCGATCTTCGCCACGCGGGCGAGGTTCGTCGCCGACAGCGGTGTCGGCAGGAGCACTTCGGGGCGCGGTGGGACCAGCGTGTTGTACGCGTAGTACCGGAAGGTCGGGAGGATGACGCCGCTGGGCCTGAGGACGCGTTTCACGACGTCGTCGAGCAGCACGCGGGTGCGGGTCACCGTGGGGTGGGTGATCGGGCTGCCGGCGACGCCCGCCCAGATCCTCTCGGTGATCCGCTTGGTCGCCGGGTCGAAGAGGAGCTCACGCTTCTCGAGCAGCCGCGAGCCGTCGCTGAGATCGGTGTAGAACGTGATCTTGTCGTCGCTGGCGTCGATCAGGGCGGGGACGATCGGGCTGAAGCACACCTGCGAGCGCAGCTGGCGCGTGACGGTATCCATCACCAGGCGGCCGCGCTGGGTCGCGTTGACGCGCCCGGCGATCGCGTTCGTCTGCTTCACGGACGTGTCGATGACCGCGTAGGCCCCCAGAGCAGTCCCCATGCCGATCGCCATGCCGACGAGCAGCTCGGGCATGGTGACGCCGCGCTCGGAGCGCAGGCGACGGAGGTGGGTGCGAAGCGTGCGCATGGCTAGGTGCACACGGACCCGGTGGCGGAGGTCCCGGCCAGGCTCGGGCCCGTGCCCAGGTCGATCACCGGCGCGGGCAGGATCCCGCCCGGTGTCCGGTTCTGGATGTTCGTCGTGGTCGTCTTCTTCTGCAGGACGACGGGGAGCGGGAGGAGCCGGGTGCTGTCCACGCACACCTGGTAGTCACCGAAGGGCAGGGCGGGTGTGTTGACCCAGCCGTTGACGTCGGTGGCGGCGTCGAGGACGAACTTCTCGGTGCACCCCGGGCTCCGGGATGTGAAGACGATGTGGACGGGCGTCGCAAGCGGGATCGGGCTGCCGTTGCGGAGCACCTTGAGGTTGGTGGACGGCAGCCGCAGCGTGATCGGCGGTGACGCGAGCCCCGGATCCGGGTTCACGTACGCGCCCGGGTTCGTGGTGTAGTAGTCGTCGATGTCGTTCGTCGTGTTGGTCGGGTCGGCGCCTGGGCACCCGCCGCCGAACATGCCGTAGCCGTCACTGAACGGGAACATCGACGTCGCGTCGATCGTGGTCTGGGGGACGCTGCCGACGGGATCCCACAGCCGCAGGCCGGCGGTCGGGGAGAACGGTCCGGCCGGGACCGCGGAGTTCGAGCCGGACACCGCAGTCGCCTTGGCGGCGACGAGGCCGTCGCGAGCGGTGACGGTGTCGAAGCTGGCCAGGACGCTCGCCGCGCGGTCGTAGGTCATCGTCGTGATGCTGACCTCGCCGAGGGTGACGGTGGCGCCCTTGGAGGAGTTCGTCACCCCGCCCTGGTCGACCCAGCCGGTCTGGTTGAGCGTGGCCGAGTAGCTCCCGACCGGGACGTAGGCGAAGATCGCGCAGCCGACCGAGTTGGTCGGGTTGGTCACGGTCGCCGGCCCGGTGATCGTGACCGGCATCCCCGGCACGCCGGCGCCGTCGCGGTCGTTGACCTGGACGCCGAGCGTCCCCTGGTTGGTGCCGAACGCGCCGATCGGCGCGGCGACGAGGCTCGAGATCGAGATCGGCGGGATCGGCGAGTTGACGAGGCCGGACTTCGTCGTCGAGACGATCCGCATGTAGTCGGCCTGGCTCGTGCTGCTGTTGCAGCTCTCGGTGCCGCCGGTGGAGTCGCGGACCCACTCCGCCTTCGACTCGACCGTGTAGGAGACGCTGTTGACGTCGAACGTGCGCGACGACTCGAAGTTGGCGAGATCGACCGCCCGGAAGGAGCGCAGGCGCTCCTGGTCCTGCTCGGTCAGCGCCGCGGCGACGGCGCGTGCTTTCTCGCGACCGGAGCTGCGGTTGGCCGTGTCGAGCCCCTTGAGCACGCCGAGCACCACGACCATGAGGACGGCGGAGGCGATGATCGCCTCCATCAGGGCGAAGCCTGACTGGGAACGGCGCAACGCAGAAGGGCGTGAGAAGGGCATCACGGCCACTATCGGCCCGGGTGGTTGGCGGCTTGACTAGACATCCGTCGAGTCGCCGTCGCGGCGGCGCAGCCCGAGGATGGAGAGCAGGAACGAGGAGAACACCACCTGGAGGCCGACGGTGATGAGCGTGGCGGCCGCGACCGCGAGGCGCTCCTCGGACAGCGCGCCGAAGCCACGGTCGACCCACGTCACGACGATCATCGTCGCCAGGGCCACGCCGGCGAGGACGATCGCCCCGCCGAGCGCGAGGCCGTGCTCGAGGCGGTAGCGGGCGCGCATGCGGTCGAACCACGCCTCGCGCTCGCCCATGAAGTAGCGGCCGTAGGCATGGGCGCACAGGCCGAGCCCGAGCACCTGCGTGCCGACGATCGCCAGCAGCGACCCGCCGATCATCGAGTGCAGCTGCCACTCGCGACCGAAGAGCTCGAGGCCGGACAGCGCCACGAGCGAGACCAGGACGCCGGCGAGCAGCAGCAGCGACCCGGGGACGGCGAACAGGTGCGTCGGCGAGTGGACGAGCAGGAAGCGCAGGTGGCGCCAGCCATCGTGGAAGCTCGAGAGCTTCGAGGTGCCGCCGCGGGGGTGATACGCGATCGGCAGCTGGCGGATCTCGAGCTTGGCCTTGGCGGCGCGGATCACCATCTCCGAGGCGAACTCCATGCCGGTGGTGCGCAGCTCGAGCGCGTGCAGCGAGTCGCGGCGGAAGGCGCGCATACCGCAGTGGGCGTCGCGGACGCCGGTGCGAAAGAAGAGGTTGAGCGTGCCCGAGAGCAGCGGGTTGCCGACGTAGCGGTGCAGCCACGGCATCGCGCCGGGCTCGATCCCGTCCATGCGGTCGCCCATCACGAGGTCGGCGCCCGCCTCGAGCTCGGCGAGGAAGCGCGGGATCTCGCCGAAGTCGTAGGTCAGGTCGGCGTCGGCCATCAGGACATAGCGGCCGCGGGCGGCGGCGAAGCCGGCCATGTAGGCGTTGCCGTAGCCGCGGCGGCGCTCGTGGACGACGCGCGCGCCGGCCTCGATCGCCAGCGCCGCGCTGTCGTCGTCGGAGTCGTTGTCGGCGACGACGACCTCGCCGTCGATGCCATGCTCGGCCATCGTGGTGCGGGCCCAGGACACGCAGCGCTCGATGTTCGCGGCCTCGTTGAGGCACGGGATCACGATGGAGATCAGCGGCGCCGCAGGCGGCGCGGAGAGGACTTCCGGGTCCGGGGAGAGAAGGGGCTCGGCGATGCTCATGGCGGGACAAGGCACGTATCGGTTGCCCGTCGTGATTGGTTGAGCCTGTGCGCGTCTGCCTCGTCTACGACTGCCTGTTCCCCCACACGGTCGGCGGAGCCGAGCGGTGGTATCGCAACCTCGCCGAGCGACTGGCCGCCGACGGGCATCAGGTGAGCTACCTCACGCTGCGCCAGTGGCCGCGCGGCGCCGATCCCGGCGTGCCGGGCGTGCGCGTGGTGGCGGTGGGCCCCCGGCTCGGCCTCTACACCGCGTCCGGGCGGCGGCGGGTCGGGCCGCCGCTGGCGTTCGGCCTCGGCGTCTTCGCCCACCTGGCCCGCCGGGGCGGCGACTACGACGTGGTCCACACCGCCTCCTTCCCCTACTTCGGCCTGCTCGCGGCGGGAGCGCTGCGGCGCCGGCGGCGCTACCGCCTCGTCGTCGACTGGCATGAGCTGTGGACGCACGAGTACTGGCGCGACTACCTCGGGCGCGCCGGCGGCTGGCTCGGCTGGCGGGTACAGCGCGCCTGCGCCCGCATCCCGCAACGCGCGTTCTGCTTCTCACGCCTGCACGCGGCGCGGCTTGAGCGCGAGGGCGTGCGCGGGCCCGTGACGGTGCTGCGCGGCCAGTACGTGCCCAACGCTGCCCCTCAGGTCGAGCCTTATGGAGAGCTGCCGGAGCTGGCCGAGCCGGCGGTGGTGTTCGCGGGCCGCCACATCCCGGAGAAGCGGGTCCAGGCGATCCTGCCGGCCCTGGCGCTCGCGCGCGAGACCGCGCCGGAGCTGCGGGCCGAGCTCTACGGCGACGGGCCGGAGCGCGACCGGGTGCTCGAGCTGGTGCGGTCGCTCGGCCTGGGGTCGGCCGTTGACGTGCCGGGCTTCGTCGACCACGGGCGCGTCGATGCGGCGCTGCGCCGGGCGTTGTGCCTGGTCCTGCCCTCCCGCCGCGAGGGCTACGGGCTCGTCGTCGTCGAAGCGTCTGCGGTCGGGACGCCGAGCGTGGTCGTGGCCGGCCCCGACAACGCGGCGACGGAGCTGATCGAGGAGGGCGTCAACGGCGTCGTGGCTCCCTCGGCGTCGGCGGCCGACCTCGCCGCGGCGATCCTGCGGGTGCGCGCGGGCGGTGAGGCGCTGGGCGCGTCGACCGCCGCGTGGTACGCCGAGCACTCGCGCAGCCTGTCGCTGGCGGATTCGCTCGAGCGCGTGGCGGCCGCCTACGAGGACCCACCGTGACCGAGGTGTCGGCGATCGTCGTCACCCAGCACGGGGGGCCGCTGCTCGGCGCGTGCCTGCGCGCGCTGCGGGCCGCGCTCGCGCCGCTCGGCCCGGGCGCGGAGCTGATCGTGGTCGACAACAGCGCGGCGGGGATCGCGGCGGGTGACGCGCGCGTGCTGGGCGAGGGACGGAACCTGGGCTTCGCCGGCGGCGTCGCCCGCGGCCTCGAGGCGGCCGCGGGCGAGTGGGTGCTGCTCGTCAATGACGACGCCGAGCTCGCGCCCGGCGCCGTGGAATCCCTGCTCGCCGCCGGCCGCGCGGCACCGCGCGCGGGCACCGTGACGGGGCAGGTCCGCTTCCACGCCCGCCGCGACGTCATCAACACCGCGGGCCTCGTCGTCGACCGCCTCGGCGTCGCCTACGACCGTCTCGCCGGCGCCCCGGCGCGCGACGGCGGCCCGGTCGAGGAGGTCTTCGGCGCATCGGCCTGCGTCGCGCTCTACCGCCGCGCGATGCTCGACGCCATCGGCGGCTTCGACGCGAGCTTCTTCGCGTTCGGCGAGGACGCCGACGTCGCCTGGCGCGGGCGGATGGCCGGCTGGACCGCGCTCTACGCGCCGGCGAGCGTCGCCCACCACCACGGCTCCGCGACCGCGGGCGAGGCGTCGCCGGCCAAGTACTTCCTCGTCGGGCGCAACCGGATGCGACTGCTCGCCAAGAACGCGACGTGCGGCCAGCTCGCCCGCTGGGGCTGGGCGATGGCGCTCTACGACGTCGCGTATGTGCTGTTCGTGGCCGCCACCGAACACACGCTCTCCCCCCTGCGCGGCCGGCTCGCCGGCCTGCGCGAGTGGCGCCGCTATCGCCGCGAGGGCGCCGCGGCCCGCCGCCCGATCGCGCTCGCCGCACCGACCGGCCCACTCGGGGCCTGGCGCCAGCGCGCCGCGTACCGCACGGGAGCGCCGCGGTGACGCTGGTCCTCTCCCCCGCCCCGCTCGCCGCCGAGCTCGCCGGGCCGGCGATCCGGGCCACGGAGCTGGCACGGGCGATCGGTGGGGGGGTCGCGTTCTCGCACCCGCACGCGCCCGCCGACCTGCGGGCGCGGGCGGCGGCGGCGGGCGTCGTCGTCGCGCACCCCGCGTGGCCGCTCGGCGCCCGCGCGCTGCGACGCTCCGGCGCGCGGCTCATCTACGACCTCTACGATCCCGAGCCGCTCGAGGCGCTGCAGTTCCTCGCCGGCCGCCGCGCCGGTATGCGGCGGGCGGTCACCGCGATGTCGCTCGACCGGCTGGTCAACGCCCTCCACGACGGCCACGCGTTCCTGTGCGCGTCCGAGCGCCAGCGCGATCTGTGGACCGGGACGCTGCTTGCGCAGCGGCTGATCGCGCCCGCCGTCCACGACGCCGACCCGACCCTCGGTGGGCTGCTCGCGGTCGTGCCGTTCGGAGTGCCGGACGAGGGGCCCGTGGCGGGCGAGGGCCCACGCGAGCGCTTCGGCCTCGACGCGGGGGACGAGGTCGTGCTCTGGAACGGCGGGCTGTGGGACTGGCTCGACGCCAAGTCGGTGCTCCACGCGGTCGCGCGCCTGAGCCCCGAGCGGCCGCGGCTGCGGCTGGTGTTCATGGGCGCCTCCACCGCGGCGCAGGCTCGCGGCGCCGAGCGGCGCGCCCACGCGCTCGCCCGGGACCTCGGCCTGCTCGGCCGGGTCGTGCACTTCAACGACGGCTGGGTCCCGTACGCGCAGCGCGGCGCCTGGCTGCTGCAGGCCGACTGCGCCGCCACGGCGCACCACGACCACCTCGAGACCCGGTTCTCCCACCGCACCCGGCTGCTCGACTGCCTGTGGGCGGGCCTGCCCGTGGTCTGCACGCGCGGCGACGAGCTCGCCGAGCGCGTCGAGCGCGAGGGCCTCGGCGCCACCGTCGCGCCCGAGAACCCCGCCGCCCTGGCCGCAGCACTCGCCCGGGTGCTCGACAGCGGCCGCGGCGCCTACGCGGAGCGGTTGGCCGCGGCGGCGGGCGAGCTGCGCTGGTCGCGCGTGGCGGCGCCGCTGGCGCGGCTGGCCGCGGCGCGCGAGGGCAGCGAGCCGCTCGGGGCGCGAGCGGGACGCCGGCGCCCCCGGTCGCCGGCGTTGCGTGGGCGCGACGCGGCCTACGTCGCCGCGCGGTCGGTGCTGAACGCGGCCGGGCGGCGGGACTGGCCGCGGGTGCGGTAGCGCGGGCGAACATCAACGGCGGCTGGCGAGGGGAGGCCGCGAGCTGCCGCGGCGGCTCGCAAGGGGCCTCCAGGGCGCATTTCGTGACACTCGAGCGGCCCGCTCATCCCGCGTGTCACGTAATGCGCCTCCCAGATCCATTACGTGACACGACCCATTCCCTGCGGTCCCGAGGTCACGAAATACGCCTCCCCCGGGCCCGCGGGAGACGCACCCGGACGGCACACCCACTCCCACCCAGCGCAGTTGCCGTTCGCCGGGACCCAGCCCCGAAACTCACCCGCGCCGCACGATCCGCCCCGTCACCACCCCACCCAAAGCCCGCGGCTCCTGCGTCCGCCGCCGCACCTCCGCGCGCGTCCGCAGCGTCGCCGGCAGCCCACGCATCGCCGCCGACCAGCCGCGCAGCACCGCCCGCCAGGAGCCGCGGCCGAGCGCATGGCCGAGCACCCACGCCTGGTACCCGGCGATCAGCGGCGACCACAGCGCGATCCGGCCGGCGGGGAACGACTTGAGCACGAGCGCGAGCGTGTTGCGCGCGATCAGCTCCGTCTCTAGGTCGCCCATGTGTCGGCTCGTGGCGCCGCCGAGGTGATACGCGACGGCGGTCGGGACCCAGCGGCAGGGCCAGCCCGCGAGCTGGGCGCGCAGACCCCAGTCGGCGTCCTCGAGGTAGGCGAAGAAGCGCTCGTCGAAGCCGCCGACCTCCTCGAGCGCCTGCCGCCGGTAGAGCGCGGCGCCCGCGCACGGACTCGCGATGACGCCGGGCTCGTCGTACTGGCCGCGATCGGGCTCGCCATGACCGCGGCGCCAGGTTGCGCCGTACCAGGTGACCACGTCGCCGGCGCCGTCGAGCAGCCCCGGCTCGCGCAGCATCCGCAGCTTGCTCGCCGCTGAGCCCGCGGCCGGATGGGTGTCGAGCGCCGCCACCAGCTCCGCGAGCCAGCCGGGGTCGAGCTCCATGTCGTTGTTCAGCAGCGCGACGAACTCCCCGCGGGCCTGGCCGATCCCGGCGTTGACCGCAGCGGCGAAGCCGCGGTTGCCCCCCAGCACCACGAGCTCGGCCTCGGGATGCTCCGCGCGCACCCATTCGGGCGTGCCGTCCGTCGAGCCGTTGTCGACCACCACGACGTCGAAGTCGCGGAAGCGCTGATCGCGCAGCGAGGCGAGCGCGCGCGCGAGGAGCTCGCGCCCGTTCCAGGTCGGGATGACGACGGTGGCGCGCGCGGCCATCGCGCGATCGTAGAGCCGCCTGAGGTCGCCATAGGCTTGCCGGATGCGGGGGCGTCTGAAGCTGAACGTGTTGGCGGCCGTCGTCAACGCGCTCGCGGTGGTCGCCTCCGCGCTCGTCGCTGTCCCGCTCATCCTCGACGCGGTGGGGACGGCGGGATACGGGGTATGGGCGCTCGGGCTCGCGGTCGTGGTCTATGCCTCGATGGCCGATGCCGGGCTCGGGCCTGCGGTCCAGCGCTTCACGGCGGTGGTGAGTGGCGCCGAGGACCGCGCCGGGACCGCCCAGCTGATGTGGACCACGCTGCTCGCCTACGCGGCGGTCGGTGGGGTCGCCCTGCTCGCCGTGCGGCTCGCCGCGCCCGGCCTCGTTGACCTGTTCGACCTTCCGGCGGCGCTGGATGCGGACGCGGAGAAGATGTTCCGGCTGCTCGGGATCGTCGTCGCGGTCGCGCTGCTCGCGTCGGGAGCCGGCCACCTGCTGGCCGGGCTCGAACGCTTCGGGACGCTCGCCCTGTCCTCGATCGCCGGCGCGGTCACGTTCGTCGTCGCGATCGCGATCCTCGCCGGGGACCGTGGCCTGCCGGGCCTGGCCACCGCGCTCCTGGTCCAGCAGTCGGTCGTGCTGGCCGTGCGTCTCTGGGCCGTCCGCGGGCTCGGGCTCGGGCACCCGGTCCGGCCGGTGGGTATCCGCCGGCTCGCCGAGATGGTGCGCTTCTCCCTGCCGTTGCAGGCCGCCGCCGTCGCCGATCTCATCAACGCGCAGGGCGACAAGATCGTCGTCGGCCTGGTCGCCGCGCTGGCCACGGTGGGACAGCTCGGGATCGGCGCGCAATTCGCCGACGGTGGGCGGCTCCTGGCCGCCGCGGCGCTCGGCCCCATCGTCTCGACGCTGGCCGTCACGGCGGGAGCGGGCGACGTGTCGCTCCTGCGGACCCGGTTTGCCGAGCTGCACCGCCTGTGGGTGCTCGGGGTGCTGGGGGCCGGCCTCGTCGGGGCGATGGTGCTGCAGCCGCTGATCGAAGCGTGGCTCGGGGGCGGCCACGACGAAGCCGCGCTCCTCGGCGGCGTCCTCGTCCTCGCCACGGCCGCCGGGCTCGCGACGGGATCGGGCGCCGCCTACCTGAGAGCCCTGGGGCGCCCGGGGCTCGAGGCTCGCTACGGGCTGATCGTGGTGGGCGTCAATCTGCTGCTCACGATCCCGCTGGCGCTGGCCGCCGGCGCGCGCGGCGTCGTGCTCGGCACGCTCGGCGCCTACGTGGTCGGCGGCCTTTGGTTCTCCGTACGGCTCGCGCGGTACGTGCCCGTCGTCCCGTTCCGCGACCGCCGCGACGGCGCGGTCGCGGTCGGCGCCGCGCTCGCCGCCGGCGGCGTCGCCCTCCTTGTCGGCTCGCTGGCCGTCGCGATCCTGCCGGGGCGGGCGGCGCTCCCGTTCGTCGCGGCTGGGGCGCTCGGCGCGATCGCCGGCTACGCCGCCGTCGTGCTCGGCGTGCGCCCGACGCGGCGAAGCCTGCGGCAGTGGATCGCCGGCGCATCAGCGTGAAGCGGCTCGCGACCGCCGCCGGCGCGTGCCTCGTCGCCGCCGTCGTCCTGCGCCTGCCGGCGCTCGACCAGACGCTCGACCGCGACTCCGCCCTCTACGCGGCGATCGGCCAGCGGCTCGGGTTCGACGGCCTCCCCTACCGCGATTTCTTCGATCACAAGCAGCCGCTGATCCACTGGGTCTACGGCCTGCTCGACCTGCTCGCGCCCGAGAGCCTCGCCGGCATCCGGCTCGCGGCCGCGGTGCCCTCGGCGCTCGTCGCCGTCGGGCTGTTCGCGTTCCTCGAGACTGTCGCCGGGGTGCGCCGAGCCGCCGCAGCCGCGGCGCTCGTCGTCGCGCTCAGTGCGAGCACGTCGGTTCAGGGAACCGACCTGAACACCGAGCATCTGCTGACGCTGCCGGCGGCCGCCGCCGTGTTGTGGGCGCTCTCGCTCGATCGACCCGGGGTGCGCGGAGGGCCGTTCGCGATCGGCGTGGTCGGCGGCGTCGCCATCCTGGCCAAGGCGTCCGCCGGCCCGATCGCACTCGCCGCCCTCATCCCGCTGCTCGCCTGGCGGAGCGCGCGAGCGCAGTCCGTGCCCGTGACGATCCTGCGCTTCGCGGCGGGGCTGGCGCTGCCGCTCGCGGTCGTGGTCGGCGGCTACGCGGCGGCGGGCGCGCTCGGCGATCTCGTGTTCGCCAACTGGACGTACAACGCGCGCTACGTCGGTGAGCAGGGCTTCACGCTCACGCCCCACGGCCCGGAGGCGGTTCAGTTGCTCTTCGGGGCCGCAGTCGGCTGGGGCCTCGTCCGCCTCGGCTCCCTCGAGGGCCGCGACGTGCTCACCTTGACCCTGCTGGCCTGGCTGCTCGGAGCCTGGCTCGGGGCCCAGGCGTCGAGCCGCGGCTACGCGCACTACTACGCGCCGGTCGTCGCGCCCGCGATCGCCCTGCTCGTCCTCCCACCCCGCCCGGTCAGTCGCGCGCTTGCGGTCGCGCGGGGCGCAATGCTCGCGCTCGGCGCGCTCGCCGTCGTGCTGATCGCCGTGCCGGTCGCGACCAACTTCGGCCGCAGCGGGGACAGGATCACGGCGGAGGTCTACGACGCCGGGGAGCTCGCGCTCTGGAAGACCGCCGACGTCGTCGGTCCCTTCCTGCGCCGCCGCGACCCGCGCGCCGACCTGTTCGTCGTCGGATCGGAGCCTCAGTACTACTGGCGCTCCGGCCTGCGCGCGGCGAATCGCTGGCTGTTCGACTACCCGGCCGAGATCGCGCCCGAGCGCTTCCTACCCGAGGTCGCCGGTCTCTGCGTCGACGGCCCGCGCTTCGTGGTCATCACGACGCGCGTCGTGCCGGGCTATGCGCGCCGCTGCACACCGGCGAACGGGTACTCCGAGATCCTGCGCCGCGGGCCGGTCACCGTGCTCGAGCATCGCTAGGAGCCTGTCGAAGTATCAGCCGCCGTGAGGCGGCTGATCTCGTTGAGAGTGGCGGTGAGCAGTGCGAGCATCCGGGCTGCGATCAGTAGTC
>Ga0136617_10000047_pt1 | contig 76195 bp, 70 predicted proteins | sample AntDrymUQ3222106_2_FD_129672 | JGI IMG/M metagenome (GOLD analysis project Ga0136617, IMG submission 129672) | Polar desert sand microbial communities from Dry Valleys, Antarctica - metaG UQ322 (21.06) | ecosystem: Environmental > Terrestrial > Soil > Desert | place: Antarctica: Dry Valley...
CCGTTGATGTACTACGCCCAGTTGTCCTGGTACATCCGCACCACCGCCAAACGTGCCGAGCTGCAACGGGAGAACGAACGCACCAACTGGTATCCCGAGCACATCAAGCACGGACGGTTCGGCGACTGGCTGAACAACAACGTCGACTGGGCACTGTCGCGGAACCGCTACTGGGGAACGCCGCTACCGATCTGGCGGTGCCAAGACGGGCACATCACTTGTATCGGCTCGCGCGCCGACCTCGGACAACTCGCGGACAAAGACCTATCGAGCCTCGACCCGCACCGTCCCTACATCGACGATGTGACCTTTGCCTGCCCCACCTGCGGCGCGCAGGCCACCAGAGTCAGCGAAGTCATCGACGCCTGGTTCGACTCGGGATCGATGCCATTCGCCGGCATCGGCTATCCCTACGTCGAGGGCAGCGTCGAAAAGTTCGAGAAGGGCTACCCAGCTCAGTTCATCTGCGAAGCCATCGACCAAACCCGAGGCTGGTTCTACACGCTCATGGCCATCGGCACGTTGGTGTTCGACCGCTCCTCATACGAGAACGTGGTCTGCCTCGGACACATCATGGCCGAGGACGGCCGCAAGATGAGCAAGCATCTCGGCAACACAATCGAGCCGATCCCGTTCATGGAAAAGCACGGTGCTGATGCCCTGCGGTGGTTCATGCTGTGCACCGGCTCGCCGTGGTCCCCACGCCGTGTCGGTGACTCGCCGCTGGAAGAGATCGTCCGCAAGGTCCTGCTGACCTACTGGAACACGACTTCGTTCTTCACCCTCTACGCCAGTACCAGTTCTTGGACGCCAGGCACCCGCACCGATGCTCGCGCTGATCGGCCCGTGCTCGACCGGTGGGTACTCGCCGAACTCGACCACGTGGTAGACAGCGTGGACGCGGCGTTGGAGAAATTCGACACGGCTGGCTCCGGGCGAGTGCTCGCCCACTTCATCGATGAACTGTCGAACTGGTACGTCCGGCGCTGCCGCGCCCGCTTCTGGAACGGCGACCCCAACGCGCTGACGACCCTGCATGAGTGTCTTCATGTGTTGACCAGGCTGCTCGCGCCGTTCGTGCCGTTCATCACCGAGCAGGTCTGGCAACACGCGATCAAGCCGGGTGACCCCTCGACCGCGGACTCGGTCCACCTGGCCACCTGGCCATCCCCGGACCCAGCTCGTGCCAACAACAAGCTGCGCGCGGACATGGACATCACGCGCCAGCTCGTCGAAGTCGGCAGAGCAGTGCGCAAGACCACCAAGCTTCGCGTGCGTCAGCCGCTGCAACGCGCACTCGTTGGTGTCCCTGGTAGCCGCGAACTGCCCGCCGAGTTGCTCGCCGAGATTGCCGACGAACTGAACGTCCGCGAGGTCACGCCGCTTGCCCAAGCCGGGGAGGTCGTCGACATCAGCGTGAAGCCAAACTTCCGCGTGCTCGGTAAGCGGTTCGGCTCGCGGACTCAGCAAGCCGCCAAGGCCATCACCGCCACTAATCACAGCGAGCTTGCCCGCAGCCTGAAGGCCGACGGGCAGGCATCGGTGAACCTGGACGGGGAAGACGTGTTGGTCTCCCTGGACGAGGTGACCTTGACCGAGGTGCCTCGCAGCGGCTGGGCGGTCACCAGCCAGCAAGATGTGACGCTCGCGCTGGACATCACCATTACACCCTTGCTTCGCAAGGCCGGTCTTGCCCGCGAAGTTATTCGGCTGGTGCAGACCGCGCGGAAAGAAGCCGGCTTCGAGGTCACCGACCGGATCGTGCTGTCCTGGGCCGCGAACGGAGAGACGGCCGAGGCGCTACGCGAGCACGAACGCGAACTCGCGGATGCCGTTCTCGCTGCCGAGATCGCCGAACACCCGCTCACGGACCTTCCCGCCGAGGCGAATGCCTCCGACACGGGTGTGCGCCAGGACGACGAACTCGGCATCCGCTTCTGGCTGGTCAAAGCAGCCGTCCACAGTACATGATCGTTTCGTAGGGCACCTGCACCAGTCCGTCTCGCTGATGGATCTGGTGCAGGTGCCGCATGTGCTGCTCGATGTCGTGCCAGCCGGGATCGTCACGCGGTGGAGCGTGGGACGACGAGGCAGTGAGCCCTACCAGATGTTCTTCGTTGCACAGCAAGGGATTGGCAAACGAGTACCGCTCAAAAGTGCGGCCGTTGAAGAACTCTGGCGCAACTGCGGCTTCGATTTCCTCTCGGCCCGCAGCGGGTGGCGGCCCGAGCACGTCACGCCAGAGGCGATCGAACGCCTCGCCGAAGGCCGAGTCACCTGTGGTGCGGAAGTTCCACAGTGCGGCCGTCCAGCCTGGCTTGCGCAGGATGCGGCTGAACTCGGTCCGGGCTTCGTCGGCGTCGAACCAATGCAGCGCTGACGCGGCCGTCACCAGGTCAACGCAACGGTCGTCCAAAGATGTGTGCTCCGCGCTGCCAAGGACGTTCGTGAAGCCGAGATGGCCAGCCAGTCGCACGTCGGCCACCGCGCTCAGCTCATGCGAAGGCTCGACACCGAAAACCCGGTGACCGTGGTGGAGCAGCACCTCGGCAAAGATGCCTGTGCCGGAGCCGACGTCGGCCACGACTGTCGACGGAGTGAGCGCACCAAGGTCGGCCAACTCTGCCAGCGTGGCGGCTGGATACGACGGACGATGGGCGTCATATGCGTGCACATCAAGAGGCATGTCTTCGCCTTCCTGCCGTCTCTGGTCTGATCATCATGACCGCCCGTGATGCCCAGTTTGTGCTGCGATGGCCAACCCGCGACGCTGCCCGCCGAACTCGAGATCATCGGCGACGGCACGTGCCGGGCCGACTGGACCGCCCTCGCCGACCGGCTCGGGCTCGGCGCCCGGGTGCGGTTCCGTGGATTCGTCAGCGAGGACGAACTGCTGGCGGCGTACGGGCGCGCAGCCGTGTTCTGCATGCCGGGCGTCGCGGAGCTGCAGAGCCTGGCCACCCTCGAAGCGATGGCCGCGGGGACGCCGGTGGTCGCGGCCGACGCGATGGCCCTGCCGCACCTGGTGCACCACGGCCGTAACGGATGGCTTTACACCCCTGGCACCGTCGGTGAGCTCACGGCCAGCCTGGCCTCGCTGCTCTCCGACGAGGTGCTGCGGTCTCGCATGGGCGCGGTGAGCCGCGAGATCGCCGCCGAACACGCCATTGGGGGCACGCTCGACCGGTTCGAGGCGATCTACCGCCAGGTGCTGGCCCAGCAGCAGACACCAGCGCCCGCCGCTGCGGCCTGAGGGCCGAAGCATCGGGCACCGAGTGCCCAGCGCAGGATCCCGGGCGTCAGCGCTGTGCGCTCGGGGCTGCCGGTGGTGACACGCTGTCGGCGGCCGCGGCCCGCGCGGCGCGCAGCTCGCGCTCGCGGACGGCGTGCACGTCGGTGCTCGCGTCGTAGCGCCAGAACTCACCCAGCCCCGCCGCCGTCGCCCCGACACCGGCCACGCACAGCACCCCACCGCTGACGATCGCCGTCCGCACCGAGGTGGCGTCGGCCACCAACCCGGCCCGCGCCTCACCACCGAGCGGACCCAGCGAGTAGGACAACATCTCGATCCCGGCGAGCCGTCCGCGGTGCGAATCGGGGATCGTCTGGTTCCAGATGATGCCGCGGAACAGTCCGCTGATCATGTCGAACGCCCCGGCCAGCACGAACATCACCAGCACCAGCCATACCCAGCTGGTCAACCCGGCGACCGCCACCGACGCACCCCATGCCGCCGCCGCCAGCACCACCGCCCGGCCCTGCCGGTGCACCCGTGCGGTCCAGCCGCTCGTCGCCGTGGCCAGCAGCGACCCGACCACACCCGCGGAGTACAGCAGGCCCAGCAACGCGGGCTGGTCGAGCACGTCGAGCGCCAGGGCCGGGAACAGCACCATCGGCATGGCCAGGAACATCGCCACCATGTCGACGACATAGGTGCCGAGCAGGTCGCGGCGGCGCACAGCGTAGACCACGCCCTCGCCGATCTCGCGCACGGTGCCGCCGCCCGCGACCACCGGTTCCAGCGGCGGGTACGGGCGCAGGGCGACGAACAATGCCGTGGCCCCGATCATCGCGACCAGTGTCACCCCGAACGCCCACGGCGTACCCGCCCACACCAGGACCAGCCCGCCGAGCGCGGGCCCGGCCAGGGCGCCCACCTGGGCGCCGACCGAGGACAACGCGACCGCAGCCGGAAGCTCCTCGTGCCGCACCACCCGGGGCGTCAGCGCCTCCAGACTGGGCCGTTGCAACGACTGCGCGACGACCAGCGCCACCCCGATCGCGTAGATCGCGATCACCGACGGCCGGGCGGCAAGTGCATTCAGCATCAACCCGGCCGTCCCCAGGATCTGCGCGACCGCCGTGACGACGAGCACCTTCCGGCGGTCCAGTCGGTCGGCCAGCACGCCGCCGTAGAGCCCGGCCACCATCAGCGGCCCGATCTGGATCAGGCCGAACAGCCCTACGGCGAAGTTCGAGCCGGTCAGTGCGTAGAGCTGGAAAGGAACCGTGACGTAGCTGACCATCACGCCCAGCCAGAAGATGAACCCCGCCACGAACAGCAGCCGGAAGTCGCGCGAGGTGCGCAGCGGGGTGAGGTCCAGGCGGAGCCCGGCCAGCCGGGCCCGCCAGCCGGCCCGGGATTCGTCAGCGGTCACAGGCGCCGATCGTTCTCGGCCCCGTCCTGGCAGTCGAGGGGACTTCAACCTACCGCACCCGGCGTGGAGCACGTGCTCAGCACGAAGGCCGACACCTCGATCCCGACGATCCTCGAAGGCTGTGAAGCGATGAGCCGCGACGGCCAGGGACACTGCACGGTACTGTCCGCACGGCCTGGAGTTGTCGGGACGGGATAGGAATCGATGCACGTTCCTCCGGGGGTCCGCCTTCTCAGCTACGGTTCTGGACGAGTCCGAGAGACCGAAGCTGACCGCCCCGACGAGGAGCTCACCTTCTGATGACCAGCGCGATCGATGTCGACGCCGCCCGGCTCTACGCCATCCCCCTGCGCACCAGATTCCGAGGAATCACCGTGCGCGAAGGGATGCTGATCGAGGGTCCAGCCGGGTGGGGCGAGTTCTGTCCGTTCACCGAGTACGACGACCACGAGGCCGCCTCGTGGCTGGCAACCGCCGTCGAGCAGTGCACCGTGGGCTGGCCGGAGCCGGTCCGGGACCGCATCCCGATCAACTGCACTGTTCCGGTGGTCGGCCCCGAACGCGCCCACGAGATTGCTGCCCGGTCCGGGTGTAGCACGGCCAAGATCAAGGTTGCCGATCATCCTGCCTCGCTCGCTGAAGACCTGGCACGGGTCGAAGCGGTCCGTGACGCCCTCGGCCCCGGCGGCGCGATCCGGGTGGACGCCAACGGTACCTGGGACGTCGACACCGCGATCTCTCACATCCGCCAGCTGGACAAGGCTGCAGGTGGCCTGCAGTACGTAGAGCAACCATGCCGCACGATCGAGGAACTCGCTGCTGTCCGCCGCCGGGTCGAGGTGCGCATCGCCGCCGACGAGTCCATCCGTCGCGCCGAAGATCCCACTCGGGTCGCCGTGGCCGGAGCCGCGGACGTAGCGGTGCTCAAATGCACGCCGCTGGGCGGCGTGCGGCGCTCGCTGCAGGTCGCTGACGCTGCCGGGCTGCCGTGTGTGATTTCCTCCGCCGTGGAGACCAGCGTGGGCCTGGCCGCGCAACTCGCCCTCGCCGGAGCGCTTCCTGAACTGGACTTCGCCTGTGGACTCGGCACGTTGTCCTTGCTGGAAGGCGACGTGGTCGCAGGTGCCGGCTCGCTGCGTCCCGTCGACGGCTACCTTCCGGTCCTGCGCACGCCACCCATGCCCGACCCGGCCCTGCTCGGCACCTTCGAGCTGACGGACCCCGACCAGGCCGCATGGTGGCGAGACCGGCTGAGCCGCGTCTGCGCCGAGATGGACAGAACCACCTGAACCGCAGCCTTCCACCTCGTGGTTGCTGCTGATCTGCTGCACGACCGCAATCGTCACGGTGGCGACCAGCGACACCACGGTGATGCCCCAGACCAGCAGTCAGCACCCGCAACGTGACCGGCTCGGACCGGATGGTCGAGCACCCGGGCAGCACGGCGATGACTGCGCAGAGGACAGCCAGCAGCCGGGACAACCGACCCATCACTCGGGCACCACCGGCGGGCAGTCGCCCGCGACGGAGAGCATCATCTCCAGTCGGGGCACGTTCGGCAGCACCGCACGGGTGTTGATGTCCGCCGGCCTGGGCACATCCCGCTCGGCCAGGAACGTCGGCAACTGGTCGCTGGAGGACTCCCGGGTGGGGTCGCCCACCCGAAGCCCCAGTTCCAGCTCGCGCCTGCGCAGGTCCGGGTCGGTGTTGAGGAGATCGCCGAGCCGATCGGCGTCCGGGTGGAGGGTGATGAGCTCCGGATCGGTCAGGGACGCCGGGTCGGGGTAGAGCAGCACGCGGTCGCCGTCCAGCTCGCCGAACCGCTCACGGTGGTGCAGCTGGTAAGCCAGGTACTGGTGCTCGTACATCACGATGATCGGCGCGTTTCCCTTCCCTTCCGGAATGAAGTATCGCTCCGGTGTGTTCGTGGGTAGCCCTTGGTCGAGCAGCGGCTTGATCTCGGTGGCGAAGGCGATGGCCTCGTCCTCGGTGGTGGGCGTTTTGTCGTGGGTGGCGAAGGAGACCAGGCCAAGGTAGGCCGCAGCGCCATTGGACGTGCACAGATCTGTGGTCTGCGCGAGGACCTTGTTGCCGTTGGGGACACCATGCGCGCCGCTTTTCACGTCGTTCCAGGACTTCTGGGCGTGTATCAGGTTGAGGAAGCGATCCATGTCGAGGGTGTAGTAGTACGGCCGGTCGAAGCCGGAGGCGTTCTGCGGCGTCGCGGCTCCCGCGTCGCGCAGTGTCTCGGCGTAACCCCGGTAGGTGGCCAGCACGATGTAGCTGACGAAGGGGCGGTATCGCCCGGCGCTGGGCTGTCTCTGGGTGATCTGGTTGGCGGCCAGCTGCCCGGACGGGAAAACGAAGTCAAAGGCGTCGAGGTTGATGTTGGCGATCTCGCGGGAGCCCTTGCGAGTAACGTGCACCTGCATGTGGTGCCGGAGCAGCAGCTCGCGGACCCGCTCGTCGTTGAAGAAGCTGACATGGGTGCCCATCGCCCCATCAAGGGTGACCAGCCGTGTGAACGGCAGCAGCAGGTTTGCGAACACGAGCAGCGCGACGAGCCCGACCACGGTGAGGGACGCTACGGGCGCGAACGGGCGCAGGAACTGTCGCCGCAGGAAGAATGGCGCGGGTCGGGGCCGGACGGCAAGGCTCGGTTCCTTCACTGACATCCCCGTCCGTGCCCTCTGCCCCAGCGGACTGCCGGAGCTTCCACCACCTTGAATCGGGAGACGGTGGTCACCCGTTACGGGACTTGACCCTGTGATCAGCTCACCCTGCCCGAGCTGCGGGGCCGCGGGGCGGCGGTGAGGATCGGCGGTCGCCTATGGCCGCGCTGCGCTACGGGGTGCTCAGCTGAAGATGGCGATGGGGCGCACGATCAGCCTGCCGGTGCTGGGGACCCAGCTCTCGACACGGCCGAGGCAGTGGGCCGGGAACGTGTCGGAGGGGACGGTGCGGCGCAGGCCGGACGTCGTGCAGGTGAGGTGGACCTGAGGACCGTCGGTGGGGTTGGTGGGGTCACCGTAGGGGACCTCGAACTTCGTGACCTCGGAGGTGCTGCCGGCCAGCGCGCGGAAGTCGCCGGAGATCGACACGACGGTGGGCGGCTTTCTCAGGTCGCGCAGGCGGACCGTGGTGGGTCGCTTGTCGTCGTTGGTGCCAAGGGCCTTGTACGAGGCGTGGTTGGTGGTGATCTCCTGTTTGAGCAGGTCGACATCAACGATGTCACCCGCCCGGTCGAGGACGTCGATGACGATGCCGATGACCGTGATCGGCTCGGCGTTCTCGATGTAGCTGCGGAAGACCTCGCGGTTGACGCCGCGCTTACCGCCGCCCTGCACCGGGGCGAGATCGACGGACAGCTCGACCTCGCGGTTGCTGCTGATCCGCTCCTGCACCTCCTGGCGCAGCGCCGCCTTGTATTTGCCCCCGTGCTGGCGATAGAGGTCCATCACGGACTCGTCGTCGAGATAGAAGCAGCTGCCGGGGCTCCGTGTGGCAGTGGGCGCGCGGTCTCTGCGCCAATGCACGACCGCGATGGCGACGGTGGCGACCAGCGACACCACGGTGATGCCCCAGACCAGCAGCCAGGGCCACCAGACGCCCCACCATGACACGTCAAAGACAGCCACGGATCTCCTTGAAGGCAGCGGGAAGTGCGTCGTCGCTCGCGTCGACCATCTGACCACCGGTGGCCGTCGCGACGCGGGCGAGTTCGGTGGCGTCGGCCTCGCCGACCCGGATGGCGAAGGTCGGCACGGGTGAGCCGCGGGTGCGGTGGCGGTCCAGGAAGTCGTTCAGGGTGATGCCGGTATTGCTGAGCCCGTCGGTCATCAGCACGATCGACACCGGTCGGCGGGCGTCGACGGCGGTGATCGCCGCCGCGAGGTCGTACGCGTGGTCCACGGTGGACCAGACCGCGGTGCTGTCGTCGAACGAGTCGGTGGCGACGAAGTCGCGCAACGCGGCGAGGTCGGCTTGGTCGTCCGCGGTGAACTCGCGCTCGGCCAGTACCCGGGCACCGAAGCGGATCACGGTGAATCGCTCGCCCGGGTAGAACCGGGTGAAGGTCGCCTCACCGGTGCCGGTGAGGTCGGCGAACGCGGTGCGCAGTGCGGTGATCCGGGCGCCGCGCATCGAGCCGGAGAAGTCGAGCAGGAAGATCACGTGCCCGGGTGGGTCGGTGCCGGCGGCGTCGTAGTTCGCCAGCAGGATGTCGATGACCTCCGGTCGGTCCGGGAAATACAGCGCGTTGCCCGTGGCCACCTGTAGTCGGGGACTGCGCGGCACGTCCGGATTGATCGGTCTGCGCGCGGTCCTCTCCATGATCTGCCGCTGCGCCGGTTCACTGCGCAGCCAGTCGACGACGCGGTCGTAGGCGGCGCGCTTGGTCGGGTCGAGCAGCAGCAGCGGGTAGTCGGACTGGATGATCCCGTCCGCTGGGTAGATGATCTCCAGTGGCTCCGCCAGCCGGCTGCTGTCGTTGAGGGACAGCAGGACCGACTCGTAGGACACCAGCGCGTCCAGCTCGCCCTGGTGGGCGAGGAATCCGTCGATCAGCTCGGTCGAGGTGTCGGCGGTGAGTGTCTGCCCGGTGAACAGCCCGCGCAGGCGGTCGCAGGTCACGTCCTCGGGGCGCAGCGCTCGGCCGGTGCCTGCGGCGGCGGTGGCCACGCCGACCAGCGCGGCGAGCCCACTATTGGTGCGCCGCGGATCGGCCATGGCGAACCGCAGCTCACCCGCGGCTGCGCGGTCGGCGATGTCGGCCCACGAGACGGGGCCGTCCGCGCGCAGCCGCTCCGCGGTTGCGCGCTTCACCCCGACGACGACCGGCGACAGCATGATGCGGGTGCTGAGTGGTTTAGGCCCGGTGTAGCCGGACTTCGTGAGCTTGAGCTGGAAGTAGCGGTCGGAGGACAGCCACGCGAGGTCGTGCCGGTAGTCGCCGGGGGCCAGCGCGTTTGTTGCGTCGACGGTGCCCCGTAGGTCCAGCTGCAGCTCGACGCCGGTGTCCGCGCGCAGGTCGGCGAGCACGGGCGCGAGGTCGGCCAGCTCCGAGCTGGCCAGCACCCGCAGCGTGACCGGCTCGGACCGGATGGTCGAGCACCCGGGCAGCACGGCGATGACCGCGCAGAGGACGGCCAGCAGTCGGGTCAGCCTGCCCATCACTTGGACACGACCGGCGAGCAGTCACCCACGACGGAGATCATCTTCTCTAGCAGGGGGACGTCCGGCAACAGCGCCCTGGTGTCGCTGGCCGCCGTGGACGGTTCAGGCACCGCCTGCTCGGCCAGGAACCTCGACAGCTGCTCGCTGGAGGTCACTCCGGTGGGATCGAGCACCCGGAAGCCCAGTTCCAGCGCGCGCCTACGCAGGTCCGGGTCGGTGGCGAGGAGCCTGCCGAGCCGGTCGGCATCCTCGGTGAGCGCGATGAACTGCGGCTGGGTCTGGAACACCGTGCTCGGGTAGAGCAGCACGCGGTCACCGTCCAGCTCGCCGAACCGCTCGCGGCGGTGCAGCTGGTAGGCCAGGTACTGGTGCTCGTAGATCACGATGATCGGCGCGGTCTGCCGCCCCTCCTGAACGAAGTAGAGCTCGGCCGAAGCGGGCGGTGGCAATCCCTGGCCACGCAGCAGTGGTTTGATCTTGATGGCGAGGTCGATGGCCTCCTGCTCGGTGGCGGGCACCCCGCGATGGGTGATGTAGGAGACCAGGCCAAGGTAAGTGGCGCCGTTGTTGGCCCTGCACACATCCGAGGTCTGCGCGAGGACCTGATTGCCATTGGTGACACCGTGCGCGCGGATGTTCAGGTCGTCCCAGGACTTCTGGGCGCGCATCAGGTCGAGAAAGCCGCCCATGTCCAGGTCGTAGAAGTACGGCCGGTCGAAGCCGGGGGAGGCCTGCGGCGTCGCGACCCCCGCGGTACGCAGCGTCTCGGCGTACTCCCGGTAGGTGGCCAACACGATAGGGCTGACGAACTGGCGGTGAACGGTATTATACTTCCCTTCGGCGCGCCGCTGTTGGGTGGCCAGCTCGGCCGCCGGTTGCCCGGACGGGAAGACGAAGTCGAGCGAGTCGAGGTCCGCGGTGGCCGCATCGCGTGAGCCCTGGCGAGTGACGTGCACCCGCACGTGGTGCCCGAGCAGCAGGTCGCGGACCCGCTCGTCGTCGAAGAAGTCGGACTTGGAGCCCATCGCCCCTTCGAGCGTGACCAGCCGCTCGAACGGCAACAGCAGGTTTGCGGACACGAGCAGCGCGACGAGCCCGACCACGGCGAGGGACGCTACGGGCGCGAACGGGCGCAGGAACCGGCGCCGCAGGAAGAACGGCGCGGGCCGGGGCCGGACGGCGAGGCTCGGTTCCTCCACTGACATGCCCGGCCGCTCCCCTCGTGCCCCGCAGACTGCCAGGGCTTCCGCCACCTGAGTCGGGATCGGTGGTCAACCCGTTACGGGGTGCATGTCATGCGTGAAGTCCGGCTCACGGCCGATATCTGAGGTCACGGTCACGGCAATCGCGCTCAGCTGGCGAGCGGGCCTCATTCACTGGAGCTTGTCCTGGAGCAGGGTGAACGCTGCGGCATCAACCGCGGCGACCGCCTGGGGATCTCTCAGCTCCGGTAGATCTCACCGCGGTGATTGACCTCGATCACGAGTACGAGCAGCACGGCATCATCGACGGTATAGATGATCCGTCAGTCACCGACGCGGATGCGCAGATCGCCGGCCGACCCTTGAGCATGGTTGCGCCATGTGGCCAAGGATCGACCGCGAGGCTCTCGATCTTCGTCAGGATCCGCCGCCGGATCGATATGTCGATGGAGTCGAGAGCCTTCCGCGCGTACGGATCAAACTTGATCTCGTACCGCCGGCCGGTCACCTGCCGGAACTGCCCTCGAGTTCGGCGATGACCTGGTCCCACGGCACCGCAGCGTCAGGATGGGCTGCCATTCGTTCGTGCGCCTCGGCCGCACGGCGTGCCCAGTGCTCGTCCTCCATCTCCTCGTAGTGCTCGGCGATGTCGGAGGGCATCAGCGCAGCCACCCGGCGACCCCGGTGCGTGAAATACACGAAAGTGCCGTCCTGGACCGCTTCGATGAGCTCGGCCATGCGATGTCGCGCCTGCGTTGCGGGCAGTTCCATCACGCCAAACGGCTCGGTCGGCCCCTGCTGTTGGACGGACATGGTCACAGTATAGGCGATCCGCGCAGACCGAGCCGGACGTGCAGAGTGCGCGGGCCGGAGTCTCCGGCCCGCGCTCGCAGCGATCCCGTGGGGCTCCCCGTACCGAGACACTGATCTTGGCAGGTCACCGTGACCTCGATGGTGCCATACCATCGGTTGGGAACCCGGAACCGCACTCAGCACGGCTGACGGATCCCAGACGACGATCAACGCTCGGCACACACAGTCAGATCCCGCAGAACTTCTGCACTAGCTACCGACGTAGAGCCGTTCGAGATCCACCAGCTCCACGTCCTCGGACGCTGCCGCCGACTGCCGAAGCGGAGGAGCAAAGCCGGTCCTGCTGAACAACAACAGGCGAACCGGCACAGCCGGCTGTGGCAGCAATGATCTCAGGTGCCGCAGTCTCCAGTTGGCGAGCCCAACCGGTTCTGTGCGCCATTTCGCCTCGCCGATCGCGCAGATGCGCGCAGCCGCACCGGCCGTGTTCTCGGTGACGACCAGGTCGAACTCGTGTGTCGAACGGTGGGCCGGACATGTCAGCACGGATGAGCCCACCGAGCTGGGCCGGCCGCCGAGGGTGGCATCGGCTGCGTGCTCGGCCGCCCACTGGCGGCAGAGCTGCTCGAAGTGCGGTCCGTAGATCTTGCTGCTGACCATGTCGGCCAGCCCCGTCCACACCTGACCCCCCGTGCCGAAATACGCAACCCGCCGCGCCGAAATACGCAACTCGCCGTACCGAAACGCGCAACTCGCCGTGCCGAAACGCGCAACTCGCGGTCAGGGGGTGCGGGTGAGCTGGACGCGGATCTCCAGCCCGTCGGCAACGGCACTCACCAACGTCGGATCCGTCACCGGCGCGTACGCCACCGACGTCGCCAGCACCTCGCCGGTGAGCAACGCCTCGTGCACCCGCACCGCTGCGAGGACGGGGTCAGGGGCGTCGAGGGTCAGGGCAATGCGGTCGGTCACGTCAAGCCCGGCATCGCGGCGGGCCTGCTGCACCAGCCGCACCACGTCCTTGGCCAGGCCCTCCGCAGCCAGCTCCGGTGTCACCACCGTGTCCAGCACGACCAGCCCGGTGTTGGCGGGTAGCGCCGCGGTGGCGGTGTTGCCCCCCGCCGCGCGCGCGGGGGACGACACCGCGACCAGACGTTCGGTGAACTCGCCGGGCAACAACTCGATCCCACCCGCCGTCACGGTGCCGTCGGGGTTCTGGTGCCACTGCCCCGCCTTCACCGCGCGGATCACCTTCTGGGTGTCCCCACCCAGGCGTGGCCCGCAGGCGCGCGCGTTGACGGAGATCTCGAACCGCCCATGGGTGGCCATGTCGGTGGTGAGTACGACGTCCTTGACGTTGACCTCCTCGCGCAGGATGTCCGAGAACGGAGCGAGCAGCTCGGCATCGGGGGCCGCGACCGTCAATGTCGCGAGCGGTAGCCGCACCCGTAGCCCGCGGGCCTTGCGCAGCGACAGCGCCGCCGACGCGACCTGGCGCACCCGGTCCATCGCGTCGACGAGATCCCGGTCGTTCGGGAGGGCGCCGCTCGCCGGGAGGGCACCGCTCGGCTCGGTGGATACCCGCTCCGCGGACGCCCCGCGCTGCGTCGACGTACGCTTCGCCGACGTTCCGCGCGAGGGCCAGTCGGTGAGGTGCACCGAGCGCCCGCCGGTGAGTCCCTGCCAGATCCGCTCCATGGTCAGCGGCAACAGCGGGGCGGCGACGCGGGTGATCACCTCGAGCACGGTGTGCAGGGTGTCGATCGCGTCGCCGTCGCCGGCCCAGAACCGCGGCCGGGAGCGCCGCACGTACCAGTTGGTGAGCACCTCGGCGTGGTCGCGAAGCAGCCAACAGGCACCGGCGATGTCGTAGGCGTCCAGCGCCGTGGTCGTCTCGTCGACGAGCGACGCCGTCTTCGCCAGCACGTACCGGTCGAGCACATGCGGGCTGTCAGTGCGCCAGCGCCCGACCCGGTTCGCCGCCCCGCCGTAGAGGGACAGGAAGTACCAGGTGTTCCACAACGGCAGGATGGCCTGTCGTACACCCTCCCGGATGCCCTGCTCGGTGACGACGAGGTTACCGCCACGCAAGATCGGCGAAGCCATGAGAAACCAGCGCATGGCATCCGCGCCATCACGTTCGAAGACTTCGCGCACATCGGGGTAGTTGCGCCGCGATTTCGACATCTTCTGCCCGTCCTCGCCCAGCACGATGCCGTGCGCGACACAGTTCTTGAACGCCGGTCGGTCGAACAACGCCGTGGCCAGCACGTGCAGGGTGTAGAACCAACCGCGGGTCTGCCCGTTGTACTCGACGATGAAGTCGCCAGGAAAGTGGTGCTCAAACCACCCGCCACTCGGGGTCGGGCCCGCAAGCGACCCTCCCGCGTTCTCGAACGGATAGTGGTTCTCGAACGGATAGTGCACCTGGGCGAACGGCATCGAGCCCGACTCGAACCAGCAGTCCAGCACCTCGGGTACCCGGCGCATGGTCGACCGGCCGGTCGGATCGTCCGGATTGGGCCGGGTCAGCTCGTCGACAAAGGGCCGGTGCAGGTCGGTGGGGCGAACGCCGAAGTCGTGCTCGATCTCGTCCAACGAGCCGTAGACGTCGGTGCGCGGGTGGCGCGGATCGTCGGAGACCCAGACCGGAATCGGCGAGCCCCAGTAGCGGTTGCGCGAGATCGACCAGTCCCGCGCGCCCTCCAGCCACTTGCCGAACTGCCCGTCCCTGACGTGCTCGGGCACCCAGGTGATCTGCTGGTTCAGCTCCACCATCCGGTCGCGAAACGCTGTGACCTGCACGAACCACGAGTCGACGGCACGCTGGATGAGCGGGTTGCCGCAACGCCAGCAGTGTGGATACGGGTGGTCGTAGGTCTCGTGCCGCAGCAGCACGCCGTGCACGTACGGCGCGCCGTCGCGCAGGTCCCGGATGATCTGATGGTTGGCGTCGAACACCTGGATTCCGGCGTACGGCGGCACCTCAGGAGTGAACTCGCCGCGCGCGTCGACCGGCACGACCACCTCGATGCCCGCCGCGTCGGTGACAACCTTGTCCTCCTCACCGAACGCCGGCGCGATGTGCACGAGCCCGGTACCGTCCTCGGTGGTGACGTAGTCGGCGCCCAGCACGACGTGCGCCTTCTCCCGGCCCGCGAAGAAGTCGAACGGCGGGGTGTAGGACAGGCCGAGCAGCTCGGCGCCAGTGAGGTGGTGCAGGATAGTTGGCTCGGAACCCAGCTCACGGGCGTACGCACCGACGCGGGCCGCGGCGACGAGGTAACGCTCGCCAGTCTGCTTGTGATCATCGGCAGCGGTCACCAGTACGTAGTCCACATCCGGGTTCACCGCGACAGCCAGGTTGGCCGGCAGCGTCCACGGGGTGGTCGTCCAGATCAACGCCAGCGCGCCGTCCAGAGCGGAGTCGGGAGCGAGCAGCCGCAACCCCACGGTGACCGCTGGGTCCTGGCGATCGGAGTAGACGTCGTCCATCTTCGTCTCGGTGGCCGACAGCGGCGTCTGGCAGCGCCAGCAGTACCAGAGCACCCGAAAGCCCGAATAGATCAGTCCCTTGTCCCACAGGGTCTTGAACGCCCACATGACCGATTCCATGTAGTCCAGGTCGAGGGTCTTGTAGTCGTGATCGAAGTCGACCCAGCGGGCCTGTCGGGTGACGTAGTCGCGCCACTCGTCGGTGTAGCGCAGCACGGAGGTGCGGCAGGCGTCGTTGAACGCCTCGACGCCCATCTCCTCGATCTCGAACTTGTCCTTGATCCCCAGCTGGTGCTCGGCCTCGACCTCGGCCGGCAACCCATGGGTGTCCCAACCGAAGCGACGCTCGACCCGACGCCCGCGCATGGTCTGGTAGCGCGGCACGACGTCCTTGACATAGCCGGTGAGCAGGTGGCCGTAATGTGGCAGGCCGTTCGCGAACGGGGGGCCGTCGTAGAAGACGAACTCATTGCTGCCGTCCTCCCCGGCCGGGCGGGCCTCGACCGAGGCGACGAACGTGTCGTCGGTCGCCCAGGCGTCCAGCACCGCACGCTCCAGCGCGGGAAAGGACGGATGTGCCGGGACGGCGGGATAGCTGCTGGCCATGTCTGCGGTGCTCCTCGTGCGGCTGGTCGATCGCTGCCTGCACGGGGACGACGGCCCGGTTCTGGGCGCCGCGGTACCACCCCGCTTGCCACCCTCACCGAGGGCAGCCGCTCATCGGACGGCTGTGACGGGCCGCTCCCGTCCGGTTCTACTCCGCGGCTACTCACACCCTGCGAGCGTGTCGCGTTTCTTCCGGAGGCTCCCCGGTGATGGCCGGATCAGCGCCTGTGGACGTGCTGTGGGTATCTGGACGTGGGGTATCTGGACGTGCTGTGGGTATCGCTCACCAGCGTAGCGCGCTGGCGCCATCGGGTAATCCGGTGGGCCGCTGGCGGGCGAACCGGCCGCGCTGGGCACGTGTCGTGCAGCAGGTACAGCCCGGTTCACACGACGACCCTGGGTGGGTTGCCGGCAACCCACCCAGGGTCGCAAGGCAGGCCTTAACTGGTGGTGGTGCGGTGCCGGTCGCCCAGGGCTCGATTCGGGGCGCACCACCCGCACGGGGTGAATCCGTACTCGACCGCCTCCCTGACCGGCAGCGGAATGAGCGGGTGTGCGGCTACCGACGGGCAGGTGGGCAGGTGGTAGCGCGGCCGCTCATCGACCACCACGACCTGGTTCTCGAGCCGGGCGATGATCTCAGCGGCCGCTGCGTCACTCGGCTCCTCGGGAGGCTCGCCATCCGGTCCCGCCGGGGGCAGCGGGGCAGCGACCGGAGTGACCTTTCGGACGATCACCGTGGCCTCCGGGTCGGCCCCCGGGCGGTCCGGTGGCGTCAGGAAGCTGCCTGACTGCTCCGCCACGGTGCCGCGACTGTGACAGACGATCGTGGTGGTGTCGTCCTCGCCGTCGTCGTTCTCGGCAGGGCCCTGCCGGGCGTCAGGGACCAACATTGACGGGTCCAGGTCCGGATCAGATCGAGCCGCCACCGGTTCCGGCCCCGCCTCCTCCGATCGGCCGACCGGTTCGGACGTCGACACCACTGCCGCAGTCATCCCGGCAGCCGCCCCGTTTTGCGGCGACACCGATCCGACCTCCGATCCAGACATCGGCGCCCGCCCGGTGCCGGTAGCGGTACCGGGATCGGTGCGGGAACCGGTATCCGCCTCGCCCTCGTCCGCCCGCTCCACCGCGTCGGTCGCCTCTGTCGTGACTGCAGCCCGGTCAGGTAGTGCCCATTCACCATGGAGACCGGGCTCGTAACCAGAATCCTCTGGAGCCGGAAATGTCACGCTGAGTGATGAATCTCCGCCTACTGATGCCGTTCCACTAGTAGCGCCAGGCGGTAGTTCCCGAGAGCCGAACGGTTGGACGATCGGCATCACGACGGTCTGCTCGGCATCCCTGGCCGGATTGAACCGGGGATCGAAGAACTCCGCGGACCGGGTGTCGTCGGAGTACCCGGGGGCCACGCCGTTGCCGATCGGCCTCTGTGCGGTCGAATCGGACGGCCGGACCACCGGAATGAGCTCCGTGACGGGCTCGATGTCCACGAGCTCGACAGGACGAGCCTCAAGGCCCGCCGACGCCGCAACGCCATCCTCGGTCTCGTCGCGGATCGCCGACTGGCGTTGCAGCCAGTCGACGAGCAGCGCGGACGCGGCAGCGACACTCATCCCGACAGACACCCATGCCCACGGCACGCTGCTGGTGAGCAGCGCGACCACCAGGAGGCCGAAGGCAACCAATACGAGGATCAAGACCAGCAGCAGCAAGGTTCACTCCGTTGTGACGACACAGCACACCCTGATGCCGCGCCACCGGGCAGCCGGATGGATCAGCTTCCCGCGTCGGCACGCTGGCCGTATCCGGTGGCGGCATAGCCGCCGTTCGGGTTCGACCGAGCTTCCGACGGGGCAGCTGAACCCCGGCCCTCGAGTTCACGGACCTGGGACTCCAAGTAGGTCTTGAGCCGGGTGCGGTACTCGCGTTCGAAGGTCCGCAGCTCCTCGATCTTCTTCTCGAGCACGGACTTCTCCCGAGTGATGATGTTGATGACCTCGGACTGCCTGCGCTCGGCGTCGCCGACCAGCGCGGCAGCCTTGTCGCGGGACTGCCGCTCGAGAGTCTCGGCACGCGTACGGGCATCGTTGAGCATCGTCTCGGCCCGCGCGCGGGCGTCGTTGACCAGGCCATCGGACTTGCCGCGGGCCTCGGCGAGCAGTTGCTCGGACTTCGTCCGAGCGTCGAACAGCATCGAGTCGGCCTCGGTCTTGGCCTCGGATGTCAGCCGCTCGGCCATCTCCTGGGCCATGCTCAGGACCTTGGCAACCTGGACGTGATGATCCCCGCCCTGGTCATCCGCCATAGAGGGGGGAGCAGCCATCATTCGCTCCGGCATGGAGCGCGGCGGCTCCATCAGCCGCATCGGTGGCGGCTCCATCGGACGTTGGATCGGTGGGATCGGCGGTGGCATCGGCGCCATCACGGTAGGCGGACGCGAACGGGCCTCCTCCAGGTCGGCCTGTGCGTTTCCGAGGCGTTGGTCGAGCTCAGAGACCTGCTCGCGCAGCTCCTCGTTCTCCTCGAGCAGTCGGGCCAGCTCGGCCTCGACAAGATCGAGGAAAGCATCGACTTCATCCTCGTTGTACCCCCGTTTCCCGATCGGGGGCTTACTGAAGGCGACGTTATGAACGTCGGCGGGCGTCAGCGGCATCGGATCACCTCACGCAGTCCTCGGCGGCGAAACCGGGTGACTGGGGTTCACACCGGTATCGGCTGTGTCGGCTGGGCAACACTCATCAGTATGAACACGACCAGCAGCAGAACCATAATCGACAGGTCCAACCCGACGCCCCCGATCCGGACGACCGGGATCACTCTCCGCAACATCTTCACGGGAGGATCGGTCACAGTGAAGATCACTTCGAGCGCCACCGCGCTCGGTCCGGCCGGTACCCACTGGCGCGCGAAGCTGCGCACCAGCTCCGCGACGATCCGGGCCGTGAGCAGCAGCCAGAAGAGGAACAGGGCATAGTAGAAGACGAACTGGATCAGGATCACGACCCCGAGTCTCCCACGACTGCCCCTGACCGCGGCGGATCAGTCCTGCTGGAACAGCTTGCGTTCCGCGATCCGACGCGCGTCGTCGGCGGAGACCTCGACGTTGGCCGGGGTGAGCAGGAACACCCGGCTGGTGACCTTGTCGATCGAGCCGCGCAACGCGAACGCGAGCCCGGCAGCGAAGTCGACCAGCCGCTTGGCGGCGGCGTCGTCGAGTTCGGTGAGGTTCATGATCACCGGCACGCCGTCGCGATAACGCTCGCCGATCGTGCGCGCCTCGTTGTAACTGCGCGGTTGCAGGGTGGTGATCCGGGCCAGCACAGCACCCCCGTGGGGAGCGGGGTCGCGCTGCTCGGGCAACGGGGTCGGGGGCTGGGCCCGATCCGGGATCCGCGACGGCTCGCGGAGCACGGCGTCGGGATCGACGGCCAACGAGCCGCGAACCACGCTTGCCCCCAGCCCGACCCCGGCTGTCCGATCCACGGGGACCCCGCGGATCGCACGATCACGGGTTCGCTCGAACCCGACGGCACGGACGGGCTCACGGATGGCCCGGCCGCCGTCCCAACCATCGTCGTACCGGTCTGCGGCGGGATCCTCGTCGTCGTAACGGCCTTCGTAGCGGTCGACCCGCCGCGATCCCGGGTAGCGTGGTGGAATCGGCTCGTCGGGGTACTCGTCCATCTCCTCGACGGGCACCATGCCGAAATAAGCCTTGAGCCGGTACATCGCGCCCATTCGCGCTCCCATCATCGACGCCCCCTGGCCGTCGGCCGCTCCCAGCGGCAGGCGATCACTGTGAGGCTATCCGTCGTTCCCCCACTAGAGCCGTTCCGACACGCACCACAGTCGAACCGTGACGGATGGCCACCTCAAGATCAGCGCTCATCCCCGCTGACAGTGTCGACGCGTGCGGGTAGCTGGTCCGCAGGCGGACCAGGGCGGCGGCGGCCGCCGCGAACGCCACGTCCGGGTTGGCGCCGAGCGGGGCGACCACCATGAGACCGTCCAGTCGCAGACCGGTCAGCTGCGCGACGTGCGCGGCCAGCGCGTCGAGTCCGGTCGCCGGTACCCCACCACGGTGCGGGTCGCCATCCACGCTGAGCTGGATCAGCACCGGCAGCGGACCATCGCGGATCCCGCGGTCGCCGTCGCGACGGGCCGCGACGTCCAGCGCGTCGGCGAGTCGGGCCGAGTCGACGGACTCCACGCACGCCACCCACCCGACGACCTGCCGTACCTTGTTCCGCTGCAGGCTGCCGACGAAGTGCCAGCGGGGTGTTCGGTTCGGGCGCAGCGCCGCAACCTCCGCGACCTTGGCCGCCTCCTGGGCCCGGTTCTCCGCGAACGCGGTGAGCCCGAGGTCGAGCAACACGGCGATATCGGCCGCAGGCACCGTCTTGGTGACGGCCAGCAGCTCGACCTCACCCGGATCCCGCCCCACGGCCGCGCAGGCGTCGGCAATCCGCCCACGCACCACTGCAAGCCGCCCAGCAAGCTCCCCAAGCCGCCCGCCACTCCCCCACCCACTCACCCCGCCCGCCTCTCTCCCCCCGCGCCCCCCACTTCACCCGCAACGAACGGCACGCTCGTCCACACCTCATGGACGAGTGTGCCGTTCGTTGCGGGTGGGCGGGAGTACCCGTCGCCGCACCTGTGCAGGTGCCGCACCGCATAGGCTGATCATGGACGGATCGGGACTCAGCGCTTCATGAACGGCGGAACGTCCACGTCGTCGTCGAGGTCAAGGTCGGTCCGGCTGTCGAAGGGCTCGGCGAAGGCCGGCGTCGGTCGCTCCGGGACGAGCGTGGCCGGCGGGGACTGGGGAGCCTGGTCGGCGGCCTGGCGCGGTGGCTCGGGTAGGCGGGGAGCCGGCGGGGCGAACGGGGCGGTGGACGGCAGGGCACCCGACTGGCGGGCAGGCTCGGCGGGCGCGGGCGGGCCGCTCACCCCGGCTCCGGCCACGGAGGCCGGCCGCTCCGACGGACGGATCGCGGCGGGCTCGAGTTTCTTGTGCGCCGGCGCGCCGGTCTCGAACCCGGCCGCGATGACGGTGACCCGCACCTCGTCACCCAAGGAGTCGTCGATCACCGTGCCGAAGATGATGTTCGCCTCGGGGTGCGCTGCCTCCTGCACCAGCGACGCGGCCTCGTTGATCTCGAACAGGCCGAGGTCCGATCCGCCCGCAATGGACAGCAGTACACCCTGGGCCCCGTCCATCGAGGCCTCGAGCAGCGGGGAATTGATCGCCTTCTGCGCGGCCTGCACGGCCCGCCCCTCGCCGCGCGCCGACCCGATGCCCATCAGCGCGCTGCCCGCACCCGACATGACCGACTTCACGTCGGCGAAGTCGAGGTTGATCAGGCCCGGCGTAGTGATCAGATTGGTGATCCCCTGCACGCCCGACAGCAACACCTCATCGGCCGACCGGAAGGCATCCATCAACGTGACACCGACATCGCCGAGCTGGAGCAGTCGATCGTTCGGAATCACTATCAACGTGTCGCACTCGTTGCGCAGCCCCTGGATCCCCTCCTCGGCCTGGCCGGCGCGGCGGCGGCCTTCGAAGGTGAACGGGCGGGTGACCACACCGATGGTGAGCGCACCGAGCTTGCGTGCGATCGAGGCCACGACCGGCGCCCCGCCGGTGCCGGTACCGCCGCCCTCGCCCGCGGTGACGAAGACCATGTCGGCCCCCTTGAGGACTTCCTCGATCTCCTCTCGGTGATCCTCGGCGGCCCTACGACCGACCTCCGGGTTGGCCCCCGCACCCAGGCCACGGGTCAGTTCCCGGCCGATGTCGAGCTTCACGTCGGCGTCAGACATCAGCAGGGCCTGTGCGTCGGTGTTGACCGCGATGAACTCGACGCCCTTGAGCCCGACCTCGATCATTCGGTTGACAGCGTTCACGCCGCCGCCACCGATGCCGACGACCTTGATCACGGCCAGGTAGTTGTGCGGGGGTGTCATGCGCGGCACCTTCCAGTCAAGCTCGATCGTTCCCGGCCTACGCACTCGAACGCTATGTGTCGGTCCGGCAGCGGTCCAGCAGGCGCGCCGCGCGGCGACGCCCAACGAGTCATGGTCAGCTCCGGACGGTGGGGAGCTCCGGACTGGCGACATCGTAGACCCGACCCGGCCGGGTCAGCAGCGGCGCGAGCACCGACGCCTTATCCATCACCCGATCGGGAGTTCCCCAGTACACCTGCCGGTCGTTGGTGAGCCCCAAGGTGACCGTCCCGACCACGCCGGCTGTAACGGCTGTGATGTTGACGGTCAGCACCTGACCCCGGACAGTGCCGGGCAGGGCCGCCAGTACGGTCAGCGCGGCGCGGGTCCGCGGGTCCGCGGGCCCGACGGAGCCGAAGGTCAGCCGGGGCAGCCCGGCGTCCTCGGGTGCCGGGAGGAAGGCCAGGCCGGTGTCGTCGACGAGGTAGGGCCCTTGCGGGGTCGATGCCGTCGCGACGGGGACTCGCTCGACGATCATGACGGTCACCGTGTGCGGCCAGTCGCGCCCGACCGCCGCGTCGGCCACACCTGCCAACGTCGCCACCCGGGTCTCGATCTCCGTGGGGTCCACCGCGGCCAGCGGGCCTCCCGGGGTGACCTCGGCCGCGGCCAGCACCTCGGGCACCGGGACGCGCACCGCGCCGATCACCACGACGCCCTCCACATCGGCGAGTCCCATGTCGTAGAGCAGCACGCGCACACCGACGCCCAGTCCGGCCAGTACCGCGATGCCCAGCATCGCCGCCGCCAGGAACCGGCGCCGGCGATGGAGCCGGGACACCGACCCGACCGCGGCGACCCGACGAGGCTCTCCCCTGGGGCCCCTGGGGTCCGCCGTGCCGGCGCGCACCGCCCGGGCGCCCGAACGGGGCCCCCGCCCGGGGTCCCCCACGCGTGCCGCTGACGGCCGGGAGGCCGCGCGAGCCGCGCGCCCGAGGTCCCCCACACCGGTCCGTTCCGGCCGGCCGGTGGTGGGGCCGGTCATGCCCGGCGCTCCAGTTCCCGCAGCACCTCCGGGCCGAGCACGGTGACGTCCCCGGCACCCATGGTGATCACCAGGTCGCCGGGGCGGGCCAGCCGGGCCAGCACCTCGGGCACATCCGACCAGCGCGGGAGGTAATGCACGCGCTCGCGGGGCAACGGCACCGCCTCGGCCACCAGCGCCCCGGTGACCCCGGGTTCGGGGTCCTCGCGGGCCCCGTAGATCTCCAGGACCACGACCTCGTCGGCGAGTCCCAACGCCTGCCCAAACTGCTGCGCGAACTCCCGGGTACGCGAGTAGAGATGCGGCTGGAACGCCACGACGACCCGGCCGCGGCCGGCGACAGTGTCGGCCTTGCGAGCGGCGACGACCTCGCGGGCCGCCCGTAGCTGGGCGGCTACCTTGCTCGGGTGGTGGGCATAGTCGTCATACACCGCCACGCCACCGGCCCGGCCCTTGTACTCGAACCGACGGCGTACCCCGTCGAAGGCGGCCAGTCCGGCGAGCAGACCCTCGGGATCAGCACCGAGCTCCATCCCGGCGAGCAGCGCGCCCAGCGCGTTGAGGGCCATGTGCTCACCGGGCACCGCCAACCACAGCAGATGCTCCACGCCGGTGTGCCGCAGCACGACGCGAGCGCCGGTGCCGTCGGGCTGGAAGTCGACCAACACGGTGTCACCGGCCCGGAACGCGGTACGACCGTAGCGGCGAACCTCGATTCCACGGCCCTCGGCCGTGCGGGCCAGCGCCTCGGCTCCGGGGTCGTCGGCGCAGCTCACCAGCGACCCGCCGGGCACGATCCGGTCGACGAATGCCTCGAACGCCGCGACGTAGGCCTCGACGGTGCCGTAGTAATCCAGGTGGTCGGCCTCCACGTTCGTGACGACGGCGACCTCCGAGGTGAAGGCCAAGAACGACGCATCGCTCTCGTCGGCCTCCACCACGAAGATCTCGCCGCTGCCCTCGTGCGCGCCCGAATCCGACGATGCCAGATCGCCGCCGATCGCGAACGACGGGTCGAGCCCGCAGTGCTGGAGCGCCACGGTGAGCATCGAGGTGGTCGAGGTCTTCCCCGCGGTGCCGGTGACGCAGGCCAACCGACGTCCCGCCGTGAGCGCGGCCAGCGCTCGCGCCCGATGCACCACCTCGAGGCCCCGGTCGTGGGCGCCGACGAGCTCCGGATTGGTCTGCCGGATGGCGGTGGACACGACCACGGTCGCCGGGGCCACCGGCAGGTGCGCGACGTCGTGGCCGACCTCGACGCGAGCACCCAACGCCCGCAGCGCGAGAACGACCCGTGAGTCCTTGGCGTCCGAACCCGACACCACGGCCCCGCGCGCGAGCAGGATCCGGGCGATCCCGCTCATCCCCGCACCCCCGATCCCGATCAGGTGCACCCGGTCGCCCTCCCCGAATCCCATCACCGCTCCTCCCGTAGTGATCTCGCTCGCACTCCAACCACGTCGAGGACCACCCGGGCGAGCCGCTCATCGGCGTCGGCATGGCCGGACGCGCGGGCCGCGGTGCCCATCGCGGCCAGCCGGGTGGGGTCGGCCAGCAGGGGAAGGAGCTCCACGAGCACCCGCTCGCCGGTGAGCTCGTCGTCGGGCACCATCAACCCACCGCCGGCCGCGACCACCGGTCCGGCGTTGAGCGCCTGCTCACCGTTGCCGTGCGGCAGCGGGACGTAGACCGCGGGCAAGCCGACCGCGGACACCTCGGCCACGGTCATCGCCCCGGCCCGGCAGAGCACGGCGTCGGCGGCGGCATAAGCCAGGTGCATGTCCTGGATATAAGGCAGGGGGACGTACCCAGGCACCAACGCTGCCGGGGGGGTGAGTGGGACGAGACCCCGCCCATGGGCGTGCAGCACCGCGACGCCCGCATGGGCCAGCCCCGGCAGCGCCGCCGCGACGGCCGCGTTCACCGAACGGGCGCCCTGCGAACCGCCGAACACCAGCAGCACCGGGCCCGCAGCCGGCAGCCCGTAGCGCTCCCGCGCCTGCGCGCGCAGCGCCGTCCGGTCCAGCGTGGTGACCGCGCGGCGCAACGGGATGCCCAGCACCTCCGCCCCCGGCAGCCCACTGCCCGGCACGGCGGCCACCACCCGCGCGGCGAACCGGGCACCGACCTTGTTGGCCAGCCCCGCACGCGCGTTCGCCTCGTGCACCACGATCGGTACGCGGCCCCGCGCCCCGAGGTAGGCCGGCAGTGCGACGTACCCGCCGAAGCCCACGACGACGTCGGCGTCCACCTCGCGCAGAACCGTGCGCACCCGATCGACCGCCACCCACACCCGGCGCGGCAACCGCAGCAGGTCGGCACTGGGGCGGCGCGGGAGCGGCACCGGCGCGATGAGCTCGAGGGGGTAACCGCGGGCGGGGATCAGCGTGGTGTCCAATCCACGCTCGGTGCCCAGCGCGGTGACGACCGCATCCGGACGGAGCCGGCGGACGGCGTCGGCGAGCGCGAGCGCCGGCTCGATGTGGCCGGCACTGCCCCCACCGGCGACGACGACGGACAGCCCGCTCACAGCTCCTCCACCACTGAAACCCGCAAGCGACTCAGCTCCGCTGCTGCTCGGGCCCGCGAGCGACTCATCGGCGCACGGTCGTGCGCTGGGCCGACGGCGCCCGGTACGGCTGCGGCGGGCGCAGGCCGAGCAGCCGGGCGACCCGGCCCTCGCCACGACCCTGCTGACCCTGGCGCTGCCCGCGCAATGCGGCGATGGCCTCCGGCTCGTGCCGGGCCGCGTTCGCGAGCAACCCGAACACGAACATCGTGATCACCAACGACGTTCCTCCCGACGAGATCAACGGTAGCTGCAGGCCGGTGACCGGCAGCATCCCCACGACATACCCGATGTTGATAGCCGCCTGCACGACCAGCCACGTGGTGGACGTCGCCACCACGATCTTGAGCCAGGGATCGGTGTTCCGCACGGCGATCCGGAGACCGGTGTACGCCAGCGTGGCGAACAGTCCCAGCACCGCGAACGCCCCGACGAAACCTAGCTCCTCGCCAATGATGGCGAAGATGAAGTCGTTGTGCGCGTTGGGCAGGTAGCTCCACTTGGCCCGGCCCTGACCCAGGCCCACGCCGAACAGACCCCCGTCGGCGAGGGAGAACAGGGCCTGGCGGGCCTGGAACCCGGCTGCGAGCGGGTCGGCGGTGGCCGGAGAGAGGAACGAGGCGATCCGGCTCGCCCGGTAGCCTGCGGTGAGCCCGAGGATGACCGCCCCGGCCAAGCCACCCACGGTGATGGCGAGCAGCAGGCGTAGCGGGGCGCCGGCGAAGAACAGCAGCGCCACCAGCACGACCCCGAGTGAGATCGTCATCCCGAGGTCGGGCTGGAGCACCAGCAGCGTGAACAGCACCACCGCCACCGGCACCACCGGCGACAGCGCGTACTTCCAGCGGTGCAGCACAGCGCGACGGGCGGCCAGGACGTGCGCCCCCCACAGCGTCAACGCCACCTTGACCGCCTCGGCGGGCTGCACCGAGAACGAGCCGAGGTCGAACCACGCCCGCGACCCGTTGCGTACGTCACCCACGACCAGCACGGCGACCAGCGAGACGACGCCCACCAGCAACAGCGCCGGCGCGAGGGCGCGCAGCGTCTTGGGTGGAATCCGCAGCCCGGCCCAGAACATCGCGAGCCCCGGCACACAGAACAACAGCTGCCGGGAGAACACCGAGTACGAGGAGCCGCCCGCGGTGTAGGACTCGACCGCCGACGCCGACAACACCATGACCAGCCCGAACAGGGTGAGCAGGCCGAACACCCCGAGGACGAGGTGCAGTGAGGTCAGCGGACGGCGCAGCCAGTGCTGCAGCGCGACGGTGGCGCGACTCACCGCGAGCCGGAAACCGCCCGGGTGGGCCCCAACCGGCCGCGCCGCGCCGCGCCGCGCCGACCGGATGGCCGTTCGCCGTGGCGGGCCACGGTGCTCGGCGTGGTCGCGTGGCCTCGCCGGCTCGGTCACGTCATCCCCATGGGCCCATCGTCGCCCGCGACGACCTCCGCCACGGGGATGTCGGGGGCGTGTCGCGCGATCGCTTCGAGCCCGACCGCCTGCCCGGACACACCCGCGCCGGCAACCCGCACGGGGAGCCCGGTCATGCCGCGGCACGCCGTCATGTCGGGGAGCCCAGCGATGTCACGGTGCACTACAGCCCCGCAGACGCGCCGAGCCATTCGCTGTAGAACAGGCCCAGCCCGATCGCCGCGCACATCGCCGCGAGCAGCCAGAACCGGATGGTCACCGTGGTCTCGGCCCAGCCGACCTTCTCGAAGTGATGGTGAAACGGCGCCATCCGGAACAGCCGTCGACGGGTTGTGCGGAACACCACGATCTGCAGCGCCACCGACAGCATCTCCACGGCGAACATCCCGCCGATCACCACGAGCAGGAGCTCGGTGTGGGTGACGATGGACAGGCCCGCGACCAACCCACCGAGGGCCAACGATCCGGTGTCACCCATGAAGATCCCGGCCGGATAGGCGTTCCACCACAGGAACCCGATGCAGCCACCCATCGCCGCGGCCGCGACCAGCGCCACGTCCAGCGGATCGCGCACCTGGTAGCAACCCGCGACGAGGTTGAGCGCGCAGGAGTTGCGGAACTGCCAGAAGCCGATGATCACGTACGTGCCGAACACCATCGCCGCCGTACCGGCAGCCAACCCGTCCTGACCGTCGGTGATGTTCACCGCGTTCGACCACCCCGCGATGACGAGGTAGCCGAACACGACGAATCCGACCGCACCGAACGACAGCACCGTGACATCGCGGACGAAGGACAGGTTGTCCGAGGCCGGAGCCAGCCCGTCGGCGTTGACGAAACGCAGCGCGAGTATGCAGAAGACCGCGGCGATGAGCAGCTGAGCGGCAAGTTTGGCCCACTTGCCCAGGCCGAGGCTGCGATACCTGCGGACCTTGATGAAGTCGTCGACGAACCCGACGACACCCAGTGACGTGGTGAGCCCCAGCACCAACAGCGCCGACGCGGTGATCGGCTCACTGGTGATCAGATGTGACGCGAGATAGCCGGCCCAGATCGCCAGCAAGATCGCGACCCCGCCCATGGTCGGGGTGCCCTGCTTGGCCTGATGACTGTCCTGAAGATCGTCGTGGATCGGCTGGCCGAGACTCTGCCGGATGAAGAACCGGATCAGGTACGGGGTGAGCATGATGGAGATCGCCAGCGCGACGGCGGCGGCGACGAAAACGCCTCTCACGCGGCCGCCGTCTTCTCCAGCAGGCCGGCCGCGACCCGCTCCAGGCCGACCGACCGCGACGCCTTGACCAGGACCACGTCACCCGGTCGCAGCTCGGCGTGCATCAACGCCAGCGCCGCGTCGACGTCCACGACCGTTCGGGGGGCCCCGTAGTCAAGGCAGTCGACGGCGACCAGTTCGTCCACCCCCAGCTCGGCGGCGGTCACGGTCACCTCGGCATGCGCGGCCGGGCCCGAGGCGCCGAGCTCGCCCATCCGGCCGAGGACGGCCCAGGTGCGCCGACGGTGTCCGTTCCCCGGGCCGGCCGGGTCGCTGCCACCGATCGCGACCAGTGCGGTGAGCGCGGCGCGCATCGACTCCGGGTTGGCGTTGTAGGCGTCGTTGACCACGGTGATGCCGTCGGCACGCTCGGTGACCTCCATCCGCCAGCGCGACGCGGGGCGCGCGGTGGACAGTGCGGCGGCCACCTGCTCCGGCGTACCGCCGAGCTCGAACGCGACCGCGGCCGCGGCCAGCGCGTTGCCGACGTGGTGGCCGCCGACCAACGCCATCGCAACCTCCACATGACCGGCCGGACCCACCAGCCGGAACCGCGGCCGACCGCCGTCGAGCACCACATCCTCGGCTCGCACGTCGGCGCCGGGCGCGGTGCCGACCGTGACGACGCGGGCGGCGGTGCGAGCGGCCATCGCGGCGACGGCCGGATCATCGGCGTTGAGCACAGCGACGCCGTCCGTTCCCAGGGCTGCCACCAGCTCACCCTTCGCCGCGACGACCGCCGCGGCTGAGCCGAACTCACCGAAATGCGCGCGACCCACGTTGAGCACCACCCCGATCCGCGGCGGCGCGACGGCGCAGAGCGCAGCGATGTGCCCCGGCCCGCGAGCGGCGAACTCCAGGACGAGGTGGCGGGTGGACGGCCCCGCCCGCAGCACCGTCCAGGGCAGGCCGAGCTCGTTGTTGAACGACCCGGGCGGGGCGACCGTCGAACCGAGCGGGGCGAGCACGGCGGCGAGCAGGTCCTTGGTCGAGGTCTTCCCGGAGCTCCCGGTCACCCCGACGAGGGTGGTGCGCGGCAACGCCCGGACGGCATGGGCGGCGAGCCGGGCGAGCGCGGCGAGCACCGCGGCACCGTCGGCGCTGATCGACCGTTCGCCGGACACCGCCGGGGCGATGACCGCCGGCGCATCCACCGGCCGCGCGCCAAGAACGCCGGCGGCACCCGCCGCCACGGCTGCCGCAGCGAAGTCGTGGCCGTCCACCCGCTCTCCAGGCAGCGCCAGGAACAGCCCGCCCGGCCCGATCACCCGGGAGTCGAACTCGACGGCAGTCACCCACTCGTCGCCGGTGGCCCGGTGCAACCCGCCCCCGGTCACGGCGGCGACGTCCGCCAGCCGCATCTTCATCATCGTCTCGTCCCGCTCATCGTTCTCCCTTGCCGCGTTCTCCCTTGCCGCGCCCGGTCAGCACGTTCGCGACCTGCATCCGACCACGACGGCCGGGGCCGCTACCGGGCACCCTGCATCGCATCGCCGCCAGCGGCGATGATGGTTGCGGCCAGCTCGTCCGCGTCGTCGAAGGGGTGCTTGGTCCCGTCGATCTCCTGTCCGGTCTCGTGGCCCTTGCCGGCCACCACGACCGCGTCGCCGCGGGCGGCACCGGCCACAGCGGCTGCGATCGCCGCGCGTCGGTCGCCGATCTCCAGCACCTCGCCGCGGTGCGGTGCGGCACGGGCGCCGGCCAGCACCGCGGCGCGGATGGTGGCCGGGGCCTCGCCGCGCGGGTTGTCATCGGTGACCACCAGCAGCTCCGCGCGACTCGCGGCGGCCGCCCCCATCAGCGGGCGCTTGCCCGGATCACGGTCGCCGCCACAACCCAGCACCACCAGCAGCCGCCCCGGCACCTGGGCGCGCAGGGCGTCGAGCAGCGCCGTGACCGCCGCCGGCTTGTGGGCGTAGTCGACGACAGCCAGGTAGGGCTGCCCCACCTCGATCCGTTGCATCCGGCCCGGCACGGTGACCTGCGCGAACAATGGCGCGGCAACGTCGGGAGGCACGTCGACGGCTGCCAGGCAGGCGAGCGCGACCAGCGCGTTGGTCACGTTGAACGCCCCGGGCAGGAGCAGCCGGACCGGAACGTGCGAACCGTCCGGGGTGAGCGCGGTGAACACCTGGGTGCCGTCCGCCGCGGTGTCGAGGTCGGCGACGCGCCAGTGCGCCTGTGCGCCGGGTTGGGCCGAGACCGTGACCGCGCCGCAGACCCGGGCCGCGAGCCGGCGTCCCCACTCGTCCTCGGTACAGATCACCGCCGTGCGCGCGCCACCGGGCCCGAACAATCGGGCCTTGGTGGCGAAGTAATCCTCCATGTCGACGTGGAAGTCGAGGTGGTCCTGGGACAGGTTGGTGAACGCTCCGACGGCGAAACTGACACCGGCGACCCGACCCAGCGCCAACCCGTGGCTGGAGACCTCCATCGTGACGTCGGTCACTCCGGCCTGCACCATCACCGCGAACAGCGCCTGAAGGTCCGGCGCCTCCGGCGTGGTGAACGTGCTGGGCAGGATCGCGCCTGCCACCCGGGTGCCCACCGTGCCGAGCAGGCCGGTGGTCCGCCCGATACCGGCGAGGCCCGCCTCGACCAGGTGTGCCACGGTGGTCTTGCCGCAGGTACCGGTGATGCCAATGACCGAAAGCACCGCCGTCGGGTCGCCGTAGACCCGGGCCGCAGCGACACCCAGCACGTCGCGGGGCCGGGGATGCACGAGCACCGGAACACCCACCGACCGCGTTGCCCCCGCAGGATCGGTGAGTACGGCGACGGCACCCGCCGCCACCGCGACATCGACGAAGTCGATGCCATGCATCCCCGACCCGGGCAACGCGGCGAACAGGTCGCCAGGGAGGACCTCGGCGGCACGCAGCGTCACGCCGACAACGGCGTTGGTAGTGGCCTGTGCGGGTACGGCGCCGATCACGGCGGCGAGCTCGAGCAGGTCCACCGGCGCCACCGTCCGCGGTCGCGGTGGTGTCGGGGCCGGGGTGGTACCCGGTGTCGGGATGGTGCCCGGGGTGGTGGCCGGGGCCGGGGTGGTGCCCAGGCACGCGCCCCTGCCGCCCCCCACGGGGTGGCTGCATGCAGTGGCAGAGGGACGGGCGGGCGGCACGTCGCGAAAGGCTACCGGCGACCGGGATCGGGCCCGTCTGGGCATCGGACCCCGATCACAGACCTCCCCTGGCGGATCGACGCCTACCTCCCGATCCAGTTTCCCCGGCCTCAGCGGGCCACCAGCACCTGGACGGGGGGCTCATCGGCACTCACCGGCAGCCGCTCACGTTGTGCCAGGTAGGTCGCGATGTCGTGGAACAGCGGTGCCGCACTCGCCGAGCCACTCGGCGCGTCCAGCATGATCCCGATGACATAGCGCGGGTCCTGCGCGGGGAGCATGCCGGCGAACGTGATCCAGTACGTGGACGAGGAGTAGCACCCACAGGTCGGGTCCACCTGCTGCGCGGTACCGGTCTTGCCCGCTACCTGGTACCCGGGTACCGCCGCCTGCGGCCCGGTCCCCCGCTGACCGCGGACGTCCTGGGTGACGGCAGTGAGCATCGTGCGCAACGTCGCGGCCGTCTCCGGGGAGACGACGCGCACGGGTTCGGGCGCCACGGTCGGGGTCCGCACGCCGTCGGGCCCGATGGTCGCGGAGATGACCCGCGGCGGGATCCGCACGCCGTCGTTGGCCACGGCCTGGAACATCCCGGCCATCTGCAACACCGACATCGACAGGCCCTGTCCGATCGGGAGATTGCCGAAGGTGGAACCCGACCACGACTCGCGCGCTGGAACCTTACCCGCGCTCTCGCCCGGCAGGCCCACGCCGGTCGTCGCACCCAGCCCGAAGCGGGCTAGCATCTCCGCGAACCGGTCCTCGCCCACCCGTTGCGCAGTCATGATCGTACCGACGTTGGAGGACTTGGCCAGCACGCCGGTCAACGTGTAGTTCTCAACGCCGTGCACCCATGCGTCGCTGACCGTCCGGTCAGCCACCCGGATATCGCCGGGCACCGCAAGGATATCGGTCGGGGTGGCCAAGCCGTACTCCAGCGCCGCGGCCATCGTCACGATCTTGTTGACCGATCCGGGCTCGAACGGGCTGGAGATGGCCGGGTTGCCCAGTTGAGCCTCGTCGGCGGCGGCGAGGTCGCGCGGATCGAAGGTGGCACCGTTGGCCATCGCCAGCACCTGGGCGGTGGCCGCGTCGAGCACCACGGCGGAGCCACCCAACGCCGCGGTGCGCGCGATCTCGCCGGCGAGCAGGCCTTCCACGGTGTACTGCAGGTCCGAGTCGAGGGTGAGCTGCAGGTCCGAGCCCGAGACGGCCGGGCGCTCGAACCGGGTGCTGCCCGGGATGACCGCCGAGCTGCCCTCCGCGGTGTCCACGACGCGCAGCCCGTCCGAGCCGGCGAGCAGGTTGTCCTGCGAGCTCTCCAGACCAATCAGTCCGGATAGCTTCTGGTCGGTGGCGTTCCAGGACGCCGCGCCCACGACGTTCGCGGCGAGGGAACCGCCCGGGTAGTGCCGCGACTCCCGCTTCTCCTGGGTGATCTCGGGGAAACGCTCGCGCAGCCCCCGCGCGACATCCGGGTCGACGAGCGTGGCGAGTACGACGTACCCACGATCACTGGTCAGGAGACGGAGCAGCTCGGTCCGGTCCTGCCCGGTCGCGAGCGCCACCACGGTCGCCATCTCGGCGGCGTAGGCGGGCGCGGCGTCCCCGAGAACCGCGGTGATCAGCCGTGGATTGGTGACCAGGGCGCGCGCATCGACACTGAACGCGAGCGGCGCGCCGGCCCGGTCCAAGATCGAGCCGCGCTCGGCCGCGATGGTGATCTCAGTGGTGCGCTGCCGTGCGGAGTCTTCGGTCAGCTCGCCGGCCTGCACGGTCTGCACAGCGACAAGTTTGAGTGCGGCTGCGGCAAGCACCACCACCAGGACGATCCGGCCCACCTTCAGCCGGTCCGCGTACCTGGCAGCGCCCCGCGGGGCCGGGCGCGCGCCGCTGGGTCGCCCTCCAGAGGACCGTCGGGTGGACGGTGACGTGCGGGCCGCGCCCGCAGGTCGGGATCGGGGCGGGGCCGCTGGCATCAGGCCGTGCCCACCGCTGCCGCGCCGGCCTGCAAGGCGGGGGCGGCAACAGGTTCGGCCGGAGCGGGATCATCAGCGACGGTGCTCTCGGGGGCGGCCGCCGCGGCCACCTGATCCTTCGGGGCAGCCGGGGGGGCCGGCACGACCGCCGTCCTGGGCTCTCCCACCACCTGCACAGTGCCGGCCGGGCCGACCACGAGCCGGGCCGGGTCCTGCACCGGCACCATGCCGAGCTCCATGGCCCGCTCCGCCAGCGCCGGCGGCGACGCCATCGACGCGACCTCACGGTGCAGCCGTTCGCTCTGCTCGTTCAGGATGCGAGCCGCCGAGCGGGCGTCCTGCAGCCGGTAGGAGTCCGCGGCCGCCGCGGTGGACAGCCACAGCGTCGCCACCAGTCCGGCGCCGAGCAGACCCATCACCAGCAGCACGAACTGGAGACGGCCGGCCGCCGTACCGCGGGCCGAGACGGCCCCGGCCAGTCGTCGGACCCGCTCCTCCCGCTTGGCGTACGCACGCCGGGCCGCATCGGGCTTGGGCGCCACGACGGCCGGCCCACGCTGAGTAGGGATCGTCGCGACCCGAGTTCGGCCGGCCCCGACCGCCGTCGTGCGGGTGCGCCCGGTATCGCGAGTGCGCTCGGTAACGGGTGCGCTCACGGCCCCTCCTCGCTGACGCTCATGCTGCTTCACCACGGATGTTCATCGCTGCCCGAAGCCGCACCGAGGCCGCCCTCGGGTTGTCGGCGATCTCCTCCTCCATCGCGATCTCGGCGCCGCGGGTCAGGAGGTGCAGCTGCGGGCCATGTCCCGGCAGCTCGACCGGCAGGTCCAGCGGTGTTCTCGAGACCGCCCGGGTCGCCAGCTCACGTTTGACGATCCGGTCCTCCAGTGAGTGGTAGGCCAGGACGACGATCCGTCCCCCCACTGCGAGCGAGTCCAGAGCCGCGGGCAGCGCGGAGCGCAACGCGTCGAGCTCCGCGTTGACCTCGATGCGCAACGCCTGGAACGTCCGCTTGGCCGGATGCCCACCGGTCCGCCGCGACGCCGCGGGAACCGCCTCGTAGAGCAGCTCGACGAGGTCGGCGCTGCGCACGAGTGGTGACCTTGCCCGGCGCCGGGCCACCGCGGAGGCAATTCGACCGGCAAACCGCTCCTCCCCGTACTCGCGCAGCACCCGGGCCAGTTTCGGAACGGGATAGGTGTTGAGCACGTCTGCGGCGGTGAGCCCGGCCGTGGGGTCCATCCGCATGTCGAGGTCGGCGTCGCGGGAGTAGGAGAAACCGCGCTCGTCGGCGTCGAGCTGCATGGAGGACACCCCGAGGTCGAACAGCACAGCGTCGACGCGCCCCAGCCCCAGCTCCACGAGCACGCCGGCGATCCGATCGAACACCGCATGCACCAGGTGCAGCCGGTCAGCGAACGCCACAAGTCGCCGCCCAGCCAACTCCAGTGCCTGCTGATCGCGATCGACGCCGACCACGGTGAGCTCAGGATGCTGGGCGAGCAACGCGGCCGCGTGCCCGCCAAGACCCAAGGTGGCGTCCACCAGCACCGCTGGGCGCCCGACCAGCGCGGGACTGAGGAGTTCGGCGACCCGGGGCAGAAGCACGGGTACGTGCCTGGCCCCAGCCAGACCGCCACCGACGTCGCCGTCAGGGTGCCGACGTTCGTCGGGGTGCCGCCCCACCGTTCACCTCCGAGCCCGGCGCCGCCGGCGCCGCCCGCTGCTGACAACTCGCTGATTGCCGGCAGATCCCCGCTCCCCAGCCGGGTCTACCCTCAATACCCCCACCCGGCGAACCTGGCACCGGGGAAGGTGCGCCAGGGCCGCCGGGTGGGGGCACCGACGAGTCTTGGAGTCTCGAACCCCACTGCTCACCTCAGTCCGGTCAGATCAATCCGGGCAGCACCTCCGCCTGCGCCTTGGCATAGGTCTCCTCGTGCTCTTCCTGGTAGCGCTGCCAGGCTTGCGCGTCCCAGATCTCAGCGCGGGTGAACGCGCCGATCACCACACAGTCCTTGCCCAGTCCCGCATAGCGCCGGAGCTCCGGGGTGATCGCGATCCGCCCCTGGGCGTCCGGGTTCTGCTCGTCGGTCCCAGAGAACAGGTTGCGCTGGAAGGCACGGGCCGACTCGCTGGTCAGCGGCGCCGAGGCGACCTTGCGGGCCATCTCGCCGAACGCCTCCTGGGTGAACACGTACAGGCAGTGATCCTGACCCTTCGTGATCATCAATCCGCCTCGCAGCTCGTCCCGGAACTTTGCAGGCAGCGTCAACCGCCCCTTGTCATCCAATTTCGGTGTGTAGGTACCGAGAAACACGGCCCCACCTCCACCACCTGTGGGCCCGTTCAACCCCAGTGGCAGCCACTCTACCCCACTTTCCCCCACCGTCAACCGTCCCGAGCCCTCCGTCTGCCCCACCCGGAATCTGAATCCGCAGGTCATCGCGTCGAGGCCCGGTGGGGGGCCGGCAGACGCCGGGCAAGGAGCGACGGGGGCCGGGGCGGGCGCACCGGATGGGTTCCCGCGGGTTTACGCCTCCTGCTTGGCTGTTTCCGCTGCTCGCTGGGATTGCGCCGGCATCGAGGACGCAGTTCCCCCACGCCCGGCCGAGCCCGTGGGTGAAAGTGGGGCAACTCGATCGGGCGGTGTTTCTCGCCCCGGGTATCGCTGGCGGAGTCCACCCGATACGGGCATGACACCGGCGGAACGCATGCCGACAACCCGGTTTGACAGACTGGTGATCAGTGTCGGTGACGTCCGGGCCCGATGCCGCCGACAACCTGGAGAACGGGCCCACGAGGAGGTTCGGTGACCACGACGAGCAACCGGTCTGCCCTGGAGGGCGCAGTCGGCGCCGAGATGCATTCCACCAGCGCTGCGCGCGCAGGACTGGCCGAGGTCGCCGAGCTCAGTGGGCGGATCGCCGCGAACGTGGCGCGGGTCCTGATCGGCAAGCCCGACGCCATCCGGGTCGCCCTGGTCGCCCTGCTCGCCGAGGGCCACCTGCTGGTCGAGGACGTGCCCGGGGTCGGCAAGACCTCGCTGGCCAAGGCGCTCGCCCGGTCCATCGACTGCTCGGTCAGCCGGGTGCAGTTCACCCCCGACCTGCTGCCCGGTGACATCACCGGCACCTCGATCTTCAATCGGCAGACCGCCGAGTTCGAGTTCCGCCCGGGCCCGATCTTCGCCAACGTCGTGATCGCCGACGAGATCAACCGCGCCTCACCGAAGACGCAGTCCGCGCTCCTGGAGTGCATGGCCGAACACCAGGTCACCGTCGATGGCTCCACCTATGCCCTCCCCAGCCCGTTCATGGTGGTGGCCACCCAGAACCCGATCGAGATGGACGGCACCTACCCGCTGCCCGAGGCCCAACGCGACCGGTTCACCGCGCGCGTCAGCGTCGGGTATCCCGATCCGTCCGCCGAGCTGACGATGGTCGACGAGCATTCGGCAGCCGATCCGCTCACTGCCCTCCAGCCGGTCCTCGATGCCCGCCAGCTGCGAGCGGTGATCGAGGGCGTCCGCCAGGTGCACGTCGGGCAGGAGGTACGGCAGTACTGCGTGGAGCTGGTCGCCACCACCCGCCGGCTCCCCGAACTACGGCTGGGCGCGTCACCGCGGGCCACCCTGCAGCTGGTGCGGGCATCGCGGGCGCAGGCCGCGTTGTCCGGCCGCGGCTTCGTCGTCCCGGACGACGTACAGGCCGTGGCGGTACCAGTCCTTGCCCACCGGCTGCTGCTCAGCTCGGAGGCGCAGAACTCCCGACGCACGGCCGCAGAGCTGCTGTGTGCACTGCTCACCCGGGTCCCGGTGCCGATCCCGGCACGTGGCGGGGCTTGAACACCGTGAATGCGCTGGCGAGGGCGCCATCGGAGGCACCGGGCCGGGGCGGCCTCGCGGGCCTGCTCGCCGGCCTCACCACCCGGGGCCGCTGCCTGATCGCGGGCGGGGTGGCCACGGCGGTGTGCGCGATCGGGCTCGACGAGCGCGACCTGCTCCGCATCGGCGCGTTCGCAGCCATGCTGCCGCTGCTCGCGCTGCTCCTCACAGCCCGCACCCGACGCACGGTCCGCGTCGAGCGTGCCGTCGCGCCGGAACGGCTGCCGGTCGGCAGCGAGGCCACCGTAGCGCTGCACCTGTCGGGTGGCCCGATCCTCGGGGCGCTACGGCTCATCGACGCCGTACCGGACGCGGCGGGGGCGCAGTCCATCGCACCGCCCAGGTTCACGGTGCATCGGCTGTCGCGGCGCTCCGGCGCGATGCTCAGCTATCCGCTGCGTCCGACACTGCGCGGTGTGCACCGCATCGGCCCGCTCGGGGTGCACGCAACCGACCCGTTCGGACTCGCCGAGTTCGAACGCGACCTAGCTGGTGCACAGCGGTTGCTCGTGCTGCCTCGCGTGGTCGCGCTGCACGGGCTGCCGCCGGCGCTCAGCACCGGTGACGGCGCGGGGGCGGCCGTCGCGCACCAGGGTCACGGCCAGTCCGATGTGCTGATCCGCGAGTACCGGCCCGGCGACGAGCTGCGCCGCGTGCACTGGCGGAGCACCGCCCGTCACGACGAGCTCATGGTCCGGCTCGAGGAGCGGCCGTGGCGCGGTACGATCACTGTGCTGCTGGACCGCCGGGACAGTGCCCACCGAGGCCGTGGCGCCGGTTCCAGCCTCGAGTTCGCCGTCGAGCTGGTGGCCAGCATCTGCGTGCACCTGATCGCCCGGGGCGAGCCGGTTGCGCTAGTCACCGAGGACGGCACCGACCCGACCCGACCGGTGCACGGCACCAGCCACCCGCCCGTCGACACGACGCGGTCGGGCGCCGATCTGATCCTCGAGACCCTCGCGACCCTGCGCCCATCGGCCCGCATCGACCTCGTCGGGCCCGCACTGGGCACCGGCGGGTCGACACTCGCCGTGCTCGGGGCCATCGCGCCCGGCCAGCTCGACGGATTGCTGGCGCGCCGGCCGAGCGGATCGGGGGACAGCGGGGCGAGGGGCAACGGGACGAGGAGCAGCGGCCAGGCGGTACTGCTCGATGCGGCGAGCTGGGATCCGGCCACACGATCCGGCGCCGTCCCGGTCCGGATGGCCGCCGCGGCGCTGCGCCAAGCCGGCTGGCGGGTTGCCATCGCCACCGCTGACTCGACCCCCGACCGGGTCTGGAGCGAGCTCATCGCCGGCGCGTCGCCCACGCCGTAGGAGTGAGATCACTGTGACAAACAACACACTTGCCTCGCTGGTACCCGTATCCCCCCCGACCCGAGCCAGCCCGACCCGAACCGACCGGGCCGGATGGATCGTCGCCATCGGCTCGGGTCTGGCGATGTTGGTCGCCGGTGCCCCGGTCGCGGCCGTCGTGCAGGGCGCGAGCTGGTTCGTCCACGCCGGCGCCGCGATCACGGTCGTCGTTGCGGCCGGCATGCTGGCTACCCGCGCCGGCGTCGCAGCCCTCGTCGCGGCGCAGCTGGCCGCCGTGATCGTGCTCCTCACTGCGCTGTTCACCGACAACGGCGTGCTCGGCCTGCTACCCGGGCCCGCGGCGCTGGAGGAGATGGGCACGCTCATCGCGGGCGCCGGGGAGCAGATCGACATCAGCCCCGCACCCGTTGTGGCCACTGCGGAGATCCTGTTCCTCGTCACGGCGGCATTCGGGCTCGTCGCGGCGGCGACCTACCTCGCCGCCGTCAGCGCATCGGCACCCGCGGCAGCCGCCGTGCCGCTGCTCACCGCCTTCGCCGTACCCGCAGCGCTGGCCGATGAGCTGCTGCCCTGGTGGGCCATCGTCGCGCCAGCCGCCGGTTACGGGGTACTGCTGATCGTCGGCGGCAAGCGGCGGCAGCTGCCGGGCGGTGCCGCCCTCGTCTCGGGAGCGATCGCGCTGGCCCTGCTGGTCGGCGTCGCTGCCGGCGCGGTGGGTACCGCGGGTCGCTTCGACGGCGCCGCGGGCGGTGGCGGGAGCAGCGGGGCGATCGGGCTGAACCCGTTCACGGCGCTACGAGGGCAGCTCACCCAGTCCCCGCCGATGGAGCTGTTCCACGTGCGCGGCCTTACCCGGCCGGCCTACCTGCGAGCCCTGACCCTGCGCGACTACGTACCCGAGTCGGGGTTCCAGGCCGGTCGCCCCGAGCCCGGAGTGGCGTTGACCGGCGATCTGCCCGATCCGTCCGGACCGGGCGAGCAGACATCGGTCATGATCGAGAATATCGGGTTCCTGGACTACTGGCTGCCGCTGTACGGGCTGCCACTCGATGTCTCGGGCGTGACGCCGGATCGGTGGGCCTACGACGACAACAGCGGCACCGCGTACACGTCGCGACCCCGGGCAGAGCAGCGGTGGCAGCAGGGGGCGCTGCTGCCGACGGCATCGGCCGACCAGCTCCGTGCCGTCGCGGGTGCTGACGCTCCCCCCGGCTACCTCGACACCATCGGCGTCGATGCCCGGGTCGCGGAGGTTGCCGCGCAGGTCACCGCCACCAGTGGCACGGACTTCGACCGGGCCATCGCGATCCTCGACTTCTTCACCGCGGTGGATTCGCCCTTCCGCTACAGCCTGCAGACCGCGCCAGGCGGCAGCGACGACGCACTCGTAGAGTTCCTCACCGTCGGTCGCACCGGATACTGCGAGCAGTTCGCGTCAGCGATGGCTGTCATGCTCCGGATGGTGGGCGTTCCCGCGCGGGTAGCCGTCGGATTCACCGCGGGCATCGACACCGGAGAGTTCCGATCGGTCGGCACCGCTGACGCACACGCCTGGGTCGAAGCGTGGTTCCCCGGCATCGGCTGGACGACCTTCGACCCGACCCCACTCACCGACGGGCGCACCCTCGTCCCGCCCTACGTCGAGCAGGCGCGGGAACAGGCCGGGACGGGCACCGAGCTGCCCGCACCGGAGGCGGCCCCACCGGGAGCCCAGCCTGCGTCGCAGCCACCACCGACACCGGACACCCCCGGTCCGATCGGGTCCGACCCGGCCGGCCCGGACCTGGCCGATGGGTTCCCCCGGTGGCCGCTGGCCTTGATCGCGATCCTCGCGCTCGGGGTCGCGGCACCGGCCGGTCGTCGCGCACTCGACCGAAGGCGCCGGCTGGCCACCATCAGAGCCGGCGGCCCAGCGGCAGCCGGAGCGGCATGGGCCGAGTTGCTCGCCGAGTCAGCGGACCGAGGAGCAATCAGCCAGACCAGCGACACCGTACGTGCGGCGGCGCGGCGCATGGTGCGCGACCACCAGCTGGACGACGGCGCGCAGCATGCCCTGCGCAGCGTCGTCACGGCGGTCGAGTCGAGCTGGTACGGCGACACGCATCCAGCACCGGTAGCGCTCGACAGCTCGGTACAGGCCGTGCGGAGCGGCATCGAAGCCGGCAGCCCGATCGGGCTCCGCGCCAAGCTGCTGCCCCGCTCGGTGCTCAACCGGCTCGCGCGGCGGCGCCCAGGAACGACGCCCAGGAACGACAAAGCCGCGCACCTCCGTATCTGAGCGACTCCACATATCGAGCGGCTCAGCTCACTCCTGCTCGAACCTTCGACGGAAACGTTCTTCCATCCGGCCGGTGAACCGGTTCCTGTCGGGTTCGGCGTCACTGACCGCGGTAGCCCGTGAACCGGCACCGACAGCGGTGACCGCAAGGACCGCGCCACCGAGCATCACGAGGAAGCCGATGACGCTGAGTACGGGAAAACCGCCCAAATAGAGCATCGGCAGGGCGACACCCAGGACGAGCATCACGAGGCCGATCGCGAACAGAACAATGCCCTGGACGCGACGGCGGCGTGCTGGTCGGCGTAACCGACCTCCGCGAACGGTGGACGCGAACTTCGGGTCCTCGGCATACAGAGCACGTTCGATCTGTTCGAGCAGTCTTTGCTCGTGCTCGGAGAGGGGCATGGCTTCGCCTCCGGCACACGGTATTCCTGTCGGGTCATCTTCCATGGTGCCGGAACGACGCGACGAGCACCCGGGGTGGGCGTCTGCTGAGAGGATACGAGTCTGCGGGCTCCACGACCACCCGGACTCGTCAAGTGGGCAGTAGGATCTTTTCCGGCGGCCGGACTTTCCCCGATCGGGCTACACTGCGCCCCCGATATTGCCCGCGCAGGTACGTCCCACAGGGCAACGCGGAGTCAACCCTGGCGTCGACGAGCCAGGGCGTGTAGCCGCGCTGCCACATCGCGCAGAGCCGGTGCCCGGGCGGCAAGTTCCTCAAGTTCGGCCACCGCCCGGGTGGCCGCCGGCCCGCCGTCACGTACGGCCCCCGGAAGCCAGCCATCCAACACGCCGTCACCCTGGAGCACCTCGACCCCCAGGGCTCCGTCGGCCTCGAGCAGCTCACGCAATGAGGCAGCATCCAACCGCCTGCGCAGCGCGTCGTCGAGCCCCAACCGGCCATCGGGATCGGTCAGCAACGCGCGCGCCTCACCCAATCGCCCGCCGAGCATGCGCGCAAGCACAGCCGCGTGGCGGCCGGCGACGAGCACCGACACGGCCCCACCCATGGCCGTGGCCGAGGTGAGCGCCGCGACCGCGGCGACCGCGTCGTCGACGACCTCGAGCAGACCGTGGCCGAGCACCAGGTCGGCACGACCGGCGGGTGCAACGTCGGCGAGCGCGTCGACATCGCCCTGCACCGCCGTGATGAGGTCATCCACTCCCGCGTCGCGAGCGCGACGTTGCAGAGCGGCCAGCGCGTTGGGACTGTTGTCGACGACCATGACCACACAGCCAAGCCTGGCCATCGACACCGCCCAGGCGCCGCTGCCACCGCCGACGTCCAGTACGCGGGCCGACCGGCCCGACTGACGGGCCCGCACCCGCGCCACCTCGGCCGCCAGGGCCCTGTACACCGGACCACCGCCCACGGTGCCAGCCAGCTCTCCCGCCGCCATCGTCATACTCCCCGCCCCACCGCAACAGCCTATGGTGTACTCCGCCGGTGGGGGGTCGGTTGGCCAACCGACACGGTAGGTTGCTTACCGTGCAGGTCGTCGCCACATTGAGCCTCAAGGGCGGAGTGGGCAAGACGACGGTGGCGCTCGGCCTCGTCGGAGCTGCACAGCAGCGCGGGGTACGCACCCTCCTGGTGGACCTGGATCCCCAGGCCAACGCGACGATCGCACTCGATGTAGGTCCCACCACCGCCACCGTGGCAGACGTACTCGACGAGCCGCGTCGCTCGGTGCTCCGCCGAGCCATCGTGCCCAGCGGCTGGGGCGAGTTCCTCGATGTGTTGGTAGGTACCGAGGAGACCGAGCGGCACAATCACCCCAACCCCGGCGCCAAGCAGATGGGCAAACTTGCCCGGGCACTGCAACGGCTCAGCGATGCCGGCGACACCAGCGTCGAACCGGCCGACGAGCCGTACCGCCTCGTGGTGGTGGACTGCCCACCGTCGCTGGGACAGCTGACCCGCAGCGCCCTCGTGGCCGCGCAGCGAGCCGTGCTGGTGACCGATCCGACGATGTTCGCGGTAGCGGGCGTGCAACGGGCGTTCGACGCGGTGCAAAGCGAGCGGCGCGACAATCCCGACCTCCAGCCGCTCGGTGTGCTCATCAACCGTGTGCGATCGCGCAATGCCGAGCACGAGTTTCGCATCGCTGAACTCCGGGAGCTCTTCGGGCCGCTGGTGTTCAGCGGTATGTTGCCCGACCGGTCGGCGATCCAACAGGCCCAGGGCGCGTGCGTACCCATTCAACGATGGGACACTCCGGGCGCTCGCGAGGTGTCGGTGGTGTTCTCCGCACTGCTGGGCCGGGTGCTGCGCAGCCAGCGCTCGCGCCACAAGGATGTCGTGGAGGCGGTGCCAGCCGAGGGCTGATCACGCCACAGGTCGTGATCAGCCCTCGGACTGACCGCCGCAGCCGCCGGAGCAACGCTGCTGCCGTAGGCGCGCGGGAGATCCTGCCGCGGCTCGTGCACGTCTACCGCACCGGCACCATGGCCTTGACCAGTCCGACGAACTGCTCGGCCTGCCGGAGCAGGTCGTCGGAGTCTCGCCGTTCCACCAACCGCACGATTCCGGCTTCGGCAGCAGCTCGAGTGGCGGAACACGACGCGAAGTAAGCGGCCCACTCGGCCAGCTCGGGAGCCACCTCGGCCAGCAACTGCCAGACGTTGCGGGTGGCCCCGCGCCGCGGCTGGGATCGGGTCCGCACTGCGAGGACGGCAGCGGCGGCCCGGAGCGCGGCCAGGTAGGCGGCCGGATACCGCATCAGCATGTTGTCCTCGCGGTGGGCATCGGCGAGCCCAGCACAGGCCTGCCGCAGCAGCCCGAGCGCGGCACGGGACGTGGGCGCCTCGGCGATCATGACAGTCATCGTTGCCCTCTCCTTCGTGCGACCTCACTCCGGCACCCGCACCAGTTCCCAGACACCGGGACCGGCTCGCATCTTGAGCACGAACTCCTGCGCTGGGGCCTCTGGCTCGGCTGCGGACCGCGCACCCACCCGCCAACAGCGCATCCGGTCGCCCCCGATCGGCATCGGCGACGGAAACGGCCAGGGCGACTCTTCGATCCACCGCTCCCGCACATCGGTGACCAGGAACGGTGCTCCCCGGCGAACCGGCCGACGCTGAAACTCCACAGGCTCACCGTCCTGGTACCGGACATGGATCGGCGTGGACCCGCGCCCGCCGAAGACCCTGCTAAAGGTGTTCACTGGCGTACTCTCCTTTCTGTCCCAGACTGATTCGCCCGGCGCCGGGACCCCGTGCCCAGACGCCTACCGCCTTCTAGCATGTGAAGGGACCCCGAGTGTCCAAAGTCAGGCCGTGATCGAACATATGTTCGATCCCTACCAGTACAGCGCTTCCGCGGCCTGCCGTCAAGTGGAACCCGAACGATCGGCCGGATCAGCGCAAACACCAACGGTCATGGTGTGATGGAGACGTACATACGTTGCGCCGACGCCGTTGGCTCGGCGTCCCGCGCAGACCGGAGCATCGGTGACCACTGCCCCGTCTCGGTACCGGCTGGTCGAGCTCGGCCCCGACGCCCTCACCGATCGACTCACAGCTGCACTTCACGTCTACGTCTGCGCGATGGGCTACCCGCTGAGCACCGCCCGCAGCCGCCGTTCCCTGTGGTTGGACCACATCCGGCGCCCCGGTTGGCGCGCGGTCGGATCGATGGATGCCAACGGTGACCTGCTCGGCATCGCCTACGGCTATATCGGCGCACCGGGCCAGTGGTGGTTCGAGGAGGTCCGCCGCGGGCTGCGGGGACTGAGATCCGAGCGGCAGGCCTGGCTCGCCGACTACTTCGAGCTCACCGAGCTGCACGTGCGACCGGAAAGCCAGGGCCAAGGTGTCGGGGAAGCTCTGCTGCGCGGATTGCTGGCCGGTACCGACCGGGCCAGGGTCCTGCTCTCCACCCCCGAGAGCGTCCCCGGGCAACCCCGGCGTGCGTGGCAGCTCTACCGGCGGGTCGGCTTCGTGGACGTGCTGCGGGAGCACCGCTTCACCGGGGACGCCCGGCCGTTCGCAGTACTCGGCCGCACCCTGCCGCTGGAGTCACCTGCCGGGCTTGACACCACCGGCGACCCGTAGCGCTGATCGCGCTGATCGGCGGCCCCGGTCGGCCTGACCGGCCACTGCGGTCGTCCGCGCCGATCCTGTCGGAGCTGGGTGGCACGATGATGTCGTGCCGCTTCCGTCCTCGCCGCCGATCCGGCGCCGCCCGTGCGCCGTACCCCTGATGATGGCGCTGCTGGTGGTGCTCACCCTGCTCGGCGGCTGTGCCCGGGTGCGCACCGCGCTCGCGCTGCAACCCGACGACACCGTGGTCGGCGAGATTGTGGTGGCCACGCCTGAAAAGGGCCCGAATGATCCAGGTCCGGTGATCACCCTACCGAGCGATCTGTCCGACGAGGTGGAGGTCTCGGAGTACCGCCAGGACGGCTACGCGGGCTCTGTCCTGCGCTTCTCCACCCTCACCTTCACCGAGGTGTCCACGCTTGCCACCGTGGCCGGGCCTGCCGGCGGACCGGCTCCGTTCACCCTGCGCCGGGTGGGCAACCGGGTACTCGTCGACGGATCGGTCGATCTCACCCGCATCCTGGGGGACCGCGCCGACTTCCAGCTCAAGATCAGCTTTCCGGGTGAGGTGCTCGAGACCACCGGTGACGCCGAGTCGGGCACGGTGAGCTGGACCTTCAAGCCGGGGGAAGTCGGCGACGTCACCACGATCGCCGCCTTCGATGATCCCCACAGTCCGTCCGTACTCGGGTGGAGCCTCCTGCTCGCCGCGATAGTCGCTGCGGCCGTGGGGGCAGTCGCGGAGCTCGCCCGGCGCACCCGCAACAGACCGATCAGCCCGGCGAGCCGCTGACCGCGACCGTCCTCTGCGCGCCCAGTCCCAACCTTCCCAGGATCTCCGAAGTCGCCGTTGACCGGTTCAGCGTGTAGAAGTGCAGCCCCGCCACACCCTCGTCCAGGAGCCGCTGTGACAATTCGGTGGTGGCATCGATGCCGGCGACCCGAAATGCCGCCGGGTCGTCTGCGTAGGGCTCCAGGCGCGCGGCCAGGGCTGCCGGCACCGGGGCCCCGGAAAGCTCCGGACCGCGCCGCAGCGTACGCAACGTGGTGAGCGGCATGATTCCCGGGAGCAACGGTAGGTCGCAGCCGGCTGCGGCGAGCCGGTCGCGCAACCGCAGGAAGCCGTCGGGTTCGAGGAAGAGCTGGCTGATCGCGAAGTCGGCGCCCGCCCGGATCTTGGCCAGCAGCCGGGTCAGGTCGGAGTCGGGGTCGGTCGATCGAGGATGCCCGTAGGGGAAGGCCGCGACGCCAACGCAGAACTCCCCGAGCCTGCGCACGAGCGCGACCAGCTCGGCGGCGTAGGTTAGGCCCTGCGGGTGGGGCATCCATTCCCCGAGCGGGTCGCCAGGAGGGTCCCCCCGCACGGCGAGCACGTTGGGGATTCCCGCGGCAGCGTAGGCGCCGATCACCTGACGCAGCTCGGCCACGGTGTGTGCGACGGCGGTCAGGTGTGCCATCGGCACCAGGGTGGTGTCGGACGCGATCCGGGCGGTGGTGCGGATCGTCCGGTCACGGCTGGAACCACCTGCGCCGTAGGTGACCGACACGAACGCCGGATCGAGGGGTTCCAGGCGGCGGATGGCACGCCACAATTCCGCCTCGCCCGTCTCGTCCTTCGGTGGGAAGAACTCCACCGAGAACACCGGTCCGCCGCCGCTGATCCGTTCAGTCACCCGCACAGCGTCGAGCCTACGGCGCCGTTCCGGCGGCCGGCCGCGCTGCCGATCGGCAAACTGTCGGGGCTCGCGGTTACGCTCGCCCGGTGCCCATGTCGTCCGCTCTGCACGCTCCCCCGCCCGTCTCGTCGTCCAACGCCCGTCCTTTTCCTCAGCCCTGCCTTGTCCAGCCCCGTCGCCGGCATCACCGTGCGCCGAACTGACCAGCCCGCTGACGTGGACCTCATCGCCGGTGTCGAGGTGGCGCTAACCGAGTTCCTGGCGCAGCGGCGCGCCGACGTGGCCGCACTCGACCCGGCCATCGCCGACGCTACCAGCGCACTCAGCGATTTCGTGCTCGGCAGCGGCAAGCGCATCCGGCCCACGTTCGCTTGGTGGGGTTGGCGTGGCGCTGGGGGCGACCCGCATGGCGTCGACGGCGCGGCGGTGCTCCGGGCAGTCAGCGCGTTGGAGCTGATCCAGGCTTGCGCGCTCATCCACGACGACCTGATCGACGCCTCCACCACGCGCCGAGGCCGGCCGACTGTGCACCGGCAGTTCGCGAGCCGTCATTGCGCCGCCGGGTGGCGCGGATGTTCGGACCGGTTCGGAGCCGCGGCCGCGATCCTGCTCGGTGATCTGGCTCTGGCTTGGGCCGATGACATGCTCCGCGCCGCGGGCCTGCCCCCGGCCGCCGCTGCCCGCGCCGGCCCGCCCTGGGAGGCAATGCGCACCGAGATGCTCGGTGGGCAGTACCTCGACGTGTTGCACCAGTCCATGGGCGACGTCTCCGAGCGGGCCGCGCTTCAGGTGAGTCGCTTCAAGACCGCCGCATACACCGTGGAACGCCCCTTGCACCTCGGTGCGGCGCTCGCCGACGCCACTCCGGAGCTCGTGGCCTGCTATCGCAGGTTCGGCGCCGACATCGGAGTGGCCTTCCAGCTTCGCGACGACCTGCTCGGCATGTTCGGCGACCCCACGGTCACCGGCAAGCCGGCCGGCGACGACCTGCGGGAGGGCAAGCGCACCCTGCTGCTCGCGGTGGCTGTCCAGCGCGCCGGTCAACGCGGCCACCACGCCGCACTGGCCGCCATCGAGGCCGCCGTGGGCGATCCGGACCTGGGTATCGCCGACGTGGATCGGGTCCGCACGCTGCTCTGCGAGCTGGGGGCCGTCGAGGCCGTCGAGCAGCGCATCGGTGCGCTCACCAGCTCCGCCCTCGACGCACTGAACGCCGCCGAGATGGCCGAACCCGCCGCCGCCACGCTGGCCGACCTTGCGGTGGCCGCGACCAGCCGCCGCCGATGACCCGCCCGAGATCCGTCCGCACAGTACCGGGCCGTACCGATCACGTGATCGTCGTCGGCGCGGGGTTCGCCGGGCTCAGTACCGCCCTCCACCTGCTGGGCGCCGGCCGTCAGGTCACGATCCTGGAGCGGGACGTGCATCCGGGCGGACGAGCGGGTCGGCTCGACCTCTGTACCGAGCGCGGCACCTTCCGGGTGGACACCGGTCCCACTGTGCTGACCATGCCGTCGTTGCTCGCCGAGGCGCTCGGCGCCATCGGCGAGGAGCTCACCGACCGGCTCGACCTCATCGAGCTCGACCCGGCGTACCGGGCCCATTTCGCCGACGGCTCCACCATCGACGTGCACAGCGACGGTGCGGCGATGGAGGCCGAGGTCCGTCGAGTCTGTGGCGCGGATGCGGCGACCGGCTACCGTCGGATGCGACACTGGCTCACGCAGCTCTACCGCGCCGAGATCGACACGTTCATCGGCGCGAACTTCGACTCTCCGCTCGATCTGCTCGGCCCCGACCTGATCCGACTGGCCGCGCTCGGCGGCTTCGGGCGACTCGGCCCGCGGGTGGAGCGGCTGCTGCCCGACGAGCGGCTGCGGCGGATCTTCTCGTTCCAGGCTCTCTACGCCGGGGTGCCCCCGCACCGGGCGCTCGCCGCCTACGGTGTGATCGCCTACATGGACACGATCGGTGGGGTGTTCTTCCCCCGCGGTGGCATGCGAGCGGTGGGCCAGGGCCTTGCCGACGCCGCGGTGGCCGCGGGTGCTCAGATCGTCTACGGCCGCACGGTCACCGGTCTGGAGCGCCGCGGTGCCCGCGTCACCGCCGTGCGACACGGAGCCACCGGCGAGAGCGGCCCGACCGAGCGGCTGCCCTGCGATGCGGTCGTGCTCACTCCGGACCTTCCCGCGGTGCACCAACTGATCGGGCGGGCACCCCGGCGGCCGGTCCGCCTGCGGTACTCGCCCAGCGCGGTCGTCCTGCATGCCGGGCTCACCCGCGCGCATCCCGAGTTGGCCCACCACACGATCTCCTTCGGCGGCGCCTGGCGCCGCACCTTCCACGAGATCATCGACGAGGGCCGGCTGATGAGCGATCCCTCGCTGCTCATCACCCGGCCTACCGCGACCGACCCCGGGCTCGCTCCGCAGGGCTGCGATCTGCTGTTCGTCCTGGCCCCATGCCCCAACACCGACACCGGGCCACTCGACTGGGCCAGAGTCGGGCCCGCGTACCGCGACGAGCTGTTGGGCGTGCTTGCCGCGCGCGCCCATCCGGGCCTGCCCGACCTCACCGGCGAGATCGAGGTCTCCCGCCTGAGCACCCCGGCGGACTGGACCGCTGACGGGCTCGCGGCCGGCACCCCGTTCTCCGCCGCGCACACGTTCGCCCAGACCGGCCCGTTTCGGCCGCGCAACCTGGTGCGCGGACTGGACAACGTGGTACTGGCCGGCTGCGGTACCACACCCGGCGTCGGGATCCCGCCGGTGCTGATCTCCGGGCGCCTCGCCGCTGCCCGCATCACCGGTGCCGGGGCCACACCGCGACACAGCATCGGCGCCCGCAGGGTGCCCACCGCCGGCTGATGCCGGTCATGCAAGCATGGTGCCCGTCATGACCGCGCAGCCCACATCACTGGCCGGCAGCAGGGCGTCGCCCGACCAGTCGACGCCGACGTCCACCCCCACGGTATTCGCTGTGTTTACTGCGGGGATGTTTACTGCGGGGGTGTGGAACGCGCGGCTGGGGAAGCCACCGAAGGACCCGTTGCTCCTCGGCCTGACAGCCTCCCTGCTGATGGTTCTGGGAGGGTTCGGCGCTGGCGGCATTCTGGTTCGAGATCCGTTGCTGTCGAACTCGGCGCTCGGCTTCTGGCGCTACGGGCACGGCCGCGAGCTGGCCACCGTGCTGATCTACCTCGGTGTCGCGCTGCTCGCCTGGGCATGGGTTCGCCTGGGTCGCGAGGTGCTGGCCGGCCGCACCCGCGGACGCGCAGTGTTGACCACCGCGTGTGTCTGGCTCGCGCCGATGTTGTTCTCTCCGCCCCTGTTCACCCGCGACATCTTCAGCTACCTCGCCCAGGGGTCCCTGCCACTGGCCGGGCTGGATCCCTACACCGTCGGACCCGAGGCGATCCCGGGCATCCTCACCGACAATGTCCACTACTTCTGGCAGGACACCCCGGCCCCGTACGGACCGCTGTTCATCCTGGAAGCCAAGACGATAGCCGGGCTGATCGGGGACGACATGATCCTCGGCGTCATCCTGATGCGGCTCGCGTTGCTTCCCGGTCTCGCCCTGCTGCTGTGGGCATTGCCCGAGCTGACCCGCAGGCTCGGCGGGCGCGTACCGGTTGCGCTGTGGATCGCGGTGGCGAACCCCGTCATGATCATCCATATGGTCGGCGGCGGGCACAACGATCTGCTGGTGGTCGGACTGCTCACGGCAGGATCGCTGATCGCGCTGCGTGGTGGTTTCGCAGCCGGGATCGCTCTCGCCACCGCCGCGATGGCAGTGAAGGCCAGTGCCGGCCTGACACTGCCGTTCCTCGTGCTCGTGTGGGCCGCGCACCTGCAGGGGCCGCGCCGGGCCCGGATCCTCAAGGCCACCGCGGCGGGTGTCGGGGTGTTCACGGTCGTCTTCGGGGCATGCTCGCTGGCCGCCGGAGTCGGGCTGGGCTGGTTGCCCGCGCTCAGCGCACCATCGATGATCGTCAATTGGATGTCGATCCCCACCGGGGTGGGCGAGCTCGCGCACAGCGTCGTCGGGTGGGTCGTCGAGGTGCCGAAACAACCGTTCATCAACATTGCCCGGATCCTCGGCGGGGCAGCGCTTCTGTACATCACCTGCCGCCAGTGGTGGGCCGCGCGCGGTGGTGGGCCGGACGCCATCCGCCGGGCCGGCATCGTGCTGCTCGCCGCTTCGGTGCTGTCCCCGGCGACGTTGCCGTGGTATGTGAGCTGGGGAATGGGGTTCCTGGCGATGGCAGCATGGACCACCCGCGGCCTGACCGTAATGGTGTTCACCTCGCTGTGGCTGATCGTCGTCTACTACCCCAACGGTGAGGCCGCGATGTACAACTGGCCCTACCTCGCCGCGTGCGCACTGCTCTGCGCCCTCGCGGCGGTGTCGCTGCGGCGGCCCGACCCGCTTCGGCTGCGTGGCGAGGTGCATCGGGAGGTCCTCGCGCCACCTACGCCGGTGTCGAGCGGTGCGCAGCACCGGCCCGGCTGAGCTCGACGCTGCCGGAATCACCGACCCGGCGCTGCGGGCCGCCTACGCGACCTGCCGGCGGCTCAACGCTGCACACGGCCGCACGTACTTCCTCGCCACCCGCCTGCTCCCGGTCCGGCGCCGGCCCGCAGTTCATGCGCTCTACGGCTTTGCCCGGTATGTCGACGAGATCGTCGACGATCTCGCGGACAGCCGTCCGGTGACGGCGAAGGCCGCCGAGCTCGACCGCCTGGCCGCGGCGCTGGCGGCCGCATTGGCCGGGACGCCGACGGACTTCCCCGTGCTCGCGGCGCTGGCCCACACCGCCCGCCGCTACGACATCGATCATCAGCATTTCACCGATTTCATGGCGTCGATGCGCATGGACACCCACGTCACCGGCTACCCGAGCTTCGAGGACCTCGCCGTGTACGTACACGGTTCCGCCGCGGTGATCGGGTTGCAGATGTTACCGATTCTCGGCACGACCGTGCCGCGCGTCGAAGCCGAGCCGCCTGCCGCGGCGCTCGGCGTCGCCTTCCAGATCACCAACTTCCTCCGTGACATCGGCGAGGACCTCGACCGCGGTCGGGTGTACTTGCCGGGCGACGAACTGGCCGCGTTCGGAGTCGATCGTGAACTCCTCGCCTGGTGCCGCCGCAACCGGCGCCCCGACCCCAGGGTGCGCCGGGCGCTGGCCCACCTCGTGGCCCACACTCGCGCCGTCTACCGCCGCGCGGAGCCGGGAATCGCGATGCTGGAGCCGGTCTCGCGGGCGTGCGTGCGGTGCGCCTTTGTCCTCTACCAGGGCATTCTCGACGAGATCGAGGACGCCGGCTACCACGTGCTCCACCGCCGGGTCGCGGTGTCGAACCGACGGCGTCTCGCTGTGGGGTTGCCGGGCCTTGCTCGGGCTGTGGCGGCTCGAGCACGCGGGTAGGTGCCACGCAGGCAGGTCGCAGAGCCGCCGCTCAGAACGCCATCGCCTGCGCGCGCCGTTTCACCTCACGATGTCGCCCGGCCCGCAACAGGGAGATCGGGGCAGCCGGCAAGGAGTCGTCCCCGGCGAAGAGCCACCGCAGGATGTCGGCGTCGCGGTACCCGCCGTCACGCAACACGGTGATGGTGCCCGGCAGCCCCTTGACGACGGCCGGACCGTCCAGGAAGTCGGCCGGTACGACCACCGCGCCGTCGCGGCGCACCGACAGAAGGTGCCCGTCGCGCACCAACTGGTGCACCCGGGACACGGGAATGGACAACAACTGAGCGACCTCGGCGACGGGCAACATCGCCACGTCCGCAGACAGCGTCGCTGGAGCATCGGACACCTCGTTCACAGCGGCACACGATGCCATACGACCCCAGTGTTCCGGCAGTGTTTCAGCCGAGCGGTACCGTCGAGGTGTGAATGCCCCTCCCTTCGCCGGTGTGCTGCTCGATGGGCGCTATCGGGTGGGGCCGTTAATCGCCCGCGGGGGGATGTCGACGGTCCACCGGGGCACCGACACCCGACTCGACCGACCCGTCGCGATCAAGGTGATGGACCCACGCCTGGCCGGCGATCCGGCGTTTCGCACCCGTTTCGAGCGCGAGGCACGATCGGCGGCCCGGATCGACCACCCAGCCGTCGTTGACGTGCACGACCAGGGAGATGACGTACGCGGCCCGGAGCCAGTGCTGTTCCTGGTGATGGAACTGGTCGAGGGCGGCACGCTGCGCGATGTGCTGCGGGCCCGCGGCCCGCTGGGCGTACCCGCTGCGCTCGCGGTGCTGGAGCCGGTCCTGGCGGGGCTGGCCGAGGCGCACCGGCTCGGCCTCGTGCACCGTGATGTCAAGCCGGAGAACGTGTTGATCAGCCACACCGGCGAGGTCAAGGTGGCTGATTTCGGGCTGGTCACCGCCGCGGCGCAGGCCGGCGCCAGCCACGTCGGAATCATCATGGGGACGGTCGCGTACCTCTCCCCCGAGCAGGTCACCACCGGCGCGGCGGACCCCCGCAGCGACGTGTATGCGGCCGGGGTACTGCTCTACGAGCTCCTCACCGGCACCCCGCCCTACACCGGGGATACCGCGATCTCGGTGGCGTTGCGACACGTCAACGAGGATGTCCCGACGCCGTCACTGATCGCGGGCGACGTTCCACCCGAGCTCGATGAGCTGGTGCGCCGGGCCACCCGACGAGACCCGGCCGCCCGTCCCACCGACGCCGCTGCGCTGCTTGCCGCACTGGGAGAGGTCCGGGACCGGCTCGGGGTGCCCCGGGTCCCGCCGCCGACGCCGCCGAGCCGTCCACCGGAGGAGCAGAACACCGTGCCCGCCGGGATCCACAGCGCGCCCGGCACAGACGGCCCCGCCGCCGCACCCGGCCCTGGTGGCACCCAGGCGATGTCCCGATCTGTGCCGACCGGCATGCATCCGTTCCCGGTCGGGGCCACCGCGCTCGCCCCCGACGACCCACCGCATATCCTCGCCCGGCGTCGAAGCCGACGTATCTTCACCGCGTGGATCGCCGTGGTCGTGGCGCTCGGGCTGTTCCTGGCCGTGACCGGATGGTGGGTGGGCAGCGGCCGCTGGACCGCGATGCCGTCGCTGGTCGGCGTGGAGCAGCCGCTCGCCGAGCGGATGCTCACCGATGCGGACCTCGTCGCCACCGTCACCGAGACCTATGACGACAGGATCGACGCGGGTCTGGTCTCGGCCACCGACCCCGCCCCGGAGTCACGGCTGCTCCGCGGCAGTCAGGTGCGGCTCACCGTGTCCACCGGGCGACCCGTTGTGCCCACGATTGCGCCAGGTACGGCAGTGGCCGCCGCTGAGCAGGCCGTGCGCGAGGCCGGGCTCAGCCCCGTTCAGACCTCCGACGCCGACGTGTCCAGCGAGACCGTGCCGGCGGGTGCGGTCGTGCGAACCGACCCGAGCGCTGGGACCGCACTGCCCATCGGCGCGCCGGTCACGCTGGTCCTCAGCACTGGCGCCGAACTGGACCGTATCGAATTGCAGTTCCCCATCGGAGAGGAAGCCGAGGACGCCGCCGAGGAGCTCGAGGACCTGGACCTGCAGACCGAGCTCCTCAACCAGCTCCTGTCCCCCCTCGGGGCCGAACGGTGATCGGCATGGTCCCGACGCACGAATAGACCGATGCCGTGGCGGCGATGCGCGCAGCCGTTCCCGCCGCCGGCCGCGATCGAGCCGATCGATACCCTCGCACAGCTCCCCGAGCGTGACAACGGAAAGATGGACCCGGTCCGTTGCGACTCGTCTGACGACAGGGAAGGGCCGGGATGGAGAACAGCAGGCGGACCGAGTTCGCGGCCGACCTCGCCCGCCGCCGCGCCGCCGCGGGGCTGTCGCTGGCACAGGTCGCCGCTGCGGCCCACATCCACCGTGGCTACCTGCACCGCGTCGAGGCCGGGCGACAGTGGCCCACCAGGCCCGTCGCCCGGCTGCTCGACGACGCGTTCCGCGCCCGCGGCGTCCTGCTCGGCGCCTGGCGCGACGGCGAGGCCGCACGCCAGCTCGCCGCCGAGGACGAACGCCGCATCACCGCCTCCGTCCGGGAGTCCCAACGGCTGGTCCGGCTGCTCGACGACGCCCCGCTCGGCGAGGCCGTCACCATCGCCGAGCAGGCCACCGCCGCCATCGCCGTCGAGTACCTGCACCAGCCGCCCACGCCGACCCTGACCGCAGCCCTGGACGCCCGCACCGCCATCGTCCGCGCGCTGCACCGGGCGCCGAACGCCGAGCAACGCTGCGACCTCATCCACGCCGCGGGCTACCTCTCCGTCGTACTCGCCTACACCGCGCTCGACCTCGACCATGCCCGCGCGGCCGCCGACCATGCCGCGGCTGCGTGGTGCTGCGCGGCCGCCGCCGGGGACCGTGAGCTCGCCGCGTGGGTTCGCGGCACCCAGTCGCTGGTCGCCGGATTCGAGCGAGACTTCCCGACTGCTCTCGCCCTCGCCCGTGACGGGCTCGACCACTACACCGGGCAGGGCACGGGCACCACCCGCCTCCTGGTCAGCGTCGCACTGGATTCGTCGAGCCTCGGCGACCGCGCCGAGACGTACCGCGCGCTCGACGCCGCCACCGACGCCGCCGACCACGCCGGGCCCCACCCGTTCCCGGGGCTGTTCACCTACTCCCGCGCAAAGCTCGCCCACTGCGGCAGCGTCGCATTGACTCGTTTCGACGAGCCGGCGGACGCCCGCCGCGCTGTCGTCAGTGCCTCGACCGCGATCGCATTGTGGCAGGTCGGCGACCCCGCCGACCCGGACAACGAGGCGCTCGCGCACGTCTCCGCCGCCACAGCCGGTGTCCAGCTCGGCGAGCTCGACGCCGCTGCCGCCATGCTCGACGTGGTCCTCGCCCTGCCCGCGGAGCGCCGCATCTCCTGGCTGCGCCGAAGTGTCGCCCGCGTCGGCGACCTGCTCACCGCGCCCCGCTTCAGGGGGTCGACGGCAGCCGGAGACCTCCACGCCGAGGTTGCGGAGTTCGGTTGAGTGCGGCGATGCGGGGCGACCGCTCAGCCGCGCAGCATCTCCGCCACCAGGAACGCCAGCTCGAGTGACTGCTGGGTGTTCAACCGCGGGTCGCACGACGTCTCGTACCGCCCGCCGAGATCGGCGTCTGAGATCTCCTGTGCCCCACCGAGACACTCGGTGACGTCCTCGCCGGTCACCTCGACGTGGATCCCGCCCGGATGCGTGCCGAGGCCGGCGTGCACCTCGAAGAAGCCCTGCACCTCGTCGACGATCCGGTCGAAGTGCCGTGTCTTGTAGCCGGTGGTGGACTCCACGGTGTTGCCGTGCATCGGGTCGCACTGCCAGATGACCTTGTGCCCGGACGCCTCCACCTTCTCCACGATGCCCGGCAGCACGTCGCGGACCTTGCCGTTGCCCATCCGGCTGATCAGGGTGAGCCGGCCGGGGGTGCCCTGCGGGTCGAGCCGGTCGACGTACTCGACGGCCAGCTCGGGGGTGATGGTCGGGCCGATCTTGAGCCCGATCGGGTTGGCCATCAGCGCGGCAAGGGCGATGTGGGCGCCGTCGAGCTGGCGGGTGCGCTCGCCGATCCACAGGAAGTGCGCCGAGAGATCGTAGAGCCTGGGGTGCTCGCCCCTGGTGTCCAGGCGCAACAGCGAGCGTTCGTAGTCGAGCAGCAGCGCCTCGTGGGAGGCGTAGAACTCGGTGGTGTGCATCTGGTAGTCCTCGACCCCGCACGCGTCCATGAACCGCAGCGCCCGTTCGATCTCCGTGGCCAACGTCTCGTAGCGTTCACCGGCGCGGGAGGTGCGCACGAAGTCCTTGTTCCAGTCGTGCACCATCGTGAGATCGGCCATGCCGGTGGCGGTGAGCGCCCGCACCAGGTTCATCGCCGCGCCCGCGTTGGCGTAGGCGCGCACCATGCGCGCCGGGTCAGCGATTCGGGCCGCCGGGTGGGGCGCGATCCCATTGACGATGTCGCCGCGGTAGGACTGTAGGCCGAGCGAATCCAGCGGCGCACTGCGCGGCTTCGCGTACTGCCCGGCGATGCGGCCGACCTTGACCACCGGCAGGCTCGCACCGTAAGTCAGCACGATCGCCATCTGGAGCAGGGTGCGGATGGTGGCGCGGATGTGCGGCTCGGTGTTGTCGACGAACGTCTCGGCGCAGTCGCCCCCTTGCAGCAGGAATGCCTCGCCGCGCGCGACCGCGGCCAGCCGATCCTGGAGCCGGTCCACCTCGGGCGGCAGCGTAACCGGCGGGACGCTCTCCAGCACGGTGCGCACATGCGCCACCTGAGCGGCGTCAGGCCAGTCCGGCTGCTGCGCGGCCGGGCGGGCCAGCACGTCGTCAAGGCGCGCCCGCAGCTCAGCGGGCAGTGGGGGCAGCTCGGGCAACACTTCGACTGGGGCGTCGACGGTCCAGGTCACGGTGTCCAAGGGTATGGGACGTCCCCGCTGGCATGTGGCTGGGCCGATCGCGGATCGTCCCGACCGACCGTCACCCGAATGGCCCGGTTCCACATCGGACGGTGTGGCTACTCCCTTTGATGGGAACTCTTTTATGGATCATCGCCGTCGTACTCGTGATCTCCGGGATCGTCTCGCTCGTCCGGGGCCAGGTGCTCTGGGGAGCAGTGCTGATCATCGTCGGGTTGCTCGTCGGCCCCGGCGGGGTGAGCATCTTCAGCTGACCGGTCTCACCGCGCCGCTCTCACCTCTGCCCCGGCGGACTCGATCGCCTCCCACCGTCGCAGGTTGAGCCGGGCGTCGGCCAAGGCGTCGTGGACGTCGGCGCCATGCTGCGGAAGCGGTGGGCGTCCGGCGTCCTCCCAGCGCTGCCTCAGCTCGCGGGTGAATCGGGGCAGGGCCCTCGGTAACGCTGGCATCGCACCCCAGAGCTGGCACAGCGCGACGTGGTCGTATGCCGCGATCCATGCCCACAGCTCCACCTCGCCGGGGGCTGAGGTGAGGAACGTCAGCAGGTCGGCGCGCAGCCGTTCCCGGGACCGCCACGCCGGATCAGCGGGCGACGGCAGCTTCGGCAGTACGTGCGCCCGTACCCAGGTGCCCGCCCGGGACGGGTCGAAAGCTGTCGACACCGCGTAGAACTCGCGCCCGTCATCCCCGACCACGCCGATCGACACCAGGTCGATCGTGGTCCCATCCTCGATGAACTCACAGTCGTAGAAGAAGCGCACGTAGGAAGGCTAACGAGCCTTCATCCGGCCCGTGTGTCAGGGACACGGGCCGGGTCTCGGCCGTTGACGCGGTTTTCCGCGGCCTTCGCCGCACGCTCCTTCACCGACGCCGCATACAGGTCGACGTAGGTCTGGCCGGAGAGCTCCATCAGCGCGTACATGATCTCGTCGGTCATCGAACGCTCGATGAAGCGGTCGCCGGTCATGCCGCCGTATCGGGCGAAATCCAGTGGCTCGCCGAGCTTGATGTGCACGTGGTAGGGACGCCACAGCTTCGAACCGATCGGGTTGACCCGATCCGTGCCGAACATCGCGACGGGAATCACCGGAACACCCGCCTCCAGAGCCATCCGCGCCACACCCGTCTTGCCCTTGTAGAGCCGGCCGTCCGGCGAGCGGGTGCCCTCGGGGTAGATGCCGAGCAAGGTCTCCTTACGAAGCAGGCGTATGCCGGTTTCCAGCGCGGACCTGGCTGCCGAGCCGCTGCCCCGGTCGACCGGTACCTGGCCCATTCCGGTGAAGAACGTCCTCTTCGCCCGACCGATGAGCCCGGGCTGGGTGAAGTACTCGCCCTTGGCCAGGAACGCGACGCGACGCGGCAGGAGCAGCGGCAGGAAGAAGGAGTCCGCGACGGCGAGGTGATTGCTCGCCAGGATCGCCCCGCCCTTGCGCGGGAGGTGCTCAAGGCCCTCGATCGTGGGTCGACAGAGCAGCCGCAAGAAGGGACCGAGTAGTACGAACTTGGACCACCAGTACAGCACCGCGGGTGCGCCCCCTCACTCTCATCAACGCCAGGTTACGGACGCCCATGTGCGGGCGGCAGCGGGCACGTCCAGTGTTCCCGCTGCCGTCGTGCCAGGATGGCCTACCGGCCACCATCGGCGGAGACGACGTGAGGAGGCCGAGTGAACCGGGATCCCGACGAGCGTCCGCCACCCGACGGCGGGTCCGAACCCGAATCCGAACCTGACTCCACTATCGCCGACGACTTCGAGCGGATCGTCTCAGGCTGGCGGCGTGAGAGCCCCGTACCCACCTGGCCGGATGACGAGGTCCCGGTCGAATTTCCCTCCCCGACTCCTCCACCGCAGGCTGGCTCGGGCGAGACCCATCCGGACGGAGTTCACCCGAGCGAGACCCATCCGGGTGAGGCTGCCGACGAAGGGCACTTCGTGGCGCCCGAGCCACCTCCGCTGCCCCGGCTCGGGCCGCCCGCGCTGGTCGGGCTGACGCTACTCGGCCTGGGTCTGGTGCTCGTGACCAGTCCCCACTGGGTCGGCGTCCCGACTCCCTATGGCTTGCCCCTCGGTCTGCTCACCCTCGCCGCCGGCCTGGGCTGGCTGGTGCTGCGTTTGTGGCCGGATCCGCCGCCGCACGGGGATGGCGACGGCGAGGACGACGGCGCGGTTCTGTAGCCGACCGGAAAAAGCGCCGCGGAAGTTCTTCCGGGGTTCGGTCGGGTGAGGGCACACGGGGAGCCACACGGGATGCGGCTCTGTGTTCCCGTTCGGCGCTCATGGAGCTGGTGGCGTGATCCAGACCCCGATGAACTTCTGCGGCGCTGCGTTAACGGCTGACCGGGATGTGCTGGACCACTCGCGTCGACGCATCCGGGTCACTGTGTTTGGCGGCACCGGCACCGCCCTGCCCCTCGGGCACCGGCCCGCCGACTCCGTCCTCGAGCGCCGTGCGCAGCACGGCCACGAGCCCGGTGGCCTGCTCGGCCAACCGGACTGCGAGCTCGGAGGACTCACCGCGCAGCGCCGAGATCACCGCACACACCGGGCAGACGGCACAGGGCTGCGCGGCGGGTGGTGTCCCGGCAACCGGCTCCGCGCGAACCCGCTCCAGCACCGGGGTCAGGCGGTCGAGGGCGGCGAGGGCGAGCGAGCGCAGCTCCTGGGGAAACCCGGGGTGGCTGTCGCAACCGGCCGTCATCGGATCCAGACCGCCGGATCGGGCCGGAACACCACGCACAGGTCATCGTCCTCGAGGCGGGCAGCGGTGACGGCACAGCGCCGCAGCGCCGAGGGCAGCGCAACCATCCGGCGGGTCCCGCCGGCCGTGATAACCAGCTCATCGCCGACCCGGGCCAGGTCGAGCGGCCCGGCAGCAACCCCCGGAAGCCGCAGCATCAGCTCGAACTCCGAGTCGAGCGCGGTGCCGGTGCCGGCGGTGCGCCGCACCCGCAGCAGCGGTGCGGTGGGTCCGCCCGGCAACGGCGCCGCCGGATCGTCGTCCCCATACAGGGATCGGGCCACCTCGAGCAGCGCCGCCACCCCGGTGGGCTCGGCCGCGGTGTGTGCGGCGGTGCGCACGTTCAACCCACCCATCCCGTCCAGCTCGGCGAGCACCGCCAGTTGCTCGGTGTGTCGCTCGCGCAGCCAGCGCGCCGCCGGCCCTCGCAACGACGGCGGCGCACCGGGCAGCACCCGGTTGGCGACCAGCCCGTCGACCTGCAGCCCATGCAGGGCCAGCGCCGTGAGGGTGCGCCGGGTCTCGGCGGCCACCACCCGCTCCGGGGTGAGAACCAGCCGGATGCTCGTGCTCCGGTGGTCGACGAGCATCGCCCGCAGGGCGGTGAGCTGCGCGGCCAAACCATCAATGGCTTCGACGGCTGCGTCCCAGGCCTGCAGGGGTGCGGACGCCCGACCCACCCCGGCCAACCCGGCGATCATCCCCCGTACCGCCCGGCGGTGCGCCGGGAAGAGCCGCTCGAGATAGCCGGACAGTGCCTCGGGGAGCCCGAGCAGCCGCAGCGTCTCCGCGGTGGGGCCGCAGTCGACCACGACCACCTCCCACGGCCCTGTCTCAGCGGCGCGGCGGACCTCACCGAGAGCGAGCAACTCCTCCACGCCCGGCAGCACGGTCAGCTCGTCGGCCACCAGCTCGTCGACGCCTGCGCCGGCCAGCAGCGTGCGGAGATGGCCCTGCAACCGGCTCCAGGAGTGATCGAGCAGGGCGCGGGTGTCGATGTGGGAGGCGAACAGTCCCGACTCCAGCTCGACCGGCTCGCCCCCGAGATCCGCCTCGAGGGCGTCACCGAGGGAGTGCGCGGGATCGGTGGACACGACCAGCGCCTTGCGGCCGGACCGCGCCAGCAGGGCAGCGGTCGCGGCGGCGAGGGTGGTCTTGCCGACCCCACCCTTGCCGGTGAACAGCACGACACGCACAGCTCAAGCCTAACGGCACTCCCCGGGGGTTCGGTCCCCGTGCATCCCCGAGAGCCACACTGTCAGCGTGCGCTGCTCTCCACCCGACGCTTGAGGCCCTTGAGCGCCGTGTCGATGATCACTTTTTCCGCCTTGCGGCGGAGCATCCCGATCATCGGGATGTTGAGGTCGACGGCCAGCGAGTACGTCACCGTGGTCGCGTCGCCGTTCCCGACCAGCGTGTAAGACCCTTCCTGCGCCTTCTGGATCTGGCCTTTCACGAGGTGCCAGCTCACCGAGAGCCCATCGGGGGCCCATCGGTAGTCCAGGGTGTAGGAGTCCTTGATCGGGCCGGCGTCCATGGTGAACCGCACCCGCTCGGCTCGACCCCCGTCGGCCATCTCGATCACCTCCACCATCTTGACCTGCTCGGCCCAGTCGGGGTAGGCGTCGAAGTCAGCGATCACCCCCATGATGTGCTCCGGGGGGGCGGTGATGGCGATCGAGGAGGTCGTAGCGTCAGCCATGGTGCCACGCTACCGGCCGATGGAGATCACCACCGGAGCACGTACGGCACGCCGGTGCGCCGGAAATGCCCCACGTTGACGCACTCGGTGCGACCGACCCGAGCCCGGCGTGCCAGTGGCTGGTGAACGTGCCCGAACAGCGCCGCCCGCGGCCGGTCTCGTCGGATCACCTCGAGCAACGCGGGCGCCGATGCCTCGGGCGAGCGCGACATCACGTCGTAGGCCAGCTCCGGGACCGCGGGCGGGACGTGGCTGCACAGCACGTCCACCTGCGCCAACTCGAGCGTGGCGGCTTCGAACTCCTCGGCCGGACGCAGGTAGGGCTGCCACGGCCCGAGGCGGGGCACCAATCCGCGCGGCAACGGGACACCGCCGACGAAGCCGAACCGCAGCCCACCGATCAGCACGACCCGGCCATCGACCGCGCACAATCCCGGCCGGGCGAACTCGGGCCACAGCTCGGGCAGGTCGACGTTGCCGGGGATGGCGTAGGTGGGCGCGGACAGGACGGCGAACAACTCTGCGTACTGCTCCCGGACCGCATCCTCGATGACTACCTGCGGGTCCTCGACCCGCGCCCAGGCCGCTCGCGCGAACGCCACCAGCTCCCCAGGCGCTCCGTTCGTGCGCAGCTCACCGAACCGTGCACTCGCCGCCGGCCCGAGCACCCGACCGAGGATCCCACGGGCGGGATCGCGGTAGTCCACGAAGTCCACCAGGTCACCGAGCACGACCAGCGCGTCGGCGCCATCACCGGCCCTGGCCAGCGCGTCGACGTTGCCGTGCACGTCGGACACCACGTGCACGCGCATGGCGACGACGCTACTGCGTCGGATGGTCGGCTTCCGGACCGCTACGCCCCGCGCTCGCCGGCCCTATGGCTTCAAGGCCGGTGCGGCGGCTCGCCGGGCGCCCGGCCCGCCTCCAGCCGGTCCTTGAGCGCAAACGCGATCGCCTTCGCTGCCCGCTGCCGGACCCGGACCTGCGCCGCGGCCCGCCGGGGCGACGCCGGCGCGGGCCGTCCGTCGGACCCGACAGGGTCCGCGCGCAGGAAGTAGTGCACGACGGTGCCGTCGAGGACCGGCTCCAGCCAGACCTCCATGCTGCCGATGAGCGCACCCGCCACCGTCCAGCGCACCCCGTGCGCGCCGCGGTCGGTGACGATCTCCAGGTCCAGATCCGGCCAGAGAATGCGCCAACGCTCCGGCGTGGCGAACTCCGCGGCCACCACCTCGGGCGGGGCGACCACGAACGTCTGGTCCACCACGTCCACCGACGACACGGCACCAGCCTGGCGGACGGCCCCGAACCGGGCGAGACCGGCAGGTCGCGGAATCGGCATCGCCCCTGCGCGGCGAGGTAGGTTTCGGCGATCGCATACCTACCAGTGCTGGCCAGGAGGTCGGAGTCCGTGCGTGAGTACAGCGTGCCCGCAACCGTGAGTGTCGGTGCGGAGGAAAACCTCGTCGACCCCGTCTACCACAACGCCGAGTACTTCCCGGACGCCGTGCTCTACCGGCGGCGCAGCACGGACGGCAGCTGGTCGGACGTCACCGCCGCCGTGTTCGCCGAGCAGGTCACCGCGGTCGCCCGGGGGCTGATCGCCGCCGGCGTGTCCCCCCGCGACCGGATCGGTGTGCTGTCTCGCACCCGTTACGAATGGACGCTCCTCGACTTCGCGATCCTGGCCGTCGGAGCGGTCACCGTGCCGATCTATGAGACCTCATCGGCCGACCAGATCTCCTGGATCCTGTCGGACTCCGAGGCCGTGGGCGTCGTCGTCGAGTCCGACCGGCACCGCGCTCTGATCGACGAGGTGGCCGGCTCGGTCGGCTCCCTGACCCAGATCTGGCAGCTGGAGGGCGCACCGGGTGCGGTCACCGAGCTGGTCGCGCTCGGCTCCGGCGTCGCGCAGACCGATGTCCACGCCCGCCGGCGGGCCGTGCACGGCACCGATCTGGCCACCTTGATCTACACCTCGGGTACCACCGGTCGACCCAAGGGCTGCGAACTGACCCACTCCAACCTGGTCACGGAGATCAGGACCGTCGCACAGATACTGCCCGAGCTGCTCACCTCGGGTGGCTCGGTGCTGCTGTTCCTGCCGTTGGCGCACGTCTTCGGCAAGGTCATCCAGTGCGGCGCCCTGTATACCCGCATGATCGTCGGGCACACCGCCGATGCGAAGGACCTGCTCGGCGACCTCGCGGCGTTCCGACCCACGTTCCTGCTCGCGGTGCCGCGGGTGTTCGAGAAGGTCTACAACGGGGCCCGGCAGCGCGCGCTGGGCGAGGGCAAGGGCGCTCTCTTCGACGTCGCGGCGGACACCGCGATCGCCTGGAGCCGGGCGCAGGACACCGGTGGGGCCGGGCTGCTGCTGAAACTCAGGCACGCCCTGTTCGACAAGCTGGTCTACGGCAGGCTGCGCGCCGCCGTCGGCGGCAACGTCGTCGCCGCGGTGTCAGGCAGCGCCCCGCTCGGCACGCGGCTGGGGCACTTCTTCCGCGGCATCGGCCTGCCGGTCTTCGAGGGCTACGGCCTCACCGAGACCTCGGCCGCGATCACGGCCAACACCCCTGGTGGGCAGCGGGTGGGAACCGTCGGCCAGCCGGTACCCGGATGCGCGGTACGGATCGACGACGACGGCGAGATCCTGCTCTCCGGGCCGGTCCTGTTCGGTGGCTACTGGCGCAACCCCACCGCCACGGCCGAGGCCGTCACGGACGGCTGGTTCCACAGCGGCGACGTCGGCGAGCTCGACGACGACGGTTACCTCACGATCACTGGTCGCAAGAAGGAGATCATCGTCACAGCTGGCGGCAAGAACGTCGCCCCGGCGGTGCTCGAGGACCGGATCCGCGCTCACCCGCTGGTGGGCCAGTGCATGGTGGTCGGCGACGGGCAGCCGTTCATCGCCGCGCTGGTGACGATCGACCCGGAGGCGGTGCCGGCCTGGCGGGAGCGGGCCGGCAAGCCCGCCGGTGCCGGCATCGCCGACCTGGTGGAGGACCCGGATCTGCGCACCGAGATCGCATCGGTGGTGGAGGAGGCCAACAAGGCGATGTCACGGGCGGAGCAGATCCGCGAGTTCCGGATCCTGCCCGTGGACTTCACCGAGGCCGGTGGCGAGATGACGCCGACCATGAAGGTCAAGCGAGCTGTCGTGACGCAGAAGTACGCCGACGACATCAACGCGATCTACAGCGTCGTCGATACCCACCCGCCCCGCACCCAACGCGCCTGATCGCCGGGGCCGCACCGCTTCAGCGGAATCGAGCAGGTCAGCGGCCCGCCCTCTTCGGTACAGCAAGAACTACGGCTGTCGGCAGCCGGATTCGCGCCGCAGGCGGAGGGTGTGAGCCCGGTCCTCCTCCGATCCCGGGTCAGCCGGACGTGGTGACCGGCGTCCCGGCGAGCAGGCCGCGCAGCCTGAGCACCAGCGCCGGCCAGCTCCACGCGCGCAGCATCCACTCCCGTCCCGCCGCGCCCATCGCCGACGCCCGCGCCGGGTCGGCCAGCAGCCCGACGATGACGTCGGCCACCGCGTCGAGATCACGCCCGTCGACCACGTGGCCGGTCTCCCCCTCCCGCACAGTCTCCGGAGCACCTCCCGATTGACCGGCCAGGACGGGCAGGCCGCTCGCCGACGCCTCCAGCAGCACGATCCCCAGGCCCTCGACGTCCAGGCCGCCACCGCGGGCGCGGCAGGGCAGGGCGAACACGTCGCCGACGGCGTGGTGGGCCGGCAACTCCGCGGCCGGCACGGCACCGGTGAAGATGACGTGCTCGGCCACCCCGTGCTCCGTGGCGAGCCGACGTAACCGACCGGCGTACGGCCCGTCGCCGACGAGGAGCAGCCGCGTGCCCGGCACCCGCGCGCGCAGCTGCCCCAGTGCTCGGATCAGCACGTCCTGACCCTTGCGGGGCACCAGCCGGGACACACAGGTCACGACCGGGGCCGCACCGAGCCGGTACCGCCGGCGCAGCTCGGCCCGGGCCGCCGGGTCGGGCTGGAAGACCTCCGCGTCGATCCCGGACGGCAGATGCTCCAGCGCGGCATCCGGGCCGAACGCCGCCGCGACCCGACCCCGGGTGTATCGGGAGATGACGGTGAGCGCGTCGGCGTCTCGACCGATCCGGCGCAGCGCCTGGCGGGAACCCGGGATCATGGACCACCCGACCTCGTGTCCGTGCGTGTTCGCCACGACTCGCGCGATGCCGGCCCGTCTGCGCAGACCAGGGCCGAGCAGCGCCAGCGGCGCCGCGGCTCCGAACCACACCGTCATAGCACCGTGGGCCCGCGCCAGCTCCGCAGCCCGGCGAGCGACATCGGGCGATGGAAGCATCAGCGAGGTGGGGTGGCGATGCACCGGGTAGCCGAGCGCCTCGTCGAACTCGCGTGCTCCCGGCCAGGCGGGGGCGTAGACAGCGAGCTCCCCGGCCGGAAGTCGGTCGGCGAGGGCGTGCAGGTAGTTCTGGATACCCCCCGCCCGCGGTGGGAAGTCGTTGGTCACCAGCAGGGTGCGAGGCACCGGCCGGAGAGTAGTCAACCCGTGTCACGGACGACCCGATCCGCATCCACACCCGGCGTTGCCCGGCGCGGGGCCGTCGCGACCAACCGCAACCTCGGCACCAGACCTTGATCGGCGAGCATCTCGATTGCTCGCCGCTCCGGCGCCTCGAGTTGCACGATGGGAGCCCCTGAAACGGGCTCCGCCGGCGCCAGACCCGACCGGCATGACGGGGTGCCGAGCAACACGCTGATCACGCAGTCGCCGCAGGCGGTGCCCCGGACCTCGCAGCTGTCACAGTCGATGATCATTTTGCTCCTTCGGCGTCGGTGAGATCGATCGCCACGAACGCTACGACGGGGCACCGACATTTTTCGGTGATGTGCCTGCCGGCGGCCGCACTCAGGAGCGGACGAGCCGGGCCAGGAGAACCGCTGACTGCAGCGCGTGCGCCCCGTGGCGGCGAACCGACGCCACCACCGCCCGGTCCGAGGTGGCCACCAGGACCGGACGCCCCTCGGGCTCAGCCGCTACCAGCGCCCGGATCACGTCGTCGGCGAGCACGTCACGGTCGCTGAACAGCACCCGCACCCGCCGGGACCCCCGTGTCGGTGCGGTCACCACCCCCGCCCCGTCGAACACCACGGTGATCTCGACGCCGGTGCGCGCCGCCAACGCCGCGAGCTGCCCGACCAGCCGGGTTCGCTGATCGGCCAGCGGGAGATCGGGATAGCCCGTCTTGCTGACGTTGTAGCCGTCCACGATCAGGTGCACCGAGGGGATCGCGAGGAGTGCGTCCAGGGCCGCGAGCCCGTCCGAGGACAGTCCAGACAACCCCGACATTCCCGGATCACCGGGCCGGGTGCCGGCCACCAGGTCGGCCGGGCGCGGCCCCCCGCCGCCCAGCGCCAACTCGCGACGCAGCCCCGCGACGGCCCCACCGAGGGTGTCGATGAGCAGCCCGAGGCGCACCTCGTCGGCTTGCCGGGCCTCTCGCACGGCCTGCCGGGCCGCCGACACCTCCGCGGCGGCACGGTCGGCACGGCGACGCTCGACGTCAGCCCGGTCGCCTTCCCGATCGCGTTCGGCGTGCGCCACTGCCAGCTCCTGCTCGGCCGACCGGCGCAGCTCCGCCGCGATCTGGTCGGCGGCCGCCCGGTCGTCGGCGACCGCCCGCAACCGTGCACCCTGCTCGGACACCCGACGCCGGAGCTGCTGGTACTCCACGTCGCGCTGGCCGTCGACCGAGCGGGCCTGCGAGCGCGCCTGCGCCAGCTCACCGCGCAGGCGCTCCAGCTCGGCACTGAGCTTGTCGACGCGCGCCAGGGCCGCGTCGCGCTCGGCCCGCAGCTCCACCGCCTCCCCACGACGGACGGCAGCCCGCACGGCCTCACCAGCCGTGGGGTCCTCGACGAGCACGGCGGCAGCAGCAGCAGCGAGCGGATCGTCCGCGCCCGGATGCAGCTCGCCAGGGCGGTTCTCCTCCCACCACGCGACGACCGCCGCCCGGAAGACCGTCGAGCATCTCAGCGCGCCCACCAGCACCGGAGCGCCCAGCTTGGCCCGCTTGGCCGGGGTGAAACGGGCCAGCCGGCGCAGCGGCACGGGTACGTCGACCTCCGGCATCCCGCCGACGGCCGCCGCGGCGACCTCGGCCAGCCGGGCCGTCAGCGGATCAGGCAGGCGGTCCCAGTCCACGGACCCGCCAGCTCCATCGGCGGCCTGCTCGGACAGGGACATCGGACCAGGTTAATCGGACTGTTCCGGTCGCGGTGAGTAGCGTCGGTAATCACCGACTGGCGCCACCGGGCCCATGATCAACATTACGGAACTCTCAACCGCCTGATCCACAGCTCCTCGTTCCCGACTGCCGATCAACGAACTCGGAGGGCGGTTCAGGGGAAATTCCAGATCAACCGCGCAACTCGGTGGACACCTGCGCCCAGCGCGCGAGCAACCCCTCCGCCGCACCCGAGTCGACGGCCGCTGCCGCCCGCCGCAGCGCCGCCGGAAACCGCTCGGCCAGCCCGACCACCGGCGCGCCTGCCAGCCCGGCCGGCACCCCGTCGAAAACCACCAACGCCCCGGCCGCATTGAGCAGCACCGCATCGCGCACCGGACCGGTTTCACCGGTCAGCAGCCGCCGGCACACCGCAGCGTTCACCCCTGGATCCCCGCCGCGCAGGTCGTCTTGAGTGGCCCCCGCGATCCCCAGCCCCGCCGGGTCGAGCGTCTCCACCCACACCTTCCCGCCGCTGGCCACCCACACGGTGCTCGTCGTCGTGGTCGTGAGCTCGTCCAACCCGTCATCGCCGCGCACGACGAGCGCACTCCCACCGCGCCCGGCAAGCACCTCGGCGATCACCGGCGCCAGTCGCGCGTCCGCGCAACCGACCAGCGCCGCAGAGGGCTGCGCCGGGTTGGTCAGCGGTCCGAGCACGTTCATCGCGGTGGGCACGCCCAGCTCGCGACGGGGGCCGGCCGCGTGTCGCATCGCCGGGTGGAAGACGGGCGCGAAGCAGAATCCGATGCCCAGCTCGGCCACGCAGGTGACCACCGCGTCGGGCGGCAGATCGATAGCCACCCCGACCGCCTCGAGGAGATCCGCCGCCCCGCATGCCGAGGATGCCGACCGGTTACCGTGCTTGATCACGGGCACCCCGGCTGCGGCGACCACCAGCGCCGCCATCGTCGAGATATTGACGGTATGAGCTTGGTCACCCCCGGTGCCGACCACATCCACGGCACGGTCGGGAACGACGATCCGGTGGGCGTGGCGCAGCATCGCCTCGGCCAGCCCGGCGATCTCCGCAGCGGTCTCACCCTTGGCCCGCAGCGCGATCAGGAACCCCGCCACCTGGGCCGGGGTGGCCTCGGCGGAGAGCACCCGGTCCATCACCCAGGCCGTGTCGGCCGAGCCGAGGTGGTGCCCGCCGAGCAACCTGCCGAGCAGGCCTGGCCAGTTGAGCTCCGCGCCGGCCTCACCCATGGGAGGCGGGCAGGCCGGTCGGCGACCGCCGCAGGACCTCGGCCACGGTCTCGGCGGCGGTGACCGGGTCGAGCGGGTGTATGAGCATGGCGTCGGCCTGTGACCAGGTGGCGAGCCATCGGTCATCGCGCCGGCGGACCGTGACGATGATCGGCGGGCAGTTCTCGATCTCGTTCTTCAGCTGGCGCGACAGCCCCATCCCACCGGTCGGTTGGGCCTCCCCGTCGAGAATCGCCAGGTCAACCTCGCCGGCATCGCACGCAGCCAACACCTCGGTTATCCCGGTGAGTTCCAGGAAGCGCACCCGACCCACATCGGACGCGGGGCGGCGGCCGATGGCGGTGATGATGGCCTCCCGGACCTCGGGCCGGTGGCTGAACACCAGCACCGTGTGGGTGGGCTGCGGTGCGCGGGCGGGAACGGGGCTGCTCACGGGGGCGATCGTAGCCACGACGACACGGTGACCGAGTGACCGGGAAGACAGGTATCCCGACAGGCTGTAGAAGTTGGCCGGGGGTCATAATGCCCTCGTGACGACAGCGGCTCCCAACATCAGCGCGCGGATCCACTCGCTGAACCGCCCCAACATGGTCAGCATCGGCACGATCGTTTGGCTGTCCAGCGAGCTGATGTTCTTCGCAGGGCTGTTCGCGATCTACTTCACCGCGCGGGCCCAGAACGACGGCGAGTGGCCGACGCCCCCCACGGAACTGAACGTCCCGTACGCGCTGGTGGTGACGATCATCCTGGTTACGTCCTCGTTCACCTGCCAGTACGGCGTGTTCGCTGCCGAGCGCGGGGACGTTTTCGGGTTACGCCGCTGGTACGCACTCACGTTGATCATGGGAACGGCGTTCGTGCTCGGCCAGGCCTACGAGTACTCCGGGCTGATCCACGAGGGCACCACGCTCTCCTCCAGCGCCTACGGCACCGTGTTCTACCTCACCACCGGTTTCCATGCGCTGCACGTCACCGGCGGCCTGATCGCGTTCATCTATCTGCTCACCCGCACGAAGTTGAGCAAGTTCACCCCGGCGCAGGCCACCGCGGCCATCGTTGTGTCGTACTACTGGCACTTCGTCGACGTGGTGTGGATCGGCCTGTTCGCCGTCATCTACTTCATCAAGTGAGCACGGCCGTCCCATGAGCCCGACCCCTAGTCCTGAACCCGCACCGAACGGCCGCGAGGGCTGGCTGTATCAATTGACTGGAATGGCGCCGACGATGACCACCCCCTCACCTCAGAAATCGACGATGCGGCCCCGCAGCCAGCTCCAACGCCGGGTGGCCAGCGCGATCGCGCTGGGCCTGGGCCTGCTCACCGCAGGTGGGCTCTACACCGCCTTCGCCCCGCAGCCACAGGTTGCCCTCGCCCAGGGCGACGGCGCATTGATCGCCGCGGGGCAGGAGCTCTTCGACAGCCATTGCATCAGCTGCCACGGCCCCAACCTGCAGGGCGTGCAGGACCGCGGGCCGAGCCTGATCGGCGTCGGCGACGCGGCGGTGTACTTCCAGGTCTCCAGCGGCCGGATGCCGCTGGCCCGCCAGGAAGCCCAGGCACAGCGCAAGCCCCCGATCCCGCAGTTCGACCCGCACACCGAGCAGGGCCAGGCCAACCTCGACGCGCTCAGTGCGTTCGTCCAGGCCAACGGTGGCGGCCCCACCCGTCCCCCGGCCACCGGGGTGGACCTGCGCGGTGACAACCCGGCTCGCGGCGGCGAGCTGTTCCGGCTGAACTGCGCGGGCTGCCACAACTTCACCGGCACGGGCATCGCACTGTCCTCGGGCAAGGCGGCACCCACGCTCGATCCGGCGAACGAGTCGCAGATCTACACCGCCATGCTCTCGGGCCCACAGAGCATGCCGAAGTTCTCCGATCGCCAGCTCACGCCGGAGGAGAAGCAAGACATCATCGCCTACGTCAAGTCGGTCACCGATGGGAACAACAACCCCGGCGGGAACGGCCTGGGTGGCATCGGGCCCACCGCCGAAGGTGTGATCGCGTTCGTGATCGGCCTGTCGGTAATGATCGGTTTCGCACTGTGGATGGGAGCGAGGTCATGACCCTCTCGCGGCAGGACCGACCGGAGGTCACCGCAGCCGACGTCGAGGACATGACGCCGGAGCAGCTCGCCCGGCTGGCGCATGACCTCGACGATGTCGAGGTCATCCACAATCAGCGGAAGTGGCCCGTGCCCGGCACCCGGGCCGAGAAGCGCGCCGAACGCGCGGTAGCCCTGTGGTTCGCACTCTCGGCGCTGTCCGGTCTCGCGTTCGTCCTCGCTTTCATCTTCTGGCCCTACGAGTACCGGTCGCCATTCGAGAAAGGCTATACCGCCTACGCCCTCTACACCCCGATCATCGGCGCCACGTTCGGCCTTGCGGTAACCGCCATGGGCGTCGGCATGGTCGTGTACGTTAAGAAATTCTTCCCTGACGATGTCTCGGTCCAGCAACGCCACGACGGAGCGTCCGACGAGGTCGCTCGCAAGACCGTCCTTGCACAGCTGGCTGAGGCCGGCCAGGACACCACCCTCGCGCGTCGCTCGATGATCAAACGATCCGCGGGTGCCGCCATGGGGATCTTCGGCCTCGGGCTCGGTATCGCGGCCGTCGCCCCGCTGGTTCGCAACCCGTGGAAGGGCGGCGACCAAGCCGCGCTCTGGGTCACCCCGTGGGCACCGGTCGACGGTGAGACGGTCTACCTGCGCCGCGACACCGGCATACTCGGCGAGGTCTCGCTGGTCCGGCCCGAAGACCTGGCTGCCGGGTCCCTCGAAACGGTGTTCCCCTTCCGGGAGGAGGAGCGCGGTGATGAGGAAGCCCTGCTGCACGCGCAGCGTGCCTCCGACGCTTCCGTCATGCTGATCCGATTGCGGCCTGATCTCGAGGTCCTCAAGCGTTCGGGTCAGGAGGACTTCAACTACGGCGATTTCTACGCCTACTCGAAGATCTGCACGCACCTCGGCTGCCCCGCATCGCTCTACGAGCAGCAGACCAGCCGCCTGCTCTGCCCGTGCCACCAGTCGCAGTTCCTCGTCACGCAGTACGCCAGACCGGTGTTCGGTCCGGCCACCCGTGCACTGCCGCAATTGCCCATTGCGGTGAACGACGAGGGATACTTCGTTGCGCGAAGCGACTTCATCGAACCCGTTGGACCGGCCTTCTGGGAGCGGAGACCATGAGCGCGATCACGACGCCCACCTCGTCCGGTGGCGACCGCACGGCAAAGATCGGCAACTCCCTTGACGAGCTCGACCAGCGGTACCATCCCGCGGCCGGGTTGCGCCGGTCGTTCAACAAGGTCTTCCCCACGCACTGGTCGTTCCTGCTCGGTGAGGTCGCGCTCTACAGCTTCATCGTGCTGCTGATATCGGGCACCTACCTGGCCCTGTTCTTCGACCCGTCCATGGTCGAGGTCATCTATGACGGGCCGTTCGACAACCTGCGCGGCGTGGCCATGTCGCGGGCCTTCGCGAGCACCCTGGACCTGTCGTTCGAGGTGCGCGGCGGGCTGTTCGTCCGGCAGGTCCACCACTGGTCGGCATTGATGTTCATGTGCGCAATGGTCGCCCACATGTTCCGCACCTTCTTCACCGGCGCGTTCCGCAAACCGCGCGAGGCCAACTGGATCATCGGCGTGCTACTGCTGTTCCTGGGTTTCATGGAGGGCTTCACCGGTTACTCGCTACCTGACGATCTGCTCTCCGGCACCGGACTGCGGATCGCGTCCGGTTTCATCCTGTCGATTCCGGTCATCGGCAGTTGGGGTCACTGGGCGCTGTTCGGCGGGGAGTTCCCGGGCACCGAGATCATCCCACGGCTCTACATCGTGCACGTCCTGCTGGTGCCGGGCATCCTGCTGGCGCTGATCGCCCTGCACGTCGGGCTCGTGTGGTATCAGAAGCACACCCAGTTCCCCGGCCCCGGCCGCACCGAGCGCAACGTGGTCGGCATCCGGATTCTGCCGTCCTTCGCCGCGAAGGGCGGTGCGCTCACCTTCATCACCATCGGCGTGATCGCGGTGATGGCCGGGATCTTCCAGATCAACCCGGTGTGGAACTTCGGGCCGTACAACGCCGCGCAGATCTCGGCCGGCTCACAGCCGGACTGGTATGTCCTGTTCACCGAAGGGATGCTCCGGATCTTCCCACCCTGGGAGATCTACATCGGCGATTACACGATCCCACCGGCGTTCTGGGCCAGCCCGGCGTTCCTCCCGATGCTCTACATTCTCGCCGCGATCTATCCAGCGATCGAGCGGAGACTCACCAAGGACAACGCGCTGCACAACCTGCTCCAGCGCCCGCGTGACGCCCCGGTTCGCACGTCGCTGGGGGTCATGGGCATCGCGTTCTACATGGTGCTGGTGCTCAGCGGCGTCAACGACTGGATCGCCTACTACTTCGACATCTCGCTCAACGCCACCACATGGGCCGGCCGGATCGGGGTTCTCGTGGTGCCACCGATCGCCTACTGGGTCACCTACCGGATGTGCCTGGGTCTGCAGCGCTCCGACCGCGCCGTACTCGAGCACGGCCTGGAGACCGGCATCATCAAGCGGCTGCCGCACGGCGAGTTCATCGAGGTGCACCAGCCACTGGCCGGGGTCGACGCGCATGGCCACCCGATCCTGTTGGACTACCAGGGCGCCGCGGTGCCCAAGCGGATGAACCAGCTGGGCTTCGGCGGCACGCCCGTCCAAGGTTCGTTGCTCACCCCGGACCCGATCGAGGAGACCGTGGCGCTGGAACGGGCCAGGCAGATCGAAGCCGCTGCCGAGGTGGCGGCACACAATGGCCATTCCGCCAACGGCCATTCCGCAGCCACACGCGACACCGAACGGCGCGAGTTGGTCGGGCGTCCGAAGGACATGGCGGACTGAGCCGCCAACCCTGTCAAACGCGGCCGAGGGCACAGCAGCCGACGATGTGGCCGGTGGTCGGGCCCGGACGATGTCGTCGGGAAATACGAGGTCGAGGCGGTCAGGTACGGCGGCCACGATCGCTTGGGGCACGATCAGCCATGTGTCGGGCTGCACGTCGGGCAGGTCAATGACTCGGTCGTCGAGGCAAGTGGTCGAAACGGGGATCTCTCTGACCCGGCTGATGATCGGCATGTCTGGATTCGACGTCACCCTGGACGAGTGCCGGCTGGTTTGGGCAAGGATCGGATGCGATGTCTGGCTGTTGGTTGCGACGCGCACGGGCGAGGGCCTGCGGTACGCCCCAGGTGAAGCGGAGCCGGCCGTCGCGGAGGCGCTGAAACACCGGTTCGCCGTAGCGACACCGTAGCCGGTGCAGGGACACGGTCAAGATCAGCAGCCACACCGAGGTGAGTGCGAGCCCGACGCAGAGGACGGCAAGCAGCGCGCCGACGAAGGGAGTCACGCCAGGGCCTTGATCCTGCTCAAGCATCGGATGATCCCATGTTCGATGATCGCTGAACTAGGACTAACCTAACATAGGAATTCCTATGCGTCGTAACGGGTGGTGCTCGCGGGCACCACGACGCGTGGCCGATAATGATCGCTGACCAGGTCCACCCCGGAGGCAGCTCACAGATGGCCATCACGCAGACGGTGCCGTTGCTGATGTTGCTCAACGAGCTCGGCCGCCTACGGCAGGCGTCAGGAGTCAGCGCGGAGCGGGCCGCGGCCGAGCTCGGCTGCCGGGTGAGCAAGATCAGCCGCATCCATCTCGGTCAGTCGAAGGTGTCCCCCGGGGACACCAAGCTGCTCGCCGAGCTGTACGGCACGAGCCCCGAGCTGACCACGGTCCTTGTCGAGCTCGCTCGCAACCTCGGGCTCAAGGGTGACTGGACCGGCTACCGAGGGGTCTACCGCGAGTCCTTCCGGATGCTGGTTGACCTGGAACAAGCCAGCAGCCGCATCCACGTGGTCCAGTCCGAGATCGTCCCGGGACTCCTGCAGACCGAGAACTACGTGCGAGCCCTGACCAAGGCGCCCAGCCCCTTCGGCACCAGCCTCAACGCCGATGACGTGGCACGGACACGACACGAGCGCCAGAAGATCATTACCCGCGATGACGATCCGCCCATGCTGAGCTTCATCCTGTCCGAGTCCGCCCTGCGACGCGAGTACGGCGGCCGTGACGTCATGCGCGAACAGATGCAGCGGCTTCTCGATATCGCCCAGCTTTCCAACGTGCAACTCCAGGCGTTGCCCTTCGCCAGCACCAGCCCGGTGGCCTACGCATCGCTGAACTTCGCGTTGCTGCACGTGCCCGGACCCGGGATAGCCTCGCCCCTGGACTTCGCGTACGTCGAGCAGTTCGACGACGCCCGCTACCTCGACGATCACGAACGAGTCGACGCCTACGAACGGCTCTGGAGCTACCTCCAAGCCGCCGCGCTGAACCCGGTGGAGTCAGCGGACTTCATCGCCGGAGTAGCGGCGGGGTACACCTGAAAGATCACCAAAGAAGGAAGTGAGCACCCATGCACGCGGACGAGTACCTGCCGGCCGAGGCGTTCGAGGGCGCACGGTGGCAGAAATCGACGGCCAGCGAGCCAGAGCAGGGCTGTGTAGAGTTCGCCAAGGTGGGCAACATCGTCGCGATACGTGATTCCAAAGTCGCCGACGGACCGATCCTGCAATTCAATGAACAAGAGGTCAGGGCCATGTTCTCAGGTGTCAAGAACGGAGAATTTGACCATTTCTTCTCAGCGCTTCTCACGCGGAGTTCGGAAAGAGAAGAAATCAGCTGACCTTTTCCGTGATCCCTCCGTCCCTGATCGTGAATGCGCGATCATGAAACCACACCCCCCCTGCTCGGCCTGACGTGGTCCGCGCGCTGGCATCTGTCGCTGAGTGTCCCACGGTGACGGGGTTTCAATGACAGACTCATTGAGAGTGTCCACAGTAGCCGCGGTGCAGCACGCACTGACAAGTCGTTTTGGCGCGTGAGAGATCACCGCCGCCCGCAATTCCCCCTGATCTTCGAAGCGACATCGGACTACGGGCGGCACCCGGCCGCCGGAACCGTTCGTCATCGTTGGGCCGACGCTTTTGCGTCGTCTTCTCGGTTTGACTGCGGATGAGAGAGAGCGCGCAAGGCCTCCGCCAGCCGGAGGCAAAAGCGCGCAAGCCGCAGGCAGCGCCTTGGTCCTGGGATGGCCTTCAACCCTGTCAACCGCGGCCGAGTGCACGGCAGCCGATCACTTGGCCGGTGGTGGGGTCCCGGATGATGTCATCGGGAAACACAAGGTCGAGGCGGTCAGGTGCGGCGGCCACGATCGCTCGGGGCACGATCAGCCACGTGTCGGGCTGCACGTCGGGCAGGTC